>Ga0194133_10000509_pt1 | contig 78040 bp, 81 predicted proteins | sample TA2KigOf40mmetaG_FD_155448 | JGI IMG/M metagenome (GOLD analysis project Ga0194133, IMG submission 155448) | Freshwater microbial communities from Lake Tanganyika, Tanzania - TA2015055 Kigoma Offshore 40m | ecosystem: Environmental > Aquatic > Freshwater > Lake | place: Tanzania: Lake... | reverse complement strand
TAAGAGAAATAATTGAAATAGCGTTTGGATTTAAAGGTTTTAATATAAAATGGAAAGGAGAAGGTATAAACGAAATAGGATACGATGAGAAAACAGGTAGGGAATTAGTATCTATTGATGAAAGATACTTTAGACCAGCAGAAGTAGAACAATTATTAGGAGACCCAAGTAAAGCTAAAGAAAAACTTGGTTGGACTGCAAAAACAGATATTTACAAGTTGTTGAAGGAGATGGTGGAGAATGATTGTTAAAATTTTTTAATAAAAAACTATTTAGATTACTTGGTTTGAACTATATAATCACATAAAAATTTAAGAGAAAACACATTAAATAAATATATATAAAAGTATGCAAATTACAAATTATTATACTTTTAAAAATACATAAAATTACAATAAACATAATTTTATATATAGATTATTACATTAACGTCTTTATTTAAATTTAGAGGTATATAAAAAATAAAATCTAGTAAATAATCTTATGAAGTTCATGAGAATTAATAAGTAATATAAAAATATATAAGAAGTGTAAACATAGATATAAATATTTGTTTATCTATTAAATAAAGGTTAATATATATTATATAAATAAATATATATAAATATATTACATAAATAAATAAATATAAATATATATATATATATATATATATATATATATATTATTAATGGAACTACTTCAAAATGAACATTTAATAAAAATTACAAATATGTTGCAAGAAATAGGAGAAAGAATAGAAGGTAATCTTATTTGTGATATATATCCAAATAATTGGGTCATTAATACGAATATAGATAAAATCATTAACTTACAACATATTTGTAAAAATAAAAAAAAAATTATTGAAATTGGTGTTAATGCTGGACATAGCTTATTAATAATGTTACTTACTAATCCACAAGCAGAATATTTATTATTCGATTTAAATTATCATAAATATACATCTCCAATAATTGAATATTTAAAATTGTCGTTTCCTAATACAAAAATAAATATTATTTATGGCGATTCAGTTCTAACTATCAAAGACTATATTAATAATAATCCAAATGAAGAAAAAACATATGACATGTGTCATTTAGATGGTGGTCATACTATTGATATTTTTTCTTGTGATTATAAAAATACAAAAAAATTATTAAATGATGATGGTGTTGTTATTTTTGATGATTATAATTATCCAGATATTTTTAACTTTATTAATAACAAAATTTTGGAAAAAAAAATTATAGTTTTTAATGATGACAATAAATTAAAAACAACAAATTTACATTGTATATTTAAATATTCTAAGGATTAAAGTATAGTTTATAATAATTTTTTAAATTATTATATGGTTAAGAATAGATAATAATTTAATATATAAATTTATTAAACATTTCTTTAAAGAGGACAAATAAATTATTAAATAGATATAGCAAATATTTGTATAATAAAGGAAATATAATTATTAAATTATATATTTATTGAATATATTTAAAGATGGAACATATAATTCAGCATCATTTTTATAGACATAATAGAGACCAGATGCTATTTAAAATAACATATTTCCAATGCCAGAATTTTGATTTTTTATAAACCAAGATGATGTAGTATTTGATATATTATAACATTAACATGTTATAAATACTTTTTTTCTAGGAATAGAGTAGAATACTTTGATAATATCACAAATATATTTTGAATATGTTTTGCTATAAAATTATCCATATAAAATAGCTGAGAAAAAATTATTTTATATATAAGTTTATATATAAAATATGTTATCAAATAAAATATTAAACGATAGATATAATATAATAAAATTTATTAATAATCCAAGTTATGAAAGTGATATTGAAATTATATTAGATATTAGTTTTAAAAATGAAAATCCATTTTTCTCTATTGTAACACCAATATATAATCAAGAAAATATTATTGTTCAAAATCTAAAATCTGTTTTAGAAAATACCAGTGAAAAATATTATGAAATAATATATATTTTGGATTGTTGTTCCGATAATACAGAGAAAAATTTAATTGAGTTTATAAAAAATATGAACTCAAATTATCCATTATTAATTAGAATTTTAATATTAAAAAGTAATATACCATTATTTGAAACAAGTGCAGATAATTTAGGATTTATTTGTTCAAATGGAGAATATATTTTAGAAATACAAGCTGATATGAGAATGACAGAACATGGATTTAATATGAAATTATTAAAACCATTTACTTTAAATGATAAAATAATAGGTGTTTCTGGCAGATGTTGTCATAGTTTTGATCAAAGAGAAGGTGTTGGAAAATTAGGTTTAGATATTATAAAACCTTTATCATTAATAAATAATATAGATACAAATTCGTACTATATAGCAGAAACATGCAATAGAGGACCTTTATTATTGAATAATTCAAAATTAAAAGAATTAGGATATTTAGATGAAGCAAATTATTTTTTAGATAATTCAGATCATGATTTATTTGCAAGGGCATTTTTTTTTAAAAAATGGTTATGTTGTTATGCTCCTATAGATTTTATTTCTCCTCTAGAAAATGGGTCCACAAGAAAACCAAGAGATTATAAAAATCAAAAATATTATAACATAAAAAAAGATTTAACTAAAGACGGAATCAATGGTTTTTTAAAAAATAATAATTTAGAAAAAAGATCTATTATTAAATGTGTCCTTTAATAAAATACAATAAAATAGTTAATTATTTTATATACAAATATTATATGCATATTGTTCAAAATTTTGTAGGATGTATGAGTAATCAAATATTTATGTTTTAAAATATTATTTCTCTTTCAATCGATTATAATATTGATTTATTTTATTTATAAATATAACCGTAAATGAAAAGATTGTATACAATTAAAATTATTTTATAGTAACAATTTAAAAAAAATATAAAAAAAATAATTTTACATTTTGATAAAAAATATTTATTAAAAGGAAGTAATTCTGGTTATTAAAGATATAGAGAAAAATAATAGCTATTCGTCTAAGATTAACAGATTATTTTAATAATAATTATTATACTCAATTAACTAGTAAATATTATGAAAATGTGATTAATCAATATGATTTAAAAAATTGCAAAAATATTATTATTTTGTGCCGACATATTTATAAACCAAAAATATTCTTAATGAAATTATTTGTTTAAAAAATGTATAAATAATAGATGCAAATACTATAGCTATTGATGATGAAGAACAATTTATAATGTTATGTTAAATTAATCTAAGATTATGTCCTAATTCTTCTTTTTCTTTAACCACTTGTTATTTAACTGAGACATTTAATTTAGTTGAATAAAGAAAATATTATTAACCCAATCAATGGTACAATGTATCACATAATAAATTTAAAATAAAAAAAATTAATAAAATAAAAGATAGACATTTTATTTTATTAATTTCATAATTTGAACCCTTAATACAAATTTCTGGTTTAGCAATTAACATTATTTTATCTAATGTTTATTTTTTTTAATATTTTCTTCATTATATAAAACTGCATAGTCAACATATAATATTATTAAAAACAAATCTATTCTATATCGATAATTATTAATAGCTCTATCATTACTTTCCAATAATTTTATTTATTCATCAGAACTCAGATAACTACCAATATATTTATCAATTTTTTGCTTTCTCAAAGTATTTTAATATTCTATATTGCCAACTGGAAAAATGTATTTGATTAGAAAAATAATTGAAATAGCATTTAGTTTCAAAGTCTTTAATATAAAATGGAAACTATAAATGAAATATGATGATAAAACAGGAATAGAAGTAGAAGTAGTGTCTATAGATAAAATATATCTTAGAGTAGCAGAAGTAGAACAATCATTAGAAGACCCAAGTAAAGCCAAAGAGAAATTTGGTTTGATTATAAAAACGAATATATGCGAATTATTGAAAGAGTTGGTAGATTATGATTGTCCTTAATTTATTTTCTACAATTATCATAATTTGATATAAACCAATCAATTGTTTTTGATAAGCCATCATTTATAGTAGTAAAATCATAATCACCAATTAATTTTAATAATTTGGTATTATCTGCTGTTTTTTTATATTGTTCATCTGGTTTAGATTTATCAAAAATAATATTTTTATAATCAAATTTATTTGCAATTAATAATGCAATATCTCTAATTGAAACTTCGTCTTTTTCATTAACTGATAAAATAATACTACTTTTATCATCATATATTTCTAAAATTTTCATAAATAAATCAGCCAAATCTTCAGAATATATAAAATGTCTTAAAGGATTTCCAGAACCACATATTACAAAAGGTTCTTTATTTTGTTTGGCTATGTAGCATTTATGTATTAAAGAAGGTATAACATGTCCATCATCTAAATTAAAATTATCATTTGGTCCATAAATATTAGTAGGTATAACACATATAAAATTATCATTATATTGTTCCTGATAAGCTTTACTGTGTATTTCAAGTAATCGTTTTGCATAAGCATATGCATCATTTGAAATATGAGGCGAACTATTATGAAGCATTGATTCATTTATAGGATAAGTTATTTTATCAGGAAAAATACAAGTACTTAGACAACTTATTAATTTTTTTACTTTTAACTGATGACATGCTTTTAATACATTTGAATTGATAAAAATATTTTTTTCTAACATATCAACTTTATATTTCATATTTTTGAATAATCCTCCTACACAGGCAGCCAAATGGATAACATATTCAGGTCCAATATTATTAAAATATTTAATTGTTTGTTCCCAATTAGTTAAATCACAATCTTTACTTGACATAAAAATAAATTTGTATTTTGTATATTTTGTGGATATCTTTTGTAAAGCATTGCCAACTAGCCCATAGCCATCAGTAACTAAAATTATTGACATATTAATATTATACAAAATTATATTTTAATTAAGTTTTTATTTTAAGTTGTATAAAAAATTTTATATAGATTTTTATATATTTGCTCTTTAAAAAATAATAAAAAATTGGTATAATTAAGTAAAGGCAAAGAAAAACTTTTGTATTGCCATAACCGATATGTATGTAATTGAAAGAAAATAATAAATAATAATTATTAAAAAATCTGTTCTTAAAAGAAAATAAAAAATTTATATGAAAATAATTCATCTTAATGAAAAAATGTAAACAATATAATGGATATTGATATCTTTTTTAATATTTTTTTATAGTAATAAAAATTAATTAAACAATTAATTCCTAAAGTTAACAGCATTCAATTATTATAAGAAGCACAAAAAAATTTCATTTTTCATTATTTAAATTATTAATTTAAGAGATAATTATTTATATTCATCAACAGTATAAAAAAATAAATTTTTATAATTATCAATTGAAACTATATTTTGTATTTTATAGGTTTCTATTTTTTAATATGATAAATTATGCTATTGTTTTCATAATTATTTAATTCTTCACATTCATATGCTTCCAAGATATAAAAAATACCCTTAAGTGCAATTCCATATTTTTTACTAATAATGTAAATTGATTAAAATTAATATTTAAAATATATAAGATTACTTTTAAATATTAATTTTTTTAAATTAATTTAAAATTAACATGTAATTAAAGTATTATATGCCAATTATACAAAACTTTGTTGGAGGTCTAGGTAATCAAATATTTATGTTATTAAATATTATTTCTCTTTCAATTGATTACAATATTAATTTTTTCCTTAATACTAATAAATATGACCATAAAAGAAAAGATTTTATCCAATATAAATTATTTGATAATGACAATTTAAAAAAAATACATCAAATTAATTTTAATAATTTTAACATTATCAATCAAGATGGTTTAAAATATAATAAAATAATTTTAGATTCTAATAAAAATTATTTGTTAGATGGATGTAATTCAGGTTATTTTCAATCTTGGAAATTCTTTTGGCATAATAAAGACAAATTAAAAAATTATTTTAATATATATAATCCTACATTTAATGAAATTGGAAATATTATTAAAAATATGGGTCAAACGATTGCTATACATGTAAGATTAACAGATTATATTGGTAATAATTTCTATACTCAATTATCTGCAAAATATCATGAAAATGTAATTAGTCAATATGAATTAACAAATTACAAAATATTGTTATTTAGCGATGATGTAGCAAAAGCAAAAAATATCTTGAATTAATTCACAATATAGTTTTTTAAAATTATTATTATTTTTTATATCATTATAAAATTTTTGATATAAATCAGTGTCAAAATCAGCAAAATTTTAATTTTCATCTTTACTATAGTCCATACATTTCAAATGTATTTTAGTTAAATCCTCACAATTAAATAATTTGACAAAATATTCTTTGAATATATATTTTTCGTTATTGATTAGCAAGATAGAATGATCACCAATTTTTTTTTTAATTAAAATTATTCATTTATAAATATAAAAAATATTTTTATTTTTTAAACTGAATTTATTCTTGAATTAAGAAAGACATTTGAATACCTCTTTCCTCCATTCCACATGAAGTATAAAATTTTATTAAATTCTTGTTACAAACTAAAATTATTTTATAGCATTTTTTAAACTTAGCTTCATTAATTAAATATTCAATCATTTTTTTACCATAACCATTATTTCTATATTCTTTTTTTGTACAAACATCCTCAATATGTGCACATAATGTAATATTAAATATAAATTTTTGTTCATAAATAATTTTACCAGTTGCTATTAATTCATTATCTTTTTCTAATACCCACGTTTCTGAATATAAATTCATTTTTTGTAAAGTATTTATAAAATCTTCTTTTGAAAAAATAGTTGTTCTGAAATCATTAATTAAAGATAAAAATTTTTCATAATCATTTTCACATATTTTACGAAATAACATGTTATTATATAGATTATATAATAAATTTTTTTTTATATCGCATATCACAGCAAAATAATTAATATATAAAATTCTATATTTGTGATAATTATAATTTATAAAAATGTAATATTTTTCGACTAATTTTCTTTTATTAATATTTTAAAAAATTATTATATTAAATTACTAAATTAGTTTTTTATCAAAAACTAAAAAAATAAGCTTTATTTTTTTTAAAGAAACATCAATTATAGACAATAAGGATAATCCAAAGAGAAACAAATATAATAAAAAGTTCAGTAATTAGTAAAATTACTGATATTAACGATATATTATTTAAGATAATATTTAATAATCAAAATTGTCATCTTATTTTTAAATAATAATTGCAAAATTGAAATATAAAAAAATTAGATATAAACTTTTAAAATATAATTTTTATGTATGAAATGGGTTAAATTAGTTCTTATTTAAGAAAATCTCATAAATATTTTAAAAAGTAATTATACTTTTTAATTAAAGAAATACAAAAGATTGAAAAAATAAAAGTTATAGACTATTTTATATAATTTATGAAAACTACTAAATTATTATATTCATTTTGTGTAAAATAAACAAAATGAATATAATTTTAAAATTTGAATCATATTTTTTAATTCAAATATATGTTTATTTTTTAATGTTTTTAATAAAATAATTTATTTTGCACCAAAAATTGTTCTAAAATTTTCCAGTTCATTTTTATAATTAATATTTATTTGATCAAAATATTTTTCATCAATAAATATCATATTTCCTGTATGTAAAACAAATTTATATCCTTTTTCCAGTCCTAAATTAAACATTGGTCTAAATCCGGTTCCTTGATATTTATTTGTTTCATGAATATGTATTAAATTGTTAGTATTTACTGATGAATTTATTTCAATAATTACTATTTTAGGTTTGTAATTTTTTAAACTTTGCCACACTTGATAATCATAAGAATCAATATCAATTGATAAAATATCAAAATCATATGGTATTGGGGTTTTTGCTAATAAATTATCTAAAGAATATATGCTATCATTGTGATCAACAAACGCATTTATTGGTGTTATATTTGGATATTTATTTACAGTTTTAATTAAATCTATATATTTATTTTCATCACCTTCAATAAAAACTCCTTTGAAACCCTTAGTTATTAAATTAAAAGTATTTGATAAATAAATTCCATCCCAAGCACCAAATTAACAAACCCATCCATCACTAATATTTAATCTTTTTAATAATTCTTCTATAATACCATCTTCACCATTTTGTGAATAAATGTCTTTTTGATATTTTGAGTAAAAATAATTTGTATACATTATATAATTATAAAATAATATTATATTTATATTTATATAAATGAACGCAATTGATTTGATTAGTGTAATTGTACCAAGTTTTAATCGATTTAATTATCTTTTAAATACAATCGAAAGTGTTAAGAAACAAACCTATTCCAATATAGAAATAATTGTAGTAAATGATTGTTCAACACAAAAAGAATATTATGAATATGATTGGAAAAATATAATAATTGTTCATTTACAACAAAATAGCAAACAACTTTTTGGATATGCATGTGCTGGTTATGTAAGAAATCAAGGAATTAAATTAGCAAAAGGAAAATATATTGCTTTTTGTGATGACGATGATATATGGTTTCCAAATAAAATAGAATTGCAAATTAAGAGTATGCAAGAAAATTTATGTAAAATGTCATCTACCGATGGGTATTGTGGCATTGGAATTTATAATTGCAATTCAAAATATAAAAAATATCTTGCAGAAAATTACTATGCAACATTACAAAATGTTTATAAAAATGCAAAAAGTTACTTTTTAGACAATGGATTTCCAGATATTTGGACTTTAGAATTTTTAAAAATACATAATTGTATTATTTGTAGCAGTGTAGTGATGGAAAAAGAAATATTAGATAAAATTAATAATTTCCAATGTCTAAAGAATGGACAAGAAGATTATGATTGTTGGTTGAGGGCTTTACAACACACAAATTGTGCATATATTAAAGATGTATGTTTTTACTATGATGGAGGTCATGGAGATGGACAAAATTATTAAAAATATATTTTTAAAAAAATTTAAATAGTAAACTATATTATAAAATATTATGGTAAAAGTAGTTTCTTTTAGTCTTTGGGGCAATCAAAGTAAATATACTATTGGTTCAATTAAAAATGCGGATTTAGCCAAAGAATTTTATCCTGATTTTGAATGTTGGTTTTACATTCATAAACCTTCCGTACCACAAAATATTATAGATGAACTTGCTAAAAGAGATAATGTTAAAATTTTTTATAAAGAAGGAGATATTAATACAAGTAAACCAATGATGTGGAGATTTGAACCAATAATAAATCAAGGAGTTGAAGTAATGATGTCAAGAGATACAGATACTCGAATATTACTAAGAGAAAAATTAGCGGTAGAGGAATGGTTACAATCAGATAAACTTATTCATATAATGAGGGATCATCCTTATCACAATTATGCAATTCAAGGAGGAATGTGGGGTATTAAACAAAATAATTTGTGTAATTGGGAAGAAGTAATGAAAAATGTTATACAGACTTCAGCCAGATTATACGACCAATTATTTGTAAGCAATATAATATATAATATTTACAAAAATAGTGCAATGATACACGCATCATTTCATAAATATGAAAATAATGCAAAAGATTTTCCAATTCCATTTTGCAAAGATAAAAAATTTGTTGGGGAATATGTTAATCAAGATGAAAGTCGAATTCCAGAACATTATAATATGATAAAATAATTATGATATAAAATTAATTGTAAACAAATTTACATTACATTTAAGATTTAAGATTATTTTTTATAAACTCATTTGCTTTGACTGCATAATTTTCATCATCATAATCATTAATAATTTTATTCTTAATAATTTCATTATATTTTGTTTCATCATTAATAATTTCTAAAATAAATTTTTTTGTTTCATCATAATTAAAATCGTTCATATTTATAAAAGAATTATTTCTAAAAAAATAATTTATTTTACGTGAACCAAAATAAATTGGTATTACTCTTGAAAAATAACAATTAAATATTTTTTCTGTTATATATCCGTCATTAATTGAATTTTCACTTACGAAAACAAATTTGTATTTATTAAATACAATCATTAATTCTTCAGAATGATAACAAGAAGCATTTTTTAATTCATCATAATCTTTTATATTATCACAAACATCAATTGATTTTAAAAAATTAATAATATTTGATTTATTTTGATTTGTTGCTGATGTTGCAATTAAACAAAATTTTTTGTTATTAAATGAAGTAGTTATAACTGGCTTTATTTTTTCATAATAATTTTTTAGATAATCCATTTGTAAATAAATAATTGGTAAAGCTATAAAGTTATCATTAAATACGCATTTATCTATATGATTGTATAAATAAATTTTTATATTTTTATCACCATAATTTCCATATTTATTATAATGTTTATAGTGACTCCATGCAGGACAATTTTCAACACACAATAATATATTAATCTTGTTTGAAGTAAAGTTTTCTATTTCTTGAATATCGTTAATACTAATATTATATATTTCATTATTTGTGAAAACTACATTGTTAAAATCTAAAAATGAAAAAAAATATTTAATAAATTTATCTTTCGATTGTATTGAAAAATAAGTTTTATTTGTAAACCAATAATTATTTATATTATTTGATAATTTAATTTTCATTATTTTTATAATTAAAATTAAATTATATTATTTTAAATTATTATATATCAATTTAAAAATTATTTTAATTAATATATAATTATGATTACAATAGCATATGTAAATTTTTGGGGACAAGAAATCAATAATGTACAAGATTGGTGGTTATCAGAATTTGTAAAATATAATATTGATAATGATACTAAAATAGTAAATTATAATGAAAATCCAGACATTTTAATTGCATCTTGTTTTGGTAATATCAATATTATTAAAAATATTAATGCAAGGTGTAAAATATTTTTTTATGGAGAAAATTTAAATAGATTTCATCCTTATAATAATATTGATTTGTTAAAAAGTACTTTTGATATAATACTTGGATTTAAATATGATGATATTAATAATAAAATTTTAAGATTACCATTATGGGTTCTATATTATCCAATTTATAATTATACTGAAGAAAATAATGTATTAAAATATATTCAAGAGCAATACAACAAAAATATTAATATATCAAATAAACAAAATAATGCATCATTAGTAGCAAGTCATGAATTTGGGAATATACGTTCTAAAATATTTAATGAAATGTTAAAATATGTTTCAGTACTATGTCCTGGTAGATTTAGACATAATACTTCCAATATAGGTCCTTCTTGTAATGACAAAATTAATTTCATTAAAAACACGACATATAATATTTGTCCAGAAAATTCAGAGTTTGAAGGTTATTTTACCGAAAAAATATTTCATGCATTGGAAGCAGGATGTATACCAATTTATTGGGCTATAAATAGACCAGAAAAAGATATAATAAATGAAAATTGTTATTGTTGGGCTAATGTAAATAATGATAATGAATTAGGGGAAAATATCAAAGATGTAATTGAAAATAAACAAAAATATATTCAAATTGATAATTTATTTAGAAAAGAAGCCAAATATATAGTTAATAATTTTTATGAAAATTTAAAAAAACAAATACAAATTAAATTAAATTTAGTTCCAAACCAAAAAATATATGGAATAACTTATACATCAAGACATTTTATTAATAGATTTACAGAAATAAAAAACCAAGGAGAAATTTGTGGTTTATTTAAAGAATTCAAATGTTTTACAGAAGAAGAAATAGATAATGATTTTAAAATAAAATATTCTAATATATGGAATGATTCTAGAGGTGGTGGTTGGTGGATTTGGAAAGTATATATTATTTTAAAACAATTGAATAATATTAATGATGATGATATACTTGTATATATAGATGGTGGATGTGATATAAATATAACATCAGCATCTACTGAAACATTTAAAGAATACATAAATTTAATAAATAATAATTGGTCTGGATTATTACGTTTTGAATTAACTCATCCTGAATGGAAATATACTAATAAACATAGTATTGATTATTTTAAAAATAAATTTAATATTAATGATACCAAAAAAATGATTGATACTAATCAAATTATGGCAACTATTATGATTATGCGTAAAACAAAGTTTGTAATGGACTTTTTTGAAAAAGTTTTAGAAATATTGAATGATGACCCTTATTTATTTACAGATAAATATAATAACCCAGGAGAACAACACAGACATGATCAATCGATAATGAGCATGTTATGTAAAATAATGACTGGTTCTATAGTTATACCAGATGAAACATATTTTGAAGAAGGATTTGGTAGTCCAAAAAGTAAAAATTATCCTTTTTGGGCAATGAGAAAAAGAAACTAACGTTTAATATAAAAAATAATTATATAATTAAAATTATAATGTACAATATAATTTTAATTCCTTATAGAAATAGAGAAGAACATTTAGATTATTTTTTAAAAAATAGTGTTCCTCTTTTAAAAAAACATTTAGACAACTTAAAAGTTGTTATTGTAGAACAAGCGAATGATAAATTATTTAATAGAGGTATATTACTAAATATAGGATTTAAAGAAAATATAATTTATGAAAATGCCTTGTATTTTACACATGATGTAGATACTAATCCAAAAGAAGAAATTATTATGAATTATTATAAACAAAATATACCAGATTTAAATTCAATAAAAGGAATTTATACATCAATATGGAATACATTAGGCGGAATCATTTGTTTTTCAAAAGAACCATTTTTTAAAATAAACGGATTTCCAAATAATTTTTGGGGTTGGGGAGTAGAAGATAAAGCATTACAAAATAGAGCGGAATTTTGTAATATTAATATTACCAAAAATTTTTTAAGTGATACTATTTCTGGAAAGGAAGCATTTGATATTTTTAATGATAATCATGACAGACAATCACCTAATTTAAATTATGCTACTACTTATGAATATGAATTATTTCATAAAATGTCATTTGAAAAAAAACTTGGACATATTTTAAGTTCTGGTCTTAATAATTTAGAATATAAAATAATTCAAAAAAAACAAATTAATGATTTTATTGAATTAATTAAAGTAGATTTTTAGTGTATAATATTAATTTTTAATTTTTTTTATAATATTTGTTGTACTTTTATAATCAATATTTTTTATTAATTTAATATTTTTTAAATGTGGATGTTTCTCTTTTATTTTTTCAATTTCATAATCTGAACCCTTAACCCAAATTTCAGGTTTGGTAATTAACATTATTTTATCTAATGTTTCTTCTTTATCTATATTTTCTTCATTATACAAAACTATATAGTCAACATATGATATTGTTTTAAACAAATCTATTCTATCTTGATAACTATTAATAGGTCTATCATTACCTTTCAATAATTTTATTTGTTCATCAGAACTAAGACAAACTATTAATACATCTCCCAATTTTTTTGCTTCTCTCAAAGTATTTAAGTGTCCTGTATGCAAAATATCAAAACAACCAGATGATAATATTACTTTTTTATTAACTTTATTTAATTCATTTGTAATAATTTTCAATTGTTCCAAATTATATATTATTTTTGAATCCTCTTTATAATTATATTTTGAAAGTGATAATATTAAAACTTCATCATTTGGAAATTGTATATCGTCTAAATTTTTTATTATTGTTCCTTCTTTCAAATATTGAAATTTTTGAAATATTGTACCTTGTAAAATAATATTATAATCTTGTTTCTTTAAATTATGGATTAATTTTGAATAATTATTTTTATTTAAATTAGTGACTTCAAAATCAACATCAAATATTTTTTCCTTGAAGGTATCATTTAAATAAAAATATTCAAAATTTTCTAAATTATCTATATCACTCAATACATTAACAGAAGATTCATAACCAGTTGAATTTCTTTTAAATGGATCATCTATTCTTAATAAATCATTTTTATCACTAAAATTAACATTATCATTATATATTTCAATTTCAATTAAATATGTTTCTTCAGAAAATGAAGATAATCCGTGAAAATTATAATGTGGTAAAAAAATACAATCAAAAATATTTAAATTTAAAGTATCATTTATTAAATTAATTTTAGCAGAACCTTTTAATACTATAATTATTGTATCTTTATTAAAATGTGTATGTAATGATGTAGATTTATTATGTTCTATTTTAAGAAACCATATTCCAATTTTTGTATTTTGAAAAATTAAAAATTCATAACCCCAGGGTTTAATACATACAGAATTTTTATAATCCTTAAAAACATGTTTTTCATTTTTTATATGCAAATTATTATTTATGATTGTATTTTCTATATCAATAATATTTTTTGTAATATTTTTCATTGAGTATTATTTTAAAAATATAATTTTAATCTTTATATAAAACAAATATTTTAAAAACAAGTTAAAAAATACTTTATGAATAATATAATATTATTATGAAAATTTGTTTCATTAGCAATAATCATATAGGTGATTCTTTTTTTGCATATCCACATATTAAATGGATATGTAAAAATAATAAAGATATTACTTTTTATTTATTAATTTTTTGTGGTTATGAACTTTTTACAGATATTCCTAATTTAAAAAAATTACAAGATTTAAATTATAAGAAAGAATTAATAAATGGAGAACCTCCACAATTTAATAGTAATTTAGATCCTAAATTATTAAATATAACATACACAAACCAATTAGAAAATATATTTACTTTTGATTATAAAAATGAAACGTATATAGCATTTAATATTTGGTGTGTTTCTTTAGGAATGACATATGAAGATGATTTAAATGCAGAAAAAATGCAAAAAGGATTTTATAATAATTTAAATAAACTAAATGAAAAATTTAATTTAAATATTGTTAATAAATATATAAATAATTTAGACCTTTTACCAAAAATAAAGGATGTAGAAATAAATAAATTTGTTGAATGGAATAATACCACAAATAAAAAAAAAGTATTTATATATAACTATATACCTCGTTCTATGAATTATCATGTAAATATTCATAACGCAATTTTTTCTTTAGTAAAAAAATATAGTAATATAAATTTTATTATAGCAATGTATCAAGATAATCTAAAAAATTTACCTAATGTAAAATTTTGTGATATTGATTTTGAATGTACAAAAGATATATCTTGTAAAAATTTGTTAATGGAAGAAAAAATAAGTAGATATTGTGACCTAGTTATTATTATGCCAACTGGTAGTGCTATGTTTTTTCTAAATAAAAATATTTCAAGTTATAACAATAAAAAATATATGTTGGAAAATGAAAAATATACTAATAAATTGAATAGTTATTACAATTATTGTATAAATAGCAATATGAAAATTATAGAAAATATAAATTATTTGGACATTTTAAAGGAATTAGATAATTTATAAATAAATTTAAAAATATTTCTAATTAATAAATTATATGTTTTTATTAAATAGAAATGGTTATGGTTCTAACTTTAATAAATTATGGATAGATACCATCAATAAAAAAATAAAAAAAGAATGTACAAATGAATATGGAAAAAATAAAATTGACAAAGAAATTTTATTTTTAAAATATATTGTTAATAATAAAATTAATTTTAAAATACCAAAAATATATATTTTTGAACATAATGGTTATATGATGGAATACCTCCAAGATTATGTTCCCTTATTTAAAGTTTATCAAAATTTTCATAATAAAAAAAAAGATAAAGTTAAAAATAAAATTTATGAAGAATTAACTAACTTGCATAATCATTCAAGAATTTATGTTTCAAAAGAAGAATATATTAATAATCTATTAATAGAAATTGAAAAAAAATTATATGAACGTTATGAATCAATTAAATTAATAACGAATAATTACAAGTATATTAAAAAAATAAATAATATGGAATATATTTCTTTCGAGGTTCTTTTGGAAAAAATTAAAAAAGATATACTATCTAAAGTAAATGATTTTGACAAATATTATTTTGTTCCAATACATGGAGATTGTCAGTTTAATAATATATTGATAAATGAAAACGATGATATTATTTTTATAGATCCTAGAGGCTATTATGGCAATCAAAATATTTTTGGTATTCCAGAATATGATTTTGCTAAAGTTTTATTTGCATTAAGTGGATATGATGAATTTGATAATTCAGATGTTAATAGTTTAACTATTTTAAATGATAATATAAATATTAAAGTAAACTTTTTAGATGATAATATTCTAAATAACAATAAGATACCAACATTATTAATGTTATCTATATGGCTAGGTAATGCCTCATGTTTTATTAATAATGAAAATAAAATGATAACAAGCTATTTTATTAGTTTATATTTAGGAACTTTATATTACAAAAAACAATAAAAAAAAATTAATTAAAAATTTGTTCAAAATCGTTTATTAAATAAACATCTTCATTTTTAAATTTATTATATTCTAAATTATTTTTATCAATTAAAATATAAATACATTTAGTTGTATCTTTAATAGATAAAAATCCATTATAAGTATTTTCAACTCCTATAATAAATTTTTCATTTTTACCATATGTTTGTTTTGCTAAATTATAACATTCATTAGATGGTTTGGCATTTATATAATTTTCCCTTGTTATCCAATTTTTTAATTTATTTAAAATTGGAACTTTTTTTTTAAATGTTTCTGTTGTTTCTTTTGATGTATTTGTAACTATAACATGATTAATATTATTATTTTCAATAAAATTAATTAATTTATCAGAATTTTTTGTTAAGTCAATATTTTGTATTGTTTCAATATAATTATTTTTATATTTTTTAATCTTATTTTTTTGTTCAATACCAAAATTTTTTATTAAAAAATTATCTATTCCAGTTGAATTTATTTCTTTAATATATTCGTCAAAAATTAAATCATAGTTAAATAAATCTTTCAATGATTTTTTATAACCTTCAAAATGTAACTTTTCGCTATCAATTAAAGTACCATCTAAATCAATCAAAAATAATATATCTTTTAAATATTCAGAATTATTTATTAATAAAGGATGATATAATTTATTGAAACATTTTTGTATTCCTAAATTAAATGGAGTAAAGCTATAGTCCAAAATATTGTATTTATTATCATTTAAAAAAGTATCTTTAGGTCTATCTACACCATCATTTATTTCATCATTAATCGGGATTATATTATTTTTTTTGTTTAAAAAATCTGAAATGATATTTGATATTTTATATTTTGTAAGTATATCGTGTGGATTATAAAAATGATATATGCTATTATCACAAATATTTTTATTAATAATATCAATTATAAAATAACAAAAATCTAAAATATAAACTGGTCTGCGAATTGAAAAATTATCTTCCTTATAATTTTCTATACGATTCAAAACTTTTTTTCCAATTAAAGTTACTGCATTCTCCATTAAATTTTGTATATTGTCAGTATACAATACAGGAACTCTAATAATGGTATATTTATTAGAATGAGTTTTTACTTTTAATTCTGATATTAATTTAGATATACCATAGTTTTGAAGAGGATTATTTAAACTTGATGGTAAATATGGCGGATTTTTACCATCAAAAACATAATCTGTAGAAATATGAATTAAATGTATATTTAACTTATTGCATATTTTTGCAATATTTGTAGTTATATCAATATTAATTTTTTTTGTACTATCCCAATCATTTTCGCAAGTTTCTACTTTTCTTTCAACTATACTATTTATACACACCGATATTTTATTATTTAACATACAATTTTTTATTTCATTTAAATCAAAAAAATTTATTTTTATTCCATTTTTTACATAGTTATTGTTATAGGTTCCAATATAACTTATATTAAAATTATCACAAAGTTTTGCTAATTCTCTACCAACTAAACCAGAAATTCCACAAATTAAAATTGTCATTATAACTAATAATATTTTATTATTAAATCCTTTATGTAACTTTTAAATATTATCTAAAGTTTTATTGTATTTTTATAAAATTATATGTATTATTCGCCAATTTTATTTTCGGAAATAGCCGACATTAATTTAACACAATTTCATAATTGTCAATATGATACACAAAAACTTAATTTAAAAGATAAAATTATTATTTATTGTCATCATTCAATGGGATATTTGTTGAAATTATTACCCTTTTTAAATGAAATAAAAAAACCATTTGTAATTATAACTGCAATGGAAGATACTCATTTTCCTCCAGAATTTGATACAGATTTTATAAATAGAGTTATTTCTAATAAATATTTTAAACATTGGTTTACTATAAATAAATCTATACCCGACAATGAAAATTTTACCAGTATACCATATGGCTTGGATTATTGGACTTTAACTACCAGAAGTCTTTGGAATGAACCAATACAAAGTTTTAAAGAACAAAATGATGTATTTGAAAATATAATATCAAAAACAGAACATTTTTCAAAAAGAATACCAAAGATTTACGCAAATTTTCATTTACATTTAACTGACGCAAGAAACGGGGGTTATAGAAGTAAATTAATAAATATCCTTCCAAGAAAAATAGTTTATTATCAAGAGACTAGCTTAACTAGAAGAACTTCTTTTGAAAATATGGCTAAATATTCTTTTGTAGTTAGTCCTTTTGGCAATGGCTTTGATTGTATTAGAACATTTGAAGCACTATGTCTAGGTTGTATTGTAATTATGAAAAAGAGTTTTTTAGATCATATATATGAAGGATTACCAATACTAATTGTAAATGAGTGGCATGATATTAATGAAGATTTACTTAATAAGACAATAGAAGAATATTCAAAAAAAACATTTGATTATACAAAATTAAAAATGAATTATTGGATTGATTTGATTAAATCAAAAATATAAATTTTTTAAATATTTAATTTATTAGAGACCAAATTTATATAAAAATTTTTTTTTATTTTATATTAAATATATGTATAATATAATTTTAATACCATACAGAAGTAGAGAAAAACATCTGGATTATTTTATTAAAAATACTGTTCCACTCCTGAAAAAACATTTAGAAAATTTAAAAATAATAGTTATTGAACAAGCAAACGATAAATTATTTAATAGAGGATTACTGCTCAACATTGGTTTTAAAGAAAATTTGGATTATGAAAATGCTTTGTATTTTACTCATGATGTAGATGTTAATCCAAAAGAAGAAACGATTATTAATTATTATAAAAATAATCTACCAGATACTAATACTATTAAAGGTATATATACTTCAAGATTTGGTACATTAGGAGGAATTATTTGCTTTTTAAAAGAACCATTTTTAAAAATTAATGGGTTTCCTAATAATTTTTGGGGATGGGGAGTTGAAGATAGAGTTTTGCAAAATAGAGCAGAATTTCATAAATTAAATATTCCTAAAAACATTCTTGATCAATCAAGACAAGCATCAATATGTTTTACTATTTTTGAAGATTGTCATACTAGAATAAAACCCAAGGATGCTAAAAATAAATATCATACTGAATATAGATATTATTCAGGATTTACTGAAGAAAAAAAAATAGAACACAATAGAAACTTAGGAGGTATAGATAACATGATATATACAATTATAGAAAAAAGAAATATCACTGAAGATATAGAACTTATTAAAGTTGATATATAAACACAATATTTAATAATTTACATTAGTTTCTATAGTATTATGTAGATTAGAAATATTGTGCTTGAATATCTAAATTTATATTTTAAATAGAAATTTAATCAATTACAATATTTTCAATTATATTACTTTGAATTGCACTACTTTCAGTCACATTACCTTCAGTCTCACTGCTTTCAATCTCACTACTTTCAATTGCAATACTTTCATTCTCACTACTTTCAGTAATACTACTTTCATTAATCATACTATCATTTTCATCACTAACTTCCATAATATCTTCTTTTGTCTTTTCATGTTTAACTATTTTATATTTATTCTTCTTTTTTTCTTTTCTTTCTTTTTTTTCTTTTTTCTCTTGTTTTCTCTTTTTATTATTTAAAAATATTTTATATGAACGCATTTCACATAATGATGCCTCAAACAATGAATCAAAATATTCATTTTCTTGATTTTCTTCATTACTTGGATTTCTGTATAAAAGTTCTAAAAAAAGTATAATCGCATCTTGAAAATCCATTATGTCTATACAATCCAAATCATTTTTATAATTATTATTAATTTTTGGTATATCTGTCATTTTTTTATATATGTAGTCATTTATCTTTTTTGATGTTATTATTTCCAAAAAGTTATCTTTTATTAAAAAAATTTCATTGTAATTTTTGTTCTTTATTATTTTGTTAAAAATATCAACTATTTTTAATAGTATTTTTTCAGGAGTAAAATGAAATCTTCTTATTATATATGCTATTTTTAATGTATGATGTTTTTTAATATCTTTTAAATTAGTAAAAAGTATCATATTGATATTATAAAAATTTTTAATATAATATGTATCCTCTGTAGTAATTGAAACCATATTTAATAAATTTTCAAATTTTATAAACTCTTTTGTAATCTCTTTTAACTCTTTTAAACTAGAAAATTTTTTATCATCCAATATATTAAAATCATTTGAATTTGTTTCTGATGATTCATTAATAGTATCATTTATAAATGCTTCCAATAAATCATCAGAATTATTATCTTTTATTTTTCTACTTTTTTTATAAATTTTTTTTTTATTGTATATTAAATGTTGAAATATCAATAAACATAAAAACTCCCTCAAACTACTTATTTCAAATAATACAAATAATTCACTATCTAAATGTATTCCTGCAATTAATGTTATTAACTTTTTATATTTTTTTGTTAATTTATACAAAAAATCTTTAAATAAACCATTTTCCTCTAAATTATATAATAACTTTATTAACTTTTTATAAAATAATAATTCATCATCTTCATTACATATATTTTTAATTGATTTATAGAAATCGTTTTTCTTACTTAGCAATTCTTTAAAATTTGAAAAAAAAACTTTTACTTCCTCATTTTTTATATTTTCTTCAAAGTCAAAGAATAGTTCTACTAATTCAAGTAAAACAATTGGATTTTTTTTCAAGGAACTAACTAATGTATCATATACATTATCAGTAATTTTCAAATAAGAACATATATCTAATTTAGATATTTCTTTAATAATATCATCATTAAAATTATAGTTAATTCCTTTTTTACTTATAATGCTTTGTTTTTTAATATCGTATTCTAAATTATTTATATCAAAAAAATAATTATGGGTTGATAAATTTTCTCTCTCTTTGATTACAAAATTATATTCTTTATTTTCTTCTGTTAAAACAAATTTTATAGAATATTTGTCACTATAGGTAATTTTACTATTTAATTTTATATTATTCAATGTATTTTTTATACAATCTTCCATATGCATATTTTCTTTTTCCAACGGATAGATTATTATATTATTATACCAATTTTTAGGAATATCTCCTAAAACGACAATATATCTAATTAAATTATTACTTATGACGAAATCATATTTTATATTTTTTAATAAATTATATAATTGTTCAAATAACTTTATATACACTTTATTATTATCGTTATCTTTATTACTACTATAGTTCATAATGTAATTATATAATCTATTACTATATTTTATTGCTTAAAACAAACATTTATAAAAATTGAAAAAAAAATTTACTGAATAATCCCTATTAATTTAATAATATATATAAGCTATAACCATGACACCTGAACGAGCACTCAAGAAGATGATGCGGAAGGAATATGGAGATAGTTCCTTCCCCAAGGCTGTTGAACCAGCTATGGTTTTTATGGGTTCTTATCTTCCAACCGGTTTTGTGGTGGGTTACCCAGGAGTTTCGGTGACCGACCTATCTTCATTGATGGGAACTACATATGTTACTTCAAAACCAGCAACTACAATCCAAACTAGTGTCGATTATGTTCCAGCTGATTTGGCTGCAAGGGGTATTATTGCCGTAAAGGCCTCAGCAAAACCCTCAAGTTCAGAACCAACGCACTTTGCTCGTTGTGGTGCAGTAGGATGTATGGAAAATCATCCTTCGCACTTTTGTAAGACTTGTAAGCAGTGGAATGTCAAGCATCAATGGGCAGATTGTCCTTTGTATAAGTGTATGCGCTATTAATTTTTATTTATGTTTTGCGATGTATATTATTTTTGTAAAGTTTTGTTAAAATCAATATAAACTAAATTTGTTTAATTTTAATTTTTTTAATAAAAACGATATTATAAGATATTATAATTATGTCAAATGAAATGAATATTATTATTAAACCCAAATATAATGATTTTATAAACATAATAGATAATTTTGATACAATATTACAAAAAAAAGAAATAGAAAATAAACAAGTAGAAATAAATGAAAATACACAAAAAAATAAATCTCTGTCAGATACAAGTAATCAAAAGATATCAAATAAAGAAGAATCTTTTATTGAAGATAAAGAAAAAAATAAGAGTAAAAGTGATAATTCTTCTAGAAAAGAAAGTCTTAAAAGTAAAAATAGTAAAAGTAGCAAAAAAAGTAAAAAAAATAATTCAACTTTTGAAAATATAAAAAAAAAGAATGAAAAAATAATTTTATCTGATGATGAAAGTAAAAAAATATTTGAAAAATTATATTCATTGTTAAATACTAAAAATAATTTATTTAATAAGGAAAATTTATCTAATAATAATAAAAAAAGTTCATATAAAGAAAGTTCTTCTATTACAAATTTTAATAAATCTCAACAAAATAATAATGACGATTCTAATAAATCAAACTCTAACAAATTTGTTAAAAGAACAGTAAATTTTGAAAATATTACTAATACAAAAAGTAAAAGAAAAAAAAGTAAAAAAATAAAAAAAGAAAATTTAAATGAAGAAGAACAAAAAGAAAAATTAGAACAACTTTATGATAAGAAAATTAATGAAGAAAATACAAAATCTAGTGAAAAGAAATCCAAAAAATATAAAAAAGACGAACTTAAAAAAATATGTAAAGATTTTGAAGAAAAATGCATAATGGAGTCAGTCAGAAATTTTAATGTTAAAGAAGATATGTTTTATTTAGATTTTATGGCTCTAGCAAAAAATATTACAAATTTTAATAATTCAATACCTAATATATATGATTGTTCTATTTTATATAGAAATTACAAAGACAATAAAGTTGTGTCAAATCCAGATAAAAAAATAGGTTGGATGGAAATTACAAAATCAGGGGAAAAATTTATAAATTCAAAAAATAAATACTTGTCGGCTTGTCATAGAATATTTGATAAAACAGATAAATTTAGAAAAACTATAGATGGTACTAGAGTTAGAGCATTAAAATTAACATTTTTAGTATATAAAACAAATATTAAAGTTGATATTTATGCTTTAATAAAATCAAATTATTAAAATTACAAAATAATTTTATACTTGTTATTATATACTTATATATATGTCATCCTGTTCTAATTGTAGTTTACAAGCATATAATGCAGCAAACAAACAAAATACTATTTATGACGCAAAAAATAACGAAATACTCTATGGTATTAATAATCATTTGAAAGCATCTGGTGTATCAGATGGTACTTGTAACCAAATAAATCCAATGATGTTGAGATATAGTGCTAGATGTGGAGTGGGTGCTGCAGGTGGCAATCCTTGCTATCCCAATACAATTGAGCCATTTGAAAGTAATAATAGTTGTAATATTACAGGCTTTATTACTATATTATTTTTATTATTAATTTTAATGTTATATATATGCATTGGTTATTATGAACAAAAGAAATAAATATCAATTTATATATAAAAAAATATTGAAAAAATATTGAAAAAATTATAATATAAACAAATAAATACTATAAAATACTATATATTAAAATATGCCATCCTTTCCAGAAAATTCCAAGCAATTAGTTGAAATACTAAAAGAAACTAAATGTGTTATTTTAAAATTTAGTGCTAGTTGGTGTGGACCTTGCAAAAATCAAACTTTTTTAAAAAACTATCACGATTTAAAACATAATTTTGAAAAAAACCAAGATGTACTTTTTTTGGAATTTGATGTTGATGAACACGAAGATATAGTAAATGAAAAAAAATTATATAATTTTAATATTTCTGCAGTTCCAACTATTAAAATATTTAACTTTGATAAACAAATGAATGAATACAAAGGAATTCCAAATATGTCAAGCATAAAAAAAGATATAAATACTATTCTCACCCTCTAATTTTTTAATCTTGATTTTTTTGTAATATTTCTATTATAAAATTATGCCAATCTAGTTTATCAAGTTCAATTGCATAAATACTTGGATCATTTTCTTTTTGATAAAAATCTTTAAGAATTTTTAATAATTCATTATCATATATATTAGGAGTTATTCTTTCTATAATATTTGCAAAATTTTTATATGTTACATTTGAATTATTTTTAACTTCTGCAAAAATAAATTGAATTATTTCCTTTTGTATTGACAAATTTTTTGATAAAAATAAAATAAATGTGGCTATATCTTGTAATTTTACATTATTAAAAATATTATTCATAATATTATTTAAATATTCTTTGTTTTTTGAATAAGTTGTTGCCCATATAGCCGAATTTTTAACAAATATATCATTGGTTGTATTTTTTATATTTTCTATTTTTTCTATAATTTCTTTATCATTATTAAATTTAATCATTAATTTAAATAAAACTTCATGGAGAGGAAAATCGTTAAACTTATTTATTTTACTTTTTTCATAAAAATTGTCAAATATTTTTTTGCCTAAATTGATTATTTTTTCGTCTTGAAATTCCATATAAAAATGGAATATATCAACTAACCAACTAGTAGTAAATAAGTCTTTTTGTTGTTTTGATATTATAAATGTAAGAATTTTATATATTTTAGTTTTAATTAAATCAATTAATTTATTGAAAGATATACTAAAAGAATTGTTAATTTTAGAAGAATTTATTACATAGTTTAGCTGTAATATATTTTTTATAACTAAATTAAATAAACAAGTGGTTCGTTTCAATTCTTTTGTAAAATTAATTTTATCAAATATTTCCCTTACTAAATCCAAAATGCTGTTTAGTTTTTTATAACCACTTAATGCTAAGTAAAAAACACAATCAAAATGATGCATTAATTCTTCTATTTTCATCAAACTAATATTTGGATTAAAATTTTCATAATTTATCATACATAGTATCATATTATCAATATTAATAATTGGTTCATTATCTAAAATCACATTATCTTTAATTTCTATAGTTTTGTCCACAATTTTTTTATTTATTTCATATCTTATTTTTAAAGGAAAATTTAATTCAAAGTTTTCTTTTTCTTTCTTGATAAATAAAAATTTTTGTTTATTAATTATGTATTTACCATTTTCTTTTTTTATAGTTAATAAAGGATAACCTTTAATAAATATAAAATCTTTCATAAGATCACTTATTGAATGAGACTTATTTTCTGAGTATTTATCTAATAAAGAATATAAATCCTTAGGTTCAGAAGTTTTCCAAGAATATTTGGCCAAATATTCATTTATTCCCATCATAAAATTATCTCTATTCATAAATTCTGATACATAATTAATTAAACACGAACCTTTTGAATATGAAATTTCATCAAAAAATTGTATAACGTCATTACTACTAGTAATATCCGTACTTATTGGATGTGTTGAATTGAAACCATCCATAAACATTGCTGATCTATAAGTAGTTAGATAATACCATTGTTCTGGATAATATTGTTTATAATTATCTTTTAGTCCCAACCAAGAAAAATAAGTTGCTGTTGCTTCATTTAACCAAATATCCTTCCAAGAATTCAAAGTTACTAAATTACCGAACCATTGATGAGAAATTTCGTGATAAATAACTTCAATACTATTAATTAATGTATTAATGTTTTCGACTTGATCAGTCATTAAACCAGATTCTCTAAATGTAATTAAACCCCAGTTTTCCATAGCACCGGATAAAAAATTAGGTATTCCAATAATATCTACTTTTGGTAATTTATAATCTATTTTAAATAAACCTTCAAAATATTTAACTGATTCTGCTGTTACTTTTATAGAATTATTTAAAAGATTTATTGATTTATCAAAATAATAACCATTGATTGGAATATTATTATTGATTACAATTTCTTGTCCTTTTTTTATGTCACCAACAACAAAACATACTAAATATGTTGACATAAGAGGAGTTTCTTGAAATTCTACAATTTTATTATTTCCAATTATATTGGTGTTTTTTTCTGGCATATTAGATAAAAATATTTTATTTTTATCACTTTCAATTATAACTGTAAATTTACTTTTAAGATTAGGTACATCAAAACATGGAAAAACTTTTCTAGCATAAATTGGTTCTAATTGAGTTGAAAAAATTATTGAATTATCTTGTTTAACATAATATAGACCATCCATATCAATACCAATAGTATGAGTATATTCAATATAAATTTTATATTTCCCCGGATTAAAATTATCAATGATTAATATAGTTTCTTCTTCTTTATTTTCAGTAAATTTATAATCTTTATCATTTATAACTAATTTAGTAATAGATAATTCTAAAGAATTTAAAACTATTTTATCAATAAGATTAGTTATTTCAATATCAATTGTTGTTTTACCATATAATTTTAATTCTGATATATTTACATTAAAATACAAATTATATTTAGTTGGATTAATATATTTACCAATTTCCATTATAATATTAGATTATATATTTTAATTATATTTATTGTTACTAAAATATATTATACCATTTTCACTTAAAATGGGTTGCTACTAGTAACATTAAACTTTATATTTCTTGATAATTTTATATAATAAAAATTTAATAAATTATGTTTATAAAAACAAATTTAAAGAAATATTAATTAAATAATATGTACATGAAGGTTAGTATTAATCCTATTGATTGTATTTAAATTTAAAAATACTTTTTGTTTCATATATTTTATAAAAATACTAATTTAATGTTAGCGAAAACCAAGCTTTTAAAATACTTTTTAAGTATCATTATAATAATTAGTATATTGAATATATTTTACAATTTTAGATTGGGAGTTACCCCCTTACTACCGTCTTTATTAAGTTTTAACTTATAAAAGTATTGAGTGGTTTGTAACGTTATCCTAAAGATTGGGTAACTGTAATTTAACTTGTTTTCCTTGATAAATATAAATTATCAAGAAATATCAAGTTTTTTGTAACGGACACTTAAATAATAAAATAATTAAAATATAAAATATTATATTATAATGTAATACATAATAGTTATTATTTATCAAGTGTATTCCTACTGAAAAACCTGTCTTAAAGACAAAAATATAAGGTGTTTTCATATAGTAGTTAAAAATAATAAATAAAATTTATCAACCTATCTTATTTTATTATTTTATAAGTATGTCAAGTGATAAGTAACCTCTCAGAGGTACAATTATATTTTTTCATTTTAATTTGGATGTGTCCCGACTTTCAGTGAAAAGGTGTAACATAAACTTAAAAAATATTACATTTTTTAGCAATATATCAAAATCAAGCATTAAATATAATGTTCTAAATCTACATATGTATACATACATATATATCTATATACATATATATGTATATAGTAATCTTTTTTTAATATTTGAATTAAATGTATTAAAAAAAATTGAAAAAAAAAATATTAGCAAGATTAAATAATAAAATATAAATATATAATATTATCCAACAACCATGGCTTCCAAGTCTAAATCTTTCTTTTCCAAAATTTTTACTAAAGATTCCACTACAGAGTCGATGAAAGGAGCTTTCAAACTTAAGGCAATTTTTATTGTCATTATTGTTGTTTGTGTAATTGCTGCATTGGCATAATACAAACTCAATATCATAATTTTTGTGAAAAAAGATAAAGTTGTTCTTCTGAGATATTGTTTTCTTTTAATAATAAAAGTATGTTATTTGTAAGTTCTATTTTTTTTTTTAAATTATCATGGATCATAGTATCTATCATTTTATATTTTATATTTTCAAATACTTTAATGTCCTCCTTAATATTTTTATCTAATGATAATTTTTCAGGAGATGAAGGAAATATAAAATTTTTATCTATACAATTAACTTTTCTTTTATTGATTAAATTAGGACGTTGTATAGTTTCTACAATTTCTGGTTCTCTTATAACACATTTTTTTATTAAATTATTAGGAGAAGATATTTCTATAGGACTCGGTGGATTTTTTTTAATGGAAGTTAGCGGATTATAAAATACATCTTTATAACCACTCATTTGAACAAAATTCCTGTGTATAGGGGATTTTTGTGTCATTTATATTACTTTCAATATCTATTATTAAATTATATAATAAAATAAAAATAAATAAAATTCAATTTTTATAAATTGGTATATTTAGCACAACCTGCTGCATGTCTTAAAGTATATATATTTTTCTTTTTCCAATCCGTTCCTACTGCCTTTTCGCTCATTACATATAGATCTCCATGGTTCAAAACTAAATTTACTGATTGTCCTATAGGTTGTGAATTATGAAACCAATTATAAACCAATGGTATTGAATGTCCTAATCTGAGAGCAATAACAATTCTTCTTTCACTATCTCCATGATATCCAATACCTGTTTTACTTGCGTCAAAATAATAATTTCCTTCAGCTGGTAAATTTTTTGCTTTATTACCTAAAAATTTTGGTAAATCTGTTCTTATTTTTTTTGTTAAAGGTACATCATTAAAACAAACTACTCTACCTAATCCATTTTCATAGTCTGGTTCTTGAGAAAAATCTGCAAAACATAAATTATGTCTAGCATGTTTATTTACTACTCTACCATACATCAGGGCTTTTTTATCGGTATTTAAATTATTTTGTTCTTCAAACATTAAATCAGCATTACTAGTTTTACCAAGCATTTTATTAACACCTTTTCTTACAATTAATACTCTTGCTTCATCGGCAACTATACCTTGTGGTAATGCGTTATTTAAATTAATCATTTCACAAACGCAACCTAATTCTTCAAATCTTTGTTTTGCCAAATTCATTTCTTCAAGACTAAATCCAGAAGTTGCTAGTTTACCTATTTGTTGCATACCTACATGATTTTCTGCTTGATCGCCAAAAGTTATAGTGATTGCTTTATTATTAAAATCCATTATAATAAATATATAATGTTTTGTTTTTATATTGGATAAATTTCAATTTTTATAAAAAAATTGAAATTTATAATATTATTAATATTATATATATAAATCATAAAATATATATATGAAACATAGTGATAAACATATAATGTTAGAAACAACGTGTCTTAATAATTCTATTAAGGAACACAAAATAAATATGGAATTTGTTACTCTTGATAACGACATTGATATGGGGATTTCAGAAATAGATATGTTGTCTGATTGTTTAAAATCAGTATTAAAATTTCCAAAAGTTGTTATTGCAATAGATAATGATGAATGTATTGGGTCGTGGGGTGATTTATCTTTATTATATTCTATTTTAAAATATGAATATTCTCAAGAACCAGACATTGATTTATTTGTTAAAATAATGAATGATACTTATTCTATTAGACCCTATGTTAAAGATTTGTTCAATAAAATTATAAGTTTCAAAAGTAAAGGTATAGTTTGTAAAGTATTTATGTGTACAGCAGCTTCCAATAAAAATGGATGGGTGACTTTCTTAGCAAAAATTTTGGAAAGATGGATTGGAGAAAAAATATATGATGATATTATTTTTGGAGAACTAATTGAAGAATGGCATAAATGTAATAAAACTAATCCAACTAATAATGTTGGTTATATTAAAAATATGGATATGATTAGGGAAATATTAGATTTTAAATATACTTATAAAACAGATGAATTTACAATTATTGCTATTGATGATAGACCTTCAAATATTATGAATGCTATTGCAATTGGTGTTTCTCCTTATCGTATAGCAGTCAATATTTATCAAGTCTTAAAAGTATATTATCCTGATAATTATGCATATTTAATGAGTAAACACGATTTTATTATAAACGATAGTTGGGAAAGATATTTAAAAAATCCAATTTTATATTCAAAAGCTTATGGCGATAACGATATTTTTAAAGGTATTGAATATATTGAAAAAATTATTTATTCATAAACAAATTTTTATAAATAAATTTTTATAAAGCCCCATCACGAACTATAACTAAGTCCACCCATACCAGACATTATACGAAGAACATTAAATTTTTCGCCATTATTTTTAATATATTTAACAATTATTTTTTCACCAGTTTCGGAAAACAATGTTAATTCATCATCATTAATGTTTTCTTGATGCAATCTATATTTTTTATTAACCAATACTTCCACAATACAATCAAATGGTAATTTTACTCCAAATAAAACATTTAATATACCAGTATTTTTAATAGTTTCTATGGTCGAATCGAAAAGAAATAATATTTTTTTTATAGAAACTGGTAAATTAGTAAAACATCCTTCTAAAAAAGAATTAACATATCTATTTTCAAATATCAATATATTAATTTGTTGTGGTAAATTAAATAGATAATCTTTTATATTTTCATTATAATTACTTAATCTCATTACAATATCACCTGAAAAGACTAGCTCTATTTTTATTAAGGTATCTATATATCTAAAATTACAATTAAGAGTTTTTAATTTTTCTAAATCTATAATTTCCAAAAACTTATTTACTTCATAAAAATTGTCTATTACTCCATTTTCAATAAGAATTACTTCCTTATCTTTGTATTTATCAAAATCACTATTATTCATTTTATATATATAAATTATTTTTTTAAATTTTAACCTATTTATAAAAAAAATAATTTAAAAAAATATTTTATTTAAATAAAATATATATCATGGAAACATTCACCTTTAAAGCGGAAATTAACGAACTTATGAATATGATTATTCATAACTTTTATTCCAACAAAGACATCTTCTTACGTGAATTAATTTCTAATGCATCTGATGCTATTAACAAACTTAAATATAATAGTTTAACTGATAGTAGTTTGCTAGGAGATAATCACGATTTTGAAATTAAAGTTAGTCTAAATAAAGACAATAAAACAATAATGATTGAAGATACAGGTATTGGTATGTCAAAAGATGACCTAATAAATAACCTTGGTACTATAGCGAAATCTGGTACAAAAGAATTTATTAAAAATATTACAGAAAAAACATCTGGTAATAATTTAATTGGTCAATTTGGCGTTGGTTTTTACTCGGCCTTTCTAATTGCAGATAGAGTTAGTGTAAAATCCAAACGTGCTGGTTCTGATGAAACTTTTGAATGGGTTTCTAATGCAACTGGTTCATTTGATATTACTAAACTTGAAAATACTCCCGATTTTACTCGTGGTACTAAAATAACTTTATATGTCAAAGATACAGACACTGAATATCTGGAAGACTTTAAAATTAAAGAAATTGTTAAAAAACATTCTTCATATATTACTTATCCAATTCTTCTACAAAAATTTGTTAAAGAAGAACCCGTAAAATTAGAAAAAACACCAGAACAAGATGGTGTGGAAGAAACAAAAGAAAAAGAACAAACAGAACAAACAAAACAAACAGAACAGGTAGAACAAACTGAAAAGACTGAAGAAACAGAACAAACAGAACAGACAAAAAAGGCTGAACAAGATGGTGGAGTAGAAGAAACTAAAGAACCTGAACCAGTATATAAAGAAACTTGGGAAAAAATTAATTCTGAACCTATTTGGGTTAAATCAAGTGATGAAATTACCGAAAAAGAACACGAAGATTTCTACAAGAGTTTGTCTAATGATTGGGAAACATATTTAACTAATAAGCATTTTAAGGTGGAAGGTAATTATGAATTTACAGGTTTACTTTATATTCCAAAACGTGCCCCCTTTGATTTATTTGATAGAAAGAAGAGCGGTTCATCAATAAAACTTTATGTAAAGAAGGTTTTGATTTCTGATGATTGTAAAGAACTATATCCAGAATGGTTAAGTTTCGTAAAGGGTATTGTCGATAGTCAGGATTTGCCACTTAATGCATCACGAGAACTATTACAACAAAGTAAAATTATTAAACAAATTAATAAAACTCTTACAAATAAGACACTGGATATGATTACTAGTCTTACTGATGATAAGGACAAATATAAAGAATTCTATACAAATTTTGACAAAAATTTAAAACTTGGAATTTGCGAGGATACTCAACAAGGCACTAAGGATAAATTAATAAAACTTTTAAGATTTACAACTTCAAAGGGAGAATTTGTAAGTTTTGAAGAATATAAAAATAGAATGAAAGAAGGACAAGCAGGTATTTATTATATTACAGGTGAAACACTTAAACTTGTTGAAAATTCTCCTTTTGTTGACAAACTCAAACGTTTTGATTATGAAGTAATTTATATGACAGATGCAATTGATGAATATACACTACAAAATATTCAAATGGTTGATGATGCAAAACTTATTAATGTGACAAAAGATGATTTAAAACTTAAGGAAGATGAAAAGGTTGATGAAGAACAATATAAAACTTTATGTGAAAAAATACAAAAAGTTTTGAAAGATCGTGTAGAAAAAGTATGTGTTTCTACAAAAATAGAAACTCAACCAGCAATTATAACAAATCCAGTGGGTATGTCAGCAAATATGGAAAGAATAATGAAAGCTCAAGCTTTAGCAAATAACAATGCTAATCCAATGTATGGTATGATGTTGAATAAAAGAAATTTAGAAATTAATCCAAATCATCCAGTAATTCAAAAGATAAGTCAAGCTTTATTTTCTTCTGAAGAAAATGTATTAGAAGAAACTACAAATTTAGTTAATCTTGTTTGTGTATCAGAAGAAACTACAAATTTAGTTAATCTTGTATGTGATTGTGCACTTCTAGCAGGTGGTTACCAATTGTCTGATATAAATGAATATTTAAGGAATGTCTATAAACTTATGTAAATTGTAAATATGTAGGAGGATATAAACTAAAAATAGAGGTAATTAAGCCAAAAATTAAAACACCTTGAGGACTTAGAGGACTAGCAAAACAATAATTTTCTAAAACCTTTTTAGTATCTTTAAATAATTTTGGTATTACTAAAGTTTCGTAAAAACTTTCTTCGTGAGTTTTATAATTATCTGGGTCGCATTTTTGTTTGAGACTTATTAAAATATGAAATGGAAGCATATGAATTAAATAAATTATTGGTATTATATAATAAACATTATAATACGCTAAATCTTTATTTAAAAATGCTAATATTACAAAAGTCCAAATTAAAATATGAACTATGCATAATATTTCAAATATCATATAATGATAATTATATATAAAAAATTGATTTTATTTTATAATAATGTGTTTATAATATATTATTATAAAGATGCCAAGAATTCAAAATAGCCATAATAAAAAAATATTTTTAGCATTCATAATTATTTTTGCAACAATAATTTTTTCATTATTAAATATATTCACTCTAATTCTAACTTGTTCTGAATATTATTGTTATTATGAAAAATGTCATAATTACAATTTTGATAAAAAAATGGAATGCTTTTTTGATAAAACAGATGATTTATTAGATTGGCTTATACTGGATATATTTTCTATTGGAATTTATTTTAGTTTAATAATGTCTATATTACTTGTGAGATTATGTTACAAAAAAATAATGCATTTTTACACTAATTATAAAAATAGAAATATTGACAATAATCCTAACATCAATAAAAAAAATCTAAATAATATATTTGAACCCAGAGAAATAGACAATCATGATGAATTTAGCGAAGAACTAGAAAGCGAAGAAAGAGATCCATTATTAAATGTTTAGATAACTTTTAATGTTTCTAAAAATTCGATAATATTAAATATTTGATAATCATCTTGTTCGCCAGAATATTTTTTACATTTATAACCAATTACATCATAATTATCAAAATGTCTTACATCATCATCAATTAAATATAAATTATGTAAATCTTGATTAATTTTTTTATAATTTTTAATATAAACTTTATGATTATCAACCAACATAGTATCACAAAATTCTCTATCGTAAATTTTTTTAATGAGGTGTCTTTTATTTATTAAATTTAATAAATTATTTATATAATCTTTTGTTGCTGCACTATAAACTATTATTTCAAAATAATCTTTATTCTCTTCAAGATAGTTAAATAAAAAATCCATGTTTGGTCTAATTTTTACAAATCGTTTTTTGGTATTTAACATTATTTCTAATGCATTTTCTATAGAACTGGATGATGTATAAAATAAAGTACTATCTATATCAAATGCTATTATTTTTTTCATCATAAATATTATGAACTATTATTTATTTTTTGCGTTTTCTTATAATTAATCAATTTTTTTAAGAAAAAAACTTGTTTATATAATTGATATTTTTTTGAATTTGGTAACTTGTATCTAAATCATTACTATATGTTTTTTGTAAATTTGTCAAACCATTAATCGTATTTTTTAAATTATTTAATAAGGTATTTTGCAAAAAAATGCTTTCAGTATCATTTCCTTTTTTTAATAATTCTAATTGAAAAAATGCCTGTGTCAATATATATTTGATAAATTTATTAGTATTATGTCTATCTGAGCCTCTATACCATCTTTTTATACTTGGTATATAACTATCCTCTATATAAATTTTGTTTTCGTCATTATACAATTTATCATTTAATTTAATCTTTGATAATATTATTAAATTTTCGTTTATGTCTTTAAGATTCATAGATATTATGTCTTCAAAAATATTGTTAAACATTTTTTTATATCTTCTATTATATAAAAAGATAATTATATTAGAATGATTAATTTATTAAAAATAATGACCTTTAATATATCAGCAGAAACCCTTTGTTTAAATAATAATTCTAAAAATATTATTGATATTATTAAAAATATAAATCCTGATATATTAGGTATTCAGGAAACTAAATGTCATGATGAAATTAAAAATATTTACACAGACATAAAACTATATGATTTAATTTCAAAAGAATTAGATTTTTCTTATGAATTTAATGATAAAACACATACTGTTATATTTACTAAATATCCCATTATATATTCTACTGAAAAATACAAAGGAATAATTATTAAAATTCAAAATAACAACATTGGAATTTTTAATATTCATTTAACAGATGAACCTTACCAACCATTTCAAATTTTAAATATTACATATGGAGACTACCCTTTTATTAATTCAGAACAAGAAGCAATTAATCAAGCAAAATTAGCAAGAAGAGAAGAAATTCAAAAAATTTTAAATGAAATAAATGAAATAGACAAAAACTATAATTTAAATGCAATTATAGTTTTAGGAGATTTCAACGAACCATCCCATAGAGATTGGACAGATAAAGCAGTAATGGCAGGAATACATCCATTATCTGTAGAATTTCCTTCAGTTAAATATTTTGAGGATAATGGTTTCATTGATACATATAGACATTTATATCCTGATAATATAAAGTTTCCTGGTTCAACATGGCCGACAAATTCTAAAGATAAGAATGATAGAATTGACTATATTTTAGTAAAATCTAATATATTTGAAATAACAGAAGCAAATATAATAGGAGAAAAAAATTTTGCTTTATGGCCTTCAGATCACAGAGCATGTGTATGTGCAATAGATAATTCTAAATATAAGTATAAAAAATTTAAAAATAAATATTTAAAACTTAAGAATAAAAAATTTTATTCTATTGAATGAATTATCAAGGCAACATTTTCATGATAATAACCAGACATTCCTGTGGGCTTTCCATTCATTCCAATCCATTCATAATCGACTTTATTTTCGCTAATAAATTCATACCATGCCTTTAATTCTCCAGTATTACCATCAAATCCAGGATAATTTACTAATTCATCAAAAATAACAATGCAATCTTTATCAATATAATTTTTAAGAACATCTAAAATATACTTTGTAGAATTATATAAATCAGCATCTAAATGTATAAATGAAACTTTTTTATTATGAGTTTCTATAAATTTAATTAGAGTTTCATTAAACCAACCTTTAATTAATTGAACATTATCATTTACTTTAGGTAAATTGCCATTACTACTAAATGCACCTTTATCAAAACCATCTCTCCATTTTTCTGGTAATCCTTCAAAACTATCAAAACCATAGACTATATCGTCTGTAAATTTTGAAATATAATTAATTGTTTTGCCACTAGCTACACCAAACTCTAACCATAATGTATTTGGCTTATGTTTTAATTTCATATGTTCAAATACATATGTAAGAGGATATACTTGAATATTTGGAATATTTTGAATAATTTGTAACATTATATAATTTATAATATGTTAAACTTTTATATAAAAATATTTATTTTAAATCTAAGCAACCATTTGTGCTTTAATTACTGGATAACTTTGATAGCCAATTATTTTATAATCTTCTAAAATAGAATTTTCAACTTCTTCTAATGTTTTAAAATGTTTCATTTCTAATTTAGGTAAATCATACGGTGTTCTTGTTAATTGCAGTTTTGCTTGTTCTAAATGAACTTGATACAAATGATAATCACCAGCAATAATACTTACTTTACCAGGACTAAGATCAGTTAAACAAGAAATTATATGAACTAATAGCGATGTAGATGCTATATTAAATGGTTTTCCAAGTAATTCATCATTGCTCCTCTGATACATATTACAGCTTAATCTTCCCTTTTCAACATAAAATTGCAAAATAATAGAATGACAAGGATATAAAACACCTAAATGAGCTTGTGCAGGATTAAAATCTGTCATTAAAATACGCCTAGAATGTGGATCAGTTTTAATTTCATGAATAACTTTTTTTAATTGGTCAATACCTTGGCTATTAAAATTTCTCCATTGATAACCATACATTGGACCCATTTCACCTACAGGATAGTTTGTAAATCCCAAATTATCTAAAAATTCTCTTGTTGTATTTGGTTCCCATATTTTAACTCCTTTAGCCGATAATTTAGTTGTATCTGTATCACCTCTAATAAAAAATAGTAATTCCTCAACAATACCTTTCCAAAACATTTTTTTTGTAGTAAGTAAAGGAAACCCGTCAGCTAGGTCCCAAGAAATAGTTTTATTAAATTTAGAGTATGTAATGCCATTTCTAGTTTTTCTTTCTTCGCCTGAAACAATTAAATCATGTAAAGTATGAAGATATTGTGCCTCTAAAGTATGTTTAACATGACCGATCCTAAAATTTAATTTGTATTCCTTATTATCTAATTTATTGACATCATTATGTTCAATTTCGTCTTGCCAATTTATGGGGTAATTTGAAATATTAAATTGTATATCTCCTTCAAAATTACCCTGAATACAAGTCCAATATATACTTTTACAAGCCCAGTGACGAATAGCAGTATCATATAGTTTTGAACCACCAATTACCCATAATTCACCTTTTTGTTTAGATGCTTCACAATAAGCAGAATAAAAGTCTTTAAAAAATATTGTATTTGGATAATTTGGTAGGTCTTGGGATGTTATGACATAATTTAAACGATTAGGTAAATCTCTACAACCCATACTTTCCCAAGTTCTTCGACCCATAATTAATATATTTTTGTGTTCAAAAATATTATTAGGTTTAGTCAAATTTACAAAATTTTTCATATCTAAAGCAAAATCCCATGGAAGCTTGTTATTTTTCCCAATTATAAAATTTGTGTCAGTTGCTAAAATAATGTTAAAATACTTCATATTATATTACTTAAGTAAGTCTTTAATTATTATATTATTTTATTTAAAAATCAATTTTTTTTTATAAACAAAACTTAAGAATTTTTTTTATATAATAGCATCTTTTATAATCTATTATAATATACTAAAATATATTATAACATTTTATAATATTTATATATAGTTATTCTATTAAAAATCACTATATATATAGTAATATCTTTAATTACTTTTAACATATGTAATAATTTTAAAAATAAAGTTAAAAAAAATCTCTATACATAAAGTTTTAATGTTTTAATGCTTTTACATTATAATGAATTTTTTATTATATATGATACTCTAAAAAACACATAATAAATAAAATAATTTAAAAATTTTTTTATAATAAATACCCCCCTAACTTCGTATTTTTTAAGTTATGATTGATGTATTTTAGCCTTTATATATCAGTTATTATTATTAAAATTTTAGTACATCAAATTTTATTTTACATATGTTATAAAGAACTTTTGTGTTTTTATTTAAAATTTGATAATTTTTAAAAATATTCACTTTTATAAATCTATATATAAAATTACGTTTGGAATGACCATTCACAATCCATTTTAAAAATGGTGTTTTACTTTTTATTTCTTTGTATTCAGCTAATTTAATAAATTAATATTTTTTAATATATTTTTTTAATTTACTTTTTAATAAAATATTTAAAATTTTATATACACCTTTAATAATATTACTTTTATTAGGTCTATTAACATATTTTTTATTTTTATTTTTTTCTTTTTTTACTCTGTTGTTATAATAATAAGTTTTATCAAATATTTTAGATAAATATTCTTTAAAAGCATTTATTAAACTTAATGCATTTTCATCCATTTTATTTTTACATGTATTACACCTTTTTCACTGAAAGTCGGAACACATTCAACTTAAAATGATAAAATATAATTGCACCTCCGAGAGGCTACTTATCACTCGACATACGTATAAAATAATAAAATAAGTAGATTGATAAGTTTTATTTATTATTTTTAACTATTATATGAATATACCTTATATTTTCGTCTTTAAGACTTAGTTTTTTCAGTAGGAACACACAGGAAAAATAATAACAATTATGTATTAAATAATAATTTATGTTTTATTTCTTTAAGTCATTTTATTATTTTTAGTGTCCCGACTTTCAGTTAAAAAGGTATAATTAATAATGTATTGTTTTTATTATCATTAACTTGTTCAAGAATATATAATTCTTTAAAATTATGTATTTATACTCAACACAAACTATTTTTATAGTTTGTGTTGAGTATATAACAATTATAATTTTCAATGATATTTTCAATTTTTTAACAATATAAATATAAGTTATTCAAATTATAGTTTAATCTATAAATTTAAAATTTATATAAGCAAATATATTTAGAAATCATGAAATATTAAATAAAAAATTTAAGTTTTTTCTAATATATATAAAATAAATAGTCTAAAATGTAAAAAATAATTTCTATTAAAACCAACAACTAAAATGAAACCCATCATTTTTTTTAGTTAATAAAATTAATTGATTAATAACAGTAGTCATATTATTTATTTTAGCATGGTACAATGCATCAATTTTTATACTATAAATTATAGATTCTGACAAAATATTTTTTTTAAAAACATTAATTAAATTCAATGCAACCTCACTCATATTGTTTCGACAAGCGAAATCCAAAGCAACACAATATTTTTTATATTCTTTTTCAAATTTAATTAATTGTTCAAAATTATTAATAAAACTTAATGCTACATCATTCATTTTATTTTTACAAGCCAATATCAATGCAGTATCATCGTAATTATCTACTTGTTCTGGTTTGCTTAATTCTTTAAAAGTATTTATTAAACTTAAAGCTACATCATTCATTTTATTTTTACAAGCATACATTAATGCAGTATAACCTACATAATCTATTTGTTCAGGTTTGCTTAATTCACCAAAATTATTTATTAAACTTAATGCTACATCATTCATATTATTTTTACAAGCCCATAACAATGCAGTATCACCTACTTTATTTACTTGTTTTGGTTTAGTTAATTCACCAAAATTATTTATTAAACTTAATGCCACATCATTCATTTTATTTTTACAAGCCAATAATAATGCAGTATTACCGTTATTATTTACGTGTTCGGGTTTACTTAATTCGCCACAATTATTTATTAAACTTAGTGCTACATCATTCATATTATTTATACAAGCCCATATTAATGCAGTATCATTATATTTATCTACTTGTGTTGGTTTGCTTAATTCTTTAAAAATATTTATTAAACTCAATGCCACATCATTCATATCATTAAAACAAGCCAATATCAATGCAGTATTACCATATTCATTTACTTGTTCAGGTTTGCTTAATTCACCAAAATTATTTATTAAACTCAATGCTACATCATTCATTTTATTTGCACAAGCATATATTAATGCAGTGCAACCTTTATTATTTATATGTTCTGGGTTGCTTAATTCTTTAAAAGTATTTATTAAACTTAATGCGACATTATTCATTTTATTTGCACAAGCATATATTAATGCAGTTTCATTGTATTTATTTACTTGATTTGGTTCACAAAATTCACCAAAATTATTTATTAAATTTAATGCCATTTCTGAATTTTTATTTAGACACGCCCATAATAATATATTATTTTCTGTTTTATCTGTATAAGATAAAAATTTTTTATATTTTTCTATTTTTTCAATATTTGTATTTAAAAGTTCATTAAATCTATCACACAAATTACCAAAATTAAAGTTATTTGTTTTTTTTATTGCGATTTTATTAATTAAAAAATTAAAATCAATATTTTCGTTATAATTTTTATTTAATAATTCTACATTGTTCTTATCTATTTTTAATAATAATTTTATTAATATTTTTGTCAATTGTGTTGTATCTAACATACATCTATCAATTAAATCATCAACATCTATAAATGGCAAATTTAAAATAGTCAATTCATCTATTGATAAATTTAATAGATTATTACCTATATTTGTATTTTTATATGTTTCAAAATATGAATTTATAAAACATTTATGAATTGTTATTTGTTCTTTTGGAATCGATAATTTTATAGTATTCATTGTTATTATTTATTAAAGTTAATGATTTATATAACCATAGTAATTTTCGATAATATTTTCAATTTTTTTACAATATAGCAAACTTAAGAATTTATATATATAAAAATATATCATATAATTTATAAAAAATAAAAGATCTCAAAATAATTGTTTTTTTACATGTTTCATAATTAGAAAATGCTTAAATTTATAAAATTACTTTTTTACTGATTTTTTAGGTATAGTAAATGCAAAAAATAGTTTATAGTAAGAATAAATTAAAAAAAATATTAATTATAATATAATTAATAATTTTTAAACAAATTACACATGAAATGTTTTATTTGATATGAATTTAATGTTTTATTTGATATATATTTAATATTTTATTTGATATGTATTAAATTTTTTTATTTTTTATTTGTAGATATTTAATTTTGTATTTAATATATTTTGCATAGTATTTTTTTTCCAATGTATCGGATTCATCAAATATTTCTTTAATTTTTTTTTCTAAAATACTATCATCAACGCCGCCACTAAAAAATTTTTTGGTTGTCCATCCAGATTTTAATTTTTCTAAACTAGACCATTTTAAAGAATGAATTTCACCCATTTCTACATCAGGAATACCATTAAATATTTCTAATTTAGATAATAAAGGAATATGTTCTCCTGCATCCTCTTTAATAAGTTTTGTAAAAAAATCTTTAGTTTCATCTTTTAAACTATCAAAATCGACTAAATATATAGTTCTTGAACCATCAATAACAAAATTTGTTAATTTACTTTCAATATCTTTCGTAAAATTTTCTTTGTCTTCATCATTACAATTTATAAATAATTCTTCTTGTATTTCTCTAATTAATGCAGTTTTGGAATCTTCTAAATCTTCTATTTGTCCACCAATAAAATTGTTCATATAACTCTTATCATTATCTCCAATATATATCAAATTATTATTTAATTTTTTAGGTCTTGGATTAGGTATACCTAATTTTTTTAATAATTCAATATTGGTCTCAATTTCACTTTTTATTAATTCAGTACTTATTGGTATTCCGCTGAGTTCTTTTAAATAAGTTTTAACTTCGACTGATTTTGGTTTATCAGATCTTGAAGAACTGAGAGAATCTCTTTCTAAATCTCTTTCTAAACGTGGCGAAGACGTAGGTGAACGTGGCGAAGACGTAGGTGAACGTGGAGGTGAACGTGGAGGTGTACGTGGAGGTGAACGTGGAGGTGATGAGGGTGTTAAGCGTGGAGAAGTTGATGGAGAAGAAGGTGTTGAAGATAATTCAATTTTTAATCCATGGTATGAACGACATATTAAAATTTTTTTTTCTTCTTTTTTATAAAATAAAACGTAACTCATATTAATATATTTATATAAAAATTATAGCTTTTTAAAAATACCACAGAATAAAGTTATCTAGTTCATAACGAATAATAGAAATATAAAAAAATTATATTTCGAATAAATTTTTATCAAAATATTGGAATGAATTTATAATGGTTATGAATTATTGCCTAAAATCATTAAGCAGAACAAGTTGTGCAATCCTTATCCTCTTGTTTTTTTACTTCTTTCATTAAATTGGGGTCTATGGTAAATTTAATAGCATCGGCAGCTGGTTTTGTTCTTAAATAATATTGTCCTGTCTTCAACCCATTTTTCCAAGCCCACATATGTGAAGATCCTAATCTTTGAAAATCTGGCTCGCCCATAAACAAATTCATTGATTGCATTTGGTCTACATATGGACTTCTGGCTAATGCGGCTTTTAATACCCAAATTTGGCCAATTTCCCAAATTGTTTTATATAAATTTCTCAATTGTTCAGGTATTGCATCTATTTTTTGTATGGAACCATTATTAGCTATTATTCTATCTTTCATGTCTGTATCCCATAAGCCAACACTTAGCAAATCATTAACTAAATATTTATTTGTCATTACAAAATCACCAGCTTGTGTATTTCTTGTATAAATATTGTTCGTAAAATATTCAAAACATTCATTGTTTCCTAAAATCTGGGATGTTGAAGCCGTTGGCATTAATGCAGTAGTTAAACTATTTCTAGTACCAAAAGTCATAACAGAATTTCTTAGATTATCCCATTCAGGTCTTGTTGGTTTAACTCCCCATAAATCAAACTGGAATTTACCTTCTGAAAAATATGAACCATTAAAAGAACTATATGCTCCTAGATAATCATCTTTTAAATTGGTAATTTCATAAATATTTGGTTTAAGTTTATGATACAGAATGTTTAAACATTCAAAAAGTTCATTTTTATTTGAACAATGAAATTGTTTGTCAAATATGTTTTGATAATCATTACAAATATTTTTTAAAAGGACTAATTCATCAATAACAAAAGAATCATTATAGAATTCAGGTATTTTATTAACATCTATATTTAATATATTTAAAAGTTTATTAAATTCTTTAAAATCTTCATTTCTTTCTTTTGCTAAATGATTTGAAGCAGTAACACTTGCTAAATATATTGTTTCTAAGATTTTACCATTTAATTCAACAGCTAAATCAGAATCAAAAGGTATACGCATTAAAGCTAATGTATCGGCTAATCCTTGAATACCCAAACCAATAGGTCTATGTTTCATATTAGATAATTTAGTTTCTGGAATTGGATAAAAATTAATATCAATAACTTTATTTAAATTAAATGTAGCAGTATAAGCAACATCATATAATTTTGAATAATCAAAAGAACAAGCAGTATATGTATATAAATCAGACCAACCACCAATATTTGATTGTATCGTCTCTTGATTTAAAAAAATTTGAGGAAAAGTAATTGTTTCTTTTTGCAAAATAGTTTTTAATTTATCTAAATTATCTTGACTAAAAATAACTTCTTCAAAATTATATTTATTGAAAGTCATATAATTTTTTGCATATTTGCAAAACTTACAATTTGGCTTTGTATAAATTATCCATTTGTTTGATTCATCATTAATGTATGGTTTAACAAAATGTCTCAATGATATAGATGCTAAATTGCAAACAGCATACTCTTTGTCAGATGAAAACTGAGCAATTTCGATGCATAAATTTGAATTTTTTATTGTTCCTAAATTTTTTTGATTATTTTTTTTATTGACAGCATCTTTAAAGCCAATATAAGGCATACCAGTTTCAATTTGTGATTCGAGTATCTGTAACCATAATTTTCTAGCAGAAATCTTAGATTTATATTTACCTTCATTAACATATTTCCAATATAATTCCTCAAATTCATCACCAAACTTTTCGGCTAGGTCGGGACAAGTATCAGGACATAACAAATACCATTCACTATCTGATTCTACAAGTTTCATAAATAAATCTGGAACCCATAAAGCCAGAAACAAATCTCTTGCTCTTTGTGTATCATCTCCAAAATTCTTTCTTAATTCCAAAAAATCGTGAATATCTGGATGATATGGTTCTAAATAAATGGCTATTGAACCGGGTCGTTTACCTCCTTGATTTACATATCTAGCTAATTGGTCATACATTTTAAGAAGAGGTATTAATCCATTAGAACTTTCTCCTGTAGTTTTAATTTTGGACTCTTTTGCTCTTACTTTGCTGACTGATAAACCAATACCACCTGCCCATCTTGAAATTTCCGCACAATTTATCCACGATTGTTCAATACCCTTAAGATTATCTGGAACTTCACCTAAAAAACAAGAAGATAATTGCAAGAACCTCGTTCCAGAATTGTATAAAGTTGGCGTTGCATGTGTATAATAACCCATAGACATTAATTCATATGTTTTCTTTATAGCATCTAAATCTCCTTTTTTACTAATATAATCTATATTTAAAGTAATTGCAACACGCATTATCATATCTTGTGGTCTCTCAATTATTTGTCCTTTTGCTTTTTGTAAATATGCCTTTTCTAAAGTTTTATAACCAAAGTAATCATACAAATAATCTCTGTCATAATCAACAATAGCATCTAATTCCTTAGTATTAGACAAAACATAATTTATAAATGCGGAATTTAAAAAATTTGTTTGTTCAGATAATAATTTTACTTTTTCCGAAAAAGTATTAAATGTATTTTTATGGAGATTTGATACTAGTATTCTACCACCTAATTTTGAATAAGATGGATGAAGTGTTGACATATTCTGACAAATGATAGCTGATTGCAAATCTAATTCCTGTGTAGATATACCTGAATATAAATTTGCAATTACTTTTTGAGAAACTACTATAGGATCTAAAAAATCATTTTCTTGTATTATTTCTGATAAATTGAATTTTTGTAATTCTACTGGATTAATTAATTTTGCTATTCGTTCGGTAATTTTATCAAAACTTACTGCTTGTTTTTGTCCATTTCTTTTAATAACATAGGAAACTAGACGTTTAGGAGACATACTTTCTTTTTCTTCTAGAAATTTCATGTTTATTAATAATATTAATTATTTAATATTATTAATAATATTAATTTTAATTTATTTTTTATTGCTTTTTTGTGGTATATAAATTATTATTTTTTAATTTTATATATTTCTGCTTATATTTAAAATATTTTTTTTTATAAAAATTATTATTCAGATCATTCTTAATAATCTTTTTTATTTTTTTACCTCCAATTATTTTATAATCTGGTTCACCAGGTAATACGTCATCCCATAAATCATCACTTTTATTATCATCATCGTTATAATCTTCACCTAATGTATCTTCATAATCATTTCTATCAAATTTTTTAGTTGAATCTAATTTAATATTTCTTTTATATAATTCCAACATATCGTGCACTTCTTCATAAGTATATTCTGAATAATTACATAATATAACAACAAGTTCATTTCCTTTATAATTAATTTTATATATTTTGTCAAAAATTAAGTATCCTGGATATAATGTTGCTTCTATTTCTTCTTTTGATGTTTCAAATATCAAAAATTTTGAAAATTTTGGAACTTTAATTATATAGTGACAACAAGTAGAAAAATCAGACCAATTAAGCACATATTCTGGTTCATCACTTACCGAAAAAGGTATTGGATAATGTTCAACTAGTTGAGTTTCATTTATAATATCACGATAATTAACATTTAGATTTTTTCTGAACAGATATATATCATCTTCTAATTCTGGTAAATGTTCTTTTAATTTGTAAAATTCAATAATATATTCTTTCATACTTTCAATATTACTTTTTCTAATATCCAAATTTTCTTCAATTATATTAGCATATCTAAATACAAAATCGTTTAAAATATCATCTTTAATTGATCTAAATAAACTTTTATTTATTTTTTTAAATGCACTATTTATAGTTAATTTAGATTCTTCATAATATTCTTTTAATTGTTCTAAGCTTATTTCTGGTATGTGTTCAATAGAAATTTTTTCCCTTTTTTCTATTTTTGGCAAATTATCATCATAATATATATGTAATGCATCTTTACCTTGTATAAATAAATAATTTTTACTAAATGTAAGAACAAATTTTTCCATATCAATTTTGTCGTCTTCCAAACTTTCATTATCCATAAATTGTTGTAGCATTGTCTGATCTAGTAGTTCACAAGAATTTACAACTATTTCTTGATATTCTTTTAAATAATCATCAATATTTACACATAATTGTCCATATAAGTAATTATAAAAGAACGGAATTTTTTTTAAAAAAAATTGTGTGAAGGAATATTCTTTAATATCACATTTTAATTTTACTTCATAAATAAATCCAATATATTTCATTTCAAAAGTTCTTTCATCATAAGTCACACTATATATATTTCCCTTAACTAATTCGTCAATATTCATATTGATTAATCTTATATGTATTATATATAAAAATAAAATATTTTATTTTTGTAAATAACTTTTTATACATAAATTTTTATCGACTTACACTAATTTTACATATATATTACACTAAAATTATCATACAAAAACAAGAAACAAAAACAAGAAAGAACACCTTGACCACTATGATTTTGTCAATCGTACCAACACACCCAAAACATCCGACTCGGTAGAATTGCCAAAATGATAATCGTCACCAAAGTTTCTAAGAACACCTGATGTTTGTGATGCACGGAGTATGTGTTGTAGAATAGGCTGTAGCTCAGGCGGTAATTTGAATCTAATGTCTCCAAAACACTCATCCTTACGGGACAGGTGAGGTAATCCATCCGCAAAGTAATGGAACTTTAGAAAGATGTCGCCATGATGAATATCGCCACTGGCAGTTGGAATACCAGCCTTTGGTACGTGAATGATCATGTCAATGCTAATGTGGTCACGCTCTGGTCTCATGCGGTTAATCGACAGGTGTACCTTGTATGAGACAGGAAGTGGAAGTTTTCCGTACTTAACATTATAGGTTGTGAGGAAAGTACTAACTGGTGCTTGAGTGGCTTCCGCAAAACTGACAGGGAAACCATAATCATGAGCTTCTATTTTTCCCCCAAACTCGTCCCTATCATTGAAAACAGAAATCTGCATTTTCGGTTCTTTACCGACGGGAAGAGTTTTCCCAAGACAATAGCGGTTTCCAATAGTCCTTTCATTGATTGCTTGGAATATAAGGAAGGCATCCCTGCGTCCATCTATCAATCTAGAAGTAGCCATATTATGACTTGTGTGCGAAAGTTTGAAAGTAATCTTGAGCATGAATAATCAATTAGAAATGTTGGGGATGTTCAATAATAAATTATTTAAATTTTTTTTTTTGATAATATGCTTATATATATTATCACTTTTCAATTATAAATTTTTAGATAAACTATCTTTAAGTTTTAAATATTTTTCTTTGTATTTTAAATATTTGTAATAATAACCACCCCCTCGTCGTTTTGGTCTAAATAATCCTGATGAACTATGTGTTGTTGCTCCTGATGAACCATATGTTCTATTAGAACTTCTCCAGGTTTGTAACTGCAACACTCTTTCCTTATTCCATTCTTTTATAGCTTTTTCTCTTGCCTCGCCTAATTCCATTTCACTTATATCTGATGACATTGGAGTCATTGGGATAGTATTAAATAATATGCCTAAAATATTATCATCCCCTCTAAATGTTCCTTTAATAAAACCTTGTTGAAAAATATTTGTTTTAAAATTTGTTAAAAAATTATTATTTTGCGAACATGTTAATAATATTGATAGCATTACTTCCATTCCAGGAAAATGTTTAAAATTAAAAGCCTCTATATAATTTTTATCCTCCTCTTTCATTGAAGGAAATCCATCAGAACAATAATGTATTTTTAAATATAAATTGTGATAGTCTCTTAGGAATGCTCCATGTTCTCTATAATTTATAATAACATCAAAACTAATATGATCTCTTATGGGATTGCTTTTATTTATAGTAATGTGGCACTTATAAGTTATAGGCAGTAGTATACCTTTATACATAATTGAATATTCTGTATGATAAAATTTTGTTTTATCAAAAAATAATACACTTATACCCCAATCCCAATCGTTTAAAACTAAATTGCCACTAGCATCCTTTTGCTTATCAACATTAATTTTAGCATAATCATCAATATTTTCAGATAACATAAAATTTTGATCATTTTCCTGTAAACATTTATTTATAAGTTTGACTTTATCAAGTACTTTTTCTTTTGTATCAAGATTACGCACAAAAGCTGCTGCTAGTTCAGCTCTTGTTGGTTTTTCTACTAGTGGTTTCGAAGTTTCTACTGATGCTGGTACCATACCCTCAAATACCTCTAAATATTTTAGTTTTGAAATTTTCATTAATTTAGTTCCATCTTGTCCATAAATATCATAATCATCATCCCATCTTTCATAACAATAATATTTTTCTTCATGTAATATTTTTGCTGATGATAATGTATCATCAGGAGAATAATCAATCTGTGCTTTTTCTAATTTTGCTCTATTTGGCACTGGTGGTCTTGCTGCTATTACTGGCACTGGTGGTCTTGCTGCTATTACTGGCACTGGTGGTCTTGCTGCTTCTATTGGTGCAATGCCTTCAAATACCTCTAAATATTTTTTTTTAAGTATTGTTGTTATTTTAGTTCCATCTATACCAAAAATATCATACTCATTCCCTTTATCATCACACCAATATTGTTGTCCTTCCGATATTTTTGGTATGGTTGATGTACCACGTGTATAATTTCTCTGTGCAATTTTTAATTTTGCTCTTGGTGCATGTTTTAGTGGTTCTGGTTTTTCATCTGGTCTTAAATCCATATAATAAAAATATTATTTATATATTAGTATTACAAATAATATTTTTATATTTGTTTAATAAATAACAACACTATTAAAAATCTTCAATAAAATTAAAGGTATTTTCTCTAGATTTATTTAAAACAGATGCCTTTTGATATTGGGTAGGTCTTCCTTCAAAAAAATTCTTTTTTCCTTCTAAACTAATACTTTCCATAAAATCAAATGGATTTGTTGTATTCCAAAATTTATTGTAACCCAAATCAACTAGTAATCTATCTGCTACAAATTTAATATATTGTATCATTAATTCTGCATTCATACCGAGTAAAGAACAAGGAAGACTTTCTGTGATAAATTTAATTTCAATATTTACGGCATCCATAAACATTGCATGTACATCAGCTTCAGGTAATTTTTTTGATAACATGGAATATAATAAAACGGCAAAATTACAATGTTGTGATTCATCTCTCGCAATTAATTCATTTGATGCACATAGACCTGGCATTAAATTTCTCTTCTTCAACCAAAAAATAGCACAAAAACTACCTGAAAAAAATACACCTTCTACTATAGCAAATGCTAATAATCTTCTTGCAAAACAATCTTTTGATTCAATCCATTTCACTGCCCATTCTGCTTTTTCAGCGACACAATCAAAATGTTCAACTGCTTTCAATAATTTATCTTTTTCTTCGGTATCTTTTACAATATTTTCAATTTGTAAAGAATATGTTTGCGAATGTATGTCCTCCATCATTTTTTGCCAATTATAAACAATTTGAGCCTCTCTTACTTTCACATCTTTTGAAAATCTTTCACCAATATTAATATTTACAATTGTATCTGCTGATGAAAAAAAGGCCAATACCATTTTTATAAAATGTTGTTCGTTGTTATTTAATTTCATAAAATCAGTATAATCTTTGGAAAAATCTATTTCTTTTGCTGTCCAAAATAACGCTTGTTGAACTTCGTATGATTTCCATATTTCTGTATTTTTTATTGGAAAAGTAGTTAAACGATTATTTTCAGATTTAAGCAAATATTCATCTTCATCATTTGTATATTCAGAAACGTTATTTAAAAGTTTTTGATTTAAAATATTTTTTTCCATTTATTATTATAATAATATAATTTTTTTACTTTATATTAAGAATTTTATAATATTTTAATTTTTAAAGTTTTTAGAGGTTATAAGAACATAATACATATTATTATTATATATATTTTAATAATTTTTTAATTGTATGGTCTATTTTTTTGGTAAATTCGTCATCAGATGCATATGTTTGTCTTAATTTAATTAGACCATTTGCAGATTGCTTTAATCTAGCTATTAATTTTACCCAAAGTATTCCAGATGCGTCATCATTATTTCTTTTGAGATAGTCTAGATGTTTGTAAGATTCATCTAAAATTTTATTGATAAAATCCAATATTGTAAATCTAGAGGTATTGTAATACCATCTTGACAATGATTTTACATAACTTACATCTACTGTTATATATTTATCGTCATGAGTTAATTTATCTCCAACATTAATTTTTGATAGATTATCTAAATTAGTAAATATTACATCCAATGAAAATTTTTCGTCTAATTCGTCATAATAAGGAGTTGAACCATAAATATCTACATTTTTTTTATTTGTATCGTCCATACTATAATTATATAATTATAGCATAGTTTATAAATTATTTATAAATAATTTATTTCATATTAGTTAAATTTTAATATATCATCCTCATAAATTTTACATCCATAAGGTATTTTTATATCATTAATTTTTATTTTTGGCAAATATAGTCTAATTTCTTGAACTCCAACAGGCAAATTCAATAAAGGTTTATTTAAACCCTCAATTTGTAAATATTCACAATCAAAAGATAAATTATCCATATTTTCATAAGAATTATAAAATATTTTAACTACTTTGATTTGTGATAAATATTTCGGTATATATCTAAGTTTATTATTTCTTAAATATACATATTCTAATTTTTTCATTTTTGATAAGTCATCTGATAAACTATATAATTCATTACAAGACAAATTTAATATTTCTAAATTTTCTAAATTATAAAAATTTTCTGGTAATTCTTTTATTTTATTATTTGACAATATCAACTTTTTTAATTTTTTTAATTCGCCTATTTCTTCGGGTAAATTATCTATTAAATTACTATCCAAATATAATTCCTCTAAATTTATCAAATTTTTTATTTTTGGAGAAATTATTTTTATTAAATTACCTGATAAATTTAATAATTTTAAATTTGTAAATTCAAATAGTTTTTCGGGTATAAGTTCTAAATCTCTTTTCTCTATTTCTACACTCAATATTTTTTCATAATTTTTATAATCTATTAATCTTAATTCACTCATACTATTTATATACAACATTTATAATACTATTTTGTTGTCTGTATATATTTTTAAATTATATATTTATTTTTTCAATATTAAATTCCATAGAGACTTTCTATTTTTTAAATCAAACGATAAAATCATTAATTTTTGTATAACACATCTTATAAAATGATTAAAATCACCATCAGTTTTATTTATTTCTATGATTTCTTGATTATATTTTTCTTTAAATGATTCTGCATCCCACTCTTTTAATATACCTATAACAAATATAAATAATTTTAATAAATATTCTTTATCCAATACTTTATTTGTAACTAAATATTTTATATAATCAATGTCAAAGTATTCATCCAAATATTTTGTATCAATTGTTTTTGGTATTATATCCAATAGTATGGTTTTTAATTCAGATAAATTACTATATATAATATCTAAATTGTTTTCATTAATATCTTCCTCTATTTTATCCCAATACGCCTTATCCATTATTTCTTTTACTATATCATATTTTTGTTGTTCAAATGCAAAAACAAATTCATCTACTTTATCAACTATATTAATTGCCTTGCAATAAGAACGTATTTTTAATATTAAATTTTCGTAATGTGGTAACCAATGATTAATTGTTTCTTCATTTTTTGTATTTTCTATGGAATTTTTTATTTGAAGTAAATTGTAATAATTTCCTCCTATTTGACTGACTAAATCATTTAAATCTTCAGCTTGCCATTTTATAAATTCTTTTAAATAATCTTTAATTATTATTTCAGTATTATTATCTGATTTTAAAATTGACAATATTAAATTTCTTGAATGCCCCCATAAATTATCGGATGTTTCTGTATCTTTTTTAAATTTATATAATAGTAATGACATCCAAATACATCTACTATCTTTTAAATTATAAGAACCAATTGTAAGATTTCTATAATTTTTCAATAATTGTTGAGCATCTTCCATCGAACCCGTGGATTGAAGAAAATCCCTAAAATTTGTGACTACTTGTCTATCAATCTGCATAATTGCTGTATTGATTTCTAAAATACGTTTATATAAAAAAAATTGAAAAAATTTTATGTCTAAAACTCATTTTATAAAATACTAATTATATATAAATCCTGAACATTGTTATTATGAATCAAGAAATTCTTTACTCATTGTCCTCAGAGGAACACAGAGTACATGCAAGTATTCCCACGTTAGCTCGTCAAGATGCTGTCATTGGTTATGAACCTATTAGATATGTTTTAATTGAAGACAAAGCAGTTAGAGTTAGACGTGGTGGAGGTTGCTACTATTACTTTCGATACAGCGAAAATCTTGGTCGCAACGAAGTAATTTACTTTGACCCAGAAGAACTACAAATTCATGAACTTTTGCAATAAATAAATTTTAATACATGTCTTTTATCGGAATATTCATGCTATCTTTTTCTATTGATGGCATTTTGACGTTTATATTCAAGTATTTTGTAAAATCAAAGCCATTCATTTCTTCTGTGTTTAATAAAATGAGTAATCTATGATTTTTTTTTGTAGGATTTCTTTTTATTAAAGTTTTAATGACATTATAAACTGAATTCATAAAACGTAATGTTCCTGTTATTTCATCTCTGTAATATTCAATTAAGGTATCCAAACTATCTATTACTATTACACTTAATTCTGATAAGTATGCTTGTTCAAAAATATCTTTTATGTAATCGTTTTTTGCACTTTCAGAATAACCTGCAATCTCATTATTTGATATTATTTTTATAAAGGGAAAATTTGTATTTTTTGCTAACCATGTCGAAAATGCTGTTTTACCACTTCCTGCTTCTCCAAATATTCCTATGGTTGCTAGTGATTTAATATTATTATTTTTAAATTTATCAATAAATTCTAAAATATTATTTTTAATCATAACAAAATCTTCATTATAATCAATAATTCCATTTTGTAAATAATAATCTAAATTATCATTTGAACTTCCAAATTTAGGTTTATAACCTTCTATTGCTTTAATAAAATGTTCTCTATTGACTTGTATTTTTTCAATTTCTATCTTTTTATTTAGATTTTTTAAATCTACTAATTCATTTATTGCATAACTTCTAGCTTCTTTTACAATACCTTCTAATTCTGCTCCTGTATAATTCTTAGTTAAACTTGCTAATTCCTTTAAATTTACGTCATCATTTATACATTTTTCTTTATATAATTGTTTAGTATGAATACTTAAAATTTGATTTCTACCTTCTTCATCTGGTAGACTTATTTCAACATGAACTTCAAATCTACCAGGTCTCAAAATAGCTGGATCAAGTAATTCTATTCTATTTGTCATACCAATCAATAAAATATTATTTAATGAATCAACACCATCTATTTTGGATAGCAATTGTGTAACAATTTTATTATTTACATCACCTCCTGTTCCTGATATTGAACCTCTTTTAACTGCTACTGAATCAAATTCATCAAATATTATTACATGCAAACCTTCTTCATTTGATTGTTGGTCATTTTCTGCTTCCACAAATAATTCTCTAATTCTTTCTTCGCTCTCACCAATATATTTTGATAATAGTTCTGGTCCATTTATTATTTTAATACTTTTTGCTTTTAGACATTTTGATAATTGTCTAGCAATTAGAGTTTTACCTGTGCCTGGTGGTCCATACATAATCAAACCTTTTACATGTTGTACATTTAGTTTTTGAACAATGTCTACAGGCAAAATTCTTGATATAAACACTCTGCGCAAAATTTCAGTCAATTCTTTATCCATACCACCAATATCTAATTCTTTAAAATCAAAATTTGTATTAAAAATTTGATTATTAGTTGTTGAAATTTTATTCTTTAATTTTATTCCATTTGTTTTAATAAAATCAAATTCTGTTGTTGTGCAAATAAATCCATTATCTCTTTCAACAATTTTTTCATCTTCATAAAATATAAATTTATCAACTGTTAATTTTATGTCAAATAGTTTTATTACTAAAATTTGTTGTATGTTGAAAGAACTTTTATAAATAATTTTTTTTAACCCTTCTATCAACTGTTCGCAATCTACTTCTTTAATTTGATTTGCATTAAATGGACTAATTGAAAAAACTATCTTTTCTAAAGGAAATGGAAAATCAGAATAGTTTACTACATATTCAAAATCATTAATTGTTTCCAAACAATAATTACATAATTTTCTAGTATGCATACTCAAAGATATTATATCGTCGTCCAAACTATTATCTATTTTTATATTTATTAAAACATTATTGTCTGCTTTTAGTATAACCAAATCTAAATTATTTATATTAATCATATTATAAGTCTTTTCATTAACATATCCCCAAGAACTAAATGAAATTTTACTAGCTGATACTATCAATTTATAATTATGCATTATGGAATAATATAAATAGTTATATTCTTGATTATTTAATTCAATTTTTATATATAAAACTAACTAATTAAAAAAAATTGATATTAAAATTATAAAATATACTTTATCAATAATAACAATAAAATGTTAAATATAAAAAACTATAATGTTTTTAATGATATTGAAACCTTTTATTCCATTGATATAGAAATTTTAGGACATGAAATTACACTAAAATTCATAACAATACCAGATACTGAAACTGGGAATATTACTATTTCAAATCAAGAAGGGAAAAAATGCAATTTAAAAAATTGTATTGAATTTTTAAATGGTGATACAAAATATTTTAAATTTGATTATTCCTCTAGTCAATATATTAGTCTAGAAGATAATAAATTAATAGTTGTATGGCAACAACCATATATAAATTTAATAATGGATTGTAATGTAAATAATCTTTATAAAATAAAAAAGTTTCTTCACGAAATAATTAACATTTTGTCATTAAATTGTCAATATAAATTAGTATTTACTTAATTTATCTAATAAATAAAAACATCTTTTGTACCTCCGTTATATGATTTGGCAAAACCTTCTTCTACTAAAATATCATTAGCCGTTTTGTCATTTACAATCAGTTCAACTAAAAGTCTACCATATTTATCAAATTCATGACATTGAACTTTTATAACCTTATTATTAAGTTTCATTAATTTAGTAATTTGTGATTTATTTAAATTATCATCTAAATTTATATAACAACTAGTTGTTAATTGCAATAACTTATTTCTGCATTTTATTGCATTCTTTATTTCTATTTCTCTATTTGGTTTATTTTTTGAAGGTTTCATTTCTGGTGTATCTATAAATTTTAATCTACAATTAAATCTCATTAATACATTACCATTAAGTAAAATAATTTTACAACTATCTCCATCATATATATCAACTACTTTACCTAAAGTTTTTATACCATTTAAACTAAATTCAGGTACATCTTCCATATTACATTTTGACAATTTTTCTTCTAATTCTGAATTTATAATAGTATTACTAATTGTATTATTTATTTCTCCATATGCTTCTGTTATATTTGTATTTATTTTATTTATTGGATTTTCTGGGTCGTATGGGTCAAAATTTTGTTTATTCATTCTCTTATAAGTATATATATTAAAGCGATTTACTTTTAAATAAAAAAATTGAAATAAATATTGCTTATATTATATTAATATATTTATACATTAATAAATGACACTATTCTTTTTACTATTATTGATTTTATTATTGGATTTAATTTTTTTTGATGCGAGAAATATTTTAGTTTATGGAGCATTATTTATTATTGGATTTTTTGGAAGAATTGCATACGAATTTATTAATGCCTTTTTAGAATTAAATCCAATTATTTTTTTGATGATTTTACCATTCGTTTATTATTATGCCCTTGCTTAATTTTTTATACCTTTATAAATATTTATCGCATATAAATAATAAAGGTGTTATCACAAGTTTGCGAAAAATATTTTAATTCTCAAACAAAAGAATATTTATTGTCTAATCCAAAAATAATGGATTTTACTAAATATGTATTATACAAAACACCAGAAATAATTAAAAAAATTAAATCCATAAATGAAATTGTAATAAATGATAATTATCCCATTGATGATATAACAACTTTTAATAATATAAAAATTATTATAATCCATACTAAAAATAAAAATTTATTTAATTCAAATATTGTAATTCATAAAATTGCAAATTTTCAAAAAATATATTCGCTAAGCCATATTGGTATTGATACTTTATGTAATTATATGAATGATAATAATTTTGTAATGAGATATTTACAAAAAAATATTCCAGAAGGGATTGAAAATGTAAATATCCTTCATGATTTTAGGTTTAGATTTAGTTTAGATGAATTTCCGATATATTTTCCTTTATCTACCAAAGTAATTAGAATTAATATTATTTATGTAAAACTTTCTATTAAATATTGTGCAGAAATATGTAATAACTTACCAGTAAATTTGGAAAAATTAATAATTTGTTATTGTGATTATAGCAAAGCAAATTATTATTTTGAAAAATTTGATTTAGAAAAAGAATTATCGGAAAATATAAAACTTCCTTTTAATTGTAAACTCGTAATAGAAAAATTTTTTTATTAACCAATATTTATTCTCTCTATAATATTATTTATATCCAAATAAACTCTAATTCTACTAGTAACATAATCGCAAGTAGCAAAAGAACCATAGGTTAAAACTTGAATTTTATATTTATCACCAAAATTATTTTTAATTTCTTTTCCTGCTTCTAAAAAAGGTCTACCAATATAAGTAGTAAAGTAGGGTTGCTGGTTCATAATATGAGTTATTATATATTTTTATTTTTATATATTTTTTAATGTTCTGAAATCTTAATAATTTTTTTTCCTATTAATTTGCCTGTTTTTAAAGCTAATTTATTTGAACTAGGATAATGTATACCACCATATATTCTAGAAATACCTGCAGATTCTGCCATTTCAGTCCAAGTATCAAATTTTAAGGTTATTGGTTTTAATGGAGTATTTGCTACTATTTGTGAAGATTTTGCTGGTATTACAATATCAGTAATATTCATTTTGTATGCATCCATATTTTTAAATGCAGGTGATAACATAATAAATTCTTCTTTAGTTAAAGTTATATTTAATTTATGCAAATCATTACCCAATAAATTTTTAAGAATAGTAGCTGCGGAAGAAGAAAAAGTACTATGACCAGAAATAAAATCAGGAAAAGGTGGAGTATATAATCTTTTTTCTTGATATGGAATCCATAAAGATGTATTTGACATACCAAAATAATAATTTATGGGAATATTTGGATAATTTATTCTAATTGATTGTATTGGTCTACATTGTAAACATTCATATTTAGCAGTCCAACAAATTATTGATGCTTCAAATAAAGCTGAATTTAATTTATAAAAATATTCCACTTGTATTAAATTATCAGTTGGATTATTTACAAAGTAACCATACAAAAACATATTGAAAAAACCAGGGGGGGTAACTGAACCTCCGATTCCTGCCCAAAATTCTGCTATTGCTTTTTGTTCTGGTGTTAATTCTAAACTTATATCTAATACTTTCTTTGCTTCAGACTTTATATTTATTTTATTGTATTTGTTCAATAACCAATCAATGATACAAGATGCATTAAATAATCCCTTAACATTTGACCATTTTGAACCTAGCATTTTTTGACCTTTCAAGGGACACCATTGATCAACTTGTGTCATTTCATTCATATTAATTGGTTTATTAACATTTATTACAGCTTGATTTGCCAAAGGAATAATTACATTAGATTCTTTCCAACCATCTTTATTTCTTGAATTATAATAATAAGATACATCATCATAAATTAAACTTAGTAAACTTTGATTAGATAATAAAAATTCTTGATATTTTTGATTATTTTTTAATTCATTGTTATTTAATTGTATAGAATAACTAATTTTTTTTGAATGTAAATCACGATTTAAAATTTCTAAAACTAAAACTGATAAATATTTTATAAGATTATTAATAAATTTATTATCAACTTTAATTTTTGAATAATTATTTTGATAAGTGTAATTATCTATTAATTTAACATTTAATATAGTACCTAAACCTACTATAATTGTCGAATTATAAATAAATAAAGTTCTAGCTGAAAATGTAGGAGGTAATTTTTTTTCAATGATTGCTTCAAGAATAGTTTTTATATTTAAATAAAATTTCATTATTATAAAAATAATTAATATAAAAATATTAATTAGGGTAAAAAATATTTTAATTAAAAACTAATTATATATCTTAATCAATGGATAAAATATTATTTTTTTATGAAAATAATAAAAATAATTTACAAATTTATGATAAACACACAATTGACCAATTATTAGAATTATTAGAAAATATAAGTATTAATGATAAAGAAACTTGGATTATTAAATCAAAAAAGGTATTATCTCTTTTTAATAAAGAATTTTCTAATTTTAATTCACATTATTCATTTAAAATTAATGAATATCTTTATAATTTTAAAAATATTAATTTAGGAAATATTGACTACAATATATTGAATAGTGATGAAAAAGATATTTATAAAAAAATAAAATTAAATATTAAATTTTTAGAATACTTACAAATATTAAATATTAACAAAAGAGTATTTTGTGATAAAGATAAATATGATATTATATATGATACTTATAATATATTTTATTCTTTTGATTGTTTAAATAATGATTATATTGTGGAATGGTATTCAAATCAGTACATCTTTTTTTGCTCTAAAAATTACAACAATGTCAATATTTGCATATATGAATTAGATGATATGTATGGTTATAAACTATTTTTGACTTTTAAAAATAATTATGATAGTAATTATATTTCAATCAATATATATGATTGTGTTTTAAATAATGCTGAAGATTTTTACGATAAATTAGAAACAAAAAAATGGTATTTTGATAACTCGCCAGTTAAAAAAAATTATAATTCTTTAATTGATATTTCCCAAATAGCTATAGAATTTAATGAACCAGATAATCCAAATATTAAATTTTATGAATCTCATTATGTAGAACAAAATAAGATGCTTGAACATGTAAAAGACTTTTTATCTAAATTTGATTAAACAAATCAATAAAAAAACCAATAAGTAATTCTTTACTAAAATTAAATTTATTTTTAATTATAAATTCTTTAATATTTTCCGCAAATGTTTTATTATTGTTATTAAAAATAAATTCAATTTCATTATAAATATCTATTTTTTTTATAATGTTGTATTTGTTCCTTTGATACTCAAATAAAATTATTTGATATATATCATCATTACTTTTATAAAGTTTTAGACTGATAAAAGTCGTTCTTTTAATAAAGTTTAAAAAATCTGTTTTTTCTATAAAATCTAAATAAGGATATCTAGGATTATTTAGTTCTTTTTTTACAAATAAATTAACTTTATTTTTGATAGTTTCATTAATTTTTATATTGCAAAAATTAATTATTTGTCCATAATCTTTTTGTTCAAATTCGGAATATCTAAGCAATTCAATAAAGTCAGATACTTCCATAATTTATTTTATATATAGATAGTTATAATTTTAAATATTTAATTATTTTTTCAATTTTTAAGATAAAACAAAAAGTATTAAATATTTAAAATTATTAAAATATTATGCAAAAAGAATTTAACAAATTAAACCGAGATAAACAAAGAAAATTTATTTTAAAAAATTTAATTAAAGACGAATATTTCAATATATTTCATAAAAAAATTAAAATATTATATGTAGAAGAAATTTATAAAAAAAATGAACAAAAAATAAATATTACCTTAAGAAATGAATATTTACTAGATAAAATTACTAAAATTCTCACTCGTTATAGAGACGATATAATTGACTATCATAACAATCCAACTAGTAATTATTTTTATGAACGAATATTAAATAATAAAAATAAAATAAGAAAAATATTAAGTAAAAATATAAATTATAATTTTACAGATGAAAATAATTTTACAATAAAAGATTTAATTTCAGATACTTGGAATTCTATAAAAAATATAGTATCAGTCCAAGAATTTAGTTTAGAAAATTTAATTTAAAAAAATATATTTTATAATTCATATTTATTATAAATGACCAACATCATTAAACAAAATATTTTAGGTTTAGCATTTATATTAGCAGTTGATAATACTTATTTATATTTAAATAAAAATTTCTACAAACCAATTATTGATCCAAATGAACAATTCAATATTACTTTTGCTATACTTTCTTGGATAGTTATTATAGTAGGTATTAATCTTCTTGTTTTATCAAGACCTGATATAAATAGTCAAAATTCATTTGTCTTTGGTGCTTATTTAGGTTTTGCATCTTATGCATTATGGAATTGTACTAATTATGCTTTGTATCCTTCAAAATGGAGTATAAAAATAGCTATAGGTGATACTTTATGGGGTTCTTTAGTAACCGGAACTACAGCTTATATGATGTATAATTACTTTAGTTAAAAATTATGGTATTTATTTTTTACAAAATTGAAAATATTTATTACTGAAATATTCATCTTCATCAAAATCTTCTTTACCTCGCATATTATATTTTAGATATTCATCATATAAAATAAATCCTGCCAGTGAAGGATTAACATAAATAGAACCATTTATAATTCCCAAAATGTTACATAATGCAAATTCTTTTAATCCAAAGTTGGCATTCTTATTTTTAATTTCAAAATGATAATATTGTTGACAACCTCTGTAATAACCAAGAGAAAAGATAGTAATTCCACTAGTAATAATTGTTTTTTTAATATTGGTATTCATTTTAATTAGTATTTTGTTTAAATAATAATAATTTATTTCTACTAATTTATTTTTCAATTTTTTTATATAGAATAGGTTCATTATATATAATTTCTTTACCTTTAATACAATCAAAGGTATACTTAATTTGTGATAAAAATAGCAAATATAATAAAGTTGGTACTAATATTGTAAATATTAACATTCCCAAAAAACAATTAAAAACTAATGTTTTTACTATGACATTGTTTATGTTTGTATTCATATAGAAAATTTTTTTTAATAAAAATTCTAATATATGTATAGTTTTACAGTGTTCAAATTCTTTGTCCAAATATTTAAAAATTATAGATATTTTCCTATTTGTCAAAAATATTTTTTTCTTGCAATAAATACAACTGTTATGAATTTTTAACCAAGAATTTAAACAATGTTTATGTATATTAAATTTACATCCACAATTTAATAATGCATAAATATCCGTTGATTCAAGACAAATTAAACAAGATTCCATTATAATTAAATAATAATAAAACTAAATTTATTACCCACAAAAACTAAATTTATGGCTAACTATAAAATCAGCAAAACCTTGACCTAAAAATCAAGGCTAAAATTACTAATACATAAAATATACTTAGATATTTTTTTTCAATTTTTCCCCACCAGTTTTTGTAAAAAGATATTATATCTTATAATTATTTTTTCTAATATTATTTTATATATAAATATTTAATAAATGTATAGTAATTTATTATTAATTTTTATAGTTGTTTTAATTATAACACTAATGTTTATAAATCATAAAGATTTTAACTTTTATTATGATGATGTAAAATATTTTGTAAAATCTGATTGGAAAAAAAGATATTTATTAAACAATAATATGTTAGATAAACCTTTAGATAAAATAAATAAATTTGCAATAATTACATATGAAAATAGAAAAGATAGTGAATATATTAATTTGCATAACAAAAATGTTAGTGACTATTGTAAAAAATGGAATTATGATTATTTATCTTATGATAAATGTGAACATAATGTATATTGGTGCAAAATGTATTTAGTTTTAGATGCACTTAAATCTGGTAAATATGATTACGTCATGTGGTTAGACTCTGATACAATTATTAAAAATCCTAATATATCATTAGATAGTATTGCAAATAAATATTCATCAGATATTTTTGTTAATATAGACCACGGCAATTCTGTATATTGTGCAGGTGTCTTTATGATTAAAAATTCATTAATTGGTATAGGTTATCTTGAAAATTGCATTAAAAGAAATACAAATAAATGTTTAACAAATAAGAATAGCTTAAAAGGATTTTGGGCTGGATTATGTTATGAACAAGGTATTATGAATGAATTAATTTTTGAACAATATTATAAATATACAACTTGTTTACCAGAATATTATGTTTATAATGAAGGTATTGGAGAAGATATGAAAACATGTGATGTAGATACATTTATTTTACATTTATATGGTTCATCTAATGATTTGAGAACAAAATGTTTTATGAGATTTGTTTAATTATTTTTATTTATTTTTGTATAATAAATAATAACTACATATATTATAATGAACTCTTCAACGAAAGTTTTATTAATAAGTATATTGGCTTTATTATTAATAATTATTAACTTACAAGATTTTAATTACTATTATAATGATCTTGTTTTCAAAACCCAACAAGTTTATCTTTCAATAATTTATCACTTATTAAATAATAATTTATTGGAAACACCTGTCAATAAAGTAAATAAGGTTGCAATAGTAACTTTTGAAAACAGAAAAAATGAAGAATTTATTAATTTACACAATAAAAATATTACAGAATATTGCAAAAAATGGAATTACGATTATTTATTTTATGATAAATGTATTCATAATGTTTATTGGTGTAAAATGTTTTTTGTTTTAGACGCTCTTAAAACTAATAAATATGATTATGTAATTTGGCTTGATTCTGATACTATTATAAAAAAAATGGATGTTTCTATAGATAGTATTGTTAATAAATATTCTTCTGATATATTTGTTAATTATGATAATGGCGATTCATTATTTTGTGCTGGTGTTTTTTTTATAAAAAATTCTGAAATAGGAAAATTATATATGGAAGAATGTATAAAATATTATCAACCTCATTGTGTTAATAACTCTGGTCAGCTAAAAGGTTTGTGGGCTGGACTTTGTTATGAACAAGGTATAATGAATAAATTAATTGTTGATAAATACTTTAAATATACTACTTGTTTACCAAATAATATAGTTTTAAATAAAAAAATAAATTCATCAATGTTAATATGTAATTATGATACCTTTATTTTACATTTATATAATTCTCCAAATAGTCTTAGACAAAAATGCTTTAGCAAATATATATAATTAAAATTTTAATGAACCATTGCCACCTAATTGAGGTAAATTACCTGTTTGTTTAAAAGGATAACTAATTAATGCTTTTGTAAAAATTTCATTTATGGAAGCATTTGGATTAGTCAAGAGTGTTTTAATTAAAAAATGATAAGTCCAAGCACCTTGTTTATATTGTTCTACATCAAAACCATAACCATTTTCAGTACATGTAGATGTAGCACAAACTAATCTAGTATCATTTCCAATAACTTCTGGTATTAAACCGCCCGAAAAACAATTATCAAAAAATAAAATTACTTTTGCTTTTTTGTTTGTAAAACTTTTTATGTTTAATGCTAATTCTTTATCTGTATATTTACCATTTGGACTAGTTGAACAATCTAAACAACAAATAAAAGAATTACCTTTACCATCACCACTTCCATGTCCCGAACTTATAAAAACAAATTGGTCATCTTTATTTACTTTTTGGCAAATTAAATTCATATATTTTTTGATATTGTCTTCTGTTGCATAATCATGTATTTTATAATTTCCATATGTCGAAGTTTTATCTCCCAATAAATATATTTCATAATTATTTTTAGATAAAAAATTACACCATGCAATTGCATCTTCATCACAATAAGATAAATCACTTATGTGTAAATAATCACTAATTGAAACTAATAAAGCATATTTTTTTGGAGTATTTACTATAGGTAATGGTGGAGGTAAAACTGGTACATTTACAGTAGCGGGTGTTATTGGTAAAACAGGTATAACTATTTCTGTCATTGTAATATTAAATTTATAATTTACTGTGATAGGACCAGAATAATTAACTTCAAAATAATATTTTCCTAAATCTAAATTTATTTTATTTGTATATGTTATATTATTTTTATTTAATTCAAAATTAATAATTTTTTGACTATTTTGTATATTATTAACTAAAAAAATAGACAAAAATCCATCAATTTTTTGGACTATTTTATCATCCATATTAAAACTAAAATTTAACATATTTTCAGTTTTTTTTATTACATTCAAGTTCCATCTATGTGTAATATTGTTATTTATTGCACCTGTCATTACTTTATCTTTATTGATAGCACCTGTCAATATTCTGTTTTTATTGCTCATATGCAATATATAAAGAAAAAATAAATGATATGGTTGGAGAAAAAAATTGAAAAAAATCCAATATAATATACAATTATATATAAGCTATAAGACTTCAATAATGAATATTCAATTATCAATTAAAATAGATAGTAAATTTATGAATCCAGCAAGTACAATATCAATGACCTATAAACCTAGTGATTTTCAATGTTATTCCTACTATAATAAAAAAAGTTTGGATAATCTATTAGAATTAGGTAATAAATGTCATTTATCTGAATTACTAAAAGATTTTATTGACTATTGTAAAAAAGATATAGTAATTGGAGAAAAATTAGAAAATTGTAGTAAATCTGAATTATTTAATAAAAAAATAAGTGTTTCAAATTTACTTAATACATTATCTTATCAAACATTAGATACATTAATCAATCATTTTATCACTAATTTTACTAAAGATAAAGATTTTTATGATTTTTCTGTTGGTCTAACAAAAAATACTAGTGATAAAACAGAAAATGAATTAAAGCAGAATTTAATAAAGGTAAAAAGAAAAATTAATGGCAATTCTAATGTCTCTGTAATTGTAGAAAATATAGATGTAATTAATCGTACTAAAAGTAGCTATTTTTCATTCAAAGATAGCTATTCTTTTAATATTGATGATATTGATGACCTTTTACATAAATACATTGTTAAATTATTTAACGAAAGTATTGAACCTTTTTCTGATATATTTATGGAAAAAGTTATTAGTGATTCATTTAGAAATTTGCGTTCTTATAATGAAAATCAAAATAAAATTTATTCACAATTAGAAAGATTAGCCTATGAAATTAATATAAATAAAGAATGCGATGAAGGTATTGTTAAAAAATTTGATGAATTATGTAATAAATTTTTTATTAATTTTTCGGAATATACCCCAATTCCTTCAATACTTGATACATCTAAACGACAAGTAACCATCGCCATTTCTGCTAGTGATGAACCAATGAAAAAAAACCCCTTTAAATTTGATTTTAATAATTTTGGAAGTTATAATAATAATTACTATCTAAAAATTATGAATTTAAAAAAAAATGATTTACCTATTCCAGAAAAATTAAATTCACAAAAAATTTTAAATTTAATTAATAGAACTAATAGATATTTTGATATTTATAAATTATGTAATCTAATATTTTCTAAATTTTTAGAAGAAAATACCAATTTTAATAGTTTTGAAGATTTACTTTGTAAATTTAAAGAATGTTGTGACGCATTAATTATTCAAGTTTGTAATCTTTATCACGAAAATTTATGTGAAAGTAAATAAATTTTATTCAAATTTAAATTTTGGTATAAAACTCAATATTTTATTTATTTCATCAAAAATATTATTTTTTATTTCATCATAAAAAAATAAAAACATTAGCAATAATATCAATCCCGAAATACTAGATAATAAAGATATTTTTTTATAATGTGTTTTTTCTGAAATATTTAATAAATTATTTTTATCATATTCAATTTCTATTAAATCATTATTTTTATAAATAACATCTGATTTTATAAGTATTTCATTTGTAATCAATATGTCATCTATCATATAATTTATTGTTAAATTACATAGATATATTCTTTCTGTCGCAATAAATTCACATTCTGCTTTTTCTATTTGTGCAATTATAGTTTTATAATTACTTTTTGGTAAATAAAAAATAAAAGATGATGATATTAAAATTATACCAAAACAAAGTGTTAATAATAATTTAGTAATAATTTCAAAAGACATTGTATTATAAATTACGCTTATATTTTTGGTTAAAACTATATAAAATTTTACTAAATATATAAATAAAAATGGAACAATACTTTACATCCGAAATAATACCTGAAATATCTTCTTTAATTACATCTAAAAAAATACAAGTTTTAGATAAAACAGATATTTTAGAAATAATAAATCATTTTATGGAAACCCAGCAAAGTGATCAACCTTTCTATATAGTTAATTTAAAAGAAGTAATTCAAAAAATTAATTTATGGAGAGATAATTTATCTATTGTAGAGCCTTTTTATGCTATTAAAAGTAATCCCGATGAGGTTATTATTAAATTAATGGCAAGTATGGGATTAAGTTTTGATTGTGCTTCTAAAAATGAAATAGCAAAAGTTATATCTGCAGATGTAAAACCAGAAAAAATTATATTTGCAAATCCTAACAAAATGGTTGAGTCATTAAAGTATTCACGTATGAATGATGTAGATTTAATGACTTTCGATAGTTCTCATGAACTTTACAAAATAAAATTATATCATCCAAATGCTAAACTTGTATTACGTATTCAAGTTGATGACTCAAAATCTCGTTGTAAATTTAATTGTAAATTTGGCGTAAAATTAGATGAAGTTAAAGATTTATTATTACAAGCAAAATTTATGGACTTGAACATTATGGGTGTAAGTTTTCATGTAGGTTCAGGTTGCGAAGAACCATCCGTATTCAAATCGGCTATACAAAGTTGTCGTCAAGTATACGATATAGCTTTAGAATTAGGGTTTAACTTATCTTTAGTAGATATTGGTGGTGGATTTCCAGGAGATAATGATGATAATTTTTTGGAAATGGCTAAAATTATTAATTCTTCTATTGATGAATATTTTAAAGAAACTAATGTAAAATTTATAGCAGAACCAGGAAGATTTTTTATAACTTCCGCTTTTACACTTGTGGCAAGTGTAATAAATAAAAAAATTAATAAAAATCCAGACAATCCTGATGATAAAAATATTATTTATTACTTATCTGACGGAGTATATGGATCTTTTAATAATATCATATTTGACCACGCCAAAGTAGAAATATTACCATTTAGTGAAAGAAATGAAAAAACCTATGATTGTATTGTATATGGTCTATCGTGCGATAGTTTTGATAAAATTGCATCAAATTGTAAATTACCTGATTTATCAATTGGAGAAGTAGTATATTGTTTAAATATGGGTGCTTATACGATAGCATCCGCATCTAGTTTTAATGGTTTTGCACCTCCTGAATGTAAATATATAATAAATTAAATTTTTAATTTTTTAATGCTTTTCTGTAAAGACTTGAAATCCACCATCTACCATTTAAAATTTGATCTTCGGAAAGTTCTCTAAACCATTTATTTTTTTCATCATTCATTATTTCATAATTTGCTAAAAATATAAATAATGCCTTATCTTCATTTAAAAGCTTTGTTGGTTCTTCGGATAAATGATTTGGTGTATGTATCCAATTACCCTCAAAATCTCTGCTTCCATCATATTCTGAAGGAAAATGGAAGTAATCGTAATTTTTTAGTTCCGCTAAACAATCCCATATAACATTTTTTCCCAATTCAAAATATTTATATTCTTTATTTTTTTGGTTTAACATATTATTTAATTTATTTAAACAACATTCCATTAATATTCCATTCTTTCTAGATACCATCACTCCATTTGAAGGGTCGGGATATCCATTAAAACATATTTTTCCTGTACAACCAAATCCAACATAATCATAACCATTATCTAATTTTTCAAATACTTCATCTAGGTTTTTCAAAGCAATTGTATCAGCATCCACCCAAATACCACCATAATGATATAATAAAGCAACTCTGTAATAATCTACTTTTTGAGCAATCATTAAATCATTTAAATCTGTTCTTATACTTGGTAAATATTGCTTAATTGTTTCTGGATTTAGAATTACAAAATTATAGTTTTTATAATGTTTTTTCATTGTTTCAAAACATAATTTTATATGACTATATGGTTCAATCCTATTTCCTTTATTTTCCCAATATGTAAATACATTTCTCGGTGTATTTGTTTTTGGTAAAAGTTTTACTTGTTGTTCTTGAGTAAATCTTTCTGTTTTTGTAAGCTTTGTAAACCCTTCAATATATTCTTTTATTTGATTTGATAGTTTTGGTTCTTCAATTTTGACAATGTCTCCAAAATCATCAGATAAATTTAATTCATTGTTATCAATAAATTTGAATTTACTTGTTACAAAATGTTCTTTTGAATTAGAACAATTACAAAAATAATATATTATTGAAATAATTATTAAAAAAAGTATCAATACATATAATTTTTTCATTTATATATATGGTTTATAAAATATTATTATATAATCTCCAATATAATATTATCATTTTCATTTGAATATCTTTTTATTAATTGTATTATTTTATCGATATCGCCCATATAAACTGGAACATCGGTCTGACAATCTTTTTGTAAATATGGTGAATATTTTCTATGATTTTCTATAATACTTTTTATAATTAACTCCATAGGATTATGAAATACACCTCCGCCAATTAAAGTTAAAACTATTTTTGGACAACCAGTAGTTATTCCTGCTAAATATGTTCCCTCATATGCTTTAGTTAAAAGTATTTCAGCTAAAGTATTATTTTTTTCTAATCTATTGTTGTAAATACAGGTAGATGTATAGACTTGATTTATTTTTACATTATCTGGATTATATTCAAATTTATAATCTGTTCGACAAAAATTTGCTCCTACATTAGTATGTAGACCAATTTTAATTAAGTCTGGGTCAAAATTTGGAAATTCAGAAGTTCTATATAATTTTCCATTATTTGGTTTTAATGGTGTATCTTCTAATAAATTTATTTCTTTTTCTTTATGTTTAGATATTCGTAACATTGTACCATAAACTGCTCCTCCTGCTGCAGATGGTCCTTGTGTTTGGTCCACCATTAGTTGTGTAATATGTTTACCACTGAATGCACTTCTAAATTCACTACCAAGTTCCATACAATTAAAATTTGATGCAACTTGAAATAAAGTACCCTCTTGTGCATTATATTGTAATTCGGACGTATCGAAAAATTCTTCATTCTCTTTTGTTTTTTTATTCCTAAAAATAAATCGCAGTGATTTTATTTTTTCTTTATTCGTCAAGTTAATATTTTCTTTTAATTCCTTGATACTCTTTGTTTCAAAATTACCTGCTTTTTCTAATACAAAATTTGGCAACGTTTCCATTTGATAATTCCATTTTTTTTCTGTAAATCCTAACAATTGTTCAAACCATTCAAAAGAATTTATTTTTTCCATTATTATATTGTTAATTGCTTACTTTTTATATGATGTTAAATAAAAAAAAATTGAAAAATAATATATTAGGAATGATATCATATATATAATTATACTATAATTTAACTATAATGCAACAAAGGATTAGTCTTAGAAGGAAGGCAGAAAATTTAGTCTTGAAAGACGACAATAAGAGAATTGACAAAATTATTCAAAACTCGTTCTTGAATCCATTTCTTATGGATTGCCCTTGTAGATTGACAGGATGGGATTTTGTAAATCCGAGCGAATATCTTAAAAAGAAGATCGAAGAAAAAATTGATTTACTTATTGAACAGGAAAAACTAGTAAAATAAATTTATCTAAAAGATTTATTAAATACTTCTAATTGTCTATCATTTACATTTAATATAGATAAACAAGCAGTATGTAATTTTATTTTTTTAAGTTTTCTACCAACTAATCCAGATATAAAACCAGGAATAATACTACTATGAGATACATATATTTGAATTTCAGGTTCATTGCTTTTTTTTACTTTTTCATAAATATGATTTCCATATTCAGTTGCTCGTTTTATTGATTTTTCTCTAGTTTCATTTTTCATGTCCCAACGTCTGATACCTGATTTGTTATGAACTGATATTTTATTATTATTTCTAATTACTTCTAAATAAGAAGCTAATAAATTTGCAGTTTCTTGACAACGTTGATAAGGAGATGTATAAATTTTAGGAGTTATATGTTTTATATCTAATCCATTATCACTAAAAAAATTATTTAAATAGACAACCATATCACTTATAAATTTAACAAAACTATTATAATTAATAGATTCATTAGAATGTGTAGGTCCGTGTCTTAATATAACGACATACTTTTTATTTGTCATTTTTTTGACTTTATATAATTGTATTATATAATTTATCAAAATGCGTAAAATATTATTAAAAATTTAAATCGATAAATATATACTTATTATTATGAATTATAATTTAAACGCAAATAACTATGTAGGTAATCTGCCTAACAATTTTAATATGTATCAATTGTCAAATAATTTTCAAAATAATTTTCAAAATAATGGATTTATAAAATCAGTTTCAAATGCACTAAATGAAAATTCAAAAAGAATGAATTTAAATAATAATCCTTTCAAAATTAAGTTAAAACCACATCAAGAAGCATTACTTTATAAAATTTTAGATGTTGATGAAAAATCATCTTTTTCTAATATACCTTATGGTGTAATGAGTGACAAACCGGGTTCTGGTAAAACTTATGTTGTTTTAGCAATGATTTATTTTTCTATTAAATTTTTAAACTCAAAAGGGGCTAATGTAGTTGTAGTTCCACATAATATTTATACCCAATGGGTAACTAGTATTGATAAATTCTTAGGAAATATGTTAACTTATAAATTATTATTGGAATATTCAGATATCAATATATTATATACTAATCAATCTATGCTATATGAAAATGATATAATTTTAACTACATCTTTATATTATGATACTTTTGCTGCTACAATAAAAACCTTAAATTTGAATGTTAGAAGAATATTTTTTGACGAAGCTGATACTATTAAAAATTTATTAGCTCATCATATGCCTTGTGGAATGACTTGGTTTATTTCAGCCTCAATTAAAAGAGTTTTTGACCAAAAGACAAATACTGCTACTTTAGGTAGTTACAAATTACATTTAAATCAATTGTTATCAAATGAATGTTATTGTTTACCTGAATTTATTGATAAAAATATAGTTTTACCAAAACCAAATACTCAGTATTTTAAATGTAGAGATTTTTATTTAGATAATATTTTATCTAAAGTTTTAACCAGAGAACAATTATTATTTATTAATGGTCATGACTATTCAAATATTAGGACTTTATGTGGTAATGCTACTATTAAGGAAACTAAAGATATTGTGGAAAATATGTATATTCAAACAATGAAAATTTTAAATGATGTTTCGGAACAAATTAAAGAAATTGAAAAAAAACTTAAATATGTTTATACACAAGATGAAAAGAATAAATATATAGAAACCAGGGATAAATTAAATATTCAAAAAAATCAATGTGAATTAACAACTAATCAACTAAAATCTTTGGCTACTGAATTTTATTTATGTATTAGTTGTTTTAAAAAATTAAAATCAAATGAAAATATTAATCAAAATACTTTTAAACTGGATTTTTATGAGTTAGAATGTAAAAATAATGTTTGTTACCAGTGTTATACTAAAGATATAAAAGCTGAACTATTAATAAATGAAAATAAACCATTAGAAAATATTAAAATAAAATGTAATAGTTGTAAAGAAGGACATTTAGTTAAAACATTAAAATATCATACTGAAGAATTTATCTTTAATAAAAAAGAATTTGAATTAGAAAATATGAATAAAATGAAAATATTACAAAAAATATTGGAAATTTGTGGGAATAAAACAATTTTATATTCACAATTTAGAGGAGTTGCTTTAAACATAAAATCTCTAATTGATGAAAAAACTAATTATTTACAATTAGATGGAGGAAATATTAAGGATTTAGATAACATCTTAGATAAATTTAGAAATGACAAAAGTATTAAAATATTAATAATTGATGATACTTCTTTTGGTGTTGGATTAAACATTGAATATGCAACTGATATAATATTTTTTAATTATATAGAGCCAAATGTTAAAGAACAATTGATAGGAAGAGCACAACGTCTAGGGAGAACTTGTAAATTAAATATTTGGGAACTTTTATATTTAAATGAAATGTAAAATTGTATGTTTCAAATATTTATTTTAGATATATTATATATATATTATATATATATAATATAATGGATTACATTAGAAATTTTTATACAAATTTTAAATTAATTATAAAACCAAGACCACCATTGAAAACCAATTATTATTCCAGTAAAACTAATTATTTAATAAAAAATGCAAAATATCAACCAATTTTTATTGATGAAATTAACAATTTTACACCCTTGAAGATTTAAAATGAGACAAAAATCAAAAATAAATCTTTGAGGTTTATCCATTACATGAATATGTAAATTAAGAGTATGTTATAGCGACAACTATAACTGATTAGTTTTTAATCCTTATTATTATATAAGCATAAATGTTTTTATAACGTAATACCTATATTAAGGGAGTAAATCATTATAGAACTTATAACTATTCATTACTAATAACTTAGATTATTATTTCTTTAAATGGTTTTATTTTTGTCTCATTTTAAATCTTCAAGGGTGTAAATCTATAAAATATATGACAACGATATAAAAATATATATGAAAAATATCAGGAGCTATATTAAAAGTTTAAATATTAACAAAAATATATTAAACTATGATGAATTAATAAAAAAAGGTATTAATAGTAATATTATTTTTATAAAAAAAATAGTAGAAACTACGCCAAATATATTTGATATGATAAATAATATATATACAATAAATGCAACCTATAAAATAATTTTTTTTTCAATATATTGTTTTTTTTGAAAAAAAAATTATTTTATAGGTTGCATTTATTGAATATATATATATAAAAACAAATTTTACTAAATCAAAAGACACAAATATTGTTAATTTTATTTTAAATTATTACACCTTTCGACATTTAAAATGCCGATTTTTTAATATTTCAATATCAAAAAAATCTATAATTTTATTAAAAAAAACCTAAAGGAATACTGCTACTATTTATTAGTAATGAATAGTAAGAAATCTATAATGATTTACTCGAGGTATGAATTATTAATGGTTTAAATCCATAATTGTGATAATAATTCAGTTATAGACCTTTTAAAATTTCATTCCCATTATACGATAGGATATAACCAAATTTTTATACCTTTGCTGATGTCGTCAGTTTTAATAACTTATAAAATCGGCATTTTAAATGTCAAAAGGCGTAAAATTTATAGTAATGTATATTTGCTTTATAAAAAATGTAATTTTTTAAATATTTTTATTTAGATAATATATAGACTTAATATATATTATGAATAATTCTGATTATCTCGACATATCTAATAATAATCAAGTAATTGAAGAATTTAAAGGTGGTGTTGGAGCAGTAGGAGGAGGTAGTCATGCCGGTTCTGGTAGTTTTGGTAGTCAACGTGGCTCATCTTCTTTATCTGCTAGAACTAATTCTGTCGGCGGTGGTAAACAATATGGCTCTTTTGGACATGCTTCAGTATCCCCTGTTACTGGTGCTATGTCTGGTTTGGCAAATGTTCAACCTGGTAGTAATTCAAGTTTAGGAGTTGTAAAAGGCGGTGCTAAAACTGGAACTTTTACTGGTGGTTCTTTTGGAGGTCGAGGCAAATATGTAGTTGGATTTCCTGGTATACGCCCTGGTTCTACTCTTCCAGCAAGTTCAATGCCTTCTATGTATGTAAAACCTAAACCAAAAGAAGTAAAATCAACAATTACAACTGGGCCTGTTATTAAACCAAGTGTAACTAAACCATATGGACATATTGATAAACATATTACTCATGGTATACCTGGACCTAGACTAGGAAATTACAGAGATAATGTAAATCATAATCATGCCACAAAAATTAGAGGTCCTAAATATCCTTATGGTTTTGATTTGAGAGATAAAAATTTAACTGGATATTATGGATATCAAGGTTTTGGTTATGGATTTGATCCTTGGTATTGGGGTTATGGTCCTTTTTGGCCTGTAAATAACATTTATGTTGATTATCCCGATATTCCATACAATTACGAAGATTTAATGCAAAAAGAAATAGATGCCGACAATTTAGTTAATACTATTCAGGATCAAATAGCTACACAACTCATGGAACAAGAAGCTGTTCCTGAAGAACAAGAAGCAGAACAAGAAGTTAAAGGAGAAAAAGTAGAAAAAAAGGAAGATAAAAAGAAAGAAAGCTTCCAAAATAGCGAACAAGAAAATAAACAATGTAATAAAAATAATATTTTAGTAATTTTAGTTGTTGTTTTGATAATTTATTTATTAGTAAATCTTCCCTTAAGTGATGCTGAAAAAGGATTTTCATTATAAAAAAATTACAATTCTAAATAATCCTTCAGTAAAACACCATCTACAACAGGAGTATTATAATCTCTATAAAACCAAAAAATAACTGGAAAATCATTTGGTATATTTTCTTTAATTCTAATTTCTTCAACAGATTTTTGTTTAAAATCTAATAAAGAAGATTTGTTAAACATTTTTCCTAAAAATATATTTTCTAAATTATATTTTTTTGCAATTTCTAGTATTTTCAATATATTTTCTCTATTGGCATAACAACAAAAACTTCCTATATTAGAATCAAATGCATAAAATTTCTTATTATAATCATAATTTTTGTTTTCATTGTCAAATAATTTATATCTTGGAAAACAAAAATCTGTATTGTAAAGTTCTTCTTGCATTTGTATTTCTTGTTGCATTATGTACTTTTTTAAATAATATTTAAATCTAAATTCATATATTTATTTAAAATCAATTTTTTTGTTTAAAGTTAAGAATTTATATAATAATAAAAAATGCGTTACGGCTGTGTATGTGGAAAGTATAAAGGTTTAACAATTAAAACTTATGAAACTGAAAATGAACAAAATATTGATAAAGAAAGTATAAAAGATGACGATTATAACACTAAAAATTTTCAAAATTTAAATGAAGAAAGTATCAAAAATATTGATGGTGAAACAGCAAATAAAGTTTGTTCAATACTAAATTTACCTTATGAACATTTAGTTGATGATACTAAAATAGAATTGTATACACGTTTTCAAAATACAAGTCAAATAGTTGCAATAACTAATGAAAAATTAAAAGTTGACAACGAAGGTTTTTTACTTGAACCAGAAAAAATTTCAAATAAATTTGCCTTATTCCAAAATTTAGAAGAATTTGCTATTTTTGATAAGGATAATTTAGTTTTTGGACTTAATTATACTTATACTTATCAAGAATGCGCACTTTTTTTTGATGGTGATTGTAAAATAAAAAAATATGTAGATATACCACAAAATATTTTTAAGATAAATATAATACCAATGAATAACAACATGCGCAAAAGTTGCGTCGATGATATTTGTGATTATGATTTCTTACCTTCACATATTGAATATATTCATTTTACAGGAAATTTTATGCGAAATAATTATACCCAAACTAATTTACCAATTAGTTTAAAAACCATAAAATTTTCTTTAGGATACGATAATCGCAATTGTGGTGATATATTTGTAAATATATTTAACAATAAATCTAAAATACCATTTAGTTGTAAAATTGAGTATAATCGTTACTATTAAATCAATTTAATTATAAAAAAGTCCGTCAAGGTTTGGGGTGATTTAATACTAAATGCAGAAGCACTTTTATGACCACCTCCACCAAATGTACTAGCTACTTGCGATAAATCTGGTGAATCTTTATGACCTCTTAACGAAATCCACCATTCATTTGCTTTTGGTTCATAAATCCAAGTTGCAGAAAAATCTGGTAAATCTCCCGAACTTAGTGGTTTATTAGCTAACAAATTACCCAATTCTGATCTATCGCCATAAGTTGTTCCTAGCCAAATATTATATGTAGATTCGTTAACTTTAATTGTTGCTTCAAAAGATCTATAAATTGCAGTATCCATTTGTTTTTTTTGAACTTTTAATAATATTATTCCTTCTTTAACAATATCATTAATTTGCTCTTCAGTATAATCTAATAATTTTGTAATATTATCTAAATAATAAGCATCGAACATATTATTGTCAAAAAAAACTTGATTTATTTCTTTAGAATTTGGTAGTTTCCAAAGCCATAAATCTCTATCTCCTACATAATCAATAAACCATGGTCTTTTACAACCTGGAAAAAAATAATCCCATGTTATTTGACAGCCTGATTTTGTCATATCTAAAACCAAATATAAATTTTCGGGTCTTTTTTCTTGATTTATTTGAAATGCATCAATTGTTGTTTTATGGTGATCTAAAATTACTACATTATTTGCTGTTTTACATATTTCAAATAAATAATCTAATTTAGGACATAAATCAACAAAAATTATATTTTTATTTAATACATCTATTTGAGGATTTATTCCTGCTTTACAAGGGACTTTTTCTGGTATGTCTTTATTATGATTAGCAGCCCATAGAGATGCTACTCCATCGTTACAAGGATAATGATATACTATTGTATCAAAAAACATATATTATTATTTTATTATTATTATACTTACATATATATACTTTTTTTCAACTTTTCTAGTATTAAAAAAATTGATAAATATTTTTAATTTAAAAAAAAATATATATAACTTAATATATTACTATGGAGGAAAATAATAATGAAGAAAAAATATTAACATATGATGAAATTCATTTGTATAAACAAGCAAGAGGGAGAAATACTGATACTGTTATTGTTGGACTAAAATTTAATACAAAAGAGAATTCTAAAACTTTTTTATCCTCAATAAAACGTAAATTTGGAATTAATGGTTGTCAAAAAATAATGGAAGAAATGGATAAGGAAAATCCAGTATATGTTTTTACAGGTGATTTAAGAGATAAAATTATTAAAGTTCTTGTAGATGTTTATAAGTGTAATGCTGGAGCTTTTAAAAAGTTTGGTTAAATGTTACAAAAATTAATTTTTATATTATAATTATTTAAAATATAAAAAAGTATATATTGTAGTAATGCATTCTATATTTAGAACCATAAATAACAAACAAATTATTAAACATCAAAATCCCAAAATAAAAATATATGAAATGTTTATGAGAGATGGTTTACAATCACTAAACAAAATATATAATTTGGATACAAAAATAGAATTTATGAATTTATTAAATCAATGTAATTTTGATTGTATTGAATTTGGTTCTACTACATCTCCTAAACTTTTACCTCAAATGGCAAATTCTTTTGAACTATTTGAAACAATAAAAAAAAAGAAAAAAACAAAATATACGATGTTAGTTCCTGGAATAAATCAATTACAAAAAGTTATTGATAAAAAAATAGACTCATTTGGTCTTGTCTGTTCTGTCTCAAATATATTTGCACAAAAAAATCTTAAAAAAACATCAATAGAAACATTTGATGAGGTTATAAAACAATTAGATATTGTTACCGAAATAAATAATGTTCATACAAGAATTTATCTATTTTGTTCATTTGGTTC
>Ga0194133_10000508_pt1 | contig 78046 bp, 55 predicted proteins | sample TA2KigOf40mmetaG_FD_155448 | JGI IMG/M metagenome (GOLD analysis project Ga0194133, IMG submission 155448) | Freshwater microbial communities from Lake Tanganyika, Tanzania - TA2015055 Kigoma Offshore 40m | ecosystem: Environmental > Aquatic > Freshwater > Lake | place: Tanzania: Lake... | reverse complement strand
CGGGTCCATTGGGGGCCAAAAAAGCCGGTGAGTCCCTTGCGGATTTCCTCCTCGGGAACAATCCGCTCATACTCTCCGAGAGTCACGTGCGCCGCGCTGATCGCGAATGTCCGCCCGATCCGCCGCATATGCTGGCCTTCATTGACCGACCGGTCGCCATCCGAATCGGCCGTCGAGCCCATCTGAAACTCCACCGGACCGGGGATCACGATCATCGTCTGCCCCTGCCCATTCACGAACCACCGCAACGGCTTCGGGCCCTCGGCTGAAAGCTCCTTGCGGATCGCCGCCAGTTGCGGGGGATCGACGATGGGTGTTTTCTTGCCCCGCGGGTACGGCGAGCGCGGAGGACCGAGAAGGTCCGCTAGACCGCCGAGGCTCTTCGGTAGCGCGGGCTTGGCGTCACCCAGCGGAATCGCAGCCGCCGCCTCCTTACGCCACGCGGCGACGCGATCAACCACCCAGTCGCCCGCGCCGAGCTGCCGCAGTGTCCACTCGGCCGCGGCATGAAGCCCCGGATCGGGATCACGCTCAAAGGTGTCTTGCAGCACCGGCACGATCCGGCGTCTCACGGCGCCCGCGATCGCGCCCGCGGCTGTCTCTCCCTGGAGCAGTTCGCCAAGGGCGAGCACAATCCCGCGCCGTGCGGACAGATCGGTCTCTTCCCCAAGCCGCTTCTCCAGCGCCTCCGCGACATCGCCCAGCTTCTCCCCGGCAAACGGCCTCACGAAGTGAATCAGATAGCTTCTCGCGCGCGGATCAGGCGAATGAATGAAGATCGGCCAGGCCCGCTCGGGCCGCCTGAAGCGCATGAGCACGGCCGCCGCCTTGGCCTGGCGGATCCCGAGATCTTCGCGCTCGGGGGCAACGAGCGGCATGCCCTCTGGCAGTATCTTGGCGATCTCGGCCTCCAGCAGCGGGGCGATGTCGCCGAAGATCGCCTCGGTCTTCCCGGCCAGGGCTGCAAACTGGCTCGGCTCGGCCGTCATTGCCAGCTCGGCGAGCCGGGCCGGATCGTCTTGGCAATAGTCGGCCAAAATATCGGCTGCCAGCGCCCGCTCGGTCTCGCGGCGCTTGGGATCGGCAAAGATCGGCACGAGCTGCGGCACGAGGGCGTTCCTCGCACCGCGCAGGGAGTCGAGCCAGGCCGCCAGATAGACCGCCGGCACGTTCACCAGATCCGCGGCTACCGCAGGCGCGATCGCGCCCCACGCCTGCCCGTCGGGATCAAACGCTGCCATTGCCGCTGCCGCGCGGAGGCGCTGTGGCCCGGCGGATGGATCGGCCGCGGCGGCCGCAAATCGCTCGGCCAACTGGCCGCCGCGTGGCTCGAGTGCCCGGATGATCGGCGGCACTTCATCCGGCGCGGCCGCGAGGAGCCTTGTGGCAAGGTAGTCTGCCGCGCCGTCGGCAGTGGCTTTTTCCTTACCACCCGCGACGCTCACCACCCCCAGCGCGGCTTTGAGCTTTTGCCCCTCGTCTTCGCCCGTGGCCAGGATGTCGCGGAGGTCCGGAAGCGCAAGGCCGGCATGCGGAGCGAGAGCGGCAACGGCGCCGTAGATCGTGCCCATGTCGGCATTGAGGAGCGTGTTGACCGCCCCCTCGGCCGCGACACGGCGCTCTCTCTCGACCACGCGCGAGCGCACGGCGATCCCCCCGGCCAAAACCATTGCCGCCAAGGCCACCGCACTCAGCCCGCGCGTGCCATGAAGCCGATCGGCGCTGGCCATCATCCGCCGCGCCGCCGGCCGCCAATCGGCCGACCGCGTGAACCAGCGGATTCGCAGCCACTCGAGAAGCCCGGGGAGCTGCTGGGCCTCTTCCTTGCGCTCGGTCCAGTTCGCCGTCCGCTCGGCGAGCACCAGCTCCGCCCGGCCCTTCGCCGTCTCCCGGCGGCCGGCCATCAGCCAGTCGCGAAGCGCCGGCACGAGGTAGTCGTGCGTGAGCTGGTAGTAGCTATCGGACGGTGAGCCGCCCGAGCTTTTCGACGACTCCTCCCCCGGCGGGTCGGTCGGCGTGACCAGGCGCAGCTCGCCGTCGAGGATCCGCATCACGGCGTCGAAGTCGCCGCGTTTTGCCGACGGCGCACTCGATTTCAACAGCTCCGCGGCCGAGCGCTTGTGGCCCTTGATCTGTGTGCCCGACTCCGGCAGCAAGGCCTCGAGCACGCGCTTCGCCGCCGCGGCGTGGGTCCGGTGGGCGGGATTGGCCGAGCGCGAGTCGAAGGCGTCGGCCAGAAACGCCACGCCGATCCGGTCGAGGAGCCGGCGGCTGCCGCCGGCCGTCTCACCGAGGCTGTCGAGCGTGGCCGGTGTCCAGGGGCGCGACTTGACGAGATCGGCAAACAGCGCGAGCTGGACGGGCACCACGCGCTTTTCGTCGCCGGCCAGCCCGGCGATTGCCTGATCGACGAACGCCTTCTCATCATCGGAAAAGCTCGTCGCCAGGCGCGGCAGCCGGCCGAGCCCCTGGCCAAAGCGCACGAGCACGTCGCGGGCGTGGTCGGTCGGGAAGGAATCGATCGTGGCGTAATTTCGCCCCTGCTCGATCCGCGTCTCGACCGCGTCCATGAACCGATTGGCGGCCAGGCCGAAATCGTCGCGCACAAGGACCAGCGCCTGGAGCTTCGCTCCGTCGCACTGCCGTAGCCCCCCCACCAGGTCGGTGTCGGCAGGATCGGGGTGGGCCTGGAGCCACTGCTCGAATTGATCGAGCACGATCACCACCTTGCCGCTGGCGATGTCGCGGACCCGCGCCAGCGCCGCGAGCAACCCGCCCTCGGCCGGCAGGGCGGGAACGGCTTTGCGCAGCGCCTTGAGGAGCCGCGACTCGGTGTCGTCGGCGGAGGCTTCGAGGACGATCGCCCGTACGCCCGGGCCGAGCCGCGGCACGATGCCCGCCTTGACCAGCGACGATTTGCCGCAGCCGCTCGGGCCGTAGAGCAGGCCGATCGCGAAGGTCTTGTCGGGGTCGGTCTCGTCGAAGCGCGTCTTCCAGAAGCGGATGCTCTCGGGGAGGCCGTCGCGGCCGCGCGGGCCGGGGAGGAGCTGGAGGAAGAACCGGGCGTCGTCGCCGTCGAAACTGCGGAGCCCCTTGGGCACGACCGGTGCGTCGGCTTCGGCGGTGGCCGTCGTGGAGCGCTCGCCGAGCCAGGCGTCGAGGTCGTCGGCAAACAGCGCGGCCGACTGGTAGCGCGCCGATTTCGCCTTGGCCAGCGCGCACAGGCAGATCCGTTCGAGCTCGCCGGGAATCGTCGGGTCGCAGTCGCGCGGCGGCACCGGCCGGGCGCGGGCGACGGCGGCGAGGATCTCGTGGGTCGAGGCGCCGGAAAAGGCCTTGCCGCGCGTGAGCAGCTCGTAGAGCACCGCTCCCAACGAAAAGACGTCGCTGCGCCGATCGAGGATTTCCCCCTTCGTCTGCTCGGGGCTCATGTAGGCGGGCGTGCCGGCGACGTCGTTTTCAGCCAGCGACCGGGTCTGCGCGATCGCCAAGCCGAAGTCGGCCAGGAACGGGGCGCCGGTGGCCTCGTCGATGAGGATGTTGGCCGGCTTGACGTCGCGGTGGATCAGCCCCGCCCCCTGCGTGTGGGCATGGTGCAGCGCCCGCGCGACCGTGGCCACGAGCCGGGCCGCCTCGGCGGCGGGCACCGGGCCCTGGTCGAGACGCTGGCGGAGCGTGAACCCGTTGATGAACTGGCTGACGATGAACATCCCCCCGTCGCCGTCGCGGCCGACCTCGTAGACCGGCACCAGATGCGGGTGGGCCAGCGCCGCCGCCTGCCGCGCCTCGGCGAGGAAGCTGTCGACCGCCGCGGTGTCGCCGATCCTCCTGGCGTTGGGCACCTTGACCGCCACCGGCCGGTCGAGGTCGTCGTCCCACCCCTGCCAGACATGGCCGAAGCCACCCCCGCCGACATAGCGGAGGATCCGATACCGGCCGATCCGCTCCGGTCGCGACGGGGAAGCGCCCTCGTCGCGGTCGACCGTAGACCGCTTCGCCTGCGGCACCGCGCCGGGCCCGGTGAGAGCCCCCGCGCCGGTCTCGGCATGGTCGTCGAGGCGGCCGTCGAGGAGGTCGTCGCTCTCGACGGCGCCGACCGACAGCAACCGCTCGATGTCGCTGCGACGAGCGCTCTCCGGCTTCACCCAGCCAATGACGAGCCCCTGCCAGTCTCGGTCGGCGCAGGTGCTGAGGATGCGCAATAACTCTTCGGTGGACAGCGCTTCGCCGCGCGACACGGCGCTGGTGAAGCGCTCGCGGAGAACCGGATCGGTGATCCGCGCGGCAACGGCGGCGACCTGTTCGGGATCGGGCGTCACGTCGGCAATCCCTGCGGGAAGCGACCGACCGGCTGGCGAGAGCGCGGGCAGACGCGATCCAGATCGGAGTGTACCGCACGGTCAGGGGGGTGACTAACCGGACAGTCGCTCCCGTCTGCCAGCTTCGGCGGCGTGTCCGCGCGCGATACGCATGTGCGAGCCGCCGAACATGCGGCGGGGTGTTGCAAGACTCGCCGCCGGTTGGCGGCCCTTGCCCGCGGCGGGGGACAGTTCTACGGTTGCCTTGCGGCCAGGGCGCGACGAGCGTTTGGCCGCACGGGTCGGGGCCTCGGCCTCGGCCTGAGCGTTTCCGGCAGGGATCGCCCGACAGACGGTGTCGTGGTTTTTCCCTTTCCGGAGATGATCACCATGCGGTTGAAGACGACGTTTTCCCTTCTCGCCGGCCGGTCGCGCCGGCGGAGTCTCGGAGCCGCGCTCGGCGTGGCACTGTTGGTTGTCACCACGGGAGCCGCGCGCGGCGGCATCCTCCAGATCGGCAACATCCTCACGTTCAGCAGTGGCTCCACGGCCGGGAATCCCCCGGGGACGTGGACGCTCGACGACAAGAGCTTCACGTATCTCGATCAGTCGGGCTTCGTAATGACCGGTACGGGCGGGCCGGAAAGCATCAAGGTCGTCGACAGCCTGATCGGCAACGTCCATTCGCTGTCGTTGCAGAACCTCGGCAACCTCGTGCCGGGGGGGACCTACACGCTCGGCTACCGCGTCGACGTCATCCCGTCGTCGCCGTACCACCTGAGCACGGTCGCCCTCGACACCGTCCACCTCGTGGATACGGTGACGGTCTACAAGGACGTGTACAGCACGTTTTCGCTGTTCCAATCGGGCACCGCCGGGGCAGGAAATCTCGCGGCGCTGACGAGCGTCAATGGCAGCCCCGCCGGGCCGGTGCCGCTGGCCGGTGATCCGACGCAGGTCTGGGTGCGCGACACGATCGTCCTCGGCCAATTCGGCCAGCTCGATGGTGTGTCCAACACCTACACACAGGCCATGGTGCCGGAGATCGATCCGGGGTCGGCCGCGCCTGTGCTGGCACTCGTGGTCGGCTGCCTGGCCTGCGTCGCTCAGCGGCGGAGCCGAAGGGCAGCGGTCTGACGGACGCAGGTGGCCGACGCCCGGGACGTGCTACGACGCGGCCCGGGCGTCGGCGACGAGCGCGTCGACCTCGGCGTCGGTCGTCGCCCACGAGCACATGAAGCGCTGCCCGCCGGAACCGGGAAACTCGTAGAATCTCCAGCCGCGGCCGCGGAGGTGGGCGGCGATCGCGGGGGAGAGACGCACGAACAGCGCGTTGGCAGCGCGAGCCCCGAGGACGTCGATTCCGGCGACCGTGCGGAAGCCGGCCTCGAGCCGCGCGGCCGCGGCGTTGGCCCGCCGCGCGTTGGCAAGCCACACGCCCTGTTCGACCAGACCGACCCACGGGGCCGAGACGTAGCGCATCTTCGACGCCAACTGCCCCGCCTGCTTGCAGCGCCAGGCGAAGTCGGCGGCGAGCTGCTTGTCGAAAAACACCACCGCCTCGCCGACCGCGATGCCGTTTTTCGTGCCGCCCAGGCAGAGCACGTCGACGCCGGCCTGCCACGTGATCGCCTTGGGGGCGACGCCAAGCGCGGCGACGGCGTTGGCGAATCGGGCCCCGTCCATGTGGAGGGCGAGGCCGAGCTCACGGCAGGTCGCGCCGATCGCCGCGATCTCGTCGGGCGAATAGATGGTCGACAGTTCCGTGGCCTGCGTCACGCTCACGGCGCGCGGCTTGGAGTAGTGGATGTCGCGGCGGCGCTCGGCGGCAGCACGGATCGAGTCGGGGCGGAGCTTCGCCCCCTCGCCCGGCAGCAGCAGGAGCTTCGTGCCAGGTGCGAAAAACGCCGGTGCCCCGCACTCGTCGGCCTCGACGTGGGCGATCTCGTGGCACAGGATCGCGTGGTGACTCCGGCAGGCGGCAGCCAGCGCCAGGGCGTTGGCCGCGGTGCCGTTGAAGACGAAAAACACGTCGGCGTCGTGCTCGAACAGCTCGCGGATCGCGTCGCAGGCGCGCGTCGTCCAGGGGTCGTCGCCGTAGCTCGGCACGCTGCCGGCATTGGCCCGCTCGAGCGCCGCCAACGCCTCGGGGCAGATGCCGGCGGTGTTGTCGCTGGCAAACTGACACCCGGGAACGACGTCCCCGCCGGCGGCTGTGGGCAGGGCGGCGACCGGCCCGCCACCGAGGCGCGGATCGGCGGCCGACGACGGGGCGAGAGCAGGGACACGCGCCACGATGGGCCTCCGAAGATCGAGCGAAAGCAGGCGGCGTCAGCATGTCGCCGCGGCGGAACGCACGCGAGTCACGCCGCGGCCCGGTGCGGTGCGGCCGAGGGTCAGCCGCCGAGGACGTCGGCGAGGACATCCTCGGAGACGTAGATCGGCAGATTCGGATCGCAGGTCACCGCCACGGCGATCGCGTCGGAAGGGCGCGAATCGATCTCCAGCAGTTCGCCGTCGCGGCGGATCCGGATCATGGCGTAGTAGGTGTGGTCCTTGAGCTCGCTGATGACGACGTCCTGAAACTCCCCCCCGAGCGATTCCACCACGGCCACGAGCAGGTCGTGGGTCAGCGGCCGCGGCGAGGAATGGTGCTTCACGCGGCGGTCGATGCTCGTCGCCTCGAACAGGCCGATGAGGATCGGAAACGTCCGCTCCCCGTCGACCTCCTTGAGATACACCACCTGCTGGTCGTTGATCTCGCTGATGATGATCCGCGAGAGCTCCATCTGCACGCTCATCGGGACTCCTCCGGGGTGAGGTAGGACACTTCCATCATACCCCGAGGACCACCCCGATCGGGCCAGGTCAGCCCTTCCGGGCGACCAGCGCCGCCCGGGCGGCCACAGCCTTGGCGAGCTTCTCCTCCAGTTCCGCCAGCCGGGCCCGCTCCTCGGCCACCTTCTCCGGCTTGGCCCGCGACACGAATCCCTCGTTGTCGAGCATGGCGCGCTTGCCGGCGATGCTCTTGGTGCAGATCTCGATCTCCTTCTCGAGGCGGGCCGTCTCGGCACCGACATCGACGAGCTCCGCCAGGTCGACGTGGATCTCGCAGCCGGCGGCACTGGCCAGCGCCGCCCCCGGGGCACCGGTCGCCTCCGGACCAAGGGCCACGAGCCGGGCCGTCGCCATGCCCTCGAGCGCCCCCGCCAGCGGCTGGAGGAGCGCGGCGGTGTCGCTGCCAACGCGGATCACCACGGGGACGCGCGTCTTCGGCGGCACGTTCTGCCGGGCGCGGATCTCGCGGATCGCGCCCACCACGGCGAGGAACGTGCCAAAGCGTGCCTCGGTCGCCTCGTCGATCCACGCCGCCGGCGGCTCCGGCCACCGTGCCACCATGATCGACTCGGCCGGCGCCCGACCGCCGTCCCAGGGGAGGCGCCGCGCCGGCAAGGCCTCGCGGAGATGCTGCCAGATCTCCTCGGTGAGAAACGGCATGATCGGATGGAGGAGGCGGAGGATCGTGTCGAGGGCGACCACGAGCATTCCCCGCGTGCGGTCGCGCGCGGCCGGGTCGGCGAGCCGCGCCTTGCACAGCTCGAGGTAGGCGCTGCAAAACTCGTCCCAGGCAAACGCATACAGCAGCCGCCCCGCCTCGGCGAACCGCGCCTCGTCGATCGCGGCGGTCACTTCGCGGCTGACCGTCGCCAGCCGGCTGGCGAGCCAGCGATCCTCGAGGGACTCGGGCACGAGCGCCCCCGGCGCCGACCAATCGGCGCCGGCGTAGGGATCGGCGCCGTCGGCGTCGGCGAGGTTCATGAGGACGAAGCGCGTCGCGTTCCAGAGCTTGTTGGAGAAGTTGCGGCCGGCCTCGAATTTCTCGCTCACCGCCGGGCCGCGCGGCAGCGCCACGTCGGGCTCCGCCTGGGCCCACTGCGTCTTGAAGCTCTTCTTGCAGCGCGGGCACTCGATGGCGGGAAGCATCCGGTTGGCGGTGGTCTGGTCGATCCGCATGTCGCACGCCGGGCACTGGAACATCACCGGCATCCGCACGTCCTGCGTCTCGGTCGCCATGCTCACCATCCCGAAGCGGAGCGCGTCGGCCCCGAGCAGGTCGATGACGTCGAGCGGGTCGACGCCGTTGCCCTTGCTCTTGCTCATCCCCTCGCCGTAGCGGTCGAGGATCTTGGGGTGGATGACGACCTCGGAGAAGGGGATCTTCCCGGTGTCGAACAGCCCCATGATCACCATCCGCGCCACCCACAGCGTGAGGATGTCGCGGCTGGTGACCAGCGTGGAGGTCGGATAGAAGCAGGCCAGCTCGGGCGTGGCGTCGGGCCAGCCGAGCGTGGAATGGGGCCACAGCGCCGACGAGAACCAGGTGTCGAGGACGTCGGGCTCCTGGACGAGGTCGCGCCCCGCGACGCGCTCGACGCCGAGCGGGTCGGCCGACGAGCAGACGAACCATCCCCCGGCGCCGTCGGGCTGCCAGGCGACGTCGTCGCGCCCGGCGAATGCCGCGGCGAGGTCGGCCTCGGCGACGCCGTCGATCTGCCAGATCGGGATCCGGTGGCCCCACCACAACTGCCGCCCCACCGGCCAGTCGCGCTTTTCGCTCAGCCAGTCGACGTAGCTCTTGGCGTAGCGCTCGGGCACGATCCGCACCGCGCCGCCCGTCACGGCGTCGAGCGCCGGCTGGGCCAGCTCGGCCATCCGGATGAACCACTGGTCGGCAAGGTAGGGCTCGATCGGCGTCTTCGAGCGGTCGGAGTGGGCCAGCTCGATGATCCGGTCCTCCACCGACTCCACCTGCCCGAGGGCCTCGAGATCGGCGACCACCTTCGCGCGCGCCTGCTGGATCGACAGGCCGGCATAGGCCCCGGCGGCAGCCGACAGGCGCCCGTCGGGCTCGAGGATGTTGAGCAGGGGCAGCCCCTGGCGCTTGCCGACCTCGTAGTCATTGTGGTCGTGGGCCGGCGTGATCTTCACGCAGCCGCTCCCCAGTTCGGGCTTGGCCCAGGCGTCGGCGACCAGCGGAATCGTCCGGCCGGCCAGCGGCAGGCGCACCTGGCGGCCGTCGCGCGCCATCGCCGCGAGGCGCTCGAGCCCGGGGAGGAGGTCGCGGCGGCGCCGCCCGAGCTCGTCGAGCTCGGCGTCGAGCGCGGGCGCGTCTTTGGCTGCGGCCTCGGCACGCTTCGAACGGAGGGCGGCTTCCGTCTCGTCGAGCGCGCGGGCCGGCTCGGGGTGGACGGCGACGGCGGTGTCGCCGAGGAGGGTTTCGGGACGCGTCGTCGCCACCGTGACGCTCGTCGGCTCACCGGGGCGCGGGTCGATGACGTCGTAGCGGACGTGCCAGAAGTGCCCCTTGACCGTCTCGTGAAACACCTCGTCGTCGCTGATCGCCGTCTGCAGGAAGGTGTCCCAGTTGACGAGCCGCTTGCCGCGGTGGACGAGGCCGCGGCGGAAGAGGCGGAGGAACGCCTCGCGCACCGCGCGGGCGCACTGCTCGTCGAGCGTGAAGCGCGTGCGCTCCCAGTCGCAGCTGGCGCCCAGTTCACGGAGCTGGCCGAGGATCCGCTTTTCGTACTGGTCCTTCCAGGCCCAGATCCGCCCGACGAGCTTCTCGCGCCCGAGGTCGTGGCGCGTGCGCTTCTCCTCCTCGAAGAGGCGCTTCTCGACGACCGCCTGCGTGGCGATCCCGGCGTGGTCGGTGCCGGGCATCCACAGGGTCAGGCAGCCCTGCATCCGCCGCGTCCGCACGAGCACGTCTTGGAGCGTGTTGTTGAGGGCGTGCCCGAGGTGGAGCGCACCGGTCACGTTGGGCGGCGGGATGACGATCGAAAACACGCGCTGGCCGGGGGCGGGCCGGGGCTCGGCGTGCCAGAGGCGACCGGCGTCCCAGAGGCGCTGGCAGCGCTCCTGCGCGGCGCGGTGGTCGTAGTGCTTGGGGAGCTCGTGCATCGGTGTCAGATGGACCACTTGGGAAAAGACCGCTCTTGTAGCGGTTCCTCCCTTCCCCGGGCAACGTGCATCGGATCGATCGCGGCCAAGCGCGCCATCATCGCACTGTCACCCCTTCGGCCTCTGGACGAAGACGAAGCCCCCCTTCTTGTTGCCCACGGCGATGTCGGGGCGGCCGTCGCCATTGAGATCGCCGACGGCCACCTGCGTGCCGACACCCGAGGCATCGTCGATCCGGTGGGCCGTCCAGGTGGCCGTGCCGTCCTTGCGGCCGAGCTTGAACCAGTAGAGGAACGGGGTCCCGCCCGGGTCGGGATCCCCCTTCGGACCGTGGGCCCAGAAGCGCTTGCCGGTGACGATGTCCTCGAGGCCGTCGCCGTCCATGTCGGCCATCGCCACGGAGTGGAGCTGCGAGAACTGCACGCCGTCGAGCCCCTTGTCCCCCTCGGCGGGCAGGATCATGTGGGGCACGAAATCGATCGCCCCCTCCTTCTTCACCTGCTCGAACCACGCCAGACCGTAGCCGTGGGCGACGAGGCTCGTGACGACGTCGGCGTCGGCGTCGCCGTCGACGTCGGAGCAGTGCATCTGCGCCCCGCCGCTGCCGAACGCGAACGGATGCTTCTTCCAGACCGGCGGTGTCTGCCCGGCCGCGACCGGCGCCGGCTGCTCCCACCAGCCCCCCGCCATCAGCAGGTCGGGGCGGCCGTCGCCATTGACGTCGCCGACGCCGAGGCCGTGCTGGTACTGCCCCCATGGCTCCTTCTCCGAGCAGGGGCGGAACGCCCACCGTTCGGTGCCGGTCGTGTCGGCGGGTTGCGCGAAACCGAGCACACCGCCGGTGTGGAACACGAGCTCGCCCCGGCCGTCACCGGTGACGTCGAGCCAGTCGGGGGATTCGTTGTCGACCACCGGGTGGACGAGGTGCTTCGTCCAGCCGCCGGCACGGCCGCCGGGGTTCTTGAACCAGTTGACCTCCTTGCCCGGCCACTCGTTGACCAGCACGTCGGGCTTGCCGTCGGCATCGACGTCGGCCACGGCGGTCATGAAGTTGTTGGAGTACTGGTTGGGATCGAAGTCCTTGGGCGCGTAGATCTCGAACCGCGCCTTGAAGTCGGGGCCGGCGTACCAATACGGCCCGTAGACGACGTCGCCGTGGCCGTCGCCGTCGAAGTCGCCGATCCCTGCCGCCTCGGCGTGGAACGCCTCGGTGAGCAGGAAGCGCTCGAATCCTGGCGCCGTCTCGGCGCGGGCGGTCGCCGTGACTCCCGCCAGCACGAGTCCCCACGCCGCCAGCCCGGCGCTTCTTGATCCGCGTGCGATCTGCATCGGCACCTCCCTGAGGGTTCGTCCGCCGGCCGGGTCGCCGGCGGGAATCGGTCACGCCAAACTATCGTCCCCGCGCGGGGCGGTCACGCCCGGCTCTGCCTCACTTGAGCGGTGAATAGTCGGTCGGCACGAGAAACTCGCTGACCACGCCGTCCTTCGCCTCGGTGAGCGAGCCCCCCGCCTTCTCCTCGGAGGCCTTCCGGGCGGCGAGCCACTCCGGGTCCTGGCGGAACGCCGCGAACGACGCCTTGGCCTTGTCCTCGGTGGCGTGGGTCAACAGATAGACCAGCAGCGTTTCGGCCTGCGGATTCCCCGGGGCGACGTTCCAGTAGACGAGGTTGTTCATCCCGTGGTGGGCGAACAGCTTCATCGTGTGGTCGCGGAACCGGGCGTTGAGGGCCGGCAGGTTGCCCGGCGTGGCCCGGTAGGTGCGCAGCTCGAAGGCGCGGGGGGCCTTCGACTCGGGGACGGCGAGCGCCGGCGAATAGTCGGTGGTGACGAGAAACGTCGATTCGATCCGGTCGACGATCTTGCCGTCCTTCTCCGACGCGCTCCGCGCCGCCTCCCAGGCCGGGTCGGCGCCGAACGCCTTGAACGCCGCGTCGCGCGCCGCCCGGTCGGGGAACGAGAGGAAGTAGACGAGCTTGCGCTGCGGGTTGTCGCCGGCCGGCACGAAGTAGCCGACGTTGGTCATGCCGTGCTTGGCGAACAGGGCGACGGTGTGGTCGCGGAACCGGGCGTGGAGCGCCTCGAGCTTCCCCTCGGCCGCGTAGTAGACGCGCATCTCGTAGAGACGCCCATCGCCGGCGTGGGCTGCCGCGCCCGCCGCCATCATCCCCGCCACCACGATCGCCGCCCATGCGCTTCGCATCCCGGTCCTCCCCTCATGCCACGTCGAACACCACCTCGATCTCCACCGGCACTCCCTCGGGCAACGAGCCGACGCCGACGCTGCTCCGCACGCCGACGCCCGCGTCGGGGCCCCAGATCTCGGCGAACAATTCGCTCGCGCCGTTGACGACCGCCGGATGCGAGAGGAAGTCGGGGGCTGAATTGACCAGCCCCAGCACCTTCACCACCCGGGCGACCCGATCGACGCTGCCGACGGCCGCGATCACGCTCGCGACGATCGCCAACCCCGCCTGCCGGGCCGCCGCCTTGCCGGCGGCGAGATCCAGATCGGCGCCGACCTTGCCGCGGATGAGCGTGCCGTCGGGCAGGAGCGGCAGATGCCCCGACGTGAGCAGCTGCCCGCCGTGGAGGAGCGTCGGCACGTAGGCGCCGATCGCCTTGGGCGCCGGCGGGAGCGCGACGCCGAGGGCCTCGAGCCGCTGCGAAGGGGTCATGGTGAGCCTCGTGGGCGTGACGGGGATCAGCCGCCGTAGGCCTGGGCGGTGGGGGTGAGGGCCATGTCGTCGTCGAGGCTCCGCCGCGGCCGGATCGACCGCGCCTGGAGGGCGCCATGGTAGGCCCGGACCCCCTCGGCCGCCGGCAGGTCGCCGTCGGCGACGCGGCGGAGGTGCTCGACGAACAGGAGCTGGTTGTCGGCGGCGTTGATCTTCCGGCCGAACAGGGCGACGCGGGCGCCGTGCGCCTTGGCCTGCTCGACCAGCGCGAACGCGTCGTGCGTCGTGCCCGCCGCGCCGCCGAGGATCCCGACGACGACCGACCGGTCGTAGGCGGCGAGCTGCTCGGTGACCTCGGGGCCGAGGTAGGGGATCTTGAGGAAGATCGGCCGTCCGGCACGCGGCACGCCCGCCAGCGCCCGGGCGACGTGGTCGGCGAGGAACCTGGCGACGTCGCGCGGGCGCTCGTCGGCGGCCTTGCCCGGCACGCGTCCCAGCGCGTTGGGATAGAAGACCTCGAGGAAGTGGCGGAACGAGTGACGCTCCGCCTCGAGGCGAAACGCGCGGTAGGCCTCGAGCATCGCCCGGTCGAGCGCGGCGTCGTCGTTGAGGGTCAGCGAGAACAGCCCCAGGTTCACGCCGCGGCCGATGTCGGCGTGGCGGCAGTCGACCCGGCCGCACTGGGCCTGCGGGATCGTGACGGTCGAGAAGGGGAGGGCGGGCTGGCGCGTGTAGCCGCCGCTGCCCGCCGCCAGCCAGATGTCGGTGGTGTCGTTCATCCGCACCGCCGGCGTGACGTGGCTGGTGGTGAACAGCCCCTCGTCGAGCGCGACGATCTCGGCCGTGCTCGCGCTCATGAGCATGATGTCGAGCAGCCCCTGGGCGACGAGCCGGCGGATGTTCTCCCGGTAGTCGGCGATCGAGAAAAAGGGCCCGTGTTCGACGGTCCCGCTTGGCTTGACCCCCGGTGCCGACAGGCCGAACGCCATGTCGGCGTCCTTGGCGTCGGCGAGGATGAAGTCGCGGCACGAGGGATCGGCGACGATCCGGGCGAGCTTGACGTCGAGCGACTTGGTGACCGCGGGGGTGTGCATCGGGGGCCGGCCGGGGCGGGGGAGGGAATCGCCGGCGGCGGGATGCCGCCTCCGGGCCCGCCATCGTCGCGGTAGACTGTCGCCCTGTCCACCCGCCGCGGCGCCGTGCCCCGCGGCCCACCCCGGGAACCAACGCCATGGCTTCCGCCGAGTACCGCTTCTCCGTCGGCCCCTGGAACCTCGGCCGCGGCGCCGATCCCTTCGGCCCGCCGGTCCGTCCTGCCGTCGCCTTCGACGACGTGCTGCGGACGGCGGTCGACCTCGGCTTCCACGCCATCCAGTTCCACGACGACGACGCCGTTCCCGACCTCGAGGATCTGTCGCCGGCCCAGATCACGAAGGCGGCCGAGTCGATGCGGAAGAAGCTCCAGGGGATGGGGCTGGTGGCGGAGTTCGTCGCCGCCCGTCTCTGGGAGCATCCGCTCGGCGTCGACGGCGGCTACACCGCCAACGATCCAGCGGCACGGACGTGGGCGATCGAGCGCTCGAAGCGCGCCGTCGACGTGGCGATGGCGTTGGGCACGGAGCTGATGGTGATGTGGCCGGCGCGCGAGGGGACGGGGGTCCGCGAGAGCAAGGACCCGGTCACCGCCTCACGGCAGCTGATCGCCGCGATCGACGCGATGCTGTCGGCGAGCCCGACGGTGAAGATCGCGATCGAGCCCAAGCCCAACGAGCCGGTCGACACCGCCTTCCTGCCGACGATCGGCCACGCGCTGGCACTCGGCGCGCGGTGTGCCGATCCGGCGCGCGTCGGCGTGCTCATCGAGAGCGCCCACGCGATCCTCGCCGGCCTCGACCCCTCTGACGAAATGGGGTTCGCGCTCGCCGCCGGCAAGCTCTGGGGGGTCCATCTCAACGACCAGAACGGCCTCAAGTACGACCAAGACAAGGTCTTCGGCGCCGCCAACCTGCGCGGCGCGTTCGATCAGGTCCGGGTCCTCGAGAGGGCCGGCTTCGCGTCGACGGGCTACGTCGGCTTCGACGTCAAGGCGCAGCGCACGCAGCCGGCGGACAAGGCGGCGGCACATCTGGCGACGAGCAAGGCGGTGTTCCTCAAGCTCGTCGAGAAGGCGCGGACGTTCCCGGAGAGCGTGGCGGCGCAGTGCATCGCCGCCCGCGACTACGAAGCCCTCGAGCGCCTCGTCCTCGAGCACCTGCTCGGGTGATTCGCGCCGACCGGCACGGGCCCGCATGACCGGCGTCATACCCCGTCGCGCGGCCGATCCCCGTCGTCGGGGGGCAGGTTCTCGATGCGCCGCACAGCCTGCACCAGCGCCACGAGCACCGCCATCGCCAGCGCGACGATCACGGCCCCCAGCAGCCACGGATCGCCGGTGAGGTCGCGAACCGCCGCGCCGGGCGCCGGCGCCGGCCGGGCCACCGCGACCTCCGCCGCCACGCCGGGCGCGACCGTTGTCGGCAGTCGCCCGGCGGCGAGCACCGCCTCGATCGCGGCCGTGTCGTACCGTGGAGCCGGGAGCGGCGTGGCTCCGGCCGGCAACCCGTAGGCGAGCCGGTAGGTTTCGCCGGGGCGGGCGATGAACACCGCGGTGACCGCCGGCCCGAGGGCCTCGACTCCCGTCACCCGCGGCGGCGGGCTGTCGCCGTTGGCGATCACGATCTCGAGCGGCCCACGGACCGTGGAGTGGATCGGCACGGTGAGCTGCTCGCGCTGGAGCCCGCGGAGGTCGAGCCGCTCGATCCGGCCCCCACCCACCACCGGCCGCGCCGGCGGCAGGCGCCCCGGCTCGGCCTGCGGGGCAGGCCCGGTCACGGTAACGTCGCGGGCGATGTTGCGGTCGGCGAGCTCGAGCCGCAGCGCCGTCAGAGGGCTGCCGCCGGTCGTGAATCCGATCCGGGTGACCTTCGCGGTGGGATCCTCGGTCACGGTGAACGTCTCGACGCGGCGCGCGACCGGGTCGGCAGCGCGGCGGTCGGCAACCGTCTCGTCGTACCAGCCCTCGATGCTGTCGATCCGAAACGGCTGCCGAACCAGCCGAAACCGTTCCTCGACCGCCGTCTCGACCCCGGCGGCCAGTGAGCGCACGACCTCGGTCGCCTGCGAGCGCTGCTCGGCGGTGGCCTCGTCGATCGTGATCCGAAACGTGCCCCCGGGAGCGCGGCGCCACGCGTCGGGCACGGTGATCTCGGAGTTGCGCACGTCCATCCACTGCGTGTAGTCGCAGAGGAGCCCCTCCTCGACGAGCGCCTTCCAGCCCCCGTCGGCCTGCCGGCGATCGAGGCGCACGCGCTGCTCGAAGTTGACCAGCGGAGTGACGATCCGGAATCCGGCGATCGGCTCGGGATGGCGCTCGGGATCGATCGTGAACGCGATCACGAGCCCGCCGTCGTCGCGCGGTTCGAGGTCGACGCCGCCGAGCGCGAACGTGAGGCGCACGGTGCGCTGTGTCACGACCGTGTCGGTGCGAAGGACGAACGGCACCTCGCGCCCTGTGGAATCGATCACCCGGAGGTCGGCGAACCGCTCCGCACAGCCGTCGGCGACGGGGCCATCGACCCGGACCCCCACCAGATCGTCGGCCGACCGGGGGGGCACGGCGAGGTCGCTGCGGAAGCGCAGGCCGCCGACCACGTCGCCGGCGACCGCCGCCTGGCAGAGGATCGCCGCGAGCCACGCCGACCGGGCGACCGCCACCGGGAACGATCTCATCGAGTCACCTCGGGTTTCGGGAGGGAATCCTCGCCGGTGACGCGCTCGCGGAACCGCAGGTAGAGGAACGACCCGGCGATGAACAGCAGGCCGAGGACGATGAACGCCACGATCCGCCACAGCGTGTCGAGCTCGGCGAGGTCCCGTAAGAAGATCTTCAGGGTCACGACCGTGAACAGCGCCAGCCCCGCGTAGCGGACCTCCGCCCGCCGACGGGAGATCCCGGCGATGATCAAGGCGAGGGCGAACAGCGCCCAGACGATCGTCACCCCGCCCGGAAGCCCGGGGCAAACTCGTACAGCGCCGAGTTCACCTCCAGCGTGCTCCACAGCCAGCCCAGCGCCACCGCGGCGACGGTGCACCCGCTCCTCTTCGTCGCCCACGGCCGGCGGGTGCCGAGGAGGGCGATGGTGGCCGCGAGGAAACCCGCCACGGCGCCGAAGTCGAGCGCCCGGAACGCCGCGGCGGCGAACGAATACGGCCCCGTGTACACGTAGGCCGGGTGGCCCGGCCCCGCCGCGGCGCCGCGGAAGGCGCCCCAGGCGGCCATGTCCCAGAGCACGAGTTTGGCGCCGATGGCGACGAGGACGGCGACGAACAGCGGTGCGGCCAGTTCACCGCTCCAGCGCCGCGCCTGTGCCAGCAGCACCGCCGCCCCCGCCACCCAGACCACCGTCCGCAGGGGCAGCCGCAACGGATCGTAGAGGAAGCCGACGGTGCGATCGACCTCGAGGTGGACGTAGAGGCCGAACATCGCCGCAGTCGCGATCAGGATCACGTCGCCGACCCTCCCGAGGCCCCGGTCGGCACCGGGACCGATGTCGTTGCCGGCGGTCACCAGCCGCCCCTCGCTCCCGCCGCGTTCCCCGTTCTCGGCGGCGCGCCGCAGCAGGCCGGCCGCCGTGGCGAAGGCCGCGATCGGGACCCCGAACGATGCCACCCGGCCGGCGAGGAGCCGGAGGAACTCGGCGCGCGTGATCTCCTCGAACGGCACGGCACGGCCGCCGAACGACGTCGGCAGGTCGATGAACCCGAACCGCGTTATCACCAGCACCAGGACCACGACCGCCGTCGAGCGGAGGAACCGGCTGCCGATCCGGTCGGCCATCCACAGCATCACCACGGCCTGCACCGCCCAGCTGGCCGTGACCCACTCCGCGGACAGCACCAGCGGCATCGTCAGCGTCAGGAACAGCGCCGACAGGCCGAGGAACGTGACGATCAGCTCGCGGTCCACGAGGCGGCGGCCGAGCATGATCGAGACGTGTAGCGCGTAGAATGCGGCCAACGCCAACGCCAGCGCCCCGACCCACTGCCGGCCGAACGCGGCATCGATCATCCGCGCCCCGACCGCGAAGAACACGCCGGCATTGACCAACAGCGCGAGGATGTCGAGGAGGTTGCCGCGCTGGCCACGGACGAACTGGAACAGGAACGTCGCGGTCGAGAACAGCGCGAAGAAGCCGACGAGGAACGGAAACACCTCGGCGAACCGGCTGTCGTCGTAGTGCGCGGACAGGGCGGGGAGCACCACGCCCGAGGTCTGGAGCATGAACGGCGTCGCGTAGCCGCCGATGATCCCCAGGACGGCGACGAGCATCGAATCGAAGCGGACGGCGATGAACCCGGCCAGCAGCGTGACCGCCGCCAACAGCGCGAACGCCGGCTCGGCCTCGATCAGGCCGAAGAACTGGTGGGCGGCGAAGACGGCGAAATACAGCGCCGCCAAGCCGCCGCCGATCAACCCCTGGCCGATCAGGGCGTAGCGTTTTCCGAGGAGGCGGGTGCCGCCGATGATCATCGACAGGCCCGCGATCGCGGTCAGCATCACGCGCGCCAGCGGCCCGATCCAGCCGTTGTCGATCGAATACTTGAGGAAGAACCCGAGCGCGGCGACGACGATCACGATCCCGACGCGCAGCAGCCACTGGCTGGCGATCGCGTACTCCCGCGACATCCCGGCCGGCACGTGCTCCTCGCCGACGATGATCCAGTTCCGGATCTTGGCAAGCGCGTCGGCAGCCGCCTGTTCGAACCGGCTGGGCGCCGGTGGCGGCGTGACACGCGGCGCGACGCGCGGTGCGTCCGCCGACGCTGAGGCAGTCGCTGCCGGCACGACGGCCGACTCCGGTGGGCGCGAATCACGTGCCCGCGTCACCGACCGCGACACGACCGGTAGCACCGGGTCGCCTGTCATGGCAGGCAGCACCGGCTCGGCATGCTCGACCGGAGTCGCCAGGGAAGCCACCACGGCGGCCCAACCCGCTGCCAGTGGCACGGGCGTGGCCGGCGCGACCCCGGTGGGCGAGGCTGCGGAAGGCACGACGCTCTCGGACGTGCGCCGCGATTCCGCGAGCGATGTCGCCACCACCGCTGGGGAATCGGCCGACTCGGCTCCGGGACCAGCTTCGGAAGGAGCTCCGGGACCCGCTGCGGGACCACCGTGGGCGTCGAGCCGCTCGAGCGTTGACCGCTGGAGGCGTTCGAGCTGCTCGACTTGGCCCGACACCCACTTCAGCCCGCGATTGGTCAGGTCCTGACCAGTGATGAGCCCGCGGATGTCCTGTCGGGTGTTGAGGATCTGGACGAAGAGCGCGACGACTCCCACGCACACCAGGAGCAGCAGGACTTCCATCGTCTCCTCCCCGGCCCGGCGGGCCTCTTCGAGAACTGTCTTCCTGCGGGAACCGTCTCACTGACTGTCCCATCCCCATGGGCGACGGCCTGCCGGAAATGTCACGCCGCAGGGAATCCCCGAACCGGACCCCCAAAACATCGGCACAAAAACAGCCCCACACGCCCCAAAGACCGGTCCATCCGGTATTTCCGTGGGTCATCGCGGCGGACTCAGCCTCAGCTCGGGCTCTGCAGATGTCGCGCTCACTGGACTCGGCAGCGCTCGGTCAAGAACCCGAAGCGTGCCCCTCGGCGACACAACCCGAGCCATGTCGCCCGAGTACCTGTCGCAGTCACATGGCCCGCCGCCCGTGCCGGACGCAGGGGGCGGTGTGCGGTCGTTCAGCCAGCCTCGCCCCGCTGCCGCGGCGCGTCGGGGGGCCCGAGGGCATCGATCTTGGCGGCGAGGATGAAGTCGTTTTCCGACAAGCCGCCGATGGCGTGCGTGTGGATCTCGATCCACACCTGCCGGTAGCCCTCGAGGTGCACGTCGGGATGGTGGCGCTCGGCCTCGGCGAGGTCGGCCACGCGGTTGAGGAATGCCATCGCCGCCACGAAGCTCCGCGCGGTCCAGTCGCGGCGGATCCGCGTGGCGTCGTGCGTGAGCCGCCAGCCGGGAAACAGCGCGACCTGGCGGCCGGCCGCTTCGGCCGAGTAACGCGGCACGCCCCCTTCGCAGGGCACGCATGCCCCCCCTGCCAACTCGCCGACCGGCCTCACCGGACAATCGTCCATGAATCCCTCCCGACATGTTCGTCGAACCGGGGCATTATCCCCGCCGGCCGGCTCCAGACCAGCCCCGGCACTCACACGGTACTCACAGATCGCTGCTAGGGTGCCGTGGCAAACGGTATCGATTCGGCCAAGAGACCGATTCGGGGAGCGCGCGATGGAATTTTTCGAGGCCCTCGGCTCGCTCGGGACCGGCCAATTGGCGATCCTCCTGATCGCCCTCGGAATCGCGTTCGCCTTCGAGTGCATCAACGGCTTCCACGACACAGCCAACGCCGTGGCGACGGTGATCTACACCCGCAGCCTGCGGCCGACCGCGGCGGTCGTCTGGTCGGGGATCTGGAACTTCATCGGCGTCTATGCCGGCGGTATCGGCGTGGCGTTCAGCATCGTCCACCTACTCCCGGTCGATCTCCTCGTCGACATCCGTTCCGGGCGCGGCCTGGCGATGGTCCTGGCGCTGCTGGTGTCGGCGATCACCTGGAACTTCGCCACCTGGTACAAGGGGCTGCCGGCATCCAGCTCCCACGCCCTGATCGGCTCGATCATGGGGGTGGGGATGATGAATGCCTGGCTCGAGCGTGGCTCGCCGTTCAAGGGGGTCAACTGGCACAAGGTCACCGAGGTGATCACGGCGCTGTTGCTCTCGCCGCTGATCGGCTTTCTCGCCGCCGCGATCCTGTTGTGGCTGTGCCGGTCGCTGATCCACTCGCCGCGGCTGTTCCGACCGCCGACAGGCGACGAGCCGCCGCCATGGTGGGTCAGGGCACTGCTGGTGGGGACGTGCACCGGCGTCAGCTTCGCGCACGGTTCCAACGACGGGCAGAAGGGGATGGGCCTGGTGATGTTGATCCTGATCGGGATCTTGCCCGCAACCTACGCGCTCGACCCGGCGGCGCGCGATGGCGACCTCACCAAGGCGGTCGCGGCCGCGAAGCGCCTCGAAGGCGAGCTGGCACGCCCCGACCTGGCGGCACTGATGAACGCCCTCAAGGAGCTCCACGTCGCCAACGCCCGGGTCGAGCGCCTGTCGCGTTCGGCGGCCCTGGCCCAGGAGGCATCCTTCGAGTCCGATATGGTCCATCGCCTGGTCAAGCCGCTGGAAGGGGGCGACCCGGTCCTCGACACGCTCGACCCGCTGCCGGTGGTGACGGCGCTGCGCGACACGGTGGGGACGGCGGGGAGCAGCGCCGAACTGTCTCCCGAGCAGCGCTGGCGCGTGCGGACGGCACTGGTCGAGCTCGGCACGACGGTGCGGACGCTGCTGCGGGAATTCGGCCACCTCCTCCCGCACGAGCGCCGCGACGACCTCAAGGCGATCGCCAGGGACCTGGCGCGGCCCGTCGAATACGTTCCCTGGTGGGTCGTGCTCGGCGTCGCCCTGTGCCTCGGTCTGGGAACGATGGTCGGCTGGGAGCGGATCGTGGTCACGGTCGGCGAGAAGATCGGCAAATCGCACCTCACCTACGCCCAAGGGGCGGTCGCCGAGTTGATCGCCGCCACGACGATCGGGATGGCCGACCGGTTCCACATGCCGGTGAGCACGACACACGTCCTGTCCAGCGGCGTCGCCGGCACGATGTGGGCGGAGCGCGCCGGCCTCCAGCGCGACACCGTCCGGAAGATCGCCCTTGCCTGGGTGCTCACGCTGCCGGCCGTGATCGGGCTGTCGGCGTTGCTCTACTGGTTGGCGACGACCGTGGTGACGTGATCGCCGCGGGGAGCGACGGCCCCTCCCGGCGCGAACCGCAGCCATCGCTGCCGCCTTCGAGTCCACTCGATCATGCCCAACCTTTCGGGCGTGCAAGGTAGGCCGTGGGGAGGCCGGCTACGGACTTCCCTATGATTGGGGGTCACGAGGGGAGGCCCGCTCCCGATTTTCCCTGCATCGCGGCCGGACACCATGAAGGTCATCCACTGCGTGTCGTCGATCGACAACCCGGCGGCGGGCACGACCTATTCGGTGGACCGCCTCGCGACGGTGATGCGATCGCTCGGTGTCGACGCGTGGCTCTACACCCTCGGCGACCCCGCGGAGAACCGCGCCGGAGGATACCTCCGCCGTTTTTCGTCCGACTACGCCGAGATCCCGGTTGTCAGTCGTCTCGGCTGCTCGCGTGATCTCCACGACGCGCTCTTCGACCGCTCGATCGACCTGTACCACATCCACGGCCTGTGGCAGCTGCCCAACATTTACCCGGCAGACGTGGCGCGCCGGCTCGACCGACCGTTGATGCTCTCGCCGCACGGCATGCTCGGCCCTGCAGCGCTGCGCTTTTCGCGGGCCAAGAAGCGCGTGGCATGGCACCTCTGGCAGTGGGACACCCTCGGCCAGGTCGACTGCTTCCGGGCCACCTGCCACGAGGAATACCGTGAGATCCGCCGCCTCGGCCTACGGCAGCCGACGGCGCTGATTCCCAACGGTATCGATCCGCCGGTGACCGTGCCGCGGCGCCGCCCACTGCCCCGGAAACGGGTGATCACGATCGGCCGGATCCACCCGAAGAAAGGGCTCGACAGGCTCGTGAAGGCCTGGGCGATGGTGTCGGAGCAGTTCCCGGACTGGGAGTTGGACATCATCGGCCCCGATGAGAACGGCCATGCCGGTGAACTGGAGCGGTTGGCGGCGAGCCTCGGCGTCGAGCGCCTCGGGATCTCGGGCCCCCTGTTCGAGGATGCCAAACTCCAGGCCCTCGTCGACGCGGAACTGTTCGCGTTGCCGACGCTCAACGAGAACTTCGCGATGACCGTCGCGGAAAGCCTCGTCTGCGGAACCCCCGTGATCTCCACCAAGGGCGCGCCGTGGGAAGGCCTCGAGACCCGTCGCTGCGGCTGGTGGATCGCCCACGGTCCGGAGGCGATGGCGGCGGCCCTCCGCCACGCGATGGCCCTCCCCACGGAGGAACGGCGCGCGATGGGGCGCCGCGGCCAGGAGTGGATGAAGGCGGACTTCTCCTGGCGCGTCATCGGCCAAAAGGCGCTGGAAGTGAAACGGTGGCTGGTCTCCGGCGGCACGGCACCGCAGTGCGTGGTGTTCGATTGAGGATCGCGTCGGCTGACCCGGTGAGCCGCCGGCATGACGAGGCGGTTCATGACTCCCCACCGCCGTACCCCCGATGGCGTGAGATCCTTCGCGATGCCAGACCGCCGACCATTCGACGCGATCGTCTGCGGCACCTGTGTCGCCGACATCCTCGTCCGCCCCGTCCCGCTCGCCACCGGGATCGGCTCGGGGACACTGTTCCACGTCGGGCCGATCGAGGTCACCACCGGCGGGATCGTGGCCAACACCGGGATCGGGATGGCCCGGCTGGGGATGCGCGTGGCAGCGGCGACGCTCGTCGGGGACGATCCCTGGGGCACGCTGATCCGCGCGCGGCTCGCGGCCGAGGGGCTCGACGTCGCGGCCGTGGAGACTGTCGGCGACGCAGCCACGAGCACCACCGCCGTGCTCATCGACCCCGGTGGTGAGCGCAGCTTCGCCCATCACGGTGGCGCGCCGACGGCGATCGACGCCGGCTTCTTCCGCCGGCACGCCGCACGGTTCGCCACGGCGCGGCTGGCGGTGATCGGCTACGTCGGCCTGCTGCCGGCGCTCGAGCGCGACGTGGCCGCGGCGCTGGCCATCGTCAAGTCAGCCGGCTGTCTGGTGGCCCTCGAGACCGCCGGCGACGGGGGGCTGCTGGCTACCGTCGCCCCGGCGCTGCCACTGGTCGACCTGTACGTTCCGAGCCTCGCCGAGGCGCGCCACCAAACCGGCCTCGACGATCCGCGCTCGATCATCGCCTGCTACCGCAGCCACGGTGCCGCAGGCGTGGTCGGCGTGAAGCTCGGCGCCCGGGGCACGCTCCTCTCCCCGCGCGACGGAGAGTGGGTCGAGGTTCCGTGCCTGCCGGCCCCTGGTCCGGTCGTCGACACGACCGGCGCGGGAGACTCCCTCCTTGCCGGTCTCCTCACCGGCACGCTGCGCGGGCATGCCCCGCGTGAGGCCGGCCTCCTCGGCGCGGCCGCGGCGGCCTGCTGTGTCACCGGGCTGGGAGCGACGGCGGGGCTTCGCGACTACGCCTCCACCGCGCGGCTGGCGGGAATCGAGTCTCGGAGCATCGATTGGCGCTGAGGCCCGATCGGCCCCCCGGATCGCGGCGTTGCCCGCCGGTGGCAAAGTGTCAGCGGCCCAGCGGCGACGCGAAACTGAACCGGTCGCGCCACCGGGGAGCGGCGGCGCCCGCCGGCGCGACGACACGGGCGGTGCCCCCCAGCGCGGCAGCGACGCCGGCCCGCGCGGCGGGGGCTGCGGTCGCCGCCGCCTGGGCACCCGCTGCGGTGGTGGCCGCGACGGCGGGCGTGTTCGGCAGGGGCGTCGGGCCGGCCGGGGCGGCCCCCGAATGCGGCAGATGGACGCGCGGCAGCCCGGCCGCCGGCCCCGACGCGGGGGCGGGTACTCCCGGCGCACGCGGCGCGGCGCCGAGTGGACGGGCATCGGCGGGGATCCCGAAGGCAGCGACTCCGGCACCGATCGTCTTGCCACCGCTCGCGCGATTGCGAAACGTGCCGGCCACGGCCCGCGCCTGGGCACGGATCTGCGCGGCAAGCCCGGAGGCCTCGCCACCTGCCTGGCCGGCGGCAGCATTGGCGGCGTTGGCGGCGCGGAGCAGGGCCGCAGGCGTCGGCGTGCCGGTGACCGCGATCACCTGCTGACCGCCCTGGGGCGCGACGGCAGCGGCGACCGCGGCATCGACGGCCGTGACCGCCACGTCGGGCACGAGGCCGTCCGGCGGCGCGAACCCGTCGGGCGCCGGCAGCAGCGGCATGTTGGTGAGCAGCGGGCCGTCGCCACCGGGAACGCCCGCCGGCAGATCACCAGGGTGAGCCGGCATCACGCAAACGGTGCCGCCGTCCACGCTGCCGACCGCTCCGGGCGAGAACGTCACGGTGCCGTCAGCGCCGATGTTCACCGACCCGTCGCCGCCGCCATGCGCCGCCGCGGGCACGGCCGGCGCGGTGGCGGTCGGGAGCGGCAGCGCAAGTCCGGCGACCGTTCCGGCGATCACCGGACTGGCATAGCGGGCTTTGGCGAGCACTCCTTGCGCCGGCGCGGGCACCGCCGTCACACCGGCAAGGCAGGCGCCGAGGAGCAGACCCGACGAGACGCGCATGGCGATGCTCCGACAGGAGGGCGTTGAGACGAAGACCCCGGGATCCGACGACGATCCGATCGCCGACCAGGGCCTGCTATCGGATCGGGTGGCGGCGCGGGTTGAGCCTGACGATCGGGCGGCCCGGACCGAAGGTGCCCATGTCCCCCGACCGCCGCCACGTGACATCCCCCGCCGCCTGCAATTGACCCCCGTCCGCCCGCCTTGCTACGGTCCGCCACTTCCCAGGATTCCGATCCTGCGCCGGCTTTTCGCAGTCGCAGAAGGACGGCGCGCGGGTTTCCCTCCCATGGCCATGACGCCGACGGCGCGCTGCCAGCGATCGATGCCGCGGGCGCCGTGCCCTCGAGGGAGCGCATGCGTGGTCGCCGTCCTCGTCGTTCTCTCCGGTGCCACGAGTGCTCGAGGCCAGTCGCCCGGCGTGTTCCCCGGCGGCATCAGCGTTGCACCGCTCGTGCCCGATCACCTGGCCACGGAGTTCCCGGGCGGGGAGCCGTTCGCCTTCGATGGCGTGATCCCGGCCGGCGCGATCGTCCCCGCCACGCCGTTGGCGCCGGGGCAGGGGCCCGACACCGACGGCCTCGGACCGCCGTGGGGTGAGCAGCGCACGCAGCGCCGCTTCTGGTACGCCCGCAGCCTGTCGGCGACCTGGATCCCGCGCGGCCCGGCCGACGGCTTCGGGATGGTCGACGTGCCGCTGGCGCTGACACTGGCGCCGGTGTGGTTCGACGACCTGCCGGCGCTGACGGTCACCCCCGGGTTCGGGTTCCACTTCTGGCAGCCCCCCGACGTGCTCGAACTCCCCTCGACCGTCTACGACTCGTCGATCGACGTCACCTGGCGGACGCCGCTCACCGAGCGCCTCGGCCTCGGCCTCGGCATCACGCCGGGCGTCTACGGCGACTACCGCTCCTGGAACCCGCGTGCGTTCCAGCTCACCGGCTGGGGAATCGTCGATGTCCGTGTCACCGACGCCTTCTCGCTCCTGGCCGGTGCCGCCGTGGTCCGCCAACTCGACCTTCGCGTGCTGCCGGTGGGCGGGCTGATCTGGTCGCCGCGCGCCGACACGCGCCTCGAACTGCTCGTACCGCGCTCGCGTCTCTCGCGCAAGATCGCCGACCTCGCCGGGGGCGGGGCGGCCTGGGGCTACGTCGCCTGCCAATTCGCCGGCGGCACGTGGGCGGTGACGATGCCCGACGATTCGACCGCCGTCGTCACCTCGAGCGACCTCCGTGTGGTGCTCGGCCTCGAGGTGTTTCGCAGCCGCACGATCGCCGGCGTCGGCGAGGTCGGCTACGTCTTCTCGCGCACGATCTCGGCCAACGGTACCCCCGAATACAACCCGTCCGACGCCCTCATGCTCTCTCTCGGAGCGACTTTCTGACTTTCGCGCCCGCGGGGCCATCGTGGCCCCCGCGGGCTTACGCGGGCGGAGGGACAGCCAAGGTGTCCCTCGCCCGCGGCGGTCGCACCTCCCGGCGACCGTGGCCGCCGCCAGTGGGCGGCGGCAGGGGTGCGGTGGGTGAACCACCACGAGCGCTGAGGGGCTGCCCATGCCCCGGGAGCCGGCGTTCAGGCGACGAGCGGAGCCATGGATGGCGAAGCGAAGTCGTCTGCGAGCGACCGGAGGCCTGGAAGGCCGCAGTGAGCGTCCGGCGACGGGGCGTGGGCAGCCCCGACCCCGCACCAGAACACGCAATCCAGCCAGGCGACCGTAAGCCGACGCCGGGACGGCGCTCCGCCATCAGGGAGCCTGCCGGGAGGCCGAGCGGGCGATGTGGTGGTGGAACGCGTCGGCGAGTGCCAGCCAACTGGCTTCGATGACGTTCTCGCTGACGCCGACCGTGCCCCAGATGTCGTGGCCGTCGGTGCTTTCGATCGACACGCGGACCTTCGCCGCCGTGCCCTCCTGGCCGTTGATCACCCGCACCTTGTAGTCCAGCAGGTGCATCGATCGTACCGCCGGATAGCGCGGCTCGAGCGCCTTGCGGACCGCCGCGTCGAGAGCGTTGACGGGGCCGTCCCCCTCGGCGACCTCGTGGCGCGTCTCGTCGCCCACCCGGAGCTTGACCGTCGCCTCGGTGAGCGTCTCCTCGGCCTGTCCGGGCGCGACCCGGCTCTCGACGGCGACGTTGTAGGCCAGCTTGTCGAATACCGGCCGGAACGTCCCGGCACAGCGCTCGACGAGCAGATCGAAGCTCGCCCCCGCCGCCTCGAACTGCCAGCCGTCGTTTTCCAACCGGCAGACCTCGGCGAGGACGCGCTCCATCAGCGCCCGGTCGTGGCGCAGGTCGGGGCGGGCAACGAGGGCCTGGATGTTCGACCGGCCGGAGAGCTCGCTGACGAGGATCCGCCGCGAGTTACCCACCGCCTCGGGGGCGACGTGCTCGTAGGAGCTCGTCGCCTTGGCGACGGCGTGGACGTGCATCCCTCCCTTGTGCGCGAACGCGCTCGACCCCACGAACGGCTGCCCGGGGCGATACGACATGTTCGCGGTCTCGTAGACGAACCGCGACAGCTCGGTGAGGTGGGCGGTGCCGGCCCCGCCGAGCACGACGTGGCCGGCGGACTTCAGCGCGAGATTGGCGACGACCGCGATCAGGTCGGCATTGCCGCAGCGCTCGCCGAGACCGTTGATCGTGCCCTGCACCTGGATCGCACCGGCCGCGACCGCGGCGAGCGAATTGGCCGTGGCGAGATCGCAGTCGTTGTGGCAGTGGATCCCGACCCCCTGGTCGAGGTCGGCGGCGCGGAGGACGTCGACCGCCTCGCGCACGATCCGCGCCAGCTCGTCGGGGAGCGTGCCGCCGTTGGTGTCGCAGAGCACGATCCGCGTGGCGCCGGCGCGGGCCGCGGCCAGGATCGTCTCGGCGGCGTAGGGCGCGTCGAGCTTCCAGCCGTCGAAGAAGTGCTCGGCGTCGTAAAACACCTCGCGGCCCGACGCGACGAGATGGCCGACCGTCTCGGCGATCATCGCCAGGTTCTCCTCGCGCGACACACCCAGCACCTCGGCGACGTGAAACGCCGACGTCTTGCCGACGATCGCGATCACCGCCGTGCCGGCGTCGAGCAGCGCGCGCATCCCGGGGTCGTCGGCGGCCGCCATGCCGCGGCGCCTCGTCATCCCGAACGCCACCACCCTCGCGTGGGCGAGGGGGAGATCGCGCACGAGCGCGAAATACTCGGCATCCTTGGGATTGGAGAGCGGATAGCCCCCTTCGACGAAGTCGATCCCGGCGGCGTCGAGGCGCCGCGTGATCGCCAGCTTGTCGGCGAGCGAGAAGTGGACCCCTTCCCCCTGGGCACCGTCGCGGAGCGTGGTGTCGTAGATCTCGATCGTGCGCGGGTGGGTCATCGGAGCGCGGGGCAGGGGAGCGGATGGCAGGGAGCGGAGTATAGCCCGGCTCCCCCTCAGGGCCGCGCACCGGCCGCTGCCGGCTCGTCGCGGAGCGACGCGAGCCAGGCGACGAGGTCGCGGAGATCGCGCCGCGAGAGGCGCGTGGCCAACTCGGCCGGCATGGCAGACGCCCCGTCGCGCCGGTCCTCGATGTCGGCCACCGGGACGCGCGTGAGACTGCCGTCGGCGCGGACGAGCACGATCTCCTCGGCGCTCTCCGTGCGCACGATCCCCGCTTCGGTCCGGCCATCGGCGGTGACGAGCACGACCGTGCGGTAGCCGTCGGCGATCCGGGCGCTCGGTTCGCGCAGGCTCTCGAGGAGATAGGCCCGGTCGCGCCGCGAGCCGATCCCGTCGAGGCGCGGCCCGACCTCCCCACCGCCGTCCCCGACCCGGTGGCAGCGGAGGCACTCGACCGTGGCACGGTGCAGGAAGACCTCCCGGCCGCGGGCGGCGTCGCCCCCGTCGAGGAGATCGTCACCGGCACTCTCGATGGCCGTGCGCAGGGCGGTGGGCACGCGGTCGCCGACGAGCGCGAGGGTCTCGAGCCGGAGCCGCGGATCGCCGGCGCCGCTGCCCAGCGCCGCCGCGAGACGGTCGAGCAGCGTTGTAGGCGCGGCATCTCCGAGCTGCCCGAGAATCCCGAGCGCCGCCTGCTGCTCGCGGAGGCGCTCGTCGTCGGCGGCCCGGGTGCCGAGAGCGGAGGCGAGCTCGTCGGCGAGCCCCGCGGTGGCGCCGTGGCGCACCCGGACGCGCCACGCCGCGGTGCGTAGTGCAGCGGCCGGCGCGGCGGCGAGTCCCCGCGTCAACTCGAGCGCCGCGGCTCCATCGACGTTGCCGAGCGCTTCGAGGGCGGCCCCTCGCGCCGCGGCGGGGCGGCCGCCGTCGGTGACGGCGGCGGCGAGGAGGGCGGCGACGCCGTCGATGCCGAGCGTCGCCGCGGCGTCGAGCGCCGCGGTGCGCACCGCCTCGTCGTCGGTGGCCAGCAGCGTGGGAATCACGGCGGCGAGTGCCCGGCGCGCCGGCTCGGCATCGCGCGGCTCGAACGGCCGCCAGCTGCCGATCACCCGGTCGCGCGGCCGCGGCGCCGCCCAGCCGGCCAGCAGCGCCAGCACCTCGAGCCGCCGGGCCGCCGGCATGCCGGCGCTGGCCGCCAGCGCGGCGACTCGCTCGGCGTCGGCCTCCGTCCCCTCGCGCTCGGCGGCGGCCAGGGCCCGGCGCAGGAAGGCGTCGCCGTCGAGGCCCTCGCGCGGACCGGTGAGGAGCTTGCCGGCGAGCGCCCGGGTGGCCGCCGCGATCGGAACGTCGTGGATCGCGCGGGCCGCTTCGACGACGATCGCCGCGTCGGCGTCGTCGAGGGCGCGGGCGATCGCCGGATCACCGTGGCGGCGGAGGGCGAGGACGGCGGCGAGCCGCACGGCCCGGTCGGGATGGCCGAGCAGCGCGCCGAGCGCCGGGCCATCGGCGGCACCGGCGAGGGCCATGACCAGCGGATGACGGGCATGGGGATCGGGCGTGGCGTCGCGCGCGCCGGCGGCCGCGATCGCCGCGACGATCCGCCCGACGAGCGCCTGCCGGTCGAGCGAATCGGGAGCGCTGCCGGCGAGGCGGCCGATAGCGATCGCCGCGGCGCCGCGGACGAACGGATCGCCGTCGTCGAGGCGCGGCACCAGCGCCGCGATCGCCGGGCCCGCGGCGGGGGCCTGGTCGCCGAGGCAGCGCGCGGCGACGAGGCGCACCTCGCGGCGCGGATCGCCGAGCCGGCCGAGGAGGTCGTCGGTCAGCGTCCGGCGGCGCGCGTCGCCGGCAGGCAGCCGCCGGGCGATCTGCTCGATGCCCCACAGCGCGTGGACGACGGCGAGCAGCGGCTCGTCGGCCGCCAGCCGGGCGCGGAGCGCCGCGTCGTCGCCGCGCCGCGCCAGCTCCCACTGCGCTTCGAGCCGGATCCGCCGATCGGCATGGGCCAGCAGTTCGGTGAGCCGGGGGGAGGGCAGCGCCGTCCAGTCGCCGGCGAGGAGCGTGCGGACCTCGGCGACGGCGCGCGAGTGCGCGGCCGCCGCGGCGGGATCGGCGGGGCGGGGGACGAAGCGCCACAGCCGCCCCTTGCCGAGGCCGTCCCAGCCGTGGACCCAGTCGCTCACCCACACCGCGCCATCGGGGCCGATCTCGACGTCGGTCGCGAGGACGTGGCGAAACGTCTCCTCCTCATCGACGGCGGCAAAGGCGCTGCCGGCCGGCTCGATCCGGAAGCTGCGCACCGAACTGGTGGCGGCGGCGCCGCGGAAATCGGCGAGGAAGAACCGGCCGCGCCAGGGTTCCGGCAGTGTGCCGGGATCGGCGGCGAAGCCCGCCGGCCCGGCGCCGATGTGGGCCAGCGGCGGCACGATGAACGCCGCCTGCCCCGGGAATGCCGTCCGCCACAGCTCCTCGCGGTTGAACGGCCCGCGGTCGGGGAGGTACTGCACCGGCCCGCGCCAGCCGGAGTCGCCCCCCGGCACGATCCACACGAGTCTCGTCTTGTCGCCGCCGTCGGTGTTGTTGTCGACGGTAAACAAGTTGCCGAGGTCGTCGAAGGCGAGCTCCTGCGGGTTGCGCAGTCCGGTGTGGACGACCTCGAGCCCCGAGCCGTCGGTCTCGCAGCGGAACACGGCGCCACTCTCCGGGTTCTGGAGGGAGCCGTCGCCCCCGTCGACGGCGTAGCCGCGGTCGCCGATCGAAAACCACAGCCGGCCGTCGGGGCCGAGCGTGAGTCCGTGGAGATCGTGGCCCTGGATGGCGACGCGCACGCCGTAGCCGGTGTGGAGCGGCTCGCGCCGCTCGGCGATCCCGTCGCCGTCGGCATCGACGAGGTGGTAGAGCGACGGGATGCAGGCCAGCCAGACGGCGCCGCGCCGGGCGACAATCCCCGCGGCATGGCCGTCGACGAGCCGGTTGAACCCGTCGGCGAAGACGGTCGCCCGGTCGGCGCGGCCGTCGCCGTCGCTGTCGACGATCCGGCGGACGCGGTCGGTCTCGGCGACCCACTCCGGCGCCCGGTCGCCGAGCAGGCGAACCATGAACGCGAACCTGTCGTCGACGTGGCGCGAGGCCAGGTCGGCGTCGAGCCAGGTGTCGTCGTTGATCCGGACGTTGTCGCCGACCCCCTTGTGGGCGCGGAACGCCTCGCAGGCGTAGACCACGCCCGTCGCCCGGTCGATCGTGAACGCGACCGGGTTGGCGATCAGCGGCTCGGCCGCGAACGGCTCGACCGTGAACCCCTCCGGCACCCCGATCGCCGCCGCGGCGCCGACCGGTTCGTCGCTCGCCGGCGCCACGCGCGGCTCCCGCGCCGGCGGCGGCGGCTCGATCCCCGGCACGGCCGGCGGGGCGCTCCCGCCCCGTGGAGCGCCGACCGTCGCGCAGGCACCGAGCACCGCCGCCCACGCCACCCGCTTCCACGCCATCGTCCGTCCTCCCGTCACCCTGCTGCCGGTCCGTCGGCCCACACCGGCCGCTGGTAACGGTAGGCGGGCTTGAGCGACACGTCCTTGAACGGCTCGCGATACAGCACCGACGTCGACGCCGCGACCGGGGGCACGAGCCACATCCAGCGGCCGTAGGGCTCGCGGCCGGCGGCCTGCTCGTTGCGGCAAAACTCGAGAAACTCGTGGCCGACGGCGTGGTGGTCGGCGATCTTCACCCCCGCCCGGTCGAACGACCAGAGCACCGCCTCGGTGAGCATGAGCTGCGCCTTGTCGCGCCACAGCGTCCGGTCGTTGCCGATGTCGAGCCCCATCCGCTCGGCGATCTCGGGGAGGAGGTCGTAGCGGTCGGCGTCGGTGAAGTTGCGCGCGGCGATCTCGGCGTCGAGGTACCAGCCGTTGAACGGGGCGAACGGGTAGGTGACTCCACCGGCGTCGAGGGCCATGTCGCTGACGGCAGGCACGGCGTACCACTTGAGCCCCCGCGCCGCCAACCAGGGATGATCGGGGTGCGACAGCGGCACCTCTGGGCGGCAGTCGGCGGGGAGGGGATAGAGGCGCGGGCCGGTGGTCGGCGTCTCGATCACCAGCGGGAGGAGGTCGAAGTCGGTGCCGGGGGGCTCCCAGCCGAGGTCGATGATCCGGCGCGTGAGGGCGTTTTGCGCCGGGTCGCCCACCTGGCGTCCCGAGCGGAGGCGGAGCCCGGCGTAGCGGAGCAGCTGCGGGTTCCAGACCCGCGGCGCGGGGCGGTCGGGCGTGGTGGGGGCGAAGACGGTGATCGCCGGGCGGATGTTGCCGCCGTTGAAGGCGAAGCGGAGGTGCTCGAACAGCGCCTCGGCGATGTCGTCGGGAGTATCGAGGTGGCGGCAGTCGCGGAGGTGGAGCGCCTGCCAGTGGAGCCGGCCGACGCAGCGGCCGGCGTTGCGCCACGCGAGCCGGGCGGCGAACGCCAACTCGTCGGCGGTCTTCCGCCACGTGCCGGTCGCCGCGAACGCCTCCCTGACGCGCGTGATCCGCTGGGCCGGATCGGTGCCGGGGCGTTGCTCGGCGAAGTACTGCAGGAGGAACCGCTCCGCTTGTTCGACCGCGGGCAGCGTCGTGGCGATCGTCACCTCGCCCCCGGGGGGACCGGCCGGCGTGAACGGCCGGCGCCGCCAGCCGCCGGGGCGGCCGACACTTCCCTCGCCGCGGAGCGGATGGTCGAAGCTCTCGCAGGCCACGGCCACGCCGGGCAAGCCGGCGAGGGCGGCGGCGACGGTGGCATTGAAGTCGGCCGGGCCACACGCGATCACGTCGCACGCGCCTTCGGCCGCCACGCGCTGACGAAGCGCCGCGCCGCTGATCCGCCCCTGGCTCGCGGACCACCAGGTCTCGAGGCCGATCCGTCCGGCCTTGGCCGCTGCCTCGAGCTCCGCCAGGTAGGGTGCGGCGTCGCGGGAGCGCGCGGAAAAGATCACCCGGATCCGCCGCGTCGCCGCCAGGCTCCGCACCGCCGCGATCGCCGGCGTCACGCCGATGCCGGCGACGACATACACCAGCGTCGCCGGGCCGTCGGCCGCGGGGCAGCACTCTCCCTGCGGCGGCAGCACGCGCACCAGCGTGTCTGGCCCGGCGGCGGCCAACCAGGGGGAGAACAGGCCCCCTTCCTCGAGCTTGACCCCGAGCTCGTAGCCGTCGGGGCGGGCGGCGGTGAGCGTGTAGGGGCGGCCGACCCAGCGGCCGTCGATCAGCCCCTCGACGCGTACGTGCTGGCCGACGGCCGCGGCCGGCAGCGGGCGCGAGTCGATCGGCACGAGCCGGGCGCGCACCGCACCGACGGCCAGCGGCGCGATCTCCACGCGGCACAGCGCGAAGCCACCGCCGCCGAGGAGGGCCGCCAGCCGGCCGCGGCAGCCACCACACACGCCGCCGGCGCCGGTCACGCGCACCAGATCCTCGACCGTCGCCGCCCGGGCCGCGGCGGTGCGGATCGCCCCCGCCGTCGCCAGCGTGCAACTGCAGACGATCTCGGCGCCAGTCGGCACGCGCTGCGCCGCCGCCTCCTCGAGCCAACTCCCGGTCGCGGTGAATGCCCGGCGCTGCCAGTCGGCGACCGCGCCGCCGCGCAGGAGCAGCCCCATCAGCGCCGGCAGGTGCGGCCAGGCGCCGGTCGTCGACAGGCCGACGAGCCTGTCGCCGTCGCCGAGCATGATCGAGACGGTGCCATCGGGAGATGAGACGACGTCGCGCGGCACTTCAGCAGCGCCGCTGCGAACCGCCTCGGTGCGTGGACCGGCGGGAAAGTGGCGGACGCGCACCCGCCCCGCGGCCGACCCCGAATAGTCGGTGACGATGCACGACTCGTCGCCGACATGGGCGAGATACCGGTACGCGGTGCCGAGCGTGGGGAGGTCGTGGGCGGTGGCGAGGCCCTCGAGCATCGTCGCGAACGGCCCCGTGCCGCGCCGCGAGCCCTCGAGCGCCGTCGCCTCGATGACCAACAGCTCGGCGGCCGACAGCGCCGCCGCGCGGAGCCGGCGTGGCCGGCCGGCGAGCGTGCCGCGCTCGCCGACGAGCAGCCCGGGGCCGATCGTCTCGCTCGGTTCCGGGCACCCCGGATGCCAGAGGCCGATCTCGCCGCCGAGGACGAAGTAGGCATGCGTCGAGGGATCGCCCGGCTCGAACAGCACCTCCCCCGCGCGGAGCTGCCGCGACTGGGCCGGCGCCGCCCCGGTGGCGCCGGCGAGCTCGGCGGCCAACGCGCGCCACTTGCGCCACGCGTTTTCGACCGACTGGCGCTGCAGCGCGGCGCCGGCGGCCGGGTCAGTGGCGATCCGCGCTCCCAACAGCGCCCCGGGCAGCACGGCCACGGTCGCCGGCTCGAGCGCCAGCACGGTCGCGGTGCGGAAGTGGCGCCCGGCGACGAGCGCCTGTTCGCCGAGGAAGGAGCCGGGGCGTTCGACGGTGTCGATCCGGCGCAGCCCCGCGCCGGCGCCGCGGACATAGACCCCGAACCGCCCCGCCAGGAGCACATAGGCATCGCCGGCCGGCTCGCCTTCGGTGACGAGCACCTCCCCCTCGGCCACGTCGAGGCGCGTCGCCGCGGTCGCGAGCGCGTCGACGTCGGCCCCCGGGCTGGCGGCGAGCAGGTCGCCGAGTGACTGCCTGACCAGATCGCGCTGCGTGGGGGAGAGCATGGCGGCGAGAGAGGGCGCGGGACGACCGATCCGGGACCGGCGGCAGTGTACCGGGCAGCCGCGCCGGGGCTCCTGGGCAGCCGTGCCGCTGGCAGGGTACCGTGGGGAGACGAGACATCATCCCGTGCGGAATGCCGACTACGACACGATCATTCGGTCATTCCGCTGATGTCGCCCCGCGCGAGACGACGTAGGTCGGAAACGACCCGTAGCGCTTGTCAAAGTCGAGCTGCCGCACGAACGTGCAGCGGAACGCGGCGTGGCTCTCGAGCGCCGCACGGGCCGCGAACGCCTCGGTGGCATAGACCTGCCCCGGAGGTGTCTTCGGTTCGAGGCGCGCGGCCTGGGCGATGTCGATCGCCGTCAGTCGCGGCCGGACCGTTGGCCCGGGTCGGTGGCTGTCGCGGCAAGGCGATTCTCGTGGATCTCGGCGTTCGACAGGCCCCACAGACGGGCCGGGCCGTCGTCCGACCCCGTCGCCAGACAGCGGCCGTCGGGGCGGAAGGCGAGTGAATTGACCGGACCGGCATGTCCCGCGAGCACCGCCAGCGACACCCCCGACGAGGCCTCCCACACCCGCGCGGTCTTGTCGCGCGAGCCCGTCGCCAGGCGCGTACCGTCGGGGGCGAACGCGAGGCTCGTGATCGGAAGTGAGTGCCCGGTGAGGGTCGCCACCTCCGCCCCCGTCGCCGCGTTCCAGATCCGTGCCGTCGCGTCGTCCGATCCGGTCGCGAGGCGAGTGCCGTCGGGGCTGAAGGCGAGGCTCGTGACCGCGAGATCGTGCCCCGTGCAGACGGCACGCTGGCTCCCCGTCGCCACGCTCCAGATCCGCGCCGTACGGTCTCTCGACCCGGTCGCGAGGAGCGTGCCGTCGGGGCTGAAGGCGACGGCATTGAGCCGGTCGACGTGCCCGGAGAGCACGACGACCGTCGCTCCGCTGGCCACGTCCCAGACCCGCGCCGTCTTGTCGGTCGATCCGGTGACGAGGCGGCTGCCGTTTGGACTGAAAGCAAGCGCGGTGATCGACCAGGTGTGTCCCTTCAGATCGGCCCGCACGGTTTTCGTCGCGGTGTCCCAGATCGACAACCGGCCATCGGCCGACCCGGTCGCCAGGCTGCGGCCGTCGGGGGCGAAGGCGATCACCGTGAGCGGCTGGCGGTGTCCCCGAAGGACGCCAAGCGACGCTCCAGTGGCCGCGTCCCAGATCCCGGCGGTGCCATCGACGGAGGCCGTGGCCAGCCGCTTCCCGTCGGGACTGAAGGCGACGGCCGTGACCTCCGCCTCGTGCCCCACGCACGTCGCCAGCGAGCGATCGATCGCCGACCGGAGGATCGCCAACTCGAGCGGCATGGCGGCGGCAGCGCCATAGGCGGCGCGATGGGCGGCGACGGCGTCGGCGAAGACGTCGCTGACCCGCCGCCGGTCGCGGGTGTCGAGGACAGCCTCGAGCTTCTCGAGCGTCGTCGTGTAGACGCGGCGCTTGGCGCGCAGCGCCTCGGCCGCGGCCGCGCGCCACTGCCCGACCGCGACGACCGCGACGACCGCGGCGAGAGACGCCACGATCCAGAGCACGGGCTTTCTCATCGAGTGACTCCCGGCGGGTGGAGGCCATCCCCGTAGTGCTTGTCGCCCACACCCCTCAACTGAACCACCGACCCGAATCCACGGCGACCGGATATCGACCGAACGCCGGGCATTTCTGGCCCTACCCATGCCGCCCGCGCGGTGGCAGTGGCGCGACGCGACGCGCCGCGGTGCTGCCTTCTTGACGGCGAAGGGAACGCATGTATAGGTTAGACGACCACGGGGCTTGCGAGGACACTTTCCCCATGGACATCGCCGGCGTTCGCGAGGCACTTCACGCGCAGCCGTTCGTGCCGTTTTCGATCCGGCTGGCCGACGGTCGGTCGCTGCCCGTGCCGCACCCCGACTTCGTCGCCCTGACGCCGCGGCGGGTGATCGTGGGGGCGGCCGACGATACTTGGTCGGTGGTCGAGCCGCTCCTGATCGTGTCGCTCGATCACGGCGGGGACCGGGCACCGGACGGGCTCGATCCCGGAAGCCACGGCCGACGGGCCGGCTGACGGGCTCGCCGGGGCGAGCCTGGCCGAGGGCTCAGTCGTCGTCGTCCGCGTCGGACGCGGCGGCTTCGTCGTCGTCAACGGCCGAGCCGTCGTCGGCAGACGCATCGTCTTCCCAGGCCTCGTCGTCGTCTGACGTGGCGGAAAACGTGTCGAGAGCGTCGGCGTCGGCGTCCGCCTCGGCGAACGCGTCGTCCTGCTCGAACGACTCGCCGTCGTCGTCCCCCTCGCCCTCGTCGTCGTCGTCAGTCTCGAACTCGACCGGCTCGGGGGCAGGGCGCCCCACCTGTTTCGCGGTCAGCCCTCCCGCCGGCTGGGGCTCGCCGGCATGCGGCTGGATCTTCAGCTTCCGCGGGGCGGGATCGGGGGGCGGGGCCGGCGTGCCCTTCCGCGACGCCCACTGCTCCATCGTGAGGAGGACCTCGCGCGCCTGGCTGCCGGCATACTGGCCGACGACGCCGTCTTCGGCCATGAAGTCGATCAGCCGCGCGCCGCGGCCGTAGCCCACGCCGAGGGCGCGCTGGAGGAGCGACACGCTGCCGCGCCCCTCGCGGATCACCACCTCGACGGCGGCGTCGTAGAGGTCGTCCTTGTCCTGCGGCGAGCCGGCGGGGGTGGCCTGGGCGTCGGCGGCGCCGGCGGGCTGGAGGTTGACCAGCTCCGCGGCGTACTGCGGCGTGTCGGTGCCGACCGCGGCCATCACGCGGCCGATCTCGTCGTCGCTGACGTAGGTGCCCTGGCCACGGAGGATCTGGCTGGTGCCCGGGGAGAGGAACAGCATGTCGCCGTTGCCGAGGAGGCGCTCGGCCCCCATCTCGTCGAGGACGACGCGGCTGTCGGTGCGGCTCGCGACCTGGAACGCGATCCGCGCCGGCAGGTTGCTCTTGATCAGGCCGGTGATCACGTCGACGGTCGGCTTCTGCGTGGCGAGGATCAGGTGGATCCCGACCGCGCGGCTCTTCTGGGCGAGGCGGATGATGTGCTGCTCGATCTCCTTGCCGGCGGTCATCATCATGTCGGCGATCTCGTCGGCGATCATCACGATGAACGGCATCGTCGTCGGGATCGCGTCGGCCTCCTCCTGGCTCGGCGGGTTGATCCGCCGGATCAGCTCCTCGCGGCCGATCTGGTTGTATTGCGTGAGGTGACGGACGCCGACCTTGGCCAACAGCGCGTAGCGTTCCTCCATCTTCTGCACCGCCCAGGCGAGGATCGCCTCGGCCTTCTTCATGTCGGTGACGACCGGGTGCATGAGGTGGGGGAGCGACTTGTAGGGCGTCAGCTCGACCATCTTCGGGTCGATCAACAGCATCCGCACCTCGTCGGGCCGGCGCGTCATCAGCATCGACACGATGATCGAATTGAGGCAGACGCTCTTGCCGGTGCCGGTGCGGCCGGCGATGAGGAGGTGGGGCATGGCGGCCATGTCGACCACCATCGGATTGCCGGCCACGTCCTTGCCGAGGTAGATCGGGATCTTCATCGCCCGGCTCTTGGCCTGCGTCTCCTCGATCACCTCGCGGAGGCGGACCATCTGCCGGGTGGTGTTGGGGACCTCGATGCCGACCGAGTTCTTCCCCGGGATCGGGGCGACGATCCGCACGCTCGGCACGCGCAGCGCGATCGCCAGGTCGTCGGCGAGGTTGGCGATCTTCGCCAGCCGCAGGCCGGCCTCGAGCTCGATCTCGTACTGCGAGATCACCGGTCCGGTCTCGATCTCGACGACGCGGACCTTGAACCCGAAGTCGCCGAACGTCTTCTCGAGCACGCGCGCCCGCTCGCGCACCTCCTGCTCCTGCTCCTCGAGGTGCATGTGCTCGGCGGGGAGGAGAAGGTCGAGGCCGGGGAGCTCGTACTCGGCCGCCGGATCGGGCGACAGCTCGACCACGCTCACCGCCTGGCGCCGGTTGGCCGTCGAGCGGATCGGCACCGGCCGCGCCACGGCGGGAGCCGGCGCCGCGACGGCGTCGTCGTCGTCCGAGGCGTCGCTCGGCTCGTCGGCTGCGACCGAGTCGTCGTCGATGAACGAGTCGTCGTCTTCCGGCGGTAGCGTGGCGGCGACGGCGCGGCGGCGGACGCGGATCGTCGGGCCGTCGTCGGCGGCGTGGTCGGCGTCGTAGGCGTGGTCGGTGTCGTCGTCAGCCGTGAGGTCGATGGCCGGGCGGAGAGGCGCTGCGGCGACGCTCGGTTCCTTCGTGGCGAGCGCCGGAACGGGCAGCGCGGCCATCGCCTCGGCGGCCCGGCGGCCTCCCCCGGCGACGAGAGCGACGGCGGCGGCCACGCCGGCGCCGATCGCCGTCGCGATCGCGATCACGCCGTGCCCCACGGCGACGAGCCAGGCTTCGGCGAGGAGCCAGCCGCCGGCAAGGGCGACGCCGACGGCGGCGATCACGGCGCCAGTGGGCGCGAGCCAGCCCTCGGCGAAAAACCTCCCCAACGCCCCGAGCCTGCCACCGGGGCCCCACACGGGCCGCGCGACCCAGGCCGGCAGCAGCAACGCCAAGAGCGTGCACAGCCCGAGCGTGGCGAGCACGGCGCCGGTGGTCCGCAGCGGAAGGTCGGCCAGCGCGCGGCGGCGGAGCAGCTGCCAGTCGAGCGCGGCCAGCAGGAGGACGACCAACCAGGAGGCGTGGCCGAAGGCGCTGATGAGACTCGCCGCCACGATCGCGCCGACGAGACCACAGGCGTTGGCCGGTCCGACGGGCGGGGGAAAGACGCTTCCCGCCGGTGGATCGGCGGGATCGAACGTCGCCAGTGCCACCGCGAGGAGGACCACGACCGCCAGCAGCACCAGGCCCGCGATCCCGCGGAGGCGGTCGGTCGACGCGACGATGCCTTCTTCAGGGCTCGCCGCCGGGGGAAGCGCGACGAGAGGGCGCGAGGGGGGGAAGGGGCGCGCGGCGGCGCCGCGGCGCGGGATGGTGGCCATGGTGGAGTCCTTTCCACCGGAACTCTACCCGCCACCCCCGTGCCGGGCGGCGGCGGGGATGGCCCCGACGCTGCCCGGTCGTGAGGATCACTTCGGCCGTGCCGGTCGTGCCGGCCGTGCCGTCACTTGCCAACGCCCGTCTTCGCCTCGCGGACCTTCACCTCGAGCTCCTCGAGGTAGCCGCGGATCGATTCGATCGCCGCCTCGGAGGCGTTGTCGAGGGCCTTCCGCTGGACGGCGAGCGCCCTGTCGAGCTTGCCCTGCATCTCGTAGAGGTGGGCGAGCGTGTCGAGGACGTTGCCATTCTTCGCATCGAGCTCCACGCCGCGCTCGGCGGCGGCCACGGCCGCGGCGACCAGCGCGTCGGGCACGTCGTTGCCCTGCTGGGCGGCCATGACGACGTTCCACGCCAGCTCGTTGAGCGCCTCGGCCGAGTCGTTGGCCTCCTTTGCCGCCGAAGCGAACGCCTCGACCGCGAGATCACCGCCGGCCGCCATCGCGATCTGGCTGCGGATCTGCTTGAGGCGCGCCTTGACCTCCGGGCTCTTGACGTCGTCGATCCACGAATCGATCAGCGCCACCGCCTCGGCGGCCTTGCCCTGCTGCATCAGCGCTACCACGCCGCGGAACTTCTGCTGGATCTCGTTCATCTCCCGGGAGGTCGCCGCGAACGCCTCGCGGTCGAACTCGCCGGAGACGATCTCCGCCAGCGGGTCGTCCATCTGCATCGGGTGACCGATCCACTCGATCTCCCCCGTCTTGCCGACGATGAACGCGGTGGGGATGCCGCTCTGGCCGGCGGCCTCCATGTAGTCGCGCGACACCGAACCGTCGGGGTCGGTGGTGAGCAGGTAGTTGGCGGTGATCTCACCGTAGGTCTTGCCCCCCTCGGCGTCGGTCTCGAGGAACTCCGTGACCGTGTCGAGGTCCTCGTCGCTGACGCTGATCACCGTGACCCCCTTTTCGGCGAACTTCTCCTGCAGTTCGCTCAGATGCGGCATGCTCGTGCGGCAGGGGGGGCACCAGGTCGCCCAGAACTCGACGACGTAGACCTTCCCCTTCTCGAACTTCGTGATCGGCTCGAACTTGCCGTCGGCGTCGCGGCCGGCCTTCTGCACCCAGTGCTCGATGTCGAGCGCCGGCGCCTTCGAGCCGATGCCGAATTCGTCGGCCCGGGTCGAGGCGCTGGAAGCCCACCCCGCCAGCGCGAGGACCGCGACGACGGCGAACGGAAAACGGTTCGATGGAACACGCATGGGAAAGATCCTCCAAGGGGGAAGCGGGCGAGGGAGGGACACACCGGCGTCGGGCGCGCGGACGTTGCGGAGCGCGGCGAGCGACAGGACCGGTCCCTCCAGCGCCGGCAGTCTACTCCCCCCGTCGGCGGTCGGGAACCGGAGCGTGGCGGCTAGGCGAGGATCTCGCGCACGATCCGGCCGTGGACGTCGGTGAGGCGGTAGCGGCGCCCCTGGAAACGGTAGGTGAGGCGCTCGTGGTCGATGCCCAGCAGGTGGAGCATCGTGGCGTGGAGGTCGTGGACGTGGACGCCGTCGCGGGCCACGTTGTAGCCGAGGTCGTCGGTCTCGCCGAACGACGTGCCGCCGCGGATCCCGCCGCCGGCCATCCAGATCGTGAAGCAGCGCGGATGGTGGTCGCGCCCGTAGCCGCCGCCGGGCGTGTACAGCCCTTGGCAGTAGTTGGTGCGTCCGAACTCCCCTCCCCAGACGACGAGCGTCTCGTCGAGCATCCCGCGTGCCGCCAGGTCTTCGACGAGCGCGGCGGCGGGCTGGTCGGTCTGCTTGCACTCGCCGCGGATCCCGCCGGGGAGGCCGCCGTGGTGGTCCCAGTCCTGGTGGTAGAGCTGGATGAAGCGCACCCCGCGCTCGGCGAGACGGCGGGCGAGGAGGCAATTGGCGGCGAACGTGCCGGGATCCTTGGCGTCGGGGCCGTAGCGCTCGATGACGTGCGCCGGCTCGTCGGAGAAGTCGGTCACCTCCGGGACGCTGGCCTGCATCCGGAAGGCGAGCTCGTAGTTGGCGATCCGCGTGGCAATCTCGGCGTCGGCGCCGGCATGCTCGTGGAGGGCGCGGAGGCCGTCGAGTGCCCGGCGCCGGCTCGCCGCCGAGACGCCGGGGGGATTGCCGAGATACAGCACCGGGTCGCCGCCCGAGCGGAACCGGACCCCCTGGTGCTGCGTGGGGAGGAACCCCGCGCCCCACAGGTGCGACATCAGCGGCTGGCCCCCCTTGTTTTTCGTGATCAGGACGACGAACGAGGGGAGGTCGTCGCTCGAGCGCCCGAGGCCGTAGTCGAGCCAGGCGCCGATGCTCGGCCGGCCGGGGATCTGCGAACCGCTCTGCATGAAGGTCACGCCGGGCCCGTGGTTGATGCTCTCGGTGTACATCCCCTTCACGAAACACAGCCGGTCGGCGACCGCGGCGGTGAACGGCAGGGCTTCGCTGAGCCACGCGCCCGACTGTCCGTAGCGCGCGAACGAAAGCGACGAGCCGACCATCGGGATCGAGCTCTGGTTGCCGCTCATCCCGGTGAGGCGTTGGCCGCCGCGGATGCTGGCGGGGAGCTGCTCGCCGGTCCGCGCCACCAACTCGGGCTTGTAGTCGTAGAGGTCGAGCTGCGACGGACCACCCGACTGGAAGAGGTAGATCACGCGCTTGGCGCGCGGCGCGAAATGGCAGCCGGCGGGGATCCCGGCGACCGCGTCACCCGCGGGGTGGTCGGTCCGTCCCTCGCCGGCGAGGAGGCTCGCCAGCGCCAGCCCGCCGAACCCCAGGGCGCTGCGCGCGAGCAGCTCGCGCCGGCCCGCAGCCGCGGTCGGAAGCACCACCGGCGGTTCATCGCGTCGGAATCGGGTCATCGCGTCGCTCCGGTCGTCGGGTGCCGTGCCGGCGGGCTCAGCGCTTCACCACGCAGCCGTCATGATTCATCAGGGCGTTGACCGCGGCGGCGACCGCCGCCACCTCGACCGCCGGCACGCCCTCGGCCGGCTTCATGCTCCCCACCGCGACGAGCTTGGCAGCCTCGTCGGGATGGGCGGCGTACCACTCGCGCTGCCCGGCGAGAAGGTCGCGGAGGATCGCCCGCTCGGCCTCGTCGGGGGGCCGGCAGGTGAGCCGTTCGAACGCGGTCACCAGGGCGTCGTCCGGCGCCGCGCCGGAGGCGAGGAGCCGCTCGGCAAGGACCCGCGCCGCCTCGACGAACTGCGGACCGTTGAGGAGCACCAGGGCGTGGAGCGGCGTGTTGGTGACGTCGCGCCGGGCGACGCAGACGACGCGCTTCGGCACGTCGAAGCTCTCGAGCACCGGCGCCGGGCCGGTGCGCCGCCAGAACGTGTACAGGCTGCGCCGGTAGAGGGCCTCGCCGCTCCCGGCCGCCGACGGCTTGAACGATTCGGGGAGGTCGTAGGGATTGACGCTCGGGCCCCCGACGCGCTCGACGAGCAGCCCCGCCGCCGCGAGGATCCCGTCGCGGATCATCTCGCCGGGGAGCCGGTGCCGCGGCCCGCGCGCCAGCCACACATTCGCCGGGTCGTCGGCCTCGACCTGCTCCGCGGCGCCGCTCCGCTGCCGGTAGCTGCGCGAGGTCATGATCGTCGCGAGGAGCCGCTTCATGTCCCAGTCGCGGGCGAAGTCGCGCGCCAGCCAATCGAGCGCTTCGCGGTGCTCGGGGCGCGGCGACTGGCTGCCGAGATCCTCCGGCGTCTTCACCAGCCCGAGGCCGAACAGCCCCTGCCACACCCGGTTGACCGTGACCCGCGCCAGCAGCGGGTGGTCGGGCGCGGTCAGCCAGCGCGCCAGGCCGAGGCGGTTGCGCGGCGCGTCGGCCGGGAAGGGGGGAAGGAAGGCGGGCGTGTCGGGCTGCACCGGGTCGCGGCGCTTGTCGTAGTCGCCGCGCGCCAGCACGTAGGCCGTCTTCGGCACCGCCAGCTCGCGCATCACCATGATCTCCGCCGGCCGCTCGGCGAGGTCGTCGCGCGCCCGCCGTGCCGCCGCGAGCCGATCGCGCGCGACGGCCACGTCGGGATCGAGCGCGGCGGCGACGTAGCCGCCGACGAGCCAGGCGGCTTCGGCCGCCGCCGCCGGGTCGGCCGGCGGCGCGGCGACGAGATCGCGGATCGTCCCCGGCCGGACCAACTCCTGGATCTCGAGCGGCGCGAGGCGCCGGGAGAAGACGCGGAAGTCGTCGACGAGGCCCCCCTTGAAGCCGTTGTCGCGCATCCGCTCGCCGATCCGCACGTGGTCGCCACCGCCGCCGGTGATTTCGCGTGACAAGCCGTCGCGCACCGTCTCGAGCGCCGCCGGCCGGCCGTCGACGACGATCGACAGGCCCGCCGCGCGCCCCGAGCCGTCGCTGGTCACCGCGACATGCGCCCAGCGCCCCGTCGGCACCGGCTCGGCGGTGCGCACGCTGGCCGCGTCTCCCGGCCAGAAGTGGATCAGCGACCACTTCAACCGCCCGTCCTCGACGAGCAGCTCGTAGCCGCGGCTCCCGGCGTCGGTCCAGGCCTGCGAGCGGTGCCAGAGCACGGCCCGCGAGTAGGCCTCCGGCACGCGCACCCAGGCGGCGATCGTGAACGGCTGGCTGCGGCGGAAATTACCGACCGGTGTCTGCACCGGGTGGTCGCCGGTGAGGGCCACGGCGTTGCCGTCGCGCCCCGGCACGAGGCGGTTGTCAGCCGGCGACGTGGCGCCGTCGCGGATCGACAGCCAGCTGGGGAACTTGCCGTCGCCCCCGCGCGCCTCGAAGTCGTAATGCACCAGCTCGCCGGGCACCTCGCCGCGGTGGACGTCGGCGGGAAGCGTGCCGCGCCCCGCCGCCCAGTCCGTCGCCGCCGCCATCGCGGCGCCCTCGCTCCGCGCCACGTCGGTCAGCGCCAGCTCGCACTCCGCCTCCGCCCGGGCCAGGGCGGCGCGCGTCGGCTCGTCGGGCAGCGCCAGCTTCGGTGTCGGCACCGCGGGGGTGAAGAACGAATACAGCCCGGCCTCGTCGACGTCGTCGAAGAACGCGAACAGCTGGTAGTACTCGCGCTGCGAGACGGGATCGAACTTGTGGTCGTGGCACCGGGCACACTCGAGCGTCAGCCCGAGGAACGCCGTGCCGAACGTCGTCGTCCGGTCGTTGACGTGGTTGACGCGGTATTCCTCCTCGACGCTCCCCCCCTCGGCCTCCTGCTGGTGGAGCCGGTTGAAGGCGGTGGCGAGGATCTGCTCGTCGGTGGCGCCCGGGAGAAGGTCGCCGGCCAACTGCCAGGTGACGAAGTCGTTCCAGGGGAGGTTGCGGTTGAAGGCGGCGATCACCCAGTCGCGCCACGGCCACATCGGCCGGTCGCGGTCGACCTGGAACCCGTAGCTGTCGGCATAGCGGGCGACGTCCATCCAGTCGGCCGCCATCCGCTCGCCGTAGCGCGGGCTGGCGAGGAGCCGGTCGAGGAGGCGCTCGTAGGCGTCCGGCGCGCCGTCGGCGACGAACGCCCGGACCTCCTCGGGTGTCGGCGGCAGGCCGGTGAGGTCGAACGTCGCGCGGCGAACGAGCGTCGCCCGGTCGGCCTCCGGCTGGAGCGCGAGCCCGCGGTCGGCGAGCCGCTCGGCGACGATCCGGTCGAGCGGATGGTCGCCGCTCGAGTCGCTGGCAGGGGGCAGCGGCGCGTCGGCGGGCGCGACAAACGCCCAGTGGGGCTCGTAGACCGCACCGGCGGCGATCCACCGGCGCAGGAGATCGACCTGCTCCGGGGCGAGCCGGCCGAGCTTCGCCTCGGGGGGCGGCATGACGAGGTCGGGATCGGTGGAGGTGATCCGCTCGAGGAGGGCGCTGGCAGCGGGATCACCGGCGACGATCGCCGTCGCACCGCCGTCGAGCGCCGTCGTGGCGCTCTCGCGGCGGTCGAGGCGGAGGCCCGCCTGGCGGTTGGCCGAATCGGGGCCGTGGCAGAAATAGCAGCTGTCGGAGAGGATCGGGCGGATGTCGCGGTCGAACGAGATCGGCTCCGGCCCGGCGCCGCGCGTCACCCCGGAGAATCCCCCCGCGCCGGCAATCAGGCAGCAAGCCGCACTGGCGAACACCTGCAGTCGCGTCATCACTCACCCGTTCCGCTGCCCCGCCGCTTCGGCGCGTGGCCGTTCCGCAGACACCGCGGACCACCGCCGCGGCCCGGTCCGTATCCTACTATGGGTTCGCCACCGTCCCCCACCCCGACTTCCCTCCCGGAACCGGCGCGTGCGGCTCTCGTCGCTCGGAGATTCCGCCCTCGTCATCCGCATCGCCCCCGACGGCGCCGCGGGCGACACCGCCACGATCGAGGCGGTGCGCGGCGCGGTCGCGTGCCTGGCCGCCGCCGACCTGCCCGGGGTGGTCGACGTGGCCGCCGCCTCGGCGACCGTCACGCTGTTCTTCGATCCGGGCATCACGTCTGCAACGCTGCTCGGTCCCCTCGTCGGCCGACTCCTCGCGGCCCGTGCCGATCGCGCGGCCGCGGCACCGTGCGTCGTGTCGCTGCCGGTGTGTTACGGCGGCGTCCACGGCCCCGACCTCGACTCCATCGCCGCCCATGCCGGCCTCGCCGCCGACGACGTGATCCGCCTCCACGCCGGCGCGGAGTATCGCGTGGCGATGATCGGCTTCCTCCCGGGGTTTCCCTATCTCGTCGGCTTGCCGGCGGCGCTCGCCACGCCGCGGCTGGCTGAGCCGCGCACGGAGGTGCCCGCCGGCGCCGTGGGGATCGCCGGCGACCGCACCGGCATCTATCCGCTCGCCTCCCCCGGTGGCTGGCGGATCATCGGCCGCACACCGCTGGCTCTCTTCCGCCCCGATCACGATCCACCGACGCGCCTCGCCGCCGGCGACGTCGTGCGCTTCACCCCGATCGATGCCGGCGAGTTCGTCCGCCTCGTGGCGGAGGCCGAACGATGATCCACGTCGTGCGCGCGGCCGGCCAGACCACGGTGCAGGATCTCGGCCGCCCCGGCCACCGCGGCCGGGGCATCGTCCCCGGCGGCGCCGCCGACACCTTGGCCCTCGTCACCGCCAACCTGCTCGTCGGCAACCCGGCGGGCACGGCGGCGCTCGAGATGACACTCCTCGGCCCGGCGCTGTCCGTCGATCGGCCGACCACGATCGCGCTCTCCGGCGCCGACCTCGGCATGCGGGTCGACGGCCGGCCCTGCCCGCCGTGGCGGGCGCACGACCTGCCGGCCGACGCCTGCATCGAGTTCGCCGGACGCCGCAGCGGCTGCCGGGCGATCCTCGCCGTCGCCGGAGGCATCGACGTCGCCTCCGTGCTCGGCAGCCGCGCCACCGACCTGCGCGCCGGCCTCGGCGGCCTTGGCGGGCGGGCGCTGCGGACCGGCGACCTGCTCCCGATCGGTCCGGAGCCCGCACGGCGACCGCCGTCCGGGCCGGCGCTGGCCCCCGACCTCCGCAGCCACGGAGGCGGAAGGGTGCGCTTCGTCGCCGGCCCCGAAGCCGGCTGGTTCACGGCGGCCGCGCGCGACACCTTCGCCACCTCCCCCTACACGCTGACCGCCGCCAGCGACCGGATGGGATGCCGCCTCGCCGGAGCGCCGCTTCCCCTCGCGGCACCGCGCGACATGCTCTCGCAGTCGGTGCTTCCGGGCACGGTGCAGGTGCCCCCCGGGGGCCTGCCGATCGTGCTCCTGGCCGACGCGCCGGTGACCGGCGGCTACCCGAGAATCGGCGTCGTGATCACCGTCGACCTCCCGATCGTCGCGCAGACGATGCCGGGGGAGACGCTCCGGTTCCACGAGGTGGGGCTCGACGAGGCGCTGGCGCTGTGCCGGGAGCGCCGCAGCGCCCTCGCCCGACTCGGCGCCGGGCTGGCGTGCGCGGAGACGCACCGATGACGGGCCGGCACCGCGTCGATCTCAATGCCGACATGGGTGAGGGCGATGGCGACGCCGATGCGGCGCTCCTGGCGATCGTGAGCAGCTGCTCCATCGCCTGCGGCGGCCACGCCGGCGATGCCGGCTCGATGGCGCGCACGGTCCGCCTCGCGGGCGCCCGTGGCGTGGCGGTCGGAGCGCACCCGTCGTATCCCGACCGCGCGGGTTTCGGACGACGGCCGATCGCGATCGCCCCGGCGCGGCTCACCGCGGCGCTCGAAGCGCAGATCGGAGCGCTCGCCACGATCGCCGCCGCTGCCGGGGTGCGGCTCGCCCATGTGAAGCCGCACGGTGCCCTCTACGCCACCGCGGCGACCGACCGCCGCGTGGCCGACGCCGTGGTCGCGGCGGTGCGCGCGATCGACCCGCGGCTCGTACTCGTGGGTCTGTCCGGCGGCGCGCTGCTCCGTGCCGGCACCGACGGCGGACTCGCGGTCGCCAGCGAGGCGTTCGCCGACCGTGGCTACGGGGCCGATGGCACGCTCACGCCCCGTGGTTTCCCCGGCGCCGTCCTCCACGACGCGGCGGCGGTGGCCGCCCGGGCACTGCGGATGGTGACAGCGGGAATCGTCGCGGCTGCCGACGGCGCCGCGCTGCCGGTGCGTGCCGACACCATCTGCATCCATGGCGACACGCCGAACGCCGCCGCGCTCGCCGGCGCCGTGCGCGCGGCACTCGATGCCGCCGGCGTGACCGTCGCGCCGTTCAGTTCCGCCCGATGAAGCTCGGGCGCAGCCGGTGCCCGCCGCCCGGCAGGGCGCGGAGGATGCCGACGAGAAGACCTTCTTCATCGACCGCGGCGAGCGCCTCGGGCGCTTCCGGCGGCAGCGTGATCGGCCGCCCCAGCGCCAGGGCGTCGCGATCCTGGCGGTTCACCGTCAGCCGCGCCAGATGGGGCACGGCGGCGAGCGCCGGCTGCAGCAGACCGACGAGCGCCGTCGGGGTGACCGCGTCGGGGTCGACGGCAGCGGCACGCCAGAACGGGCCGATCGCGGTGCGCTCGAGCGCTTCCATCACCGCCGTCGTGCCGAGCGCCGCGGCGAGGTCGCGGCCGATCGCGCGGACGAACGTCCCCGACGAGCAGACGATGTCGACGTCGAGCCGCGGCCAGTCGTAGGCGCTGATCGCCAGCCGGTCGATCCGGACCGGTTTGGGCGCCAGATCGAGCACGCGCCCCTTGCGCGCGAGCCGGTAGGCGCGCTTGCCGTCGACGTGGACCGCCGAGTAGTCGCAGGGGCGTTGGAGGATGTCGCCTTCGAGCGCGCGGGCGGCAGCGGCGATCGCCGCGGGTGCGGGGCGGAGCGGATCGTCCTCGACGACCAGCGCCGTCTCGAGGTCGTCGGAGGGACTCGACCGGCCGAGGAGGAACGTCGCCCGGTAGTGCTTCGGCAGCTCGTGGAGATGGTCGACGAGGCGCGTCGCCGGGCCGAGGCAGACGATCACGACGCCGCACGCCAGCGGGTCGAGCGTGCCGGCGTGGCCGACCGCCTTCGTGCCGGCCGCGCGGGCGACGACATCGACGACGGCGCGCGACGTCGCCCCCGACGGCTTGTCGATCGCGATCAGGCCGATGAGCGGGGTGGGGGGCATGGGGCGGCGGCAGGACGCGGAACGGTGCCCTCTTCTCGCAGATCGCCGGCGGGAGCCCAAGCCCGTCGCACGCCCCAGCGGGCGCCGGCGTCCGCCGCCTCGGGAGGCGGTTCGCGCCGGTGGCACCGGGCCGCTATCCTCTGGCCCGATTCCTTTTCACGGCCCCCGGGGGAACACCACTCGTGATCGTCCTTCACCGTCTTGTCGTCATCGCGCTGGCCGTCGTCGTGGCGACGGCCGCCGCCCCCGCCTCCGCCCAGACCGCCGACACGATCTACACCGGCGGACCGATCCTCACGATGCGCGGCGAGAAGCCCGAGATCGCCGAGGCCCTGGCGCGGATGAAGGCCCAGGCCGCGAAGGTGCCGCCCGGCGGCTGGATCGTCGGCTTCGGCTACCAGGCCAAGAAACTCGCCGAGAACCGGACGCCGTCGCGTGCCGAGCTCGACACCGTCTCGACGACCGTCCCGGTCCTGATCGTCGACAGTTCCGGCCACCTCGGCGCCGGGAACTCGAAGGTCTTCGAAGTCGCCGGGATCACGGCCGACACACCCGACCCCGCCGGCGGCGCGTTCGCCCGCGGCCCCGACGGCAAGAGCCTCGCCGGCCCGATGGAGGAGACGGCGCTCAACGCGATCCGCGCGAAGCGCCCGCCGTTCACCGGCAAGCTCGCCGCCGATGCGATCACCGGTGCCGCCCGCGTCTGGGCCAGCTACGGCCAGACCACGGCCATGGAGGCGGGCCTCGGCCTCGGCAACGACGACATCGACATCGTCCTCCACGCGATGGCGGAGAACCTCCTCCCGATCGACCTCTACGTGGCGGCCAAGGATTCCAACGTCGATGCCGCCCTCGCGGCCGCCTACCGCGTCGACGCCGCGGTGAAGGAGGCGGAGAGCGGAACGGGCTCCCCCGCGGCGCGGCTGCTCGCCGCCCGCCCCGACCTCGACACGCGCTACGTCAACCGCGTCCGCCTCGGCGGCATCACGTTCTGGCTCGACGGCAGCCTCGACACGGCCTGGATGAAGGAGCCCTACGCCGCCAATCCGCCGGGCAAGGAGGGGGAGTACCGCGCCTACCGCCAGATCCCCGACGAGGTCCTCGACGCCGCCTTCGACCGCTTCTGGCCAACCAGCTTCCAGATCCACATGCACATCAACGGCGACGCCGTCGCCGACCAGGCGCTGGCGGCGATCGAGAAGGCGGTGGCCAAGCACGGGATGCGCGACCACCGGCCGGTGTTCGTCCACGAGCTCAAAGAGGAGCGTTCGAAAGGGACGCTCGAACCGGGCAAACTCGCCGACCTGGTGATCCTCGGCAAGAATCCGCTCGACGTGCCGACCGACTCGATCGGCGCGATCCCCGTCGTCGGGACGATCAAGGAGGGGAAGACGATCTGGCCCCGTGAGGAGTGACGGCGGGCCTCCGCGGCTGCGGGTCAGCTGCCGGGCCTCCGCGGCTGCGGGTCAGCTGCCGGGCCTCCGCGGCTGCGGGTCAGCTGCCGGGCCTCCGCGGCTGCGGGTCAGCTGCCGGGACTGTGGCGGCGGGTTTCGCCGCCTCGCCGAGGATCGACTCGATCTCGGCCGCGGCGGCGGCCCGCTCGGGGTCGTCGAGCCGGCCGTCGCGGTCGGCGTCGAAGCGGTCGAGGAGCGTCTTTCGCAGCGCCTCGCGCGTCACCGCGCGGGCCGCCGTGCCGTCGCCGGCGCCCTGGTCGAGCCAGCGGCGCGCGATCTCGTCGCCGAGCGCGGTCCGCTCGGTGCCGTCGAGCGTGCCGTCGCCGTCGATGTCGAACCGGCGCACCGCGGCGCCGAGGATCGTCGACTTCACCAGCGGGCCGTTGCGCTCCACCTGCGCCATCACCTCGTCGAGGGCCCTCTTCCGCTCGCCCTCGTCGAGCGTGCCGCTGGAGTCGGCGTCGAACCGGGCGAGCATGAACGCCCGTACCTGCCCCTCGAGGTCGGCTCCCTTCTCCTTGAGCGCGTCGAGGGCCGCGGCGCGCTCGGCATCGTCGAGCCGGCCGTCGCCGTTGCGGTCGAAGCGCTTCGTCGCCTCGGCGCGGATCCTGTCGCCGGCGCGGTCGAGCAAGCCACCGAGGCCGCGGCGCGGCGGATCGGCCGGCGGCTTGGCAGGTTGTTCCGGTGCGGGCTGGGCCACCGCCGGCGGGGCAGCAGCCAGGCAGACGGCGAGCGCCAATGCCGCGGCAAGGCACCTCCAAGACATGCTCAAATTGCTCACGGGTCACCTCCGCTCGGTTCAGCCTGAGGCCGACGGCGTCGGCCCTCGACCCAAGCCTACAGCCTCGTGCCCTCCCGACGGGCGCGCCGCCACCGGTCAGGTGCTGTAGCCGCGGATCGGGAAGGCGTACAGCTCGGCCACGTCCGCCGCCGACCGGCCCGCCAATCGCACCTGCGCTGCCAGCGCCGCTGGATCGGCGACGCCGTCGGCGGCGAGGCGCCGGAATTTCAGGTCGACCAGCTCCATGGTCCGCACCGCATCGGCCCGGGCGTGGCCGAGCGGATGGCGCACCAGGCCGCTGTCCAACCGGCCGAACGCCGCATGGTCGATCGACAGGCTCGTGGGGATGCCATCGGGATAGAGGCTGTCGTACTCGCTCCCGCCGTGCTCGATCACGAGGCGCCCGATGAGCCGGGCCACCGCCGGGTCGGCAAGCGCCGCCGCGGAGTAGTCGTCGGGGAGGAGCATCAACTCCGCCCACCCCGGCGCGTGGCCGGCCGGAGATGCCGCCGCCTTGAGGAGGCTCCGCGCGAGGATGTAGGGGAGCGAGTGGTCGGCGCTCTGCCGGGTCGTGGGGGTGCGCTTGGCGGGGTCGGCGATGATCGAAAAGGCCGGCTCGTAGATCCGCACCACGATCCGCTCGATGCCTTCGAGCGCCGCGGCGAGGCGCGGCTCGCGGGCCAGCAGATCGACGAGCGCCTGGAGGCAGCCGGCCGATTGGTGCTCGTAGAGACCGAGCTTGAAGTGCATCGAGTGGATCGTGAACTCGTCGCCCGACCAGCCGAGCTCGAGGTCGAACGGGCTCTTGCCGTCGGGGCAGGGCTCGAAGCGCCGGTACAGCGCCAGCGGGTTGCGGAACACGTCGGCCGGACCGCGGAACCCCGCCAGCGCCCGCCGCGCGGCGGTCACGGCCGTCTCGGCGGCCAGCGCCGCCGACGCCCCCTTGCTGTCGGAGAGCTGGTGGCCGGCGCGGATCGCGCGGAACGGGACATAGTGGGCGACGACCAGGCCGATCGCCGACTCGATCGCGGCTTCGTCGCCGCCGAGCGCGGCGGTGAACGCCGCGGCGCTGGCGACGGCGCCGTGGTGGACGTGATCGATCGCGTAGCGGCGCAGCGCGAAGACCTCGGCCAGCCGGCCGCGGATCTCGTCGACGAGGAGCATCAGCCGCAGCGCGGCGTCGCCGTCGAGGCGGGCCTCGGTGGCGGCCGCGATCGCCACCGGATACCAATCGTTGTGGCCGAACTCACCGGCCGCGCGGCCGCGGGCGGCGTCGTGGCCGAAATTGGTGCCGTTGGCATCCCATTCGCGGACCGCCGACGCGTTGGCGGCGACGGCGCGCGGGGCGTCGCACCGCGCCGTCGACCCGAAACAGACCACGCCTGCCGTGCCGCGCTGCGGGGGGCTCGCGAGCGCCTCGCGGCGGAGGATCGTGGGGGCATCCGCCCCGTGCGCCAGTGCCGACACCCCGCAGCCCACGCTGTCGAGGTGAAACCGCTCCACCGCCGCCAGCGTGGGTTGGGCGGGGGTGGCGCCGGCGAGAAACTCGCGGCAATAACGGGCCAGGCCGCGGGCCTGGTTGGTGTCGCGGGGAAGGAGACGCGTGGCCGACACGGCGGGACTCCGGGAGGATGGGAAACCCGCTTGTTCTATCGCAGCGGACCCCTCCCGGCGCCGCCGGCACGCCGGTCGTGCGGCTACAATGGATCCATGGAACCGACGCGATTGGGTCCCTACGCGGTCACCCGGCGGCTCGGCCGCGGTGGCATGGGGGCGGTCTATGAGGCGACCGACACCACCACCACCAAGACGGTGGCGGTGAAGGTCCTCGCCGCCCACCTCGCCGAGGACCCGTCGCTGCGACGCCGGTTCCATGCCGAGATCGACACGCTCAAGAACCTGCGCCATCCCGGCATCGTGCAGCTCCTCGCCTTCGGAGAGGAGGAGGGCACCCCGTATTTCGCGATGGAATTGGTGCGCGGCGCGAGCCTCGAGCAGCTCCTCCGCGACGGGCGGCGCTACAGCTGGCGCGAGACGGTGACCGCCGCCCTGGCGATCTCCCGGGCGTTGAAGGTGGCGCACGACCATGGCGTCGTGCACCGCGACCTGAAGCCGGCCAATCTGCTCGTCCCCGAATCGGCAGGGAGCCTCGAGGCGATCAAGCTCGCCGATTTCGGGATCGCCAAGCTGTTTGCCAGCGGCACCCACACCTCGCACGGCTCGATCATCGGGACGGCCGAATACATGTCGCCGGAACAGGCGGCAGGCCGGCCGGTCGATCACCGCACCGACCTCTACGCCCTCGGTCTGGTGATGTACGCGATGCTCGCGGGGCGGCCGCCGTTCCGCGGCGACCAGGCGACGGTGATCATCCATCGGCAGCGGACGGAGAAGCCGCAGCGCGTCGGCAGTGTCGCGCCCGACGTGCCGCCGCTCCTCGAGGAGTTGATCGACCGGCTGCTCGCCAAGGACCCGGCCGCGCGGCCGGCCAGCGCCCTGGCCCTCGGGCGGCTGCTGTCGGCGATCGAGGTCGTCGTCCCCGAGGCGGAGACGCCGCCGCCGACCCCGGACGCCCGCGGCGAAGGGGACACGCGCACCGAGCAACTCGTGATCGGCAAGCCGACGCTCGAGCTTCCGGGCGATCCGGCCGACGCCGACAGCCACACCACCGTGATGCAGCCGCCGCAGGGCGCGTCGGCAGTCCCCGCTCGGCAGCACGAGCCGGTCCGCCCCCCGGCCACCAAGCGCGTCGGCCGCGACGGCACCGCCGGCAAGCCCGAGACGCGACCGACCGGCAACCGCCCCGAGGCACCCGCACTGCCCGCCGTGGAGCCCACCCCGGTGCGGCGCACGCGGTTCACGACGGTCGAGGATCTCGAGCGCGTCGCCAAACGCCGGCAGCAACGCCTCGACATGCTGCAGGCGGCCTGGCGCTGGACGGCGGCGCTCGCGCTCACCGCGGCCGCCGGCTACGGCTTCTGGCTCCTGTTCCGCCCCACCACGGCCGACCAGCTCTATGGCCGGATCCGCCGGGTGATCACCGACCCGGAGGCCGACCCGCGCGATGCCCGGCGCGACATCGACACGTTCGTCAAGCGTTTTCCCGACGATGCGCGGTTCGGCGAGGTGGACGAACGCCGCTTGACGCTCCTGCTCGACGCGCTGGAGAAGCGGTCGAAGCTCCCGCTCGACGCCGACCCGCCGCGGCTGAAGCGCGAATACTACGCGGCCACCGCCCGTGCCGGGACCGACCGCAACGCCGCCGTCGACGCGCTCGACGCGCTCCTCGCCGGCCATGCCGACATGCTCCGCGAGGCCGACGACCTCCCCTCGACGCGCCTCTCCGACGACATGCAGTGGCTCCTGCTCGCCCGACGGCGGCTGATGGAGATCAAGCCCGAAGCCCGGCGCGACGCCGAGGAGGATCTCGTCGCGATCCGCCAGAAGCTCGCCGATGCCGCCCGGCTCGCCGCCCAGGCGCAGCAGGCTCCGCCGGCACCGCGGGCCGCCCTCGAGACGCGGCGCCGCGAGATCCTCGAGAGCGTGATCACCACCTACGGCGGGCGCGACCATGCCGCGGCGCTCGTCGCCGAGGCCCGCCGGCTTCTCGACGGCACGGCGGGCGGCGCGCGGTCCGCCCCGGTCGGCCCGGCCCGCCCCTGAGTCCGCGGCCGCGCGGCGGCCATCCTCGCTTCCCCGGAGCCCGTCGATGGCCGATCCGACACCGTCCGCGATTCCGCGCCCTCGCAGCCATGAAGCCTTCGCCCGCGCCAAACGGCTGATCCCCGGCGGCGTGAACTCCCCCGCCCGGGCGTTCGGCGGCGTCGGCGGCGAGCCGATCTTCTTCTCCAGCGCCCGCGGCCAGTGGCTCACCGACATCGACGGCCACCGCTACCTCGACTACATCGGCTCGTGGGGGCCAATGATCCTCGGCCATCGCCATCCGCGAGTGATGGCGGCAATCGCGGGGGCGCTCGGGACCGGCACGAGTTTTGGCGCGCCGACCGAGGCCGAGAGCCGGCTGGCGAGCCTGATCGTCGCCGCGGTGCCGAGCATCGAGAAGGTGCGCCTCGTCAGCAGCGGCACGGAGGCGGCGATGAGCGTCGTGCGGCTGGCGCGCGGCGCCACGGGGCGCGAGGGAATCGTCAAGTTCGCCGGCAACTACCACGGCCACGCCGACGCCCTGCTGGTCGCGGCAGGCTCGTCGGCAGCCACGCTCGGCGTGCCCGATTCGCCTGGCGTCACCGCCGGCACGGCGCGCGACACGGTGGTCCTCGAATACAACGACTGCCAGGCGGTCGAGGAGCTGTTCGCCGCGCGCGGCGACACGATCGCCGCGGTGCTCCTCGAGCCGGTCGTCGGCAACATGGGGCTCGTCGTCCCGTCGCGCGAGTTCCTCGACGCCCTGCGGCGACTGACGACGAAGCACGGGGCTGTGCTCGTGTTCGACGAGGTGATGACGGGGTTCCGGCTGGCGCTCGGCGGCGCCCAGGAGATCCTCGGCGTCACGCCCGACATGACGGTCCTCGGCAAGATCGTCGGCGGCGGCCTGCCGCTGGCGGCCTACGGCGGCCGGGCCGACCTCATGGATCAGGTGCTGCCGGCCGGGAAGGTGTTCCAGGCCGGGACGCTCTCCGGTAATCCGCTCGCCGTGGCGGCGGGGACGGCGACGCTCGAGGAGCTCCGCGAGCGTCCCCCCTACGCGCGACTGGAGCGGCAGGGTGCGCTGCTCGAAAAGGGGCTCCGCGACGCCGCGGCGACGGCCGGCGTGACCGCCTGGGTGGCACGGCGCGGCAGCATGCTGACGATCTTCTTCCAGCGCGGCGGCGAGCCCGAACCGGTCACCGGCTGGCGCTCCGCCAGCCGCAGCGACACCGCCGCCTACGGCCGTTACTTCTGGGGGATGATCGACCGCGGCATCTATCTCCCTTGCAGCCAGTACGAGGCGTTGTTTTTCTCCGCCGCCCACACCGACGCCGACATCGCCGCCACGATCGCCGCCGCCACCGACGTGCTGGCAGCGCTGGGGGCAGCGCCCGCGGGCGCGCGGTGAGACGGGCGGCACCCGCCCCGCCGACGGATGACTCTCACCGAATGTGGAAATCGACCACCAGCGGCAGGTGGTCGCTCGCCTCGCGCGTCAGCGCCGTGCGCACGATCCGGGCCTGCCGGATCTCCACCGCGCCGCGCACGAATGCCTTGTCGAGGCTGCCGAGCGCGAGCCACGCCGGGAAGCTGCGGAACCGGCTCGCCGGCGCCGTCACCTGCCGGAAGCCGTGCTCCGCCAGACCGCCGGCGAGCCGGTCGCGCCAGTCGTTGAAATCGCCGACGAGCAGCGTGGGGAGCTCAGCCGCCGAGCGGAACAGCGCGTGGCCGACGAGGCGCTGCACCTGCCACTGCCGCTCCCGCTCGGCGAGGCCGAGGTGGGTGTGGACGACGTGCAGGGCCCCTTCGGGCGTGTCGAGTACGACGAGCTGGGCACCGCGCGGCTTGCGCGTTCCCTGGCGCAGCGACAGCCGGTGGCGGCTGGCGACCGGCCAGCGCGAGAGGACGAGATTGCCGTAGCCCCCCGTTCCGACGGCGACGTTGGCCTGGTAGACGGCGTGGCCGTGGAGCGTGGCGGCGAGGAGGCGCGGCTGGTCGTCGTGGCCGCTGCGGCGGACGAGCCGGTCGACCTCCTGGAGGCAGACGATGTCGGGGTTCTCCGCCTCGATCGCGGCGACGATCCGGTCCAGGGAGTAGCGCCGGTCGCGGCCGCCGATACCCTTGTGGATGTTCCAAGAGAACAGCCGCATCTCACCCGCCGCGCCGCCGGATGTATTCCCGCTGGACCCGCGCCAGGCAGCTCTGGCCATCGGCGCTCTTGGCGGCACACTCGGCGCCCCCCGCCCCCGCCTTCTCGACGACCGCGCGGACGCGCGACGGCTTTCCCTCGGCGACGTCGGCATCGACGTCGTCGCAGGTCAGCCCATGGCAGGCGCACAGCGGCCCGGCGGGGTCCTTTGGCCAGAAGAAGCCGTGGGCGTCGGCGAGCGGGATCGAGCGCTCGAAGAGGTCGAAGTAGGCGACCGAGCACGACTCGGTGATGCAGCACGACACCGGCTCGGCGAGCGTCGCCGCCGCGCCGCCGGTGACGTGCGCCGCGACGGCCTCGGGGGTGACGGGGGTCCCCTCGGCGCCGCAGCCGGGGCAGCGCGGCGGGCCGGAGTCGGGCTCGCGACAAAAGGCTTTGTTCATCGGTGGAGGATCCGCGGCGTGGGCGACGACATCCTCGCGAGGATACCTCTCATCGTGCCCCAACCCCAGGAACAGTTCGTCTCCAGACCGATTCGCTCGGCCGTCGATTCCTCACCGATTCCTCGCGATCGGCTCATCGCCCCCAAATCCCTTGCGGGTAGAACGTTGTGGTTTTCCAGCGGAGCGTGCTTTCCCATGACCGACCAGTTCCGATCTTTCCTGTCGGCGATGCCTTTGTGGGTCACGATCGTCGTTGTCGCCACGGTCGTTTCCGGCTGCTCGAAGCCGAATCAGCAGCCGACGTGGCCGGTGACCGGCTCGATCGAGTACGACGGAAAGCCGCTGGTGGGAGCGACGGTCGTGTTCCACGCCATCGACAAGACGAATTTCAAGTGGAAGGAACTGCCGCAGGCGTTCACCGACGCCGAGGGCCGGTTCTCCGTCCGCACCTACACCTCCGCCGACGGGGCGCCTGCCGGGGAGTACAGCGTCGGCGTCGCGATGGTCCACCCGACGTCGGACGAGGGGGATGACCAACCGCGCCGTATCAAGGGGGCGACGGTGATCCCGCTGAAGTATGCGGACCCTTCGACCAGCGGCATCCGCGTGACAGTGGAGCGAAAAAAGACCGATCTTCCGCCGATCCGTCTCGTGCCCTGACAGCGCCCGTATTTTTCATTCGATTCTCATCCTGACCAGCCCTGGAGACCGACCATGCAACGCCCCGCGCAACGCGGCTTCACCCTCGTCGAACTGCTGGTGGTAATCGCCATCATCGGCACGCTCGTCGGCTTGCTCCTTCCCGCCGTCCAGGCGGCCCGCGAGGCCGCCCGGCGCTCGGCCTGCTCCAACAACCTCAAGCAGATCGGCCTGGCCCTCCACAACTTCGAGAGCGCACGGAAGTTCTTCCCGCCGGCGCGAGTGGACGCGGCGCCGGGCTATCCGGTCGTCGAATTCAACATCCCAGCGCCTGCCAGCGGAGCGATCCAGCACGGTCCAGGGTTGTTTATCCTGCCCTATATCGAGGAGTCGAACCTCTACAACCGCTATGACCTCAAGACCACCTGGAGCGGCTCGGCCAACGCGGCCGTGATCGCCACCCAGATCTCGAGCTTCATTTGCCCGTCGACGCCCGATTCCCCTCGGCTCGACACCGGCAACGCCCCCAACAGCACCGCCGCCCCGCGATGGCTGGCGGCGCCGCTCGACTACTCGCTCGCCAACGGCGTGAACGGCAGACTCGGCCTCGCCCCGTACAACCTCATCCCACCGATCCCTGGCTACAACTCGTCCGACCCGGCGACCGACAGGGCCCAGTACACCGGAGCGATCCTTCCGATCAGCACGATCTCGTCGTTCACCACGGGGATGAGCCCGCCGTTCTTCAACAGCCGCGCCAAGAGCACGATCGCGACGATCACCGACGGCACGTCCAAGACGATGGCCTGGGTCGAAGACGCGGGGCGCCCGTTCCTGTACCGCGGACGGACGAAGATCAACGGCTCGCGTGCCAGCGGTGCCGGTTGGGCCGATCCCGACTCGGAGTTCTGGGTCGACGGCTTTACGACCGATGGTGTGACGTCGCTCGGTCCGGCAGCGATGAACGTCAACTCGAGCAACGAGATCTATTCGTTCCACCCCGGCGGGGCGATGGCGGTGTTTTGCGACGGCCGCGTGACGTTTTTCGCCGACATGACCGACATCACGGTCATCGCGGCGTTGATCTCGGCCCAGCTCGGCGAGAACGCGAACGTCGATTGAGCCTGCGCGAGCTGCCCTCGGCCAAAGCCCTCTGAGGCCGGTGTCCACTCTGGCAACCGCGGAAAACGCCGAGCGTTTCCCGGGTCGTGTCGGCCGCATACCGCGACCTACCCTGGGCCATGGGCCGCTCGTAACGATCGCCTGAACCCTACCTGATCATGCCGCGTGGGCCCGTCCCGCGCGGTACGATCGGGCGGATGAACGCCCACGACGACATCCGCATCGGCACGCTCGTGCCGGCCCACGAGCGCAGCGCCGAGGTGATCGGCCAACTCCTGCCGCACGGGTTCGAGACGTTTCAGATCGCGTTCGGCCGGTCGGTCGGCGACGCTGACCTGGCGGGGCTCGCCGAGCGCGTCCGCCGCGTCGTCGAGGCTTGGCCGGTCGGGCCCCACGACGTGCCGCGCCGCGTGAGCTGCATCGGCGTCTACGGCAATCCGCTCACCAGCCCCGAGACGGTCACCGACTGGGAGCGGCTCATCGACGCGGCCCATCTGTTCGGCTGCGACCTCGTCACCGGCTTCGCGGGGCGGATCACGGGCCGCCCGGTGCCGGAGAGCTACGGGCCGTTCGCACGCGTGTTCGGGGCGCTGGCCAAGCGCGCCGAGGACCACGGCGTGCGCATCGCCTTCGAGAACTGCGACAAGCGCGGCACGTGGGACAGCGGCGACTGGAATATCGCCCACGCCCCGCAGGCCTGGGAGGCAATGTTCGCCGCCGTCGACAGCCCGGTGCTCGGCCTCGAGTGGGAGCCGTGCCACCAGCTCGTGAGCCTCGTCGATCCGCTCCCCCAGCTGCGCCGCTGGGCCCATCGGATCTGGCACGTCCATGGCAAGGACGCCACGATCCTCTGGGACGTGATCCGGACCCACGGGATCCGCGGCGGCGTGCAGTACGTCCACCACCGCACGCCAGGGTTCGGTGACACCAACTGGACCGATCTGATCGGCACGCTGCGGATGGCCGGGTGGCGCGGGAGCATCGACATCGAGGGGTTCCACGACCCGGTCTACCGCGACGCCCTCGAGACGACCGGCCAGATCGCGGCGCTCGGCCACCTCGTCCGCTGCCGCGGCGGGGCCTTCGTGCCCAACGTGTTTTGACCCCGGCGCGGCGGATCGACCACACCACGGTCCCGATCGCCGTCACGCCTCGAGCGCGGCCTCGATCCGCTCGATGATCGTCGCCAGGATCTCCCGGTCGCTCGCCGGCCGGCGCGGGCTGCCGGGAAACGGCTCGTCGGACGAGACCAGCCCACGCAGATGGAGGACCTGCGCCATCGAGTGCTTGTAGGCGGGCACGGGACGGCGGAAGGCGAAGTCGCCGAGCGTTTGGAGCGCGTCGTCGAGCTCGTCGAACCGGGAATCACCCTCGGCCCACCAGCGGTCGCGCCGCGCGAACGCCTCTGGCCAGGCGGTCGACAACCCGAGCAGCCAATCGCTGCCGTAGCGGACCATGTCGATCGCCAGGTCGTTGCCGGTGAACACCCGAAACCCGGCGCGCGTCCGGTCGCGGAGGGCGAGGCGCTCCCATTCGAGCCGCCGTGACAGCGACGAATGCTTGGCGCCGAGGCAGTTCGGGATCGCCATCAGCTCGCCGTAGCCCGCGAGCGACAGGATCCGGCCGCAGGGGACGAACGCCGCCGCCAGTTCGAAGCCGATGAACTCGGGCAGCCGCGGGGCGAGCCGCCCCAGCCGTGCGATCACGTCGGCTTCGTCGCCGGCGTTGAGGCCGAACGAGGGAAATAGCACCGGCGTCGCACCGGCGGCGACGACCGGCTCGGCCTCCCCGAGATGGAGGTGCTCTGCGAACGGGTCGCCCGGGCGATCGACGACACAGCATCCGGCGACGAGATCGCCGTCGCGCGCCGGGCCGAGCACACCCCGCGCCACCTCGAGCACGCGACGCCGGGTGGCGTCGTCGAGGAGCTGGACGTAGCCCGTGTCCATGTTGACCGCGGGCACGATCCCCGCCGCAGCGGTCCGCGCGACATGGGAGGCGAAGCCGTCCCAGTCGATCGCCCCCGACGCGGTGCACGGCAGGAGGATCGCGGAGATCCCGCTGATCACGCGCCGCGGGCGCACCATCGCCAGTCGGTCGGGTTGCACTGCCGGGGTGATGGACGGTGTCACGTCGGCGGGGGCTCCGGGACCGGCGGGGCGGGGCGGCGGGTATCATGCGCTCCCCCCACGGAATCGTTCCATGGCCTTTCCCCGGATCGCACGGTTCCACGCGGTCGCCGCACTGCGCGAACACTGCGCCGCCCTCGGTGCCCCGATCCCGTTCGACGATGAGCCGCTGTCGGCCGCGGCTGGTTCGCCGTTGGCCGCGCCCCGAGCGATCGGCGGGCGCACGGTCGGCAACCGGTGGTGCATCCATCCGATGGAGGGCTGGGACGCCACCGCCGACGGCCGGCCGACCGCGATCCTCCTCCGCCGCTGGGGCCACTTCGGCGTTAGCGGCGCCAAGCTCGTGTGGGGGGGCGAGGCCGTGGCGGTCGTCCACGAGGGGCGCGCCAATCCCAACCAGCTCGTCGCCCCCGCCTGCGGCGCCGACGGCCTGCGGCTCCTCCTCGACACGCTCCGCGCGAGCCACCGCGCCGCCCACGGCGACGACGGCGATCTCGTCGTCGCCCTCCAGCTGACCCATTCGGGGCGCTTCTCGCGCCCCGGCCCCGGCCCGCGGCGGCCAGTGATCGCCGGCCACCATCCGCTCCTCGACGAGCGCCACGGCGTCGATCCGTCGCTTCCCGTGCTCGACGACGACGGGGTCGAGCGGCTCGTCGACCGCTACGTCGCCGCGGCGCGGCTCGCCGCGGAGGCCGGCTTCGACATGGTCGACGTCAAGGCCTGCCATGGCTACCTCGTCCACGAGTTCCTCGGCGCCCGGCGCCGCCCGGGCCGGTTCGGCGGCGATCTCGCCGGGCGGTCGCGGCTGCTGCTCGAGCTTGTCGGCCGGATCCGCGCCGCCTGCCCCGGCCTGCTCGTCGGCGTCCGCCTGTCGCTGTTCGACACCGTCCCCTGGCACCGCGCCGGCGACCACGGCGCGCCCTGCCCGACCGGTTCCGAGCCGTACGACTGCGGGTTCGGCGTCGACCCGGCCGACCCTACGCGGCCCGATCTCGCCGAGCCGATCGAACTGGTGCGCTTGCTCGCGCGGGCCGGCGTCGTCGCGGTCAACTGCTCGGCCGGCAATCCCTACGCCACGCCCCACCTCCTCCGACCGGCGGCGTTTCCCCCGTCCGACGGCTATCCGCCGCCGGAGGATCCGCTGGTCGGCGTCTGGCGGCAGATCGAGGCCACGGCGCGCGTGAAAGCCGCGGTGCCGACGATGACGCTCGTCGGCTCCGGCTACACCTACCTCCAGGAATACCTGCCGCACGCCGCTCAGGCGGTCGTGCGCCGCGGGTGGGCCGACCTCGTCGGCCTCGGGCGGATGGTGCTTTCCTGCCCTGAGTTTCCCGCCGACGTCCTCGCCGGCCGGGCACCGGCACGGGGGCGCGTCTGCCGCACGTTCAGCGATTGCACTTCGGCGCCGCGGAACGGCCTGCGGAGCGGCTGCTTTCCCCTCGATCCGTTCTACAAGGCGCTCGAGCCCGACCGCGCGGCGCTGGCGGCGATCAAGGCCGGCCATGGGGGCTGACGGAGCTGCCGCGGGGGCCAACGGGACGGTCGAGGCGCTCGTGCACGCCTGGGGCGTGTGGCGGGCGCTGTGGCCGCACGTGCTGGCGGTGGCGATCGTCGCCATCTCGGTGTTCACCTCGGTCCACGCGATCCTCACCAAGCGCGACACGCGGAGCACGATCGGCTGGGTCGGCCTGATCTGGTTCTCGCCGATCGTCGGCGCGATCGCCTACGCGTTGTTCGGCGTCAACCGCATCCGCTCCCGTGCCCTCCAGCTCCGCCTCGGCCGCCGCGCCGTGTCGCACCGCCTCGCGGCTGCGGTCGCGACCCCGGCGCGGCTCGACGCCGCCGTCGGGCGCGACGGGGAAGGGCTGCGCTCGCTGGTCGACGTCGTCGACCGGATCACTCGCCAGGGCCTCCTCGACGGCAACCGGATCGAGCCGCTCGACGGTGGCGACGAGGCCTACCCGAGCATGCTGGCGGCGATCGACGGCGCCACGCGCAGCATCGGTCTTTCGTCCTACATCTTCGACAACGACGCCACGGGGCGCGAGTTCGCCGCCGCGCTCGGCCGCGCCGTGGCCCGCGGCGTCGCCGTGCGCGTCCTCGTCGACGGCATCGGCGCGCACTACACGCGCCCGCCGATCCTCGACGCCCTCGCCGCCGCGGGGGTACCGGCACGCGAGTTTCTCCCCACCAGCGTCCCGGTGTTCCTCGCCTACGCCAACCTCCGCAACCACCGCAAGATCATGGTCGTCGACGGATCGCTCGGCTTCACCGGCGGCCTCAACATCCGCGAGGGCTGCCGGCTGTCGCGTGCGCCGGCCCATCCGGTCCGCGACATGCACTTCGCCCTCGCCGGCCCGGTCGTCACGCAGCTGCTCGAGGTGTTCGTGGAGGATTGGGCGTTCGCCGCCGACGAGCGGCTCGACGCCGATCCGGCCTGGCATCCGGTGACGGCGCCAGCCGGCACCGTGCTCGCCCGCGGGATCCGCTTCGGCCCCGACGACGACGACCTCGGCCGGATCAAGCTCGTGATCGCCGGGGCACTGGCGGCGGCGCGGCATAGCGTGCGTGTGATGACGCCGTATTTCCTCCCCGACGACACGATCTGCCGGAGCCTCGACGTGGCGGCGCTGCGCGGCGTGGAGGTCGACATCGTGATCCCCGGTGAGAACAACCTCTCGCTCGTCCAGTGGGCCGGCACGGCGCTGCTCTGGCAGGTGCTCGGCCACGGCTGCCGTGTCTGGCTCTCACCCCCGCCGTTCGACCACACCAAGCTGATGATCGTCGACGGCGCCTGGGTGATGTTCGGCAGCGGCAACTGGGACGAGCGCAGCATGCGGCTGAACTTCGAGTTCAACGTCGAGGCCCACGACCGCGAGCTCGCCGGCCGCCTCGACGCCCACGTCGCCGCCACGATCGCCCGGAGCCGGCGCGTGACGCTCGACGAGGTCGACGGGCGGAGCCTGCCGATCCGCCTCCGCGACGGCATCGCCCGGCTGTTCGCGCCGTATCTGTGAAGAGCGCGGAACGAGCCATCCATGGCCTCGTTCCGCTTGGCCGACCGGTGGGAACGCCAAGGGTTCCCACGGTCGGCCGCCGCCGCATCCCGCGGCGGCAACGGCACGGCCATGCTCGTCACGATGCGCCACACGAGCCATCCATGGCCTCGTTCCGCTTGGCCGACCGGTGGGAACGCCAAGGGTTCCCACGGTCGGCCGCCGCCGCATCCCGCGGCGGCAACGGCACGGCCATGCTCGTCACGATGCGCCACACGAGCCATCCATGGCCTCGTTCCGCTTGGCCGACCGGTGGGAACGCCAAGGGTTCCCACGGTCGGCCGCCGCCGCATCCCGCGGCGGCAACGGCACGGCCATGCTCGTCACGATGCGCCACACGAGCCATCCATGGCCTCGTTCCGCTTGGCCGATAGCGGCACGTTGAACGCCGCCGAGGGGTCGCCTACAACTGCCACAGAGGATCCATTCCGCCCCGTTCCAGGCCCCCGGCATGACGCCCCTCGACAGCGCCCGCGACCGGCTCCGGGCGATCGGCCGCGAGTTTCACGGGCGGGGCTGGTCGCTGGGCACCAGCTCCAACTACAGCGTCGTCTCGTCGCGGCAGCCGCTCGAGCTGCTGATCACCGTCAGCGGCAAGGACAAGTCGGCCCTCGGGCCCGACGACTTCGTCCGCGTCGACGCGGCGGGGCGCCCCTGCGACGGCTCCGGCCGCAAAGCCTCCGCCGAGACGCTCCTCCACTGCACGATCGCCCGGCTGCTCCCCGACGTCGGCGCGATCCTCCACACCCACTCGGTGTGGGCGACGCTCCTGTCGGGGGCCGACGAGGCGGTCGGCAGCGTGCGGATCGGTGGCTACGAGATGCTCAAGGGCCTCGAAGGGATCACGACCCACGACACGGCCGTCGAGATCCCCGTCCTGCCAAACTCCCAGGACATGACTCCGCTCGCCGAATCCCTCGGGCAGATCCTCGCGCCCCGCTCCGGGATCCGCCGCCCCTACGGCTTCCTCCTTGCCCGCCACGGCCTCTACACCTGGGGTACGAGCCTCGACGAAGCGCGGCGGCACGTCGAGATCCTCGAGTTCCTGTTCGAGGTCGTGTTCCGCACCCGCAGCGCGGGCCTCGCCCCCGCCATGGCCCGCGTGCAGCAGCACCAGCAACAGTGACCCGGACCCGATCCCCCGTTCCGACTCCCGAGGAGACTCCGATGGCGATCGTCACCATTCCCGCCCTCGCGCGACGGATCACCGACCGCGCCGAGCTCGACGCCTTCCTCGCCGCCGAGGGAATCGAGCACGACGTCTGGCCGCTCGAGGATCGCGTCGATCCGGCGGCGCCCCCCGAGGCGATCCTCGCCGCCTACGCGCCGGAGATCGAGGCGCTCAAGCGGCGCGGCGGGTTCGTCACCGCCGACGTCATCGACGTCCGCCCCGAGACGCCGAACCTCGAGGCGCTGCTCGCCAAGTTTTCCAAGGAGCACACCCACACCGAGGACGAGGTCCGCTTCATCCTCCAGGGGAGCGGGATCTTCCACATCAACCCGGTGGCCCGGCCGGTGTATGCCATCGAGGTCCACGCCGGCGACCTGATCAGCGTGCCGCGCGACACGCGCCACTGGTTCGACCTCTGCGGCGACAAACGGATCCGCGCGATCCGGCTGTTCCAGGACATGTCGGGGTGGACGCCACACTACGCTGCCGACGGCGTCCATGGCGGCTACCAGCCGCTGTGCATGGGCCCGGCGCAGCTGGCCGGGCAGGGCGCCGGCAGCGGGGGTACGCGGCTGTGATCGTATTCGACGGCCGCGCCATCCTCCTCGACGTCGAGGGGACCACGTCGTCGATCGCGTTCGTGTACGACGTGCTGTTCCCGTTCGCACGCGTTCACGCCGGATCGTTTCTCGCCGCCCACCGCGGCGACGCCGAGCTCCGCAGGCTCGCAGCCGAGCTCCGCACCGAAGCGGGGGATGCGACCGACCCGGGCGACGACTGGCCGGCCGCGACGGCTCGGGCGGCGCTCGCGCTCATGGACCGCGACGCCAAGACGACCGCGCTCAAGACGCTCCAGGGACTGGTCTGGCGGCACGGCTTTGAGTCGGGGGAGCTGGTGGCCCATGTCTACGACGACGTCCCCGCGGCGCTAGCGGCATGGGCCGACTCGGGGCTCGACGTGCGGATCTACTCGTCGGGCTCGGTCGAGGCGCAGCGACTGTTTTTCGGCTATACCGCCCACGGCGACCTGACCGGCTTCCTCCACGGCCACTACGACACCACGACCGGGCCGAAGCGCGACCCGGAGAGCTATCGGCGGATCGCCGCCGACATCGGCCTCGAGCCGCGCCAGATCCTGTTCGTCAGCGACGTGGGCGCCGAGCTCGACGCCGCCCGCACCGCCGGGATGGCGACGGCCGCCGCCGACCGGCCCGGCAATCGCCCGGTCGACGCCGAATTCGCCCACGACACGGTCACGAGCTTCGCCGAGATCGTCACCTGACGCCGCCAGCCCGACCCGAAAGGATCGCCGCGGGGACATGAGTGCATGAGTGCCACGCCCTCGACCGCCGCCTGTGCATTCGCCGCGGTCGGCTCGACCGCACCCCGGCTCGACGAGGCGCTCGCCGCGGCGGCGGCCGGCGCGCTCGACGGGATCGGCGGCCACGCCGACCTCGCCGTCGTGCTGATCTCGGCCGGCCACGGCGAGGCGATCCGGCCGGCGCTCGAGGGGCTGTCGGCGGTGCTGCCGGTCGAGGCGCTGCTCGGCGCCACCGCCGAGGGGATCCTCGTCGGCGGCACCGAGCACGAATCGGGACCGGCGGTGGCGGTGTGGTTGGCAAGGCTGCCGGGGGCGGAGATCGTCCCGTTCGCGCTGGCCCACGAACGGACCCCCGACGGCGGCACGTTCGTCGGCTGGCCGGTGGTGCTCGAGCAGGCCTGGCCCGAGGGGGCCGGGGTCCTGCTCGTGGCCGATCCGTTCTCGTTCCCGGTCGAATCGTTCATCGCCCGCCTCGCCGACGACCAGCCAAGGGCCCCGATCGTCGGCGGCATGGCGAGCGCCGGGCGCCGCCCGGGGGGCAACGTGCTCCTCGTCGGCGGCCAGTCGTTCGACCGCGGCGCGGTCGGCGTGGTGATCGGGGGCGGGGCGCGGATCCGCCCGGTGGTCTCGCAGGGCTGCCGGCCGATCGGCCGCCCGCTGGTCGTGACGCGCTGCGAGGAGAATTTGGTCCTCGAGCTCGGCGGCCGGCCGGCGCTCGAGCGCCTCCGCGAGATCTACGCGACGCTCGACGACGCCGACCGGGCGCTCGTCCGCGGCTCGCTCCATCTCGGCCGCGTCGCCAGCGAGTACCAGGATTCGTTCGCCCAGGGGGACTTCCTCGTCCGCAACGTCGTCGGGGCCGACGCCGACAGCGGTGCGATCGCGATCGGCGACGTCGTCCGGCTCGGCCAGACCGTCCAGTTCCACGTCCGCGACGCCGCCAGCGCGCATGCCGATCTCGGCAGCCTCCTCGACCGCGCCGCCGCCACACCCCGGCCGGCCGGCGCGCTCGTCTTCACCTGCAACGGCCGCGGCAGCCGGCTCTTTCCCCGGCCCGACCACGATGCGGCGCTCGTCCAGGAGAAGCTCGGGCCGATCGCCGCGGCCGGTTTTTTCGCCCAGGGGGAGATCGGGCCGATCGGCCAGCGCAACTGCCTCCATGGGTTCACCGCCAGCATCGCCCTGGTCGGCCCCGCCTGAGACGGCCGACCGGCCTTGACCCGCGCCGTGGGGCAGGCCTACCGTCTCCTCCCCCGGAGGCGTGCCACGCGATGCGTTCGATTCCTGGCCTGGTCCGTGGCTGTGCCGTGGCGGTGATCGGTGTCGCGACCGGCTGCGCGCATCACCGTCAGGACTACGCCTACGCGCCGCCGCTGGTGGCTCCCGTCTACCCGCAGCCTGCGGGCCCGACGGTGCCCGGCAGCTACGCGCCGCCGTTGGTCACGATGCCGGGGCCCGCCACGGCCGCGGTGCCCGGCCCGGCCGGCACCGCCCCCACCGCTGCCGTCGTCGCCGACGGCCAGGTGCCCCCCTGTCCGCCGATCGACGGCGCCACGCTCGTGGGCGACTGCGGGCCGGCCGATGGGGAGCTCCCCGCCGGCGCGACGCTCGTCAGCGACGAGCCGGTCGGCAACGCACGCCCGGGCGGCACCGTCGTCGGGGCGGGCTACGTGGAACCGACGATGCCCCTCCCGGGTCCGATCCTGCGGTGACCGCGCCGCGTGCGGGCGCGTTCCCGTTCACGGCGCGAGCGGCACCTGATCGGGGCCGGCCACGTAGGCGACCAGGTCGCGGATCTCCTCGGCCGACAATGGCCCGAGTAGGTTGTCGGGCATCAGCGACTCGCTCCCCACGCGCCGGTCGGCGATCGCCGTGCGGTCGATCACGATCTCGTCCTGTGCGGTCCGCACCGTGAGCGTGCGGTCGCCGGCGGCGGTGACGACGCCGGTCACGGCCCGGCCGTCGTCGAGGAGGAACGTCTCGGCGCGGAATCCGGCGGCGACGCTCGCCCCGGGATCGACCATGTTCTCGAGGACGTAGTTGAGGTTGCGCCGGTTGGAACCGGTGAGGTCGGGGCCGAGGAGGCGCCCCGCGCCGAACAGCACGTGGCAGGAGGCGCAGGCGCGGGCGAACACGGCCCGGCCGCGGCTCCGGTCGGCGGAGGACAACACGGCGGGGGTCAGCGCCGCGGACAGCTCGTCGATCCGCGCCCGCCGCTCCGCCGGTGTGCTCCGGACAGCTCCCCAGACGTCGACCAGCCGGGCGGAGAGCGCGTCGTCGCCGAAGCCGGCGATCTGCCGGGCGTGGAACGCCGATATCTCCTCGCGCCTGATCCGCCCCGCGACGACGGCGTCGACGAGCAGGGCGGCGCTTGCCGGCCGTGCCGCGAGGAGGTCGACGAGCGCCTCGCGGTCGGCGGGGGTGAGGATCCCGAGCCGCTCGAGCGCCTTGGCCGGCACGGCGGGGTCGTCGGACCGCGCCAGCGCCGCCAGCGCCTCGCCGACCACGGCCCGGTCGCCGAGCAGGGCCACGAGCCAATCGCCCCCCGCGGTCGGCACGGTCGGGGCGAGGGCGCGGATCGCCTGCCGCCGGGCCACGGGATCGGCGCTGCCGTCGGCGGCGATCGCCCGCAATTCGGCAGCTCCCCGGCCAACCCCGAAGACGACGTCGAGCTCGCGCACGGCGGCCGCCGCCGTCTCGCCGCCGCGGCTGGCCAGCCGGGGCCCCAGTTCGCGCCATCCGGCAGGTGCCGTTGCCCGGCTCCAGCCACGGAGTCCGTCGGCGAGCCCCCGGCAGACGTCGGCGGCGACGGCCGGCTCGGCCTCGGCGGCCATCACCAGCAGCGCCGTCACCCCCTCGGGGTCCGACTCGATCCCGTCGGCGAGGCGCCGGGCGATCGACCGGCGCAGCGACGGCAGCTTGGCGGCCTTCACCAGCGCCACCGCCCGAAGGGTGTCGTGGGGCACGAGCCCGGCGATCCCGTACCACACCAGCCGCGGCAGCGCCGGATCGGTGGCGAACGTGTCGTGGCTGGCGAGGGCAGTGGCGAGCCGGAACCGCCTTCCGGCGTCGAGACGCGGAAGCAGGCTCGCGAGGTGGAGCGGCACGGGACTGTCGCGCTCCGTCCGTGCGAGCCGGACGAGCACGTCGAGCGCGGCGTCGTCGGGCTGCGGGCCCTCGGGCGACGAGCGGTCGGCGAGCAGCCGCACGCCCCACGCGCGCACGGCGGGATCGCCGTCGTGCAGCGCCCGCACGAGCAGCGCCTCGGGCACACGGTCGAGGGCGGCCAGCGCCCACAGGCAGCGCAGCCGGTGGAGCGGATCGGCGTCCGTGGCGAACGTATCGACGAGCCACGCTGCGTCGTCGTCGACGGCACGGCCGGCGAGCGCTCGCCGCTGCCACTCGCGAACGGCGGCCCGGCTCCACCACTGATCGGTGGCCAGCAGCGCGGCGCGGAGGGCGGCGCCGTCGAGCGCCGTGACGTCGATCGCGCGTGGGCCCGGCCGGCCATGGACGAGCCGGTAGATCCGGCCGCTCGAGCGGTGGACGCCGTCGTGGTCGTGGCACTCGCCGGTGTCGGACCAGTCGGCGACGAGCACCGCGCCGTCATGAGTGGCGACGAGATCCATCCCGCGGAAGAACGGATCGGCGAACAACGCCAGATCGGGACCGTGGCTCGCGGTGAACCCGGCGCCGCGCGGGGCGAGCAGGTCGGCGTTGATCCGCCGGCCGTGAAGGTTGAGCGTGTAGACACGGTCGCGGTACTCGGCGGGCCAGTCGTCTCCCTGGTAGACGAGCAGGCCGATGTGGGCGTGGCCGCCCCCCGCAGCGTCGGTGGCGTCGCTGATCCCGCTGCGGACGTCGCTCCATTTCTCGCCGGTGTCCCAGTGGACGTGATCGGCGACCTGGGGGATCAGGTCGTGGACGTGCGGATCGAGATCGACGCCGTACATCCGCTCGACGTGGCTTCCCGGCACGACGTGCCAGAGGTGGCCGATGACGGTGTTGATCACGAACAACTCGCCGCGCGCGTCGAAGTCGAACCCCCAGGAATTGGTCATCCCGTGGAGCACGCCCTCGACCTGCTTCCGGCCCGGATGGTAGCGCCACACGCCGGTGTTGATCGCCACGCGCTGGCTGTCGCCGCTGCCGGGCAGGCCGATCCGCGACGTCGCCTGGATCCCGTGCCGGCCATACAGCCAGCCGTCGGGCCCCCACTTCAGGCCGTTGGCGGGCGTGTGGCCGACGGCATCGGCGTCGAAGCCGTCGAGGACCGTCTCCGGCGGACCGTCGGGCACGAGGTCGCCGTCGCGGTCGGGAATGAACAGCAACCGCGGAAGATCGAGGACGAACACGCCGCCGAGGCCGACGGCGATGCTCGTGAGCAGTCGGCCCCCGTCCCAAAACACGGTCCGCCGGTCATGACGGCCGTCGCCATCCTCGTCGGCGAAGACGACGATCCGATCGCGAAACTCGTCCGACCAGCCACCGGCGTTGGCACCGCTCCAGGAGTAATTCTCGGCCACCCAGACGTGCCCCCGCGCGTCGGTGTCGATGGCGATCGGGTTGGCGACCGCTGGCTCGGCGGCGAACACCTCGAGCCGGAAGCCCGCCGGCAGCCGCGCCGTCCGGCACACCTCGAGCGGATCCATCGGCCGGGCGGTCGACTTTTCCGTGTCGACCGGCGTCGGAAAAGCATCCTCACCCCCGCGCGTGACGGCGCCTGCCGACAGCGCGAGTACGACAAACAGACCCCTCATCAACAGAGCCCTCATCAACAGACGCCGGCCGCCCACGCCGCCAACTCGGTATCGGAAAGGCACGGACGTCGAATCCACGGCGGTGATGGGCATCGTTCAACCCCCGGATCCTGAAGAGCCAACAACCATGCCGCATCCTATCGAACGTGCCAGAGCCTCGTCTTTCCCAGCCCAGGGACCCGCGAAGCCCCTCCGCCGTCGCCCTCGCATCGGCCCGTCGCAACCTCGTGCGGGTCGATGCGAGGGCAGAGGCGCGAGGGGCGTCCCCCTCTGCAGAGCCCGAGCGGAGGTCGCTCACGTCGACATCGGTCCGCGCCAAGCCCTGAGGCGCGAGGGGCGTCCCCCTCTGCAGAGCCCGAGCGGAGGCTTGGCCACCCGAAGACTCTTGAAGACGACACTCTCAGTGACGTCGGTGGTCTACGCATGGTGCTGCTCCGCTCTCCCACCGTCGTCGTCCCGTCAGGGCAGCGGATGGCGGGCGAAAAACTCCCCGATGATCGGGTTGGCATCCAACGACAGCGCCGACGGGCCGAGGTAAAACGAGTCGGGCACGCGCCCCGGCCAGGTGTGGCCGCCGCCGGTGATCTCGTAGAGGATCACTTCGGCGTCGCTGCCGTTCCCCCAGGCCACGCGCTCGATCGTGATCCCCTCGTCGGCACACGGCACCGTCTCGCGGGCAGGCTCCTCGGCCAGACCGTTGGCCCTCACCCACTCGAGCAGGCCGTCGTGGATCCCGCGGTGGAACGTCCGCGTCACGCTCCGCCGGCCGACGCCCCCGGCCAACGGCGTGAATTGGTCGAGCGACCCGTGGAAGTGGAGCACGGGCACCGGCCGCGACGGCTTGATCGAGTCGAGCGCCAGCGGCCCGGCGACCGGCGCGATCGCGGCCACGATGTCGGCCGCCTCGGCCGCCAGCCGGTAGGCCATCATCGCGCCGTTGCTCATCCCGGTGGCATGGATCCGGCGCCGGTCGATCGGCTCGCGTTGGCCGAGCAGGGCGACGAGCTCGCGGGCGAAGCCGACATCCTCGGCATCGCCGTCGCGCGCCTCGCCGCAGCAGTTGCCGCCGTTCCACGTGAGCATGCTCTCGCGCGTGCCGGTGCCCGCCGGATAGACGACCAGCGCCCGGCCCGCCGCGGCAAGGACGTCGAGCCCCGAGAAGCCGCGCATCATCCCGGGATGGCTGCGGCCGCCGTGAAAGGCGAGGACGACGGGCCATCCGGTCGCCGGCGGCGTCGCGCGCGGCACGCAGACCAGCGCCCAACGGTCGCGCGGGCCGACGCGCACCGCCACCCGCTCGACCCTGAACATGTCCGGGGAATCCGCGCTCATCCTGCCGCCGCCCCGTGATGGTGACGCCACGTGCCGCCATGTCCTACACTTCCGGGCGGCCGTGGGCGAGTGGCAGCGGACGCGTGCGAACGAGGGCAGCGAGATGGTGTTTCCTCGCACCGCCGGGATCCTCCTCCATCCGACATCGCTCCCCGGGCGATTCGGGATCGGCGAATTCGGACCCGAGGCCGTCGACTGGATCGGGGCGCTGTCGCGCATGCGGCAGCGGCTGTGGCAGGTGCTGCCGCTCGGCCCCACCGGCTACGGTGATTCCCCCTACCAATCGCTGTCGACGTTCGCCGGCAACACGCTGCTGGTGTCGTTCGACAGGCTCCGCGACGCCGGGCTCCTCGACGCGGCGGACACCGACGGCTTCCCCCGGTTTCCGCTCGATCGCGTCGACTTCGGCAGCGTGATCCCGGCGCGCCGCACATTGCTCTCCCGCGCCGCGGAACGGTTCACCCGTTCGGCACCCAACGGCCTCCGCCGCGCGGCGGTGGCGTTTGCGGAGCGCGAGCGTGCCTGGCTCGACGACTGGTGCCTGTTTGCCGCGCTCAAGGAGCACTTCGACGGCCGGCCATGGGTGGAGTGGCCGGAAGACGTGGCGCGGCGCGACCGCGGGGCCCTGCGCGTCGCGGCCGGGCGGCTCGCCGGCGCGATCGAGCGCGAACGGCTGCTGCAATTCTTCTTCCACGAGCAGTGGGAGGCGCTGCGCGACGCTGCCCGATCGCACGGGATCGCGATCGTCGGCGACCTGCCGATCTTCGTCGCCCACGACTCGGCCGACGTGTGGTGCCATCCCGAGCTGTTTCATCTCGACGCCGCCGGCCGACCGACGGTGGTCGCGGGCGTGCCCCCCGACTACTTCTGCGAGGATGGCCAACTGTGGGGCAATCCGCTGTACCGCTGGGAGGCACACGCCGCCGACGGCTTCGCCTGGTGGGTGGACCGCCTGCGCGGAGCGTTTTCACGGTTCGACGCCCTGCGCGTCGACCACTTCCGCGGTTTCGCGGCGGCCTGGGAGATCCCCGCCGCCGCCCCGACAGCGGCCACCGGCCAGTGGGTCGAGGCCCCGGGGCGGGCACTGTTCGCCGCCGCGCGCCGTGCCCTCGGAGACCGGCCGATCATCGCCGAGGACCTCGGCCTGATCACCCCCGACGTCGAGGAGCTGCGCCAGGAGCTCGGATTCCCGGGGATGCGCGTGCTGCAGTTCGCGTTCGGTGATCCGCTCGGCCCCGACGATCCCCCCGACGACGACCCGGCCGACCGCGTCGTCTATACCGGCACCCACGACAACGACACCGCCCGCGGCTGGTACGACTCGCCCCCCGATGCCAATCCCGCCCGCCCGGCCGACGCCGTCGAGCGCGAGCGGCACCGCGCCCGCGTGCGCCTGGCCAGCGACGGCACCGAGATCCACTGGGATCTGATCGCGATGGCCCTCCGCAGCCGGGCCCGGGCCGCGCTGTATCCGCTCCAGGACGTCCTCGGCCTCGGTTCAGAAGCGCGGATGAACACGCCGGGACGGGCCTGGGGCAACTGGGTGTGGCGCTTCCGCGCCGAGCAGCTCACGCCGGAGCTCGAGGAGCGGCTCGCCGGGCTCACGATGGACGCCGGGCGCTGCTGAACGGCCGGCCCACGGCAGTGGGCGCCGGTCGCACCCGCCGTGGCGACGCGCTCAGCCCTTCGCAGGCGAGTTCACCGTGGCGCGGGGACGGCGGTAGAGGGCCACGATCCGCTCGGTGGTGGCGGCGATCCGCTCGCGGACGTCGGCTGGCTCGAGCACCTCGACCCACTCCTCGAGGGCGAGTAATTGCGGGACGAGCTCGTCGTCCCACGCGCGGGGGATCACCAGCTCGACACTGCCGTCGGCGAGCCGAGTCACCTGCTGCCGCGGATGAAACGGTTTTTCGCACGCCCACCGGGCCCGGTGCGGCGCGACGCGGAGCCGAAAGCGCCGCGGCGGCACCGTCGCCGACCGGTAGATCGTGATGCTGTCGCCGAGCTCGTCGGCCACGCTCACCGCCCGCGGCGGGAACGGCCGCTTCGTCACCCGCGCCACCTCGACGCGGTCGAGCTTGAAAAACCGCAGGCCAGGCGCGGCCGCAATGCCCTTCGCCACCGGACAGGCGGCCACGTAGAGCACACCGTCGTAGAGCACCAGCGCGTCCGGCTCGATCGTGCGGCGCTGGGCGTCGCGGTCCCCCTGGCCGCGGTACCGGATCTGGAGCTGGAGCCGCTGACGGATCGAGCGGTTGATCGCGGCCAGGAGCCGCGGCTCGTAGCGTCCCTCCGCCGGCCGCGGGTGGACGACGAGCCCCTCGCGGAGGGTGTCGGCATGGGCGACCAGCGCCGGCGTCGCCAGCGCCTCGACGCGCGCCAGCAGCGCCGCGATCCCCCGCCAGTAGACCGTGCCCGCCAGCGGGGCGAGGAAGTCGCGGGCCACGAGCAAGGCGAGCAGCTCGGGCAGTGCCGCCGTCGGCGGGTCGAGGCGAGCCTGCCACGTCCCGCGGGCCAGGGTCCAGCACTGCCGCTAACGCCCCGACCCATCGACCGCGCGGACGCAGCGGAGCGGATACCCGAATTCCTGGATGAAGCCGAGATCCCGCCGCACCGTCCGGTTGGAGAGCTCGTCGATCACCCCCCGGTCGCGGAGGCGGTCCTTGAGGTCGACCACCGACAGCGGACGCCGACTCGCGCCGAGGACCTCGACGAGATGGCAGATCCGCAGCAACTGCTCATGGCGTCCGAGTGAATCCATACTACCGACATCCCCCGAACACCCCTCGCGAGAGGTGTTTTGCGTCCGTTCATTTCCTCATCATTTTCTCACATGGCCGCTTTGCGGCCTGATTTTCGCCAATAGGGTAGCTCGTGTGCGTCGTGCGCGTGAGGGATGCGCCCGATTCCGGCGGGTCGGCGCGAATTCGGACGGAATCGCGAATTCGGGACCAAGCGGCGGTGTTGGTTTTCAAGGGGGGCATGGTGCAGGTCATGTTTCCCAAGAAGGCAGTTCCAGGAGAGAGGGATGTCACGGAGCCAGGGTCGCCAGCCGAGGCCCCCACATCTCATCGCTTCGCAGCATGGCATTGAGGATGACGAGGAGCTTCCGCATGCACGCCGTGAGCACGACCTTCGGCGGCTTGCCCTTGGCCAGGAGGCGAGCAGCGAAGGCACGGATCACGGGGTTGTGCTTCTTGGCACTGAGGGCAGCCATGTAGAGGCCACTGCGTACCGTGGCTCGCCCGCCCCAGATGGTGCGGCGACCTCGGAACTGGCCGCTGTCACGGTTGAACGGGGCCACGCCCACGAGGGCCGCTACCTGCTGGCGGTTGAGCCGCCCGAGTTCGGGCAGCTCGGCCATGAGGGTGGCTGCCGTCTGGGCCCCGACGCCGGGCACGCTCTTGAGCCGCTCGTACCGGCCTCGCCAGTCGTCGTTCGACTCGACGAGCTGGATGATGGCCCGGTCGATCCGCTTGAGGTCCTTGTCGATCCCCTCGATCGACTTCCGCACGCTGTTCCGGACGAGCGTGGAGTGGGCCTGTTCGCAGCGGTTTTTCTCGGCGGTCCGGTGATCCACGAGTTGCCGCCGCCGAACGATGAGTTCCCGCAGCTGTTCCTGCTGCTCGCTGAACCCCTGCGGCGTGGGCCGGGTGGCCTCCCCGAACCGGGCGATGACCCCGGCGTCGATCCGATCCGTCTTCGCCAGGAGGCCGATGGCCTTGGCGAAGTCTCGCACTTGTCGAGGGTTCACGACGGCGATGTGATGACCAGCGGCCACCACCTCGGCGACGAGTTCCCGCTCGTACCCGCCCGTCGCCTCGGCGACGAGAAGGCACGCCCCTGCCTGCGGCAGGAGCGAGAGAAGCTTTGCACGGCCTGCGGCCGTGTTCTCGAACTGGCTCGGAGAGTCTGCGGTCAGGCCAGAGACATCGAGGCTCTCCTTGGCAACATCGATCCCGACGTATTTGTCATACCCCTGAGACACAGAGAAGTCCCTTCCTTGCAGATACGAACTCGAGCCACCGGAGTGGCGTCGGTTCAGGCGGCTGTTCGGGCTTTTATGACAAGACCGGCGGCGGTCACGCTTGGTCACGGCCTTGGAAGGCCGAAGGTTGTTCGACCTACCGCCGGTCTCCGTGCCAGCGGTGGCTGGGCTGCGCCCAGCACCATGGACGGAAGGCTCACTGTGGCCGCTTGAAGGTGCCTCGGGCAAGATACAAGGTTGTCC
>Ga0194133_10000507_pt1 | contig 78121 bp, 70 predicted proteins | sample TA2KigOf40mmetaG_FD_155448 | JGI IMG/M metagenome (GOLD analysis project Ga0194133, IMG submission 155448) | Freshwater microbial communities from Lake Tanganyika, Tanzania - TA2015055 Kigoma Offshore 40m | ecosystem: Environmental > Aquatic > Freshwater > Lake | place: Tanzania: Lake... | reverse complement strand
CGACGTAGTAATGGGCCTACTCGCGGATCTTCGCGAAGGTCTGGATCCCCAGCGGCAGCTTCTTCCGTGGCGTCTCGCCCATGGGGGTCATCATAACGGTGGGCCGGAGGGTGCGCCATAAGGACCCGATGCGTTCAGGAGCCTGCCGCTGAATCGGTGGGCAGCCCGGCAAAATTGATACGGACACGGCCTGGCATCGCCATCGGGACAAGCCGCCGCGCGACATCGACCATCAGGCCGAGACTGCCTCGATTCGAGGGTTGGCGCCGTGTCGGTCACGTTGGGGGCATCTTTCTTCGCGATCCGGCAGGATCGAGGCTGTCTGGGCGCTGCCCAAGGCCGGCACCCGGCAGCGAAATATGATTCCGAGCGGCCGGATGCCGTCCTTCACATGGGTTCGGGCATCGGAGCCTTCTGATCGAATGACTGGGTACGTGCCCAGTCATTCGCGTCGGCGGGACTTGACGCGCAACCCGATCCAATCGCCCCTCTGACCACCCCGACCCTTGCCAGCCAGCCCCCCGTCCTTCACCATGCCGCAGGTGGGACCGGGGGTCCCGGGGGGCAGACAGGCGGGTGCGGCTCGACAAGTGGCTCAAGGTCTCGCGGCTCGTCAAGCGCCGCACCGTGGCTGACACCTTGTGTGACCTCGGCCGGGTCATGGTCGACGGACGCATCGCCAAGTCCGCGACTCCGGTTCGTCCGGGCCAGCGCCTGCTGGTTCGCTGGGGCCACAGGATGACCGAAGTCCAGATTCTCGAGGTCCCCGCCGGAGCCGTTCCCACTGCCGAGGCCAGCCGCCTCTACCGCATCATCGACGGCGTCAGCCCGGAAGTGGGCGAGGCCGAGCACGACGTCCCTGTTGTCCCCATGGAGAATGCCTGACATGCGTACCCGCATCGATGCCGTCAGCGCCCGCGAAATCCTGGATTCGCGCGGCAATCCGACCGTAGAGGTCGAAGTCTTTCTCGAGGGAGGCGTCACGGGTCGTGCTGCCGTGCCGTCCGGAGCCTCAACCGGCGCCCACGAGGCCCTCGAGCTGCGCGATCTGGACCACAAGGAGCGCTACCTGGGCAAGGGCGTCCTGCGCGCCGTCAAGCACGTGAACGAGGAAATCGCCGACGAGCTCGTCGGCCTGGATGCACGCGATCAGTTGGCGATTGACCAGCTGATGCGTGACCTCGATGGCACCCCGACCAAGGCCAAGCTGGGCGCCAACGCCATCCTCGGCGTCTCCCTCTCCGTCGCGCGCGCCGCTGCCGAGGCCGTCGGCCTGCCGCTGTTCCGTTACGTCGGCGGGACGGGCGCGCGGGTCATGCCTGTGCCGTTGATGAACATCATCAACGGCGGCGCCCACGCCGACAACAAGCTGGATTTTCAGGAGTTCATGATTGTCCCCACGGGCTTCGAGCGTTTCTCGGATGCCCTCAGGGCCGGGGCCGAGACCTTCCATGCGCTCAAGAAGGTCCTGAATGCCCAGGGCCTGGCGACGGGCGTCGGTGACGAGGGCGGCTTCGCACCGGCCCTGGACAGCGCGCCCCAGGCCATCGAACTCATCCTGACGGCCATCGAGAAGGCCGGTTATCGCCCCGGTGACCAGATCCGGCTCGCGCTCGATTCCGCCTCGACCGAATTCTACAAGGACGGTCGCTACCACTTCGAGGGCGAGGGCGTCGTCCGCACGGCCGACGAGCTGGTCGCCTACTACGCCCAGCTTTGCAAGAACTATCCCATCCTCTCCATCGAGGATGGCATGGCCGAGGACGACTGGGCCGGCTGGAAGCAGCTGACCGATGCCCTGGGCGGGCAGGTCCAGCTGGTCGGCGACGACCTGTTCGTGACCAACCCCGAGCGAATCTCGCGCGGCATCCGCGAAGGCGTGGCCAACGCGGTGCTCATCAAGGTCAACCAGATCGGCACGCTGTCCGAAACCATCGAGGCCATCGACACCGGGCGCGGGGCAGCCTATCGTTGCGTCATGTCCCATCGCTCGGGCGAGACCGAGGACGCGACCATCGCTGATCTCGCCGTCGCCCTCAACTGCGGCCAGATCAAGACAGGTAGCGCATCGCGCAGCGATCGCATCGCGAAGTACAACCAGCTGCTCCGCATCGAGGAACTGCTGGGTGACTCGGCCCGGTATCCCGGCCTGAGCGCATTCTTCTAGGCCCCCCTCGACCCGTGTCAGGAGTCCTCGTGACCATTCAGCCCGAATCCCTCGCGGCACGCCTTCCCAAGGTGGGCCTCGCGCACCGCAAGGGCACCAAGATCGTGGCCACGCTCGGCCCCAGCTCCTCTTCCGAGGAGATGGTCGGCGCCCTGATCCGTGCCGGCGTCGATGTCTTCCGGCTGAACTTCAGCCATGGCGAGCACGAGACGCACCGTGAGCACGTGGCGCGCATCCGCCGCGTCTCCCGGGATGCCGGTCGTCCCATCGCCATTCTGCAAGATATCCAGGGCCCCAAGATCCGCATCGGCAAGGTCGTAGGTGACGAAGTCCAACTGGTGGCCGGCCAGACCTTCGTCTTCACGCCGGATCCCATCGAGGCCACGGCCGAGCGGGCCCACGTCTCTTACGACCGTCTCGCGGAGGACATCCCCGTCGGTCACTCGGTGCTCGTGGACGACGGCCGCCTCGAGCTGGTCGTGACCGAGGTCCGCGGTCGGGACATCGTCTGCCAGGTCATCATCGGCGGTCCCCTGCGCCCCAAGAAGGGCGTCAACTTCCCCGGGTCGACGATGCGCATCTCGATCCTGACGGACAAGGACAAACGGGACCTCGAGCTGGGTGTCGCATTGGGTGTCGACTTCGTCGCGGCCAGCTTCGTGCAGTCGGCGGCCGATGTCCTCGAGGTCAAGGAGCACCTTCTGGGCCTGGGTGCCACGACGCCCGTCATCGCCAAGATCGAGCGGCCGCAGGCGCTGACCAACCTCAGGGACATCGTCCTGGTCTCGGAGGGCATCATGATTGCGCGCGGTGATCTCGGGGTCGAGATTCCCGTAGAGGACGTGCCCCTGGTCCAGAAGCGGATCATCCGGCTGTGCAACGACGAGGGCAAGCCCGTCATCACGGCCACCCAGATGCTGGACTCGATGATCCAGAATCCGCGCCCGACGCGGGCCGAGGCGACCGACGTTGCCAATGCCATCCTCGACGGCACGGACGCCGTGATGCTCTCGAACGAGACCGCGGCCGGCCAGTATCCGCTCGAGGCCGTGGAGGTCATGGCCCGCATCGCCGTCCAGACGGAAAGGGCGATGAGCCGCGAGCCCCATCGCGTACCGCCGGGCGACCACCTGCGTCCGGTCCAGGACGCGATTGCGCACGCTGTCACCAACATGGCGCCCCAGCTCGGGGCGGCGGCCATCCTGACGGCGACCTTCTCGGGATCTTCCGCACGCATGGTTTCCAAGTACCGGCCCAGCTGTCCGATTATCGCCGCCACTCCTTATGAGGCCACGACCCGCCAGCTGGCACTCGTCTGGGGTGTCGAGGCCTATGTCGTGCCCGAGACCGAGACGACGGACGAGCTCTTCAAGCAGACGCTGCGGACCGTCACGCAGCGGGGCCTGGTCGACCATGGCGACATCGTCCTGCTGGTCGCGGGCGTGCCGATGGGCCAGGCCGGCACCACCAACTTGGTCAAGGTCGAGGTCGTCTCAAAGGTCATCGCGAGCGGCATGGGCATCGGCCAGCGTTCGGTCGCGGGCGTGGCCCGCTGGTTCGACGATCCGGAGACGGCGCTTCGCGACATGCAGCCCGGGGACATCCTGCTGACCGAGGCGACGGACGCGGCGTGGACCCCCGTCATGGCCAGGGCCGGTGCCGTCATCGTGCGGGCAGGTGGTCTCACCAGCCATACGGCCATCGTCGGCCTCGAACTGCGCGTGCCTGTCCTGCTCTCCTGCGAAGAGGTGGACCAGATTCCGACGGGCCAAGTCATCACGCTGGATCCGGGCCGTGGCGTGGTCTACCCCGGCCACATCCACATCTAGGCCGGGCCCGTGGCTGACGGGACCGTGCCCATCGGTGCGGGCGACGCTCGTGCGACCCGTCGTGCCGAAGCCGTCCTGATCGAGGGTTGGCAACTTCCTGCCGCGTTGCTGATGGAGCGGGTCGCCTTGGCGGCTGTGTATCGCGTGCAGGCGCATCTCCGTCCGGATGCTCGCGTCGTGGTGCTTGCAGGTCCTGGCCACAACGGGGCCGACGGCATGGCGGTTGCCAGGCTTCTGGCGCTCCAGGGCGTGCCTGTGACGGTCCATGCCGATGAGGAGGGCTCCGGGACCCTGTGGCGCCAGCAGGCCGACTGGGCACGCAGGGCCGGGGTCGCCTTCGGGCGTCTGACCGATTGGCGTCCGGGCACCGAGGCCGTTCTCGTAGACGCTTTGCTGGGCTTCGGGGCCTCCCGGGCTCCTGTCGGTGCCATGGCCGAGGCCTTGATGCGCAGCCAAGAATCGACGGCCTGGCGGCTTGCCCTCGATCTGCCGACGGGTCTCCAGCCTGCGACGGGCGTCGCCTGGGGGGGGCCGGTCTTCCAGGCGCACGAGACGCTCGCTACCGGCATCGTGAAGCAGGCGGTGGTCGCCGATGCCGGCATCGAGGCCACGGGGTCGTTGGGTTGGGTGGATATCGGCCTGCCGCCCGATGCGCTCGCCTTGCTGCCGGGACGCGTCATCCCGCGTCCGGTCGATCCCGACGTCGCGACACCCGGGGATCGGGCGCGCCACAAGGGGACCCGTGGTCGCTTGCTCGTCCTGGGTGGCGGGCCCGGCATGCCCGGGGCACCGGCCCTCGCGGCTTTGGCGGCGATGCGGGCCGGTGCCGGCCTGGTCGAGGTATTGGTCCCCGAGGACCTGGTGCCGCTTGTTGCCGAATGGGTCCCCGAGGCCTTGGTTCGGGGCTTGCCCCCGACTGCCCCGGATGCCGCGATGCCGCCTCTTCTTCTCGAGGCCCTGGGCCGGGTCGATGCCGTGGTGGCGGGACCGGGCACCATGCCCAGGGACCCCGTGGCCACGCTGGCCCGCGCGTGTCATCGGACCTTTGCCGGACCTGTCCTGCTCGATGGTGGGGCCCTTGATGCGCCTTGCGGAGCGCTCCAAGATGCCCGCTTCCGCGTGCTGACGCCCCATCCGGGGGAGGCCGCCCGGGTCCTGGGAACCACACCGGTTGCCATCCAAGCAGATCGTTTCGGTGCCGCGGAGCGCCTCGTGGCCGCCACCCGGTCGCACATCGTCCTCAAGGGCGCTCGGCCCGTGGTCCACGGCCCGGTTGGCCCTTGGCACGTCATGGCGTGGGGTGAGCCCGCGCTCGCGACGGCGGGCAGTGGTGACGTCCTTGCAGGGCTCGTCGGTGCCGCCCTTGCTGAACTGGCGCGCGCCGGCCAGCACGGTCGGACCGATTGGAGCGACAGGATTGCGACCGCCGTCGCGTTGCACCAGCAATGGGGCCATGCCGCCGCCGCCGCGATGGGGGGACGCGGGGTCGTGGCCCGTGATCTGCTAACATGGTCGCGTTCCGGCCCCGCGTGGTGGCCTGCTGCGCCCGGCCCCGAGTCGATGTGGACTCGGCTTTCCTGATGCCGCCGATGTTGGCGGCCATGTCCCGGAGGATGTTCGACCATGGCTGGCACCGCCCCCCTGAAGCGCCCTGAAGTCCAGGACGATAATCGCCTCGAGTGGGACCTCTCCAACGAGATCGTCCGGGTTGTCGAGGCCGCGGCACTTGCCGCCGGCCGCTGGATGGGCCAGGGCGACAACGACAAGGCCGACGAAGCCGCGACCGAGGCCATGCGCGAGGTCCTGAACTCGCTGTCGATTTCTGGCCGAGTCGTCATCGGCGAGGGTGAGCGGGATGAGGCTCCGATGCTCTTCATCGGTGAGGAGCTGGGCAAGGGCGGTCCCGAGATCGACATCGCCGTTGACCCGCTTGAGGGCACGAACCTAGTCGCCCGCGGCCTGCCGAACTCGATCGCCGTCATTGCCGTCAGCGAGCGGGGCGGCCTCGTTCATGCCCCCGACACGTACATGGAGAAGCTGGTCGTCGGCCCCGCGGCTGCCGGCAAGGTCGACCTCAATGCCCCCGTCAAGATGAATCTGGGCGTCATCGCGCAGAGCCTGAACCGCGACATCCCGGACCTGACGGTGATCATTCTGGATCGCCCCCGCCACGAAGAGCTGATCGAGCAGGTGCGCGCCGCCGGTGCCCGCATCCGCCTGATTGGCGATGGCGACGTGACGGCGGCCATCGCGGCAGCTGTCCGGGGTACGGCCGTCCACGCCGTCATGGGTACGGGGGGCGCGCCCGAGGGCGTGCTGGCCGCCGCGGCGATGCGCTGTCTGGGCGGGGAGATCCAGGGCCGTTTCCGTCCGCGCAATGCCTCGGAGGCCGAGCGCTGCATCCAGGCCGGGATTGACCTCGAGAAGGTCTACATGACCGAGGAATTGGCCCCCGGCAAGCAGATCGTCTTTGCGGCGACCGGCATCACCGAGGGAGACATGTTCCGTGGCGTCCGCTACTTCGGCAGCGGCTCCCGGACCTATTCCCTCGTCATGGCCGCCTCTTCCGGTGTCATCCGTTTCGTAGACTCGGTCCAGGTCGCCAACCGCAAGGTGCCGGTGTCGCTCGAGCGGATCTGAGGTTTCATGGTCCCGTGTGGACCTTCCTCGCGCTTCGCCAATTGCGGGCTCGTGCCCGGCAGACCGGCATGCTGGTGGCCTCGGTGGCCGTCGGCGTGGCCATGCTCGTCACGGCCTTGTCGCTGGTCAACGGCTTCGAGGCGGACCTCGTGGGACGCATCCTCGGGGCCACGCCCCACGTGGCCCTCGAGGGCCCTCTTGGCGAGGGCGTGGCACCGGATGCCCGACTGGAGCGCACGCTCGAAGACTGGCCGTCCGTCGAGGCCGTCCTGCCCTATGTCTCGGTCCAGGGCCTGATTGTCCGGGGCGAGACTGCCCGGGGGGCACTCATCCGGGGCGTCGACCTCGGGCGCCAAAGCCGCGTGGCCTCGTGGGCGCGCGGCCTCAAGGTCCGACGCAAGGCACGCCATCCGGACAAGGCGCAGGTTCTGCTGGGCATCGAACTCGCCCGGCATCTGGGCGTCTCACCGGGGGACAGAGTCCGCGTCGTCACCGGCCGGGGACGGACGCTCGATGCCGAGGTGACCGGCCTCTACGAGGCCGGGATGTATGACTTTGACGCCCATGTGGCTTACCTCGAGCTGTCCGCGCTCCAACGTGTGGCAGGAATGGGAACCCGCCTGACGGGCTACGAACTCAAGCTCAGGGACCCCTTCATGGCGCGGACCGTCGCGGCGGACGTCATGGCGACCTTGAGGGTGCCCGCGCGGTCCTGGACGACTTCCAACCATGCCTTGCTGGCCGCGCTGACGCTCGAGAAGTGGGTGGTCTTTCTTGTCATCCTGGCCATCGTGGTGGTGGCAACGATGGGAGTGGCCAACACGCTCGGCATGTGGGTGCTCGAGCAGCAGCGGGACCTTGGCCTGTTGCGCTCCGTCGGGGCGACGGGGCGCGGCGTGGCGGGCCTGGTGGTCCGCCAGGGCCTGTTTGTCGCGGGTCTGGGTATCGTGACAGGGCTGGCTGCCGGACTCGCCTTGTGCAGCCTCCTGGCTCGATTCCCGTTGCAATTGCCAGCTGACGTCTATCTGATCGAGCACTTGCCGGTCGCGGTGTCCTGGCCGGACCTCGTGATGGTCACGGCCGCTGCCCTTCTGGTGTCGTGGCTGGCATGCCTGCTGCCGGCGCGGCGTGCAGCCCGGCTCGATCCCATCGAGGTGCTCAGGCGTGCGTAGGCCCTTGGCCGTTGTGGTCGCGAGCCTCGCAGTCGTGATGTTGGCGGGCTGTCCGGGTAGCCGGACACGCGATCCGGCACGAGACGACGCGCCGGTGCCCGGAAGACCCGACCTTGCGCGACTCGGCTGGAAGCGCCTGGCCGTGGTCGCGCCGCTCAACCGCTCGGGTGTGGCCTTGGCGGGCAGTTTCCTCGAGACCGTCGCCCGGCAGGTCGGACAGCGTGGCTGGCCCCTGCGTCCCGGCGTCATCGACCGTCCCGGCGAAAGTCATCCGCCCGCATCCTGGTGGGAGCGCCAGGCGCGGGAACTGGGTGTCCAGGGATTCGTCACGGCCACCGTCACCGCTCTGCGGTACGACGAACGTCTGGACAGGGCCTATGCTGCCGCGACATGCGGCCTGCTGGACCAGCGCGGCCATTGGGTCTGGTCCCGCCGCGTGACCGGCGTCGTCGTGGGCGATGCCCTTCCATCCGGCAGCAACATTGGGCAGAATGGCAAGCAGTCGACCCAGGCTCACGTGGCACGTGGCCGATTGATGGCAGCCGTCCTCGAGGCGGCAAAGGAGTTCGCCGTTGACTTCCGTATTCCGTAATGAACGTCTCGCCGCGGGCCTGCTGGCCGGCGGCCTCGTCTTCGCCCAGGCTGCTCCTGCCCATGCCCTGCTCGGCTTCGATGTGGACGCCTCGGTCGCTGGTGGTTTCCTGACCTCGGGCACCGCGACCTCGCTGCCGATTGATGCAGACGCCTACGTGGCCCTGCCCCTGCTGGCCAAGGCGGCCCTTCACACCACCATGGTCGGCAATCAGCGTGCCATCGAGGCCACCGCGCGCTTCGAGCCCTTGCCCCTGCCGCTGATTGGTCTTCGTCCCGGCATCGGCATCATGCAGCAAAACATCGTCGGCACCTCCGGCCTTGCCGCCTATGCCGGCCTGGGTCTCCACGTCGGGATTCCCTTGCTGCCCGTCAGCATCGACGCCGAGGTCGGGGCCGGCATGAGGACCGACGGGCTCGTCACGACCTACGGCGTGGCGGGCAACTTCTTCCCGCTGCCCCTCTTGCCCATCGGCATCACGGCCAAGGTCCGCCAGTACCAGGCCGGTCCGGAGCAGTTCTCGGCGGCCCTTGCCGGTTTACGCCTCTCGCTCTAGGAGCTAGTCTGGGGTCGTGTCCGTCAGGGCGCGACCCCTTCGAGGTTTTTCCGTGGAACGCGAACGCATCCTCGTCGTCGACGACGAGTCGACCATCCGCCACATTGTGGAGACCCGTCTCAAGCTAGCGGGTTACGACGTGCTGACGGCCGCCGATGGTGCCGAGGCGCTCGAGGCCGCGGCGCAGCACCATCCCAGTCTCATCGTGCTGGACATCATGATGCCCAAGTTCGACGGCTTCGAGGTCTGTCGCGAGCTGCGCAAGAGCATGATGACGCCCATCATCATGCTGACGGCCAAGGGTGACATCACGGATCGCATCGCCGCCCTCGAGCTGGGGGCCGACGATTATGTCGTGAAGCCCTTTTCCCCCCGGGAGCTCGAGGCGCGCATCAAGGCTGTCCTGCGCCGCACGCAGCCCGAGACGGGCAAGCAGGCCCTGATCCGGATCGATCGCATCAGCATCGACACCGGCAAGCGCCAGGTCCTGAAGGACGGCCGCAAGGTCAAGCTGACGGAGATGGAGTTCAACCTGCTCGAACTGCTGGCCAACAACCCCGGCCGGCCCTACTCGCGCAGCGAGATCCTGCATCAGGTCTGGGGATATCGCCTGAACCAGTACTCGGACACCCGCGTGGTGGATGTTCATATCTCCCGTCTGCGGGCCAAGCTCGAGGACGATCCCGGTGCACCCGAGCTCATCCTGACGGCGCGTGGCACAGGCTACATGTTCGCGCAGGGCGCCCCGGTAGACCTGCCGCCCGCCGGTGCCAGCCGCGAGGGCTGAGACACCCCGCCCGTCTCAGGGGCGTTGAAGCAGGCCGGTCGACGTAACGGCCAACCGCGCCGTGCGGCCTGGTGCCTTGTCCGTACGGCGGTCCCGCGCAAACGAGGAGCCCTCGCTGGCCTTGGCCACCTTCTTGACCTCGGCGGCCAGACTGGCCAAGGCAAGGAAGTCCGGAATCTGTCGCGTCTCGTTGGTCACGACGGCAATCGACAGCGAGCAGATGCCGAAGCGCTGCACCTGTCCCTGCCGGTCCACCGACACGATGTAGCCGCGTTCCCGGTCGTCGGGCGGGTAGAAGCCCAGCACCTGCGCGTCGAAGCGCCGGATGATCTCGCGGCACAGATCATCGGCGGCGTTGGGCTGGGACATGATGATGAAGTCGTCGCCCCCGATGTGGCCGATGAAGTCGCCGGCGTGGTCCACGAACTGCACGGCATCCTTCAGGATCTCGGCCGTGAATTGGATGATGCGATCCCCGGCCTCGAAGCCGAACTTGTCGTTGAACGCCTTGAAGTTGTCCAGGTCGACATAGAGGACGGCGACTTGCTCCCCCAACTCGAGGCGCCGCTGGACCTCGGTCTCGATGACGAGGTTGCCCGGCAACTTCGTCAGCGGATTGGCGTTCTGGTCGTTGAACTTCATGATGGCCAGGGACTCGGTCATCACGTTGAAGGCCTCGGCAAGCTGCTCGAGTTCGTCGCCGGTGCGCAGGTCGAGCTGGGTGTCGAGCCGGCCGCTAGCGACCGTGGTGGCGTGACCTGCCAGCTTGCGGATGGGGTCCGTGATGGTCTTGGCCACCAGGTTGGCGGCCAGAAAGGCCAGGCCGCACGCCAGCAGGCTGAGCAGGGCGATGAACAACTGGGCTTGATGAATCCGCGCGTTGAGCGGGGCGGACGGCTCGCCGATAAACAGCATGCCGACGAACTGCGAGTAGTCCCCGAAGAGGGGCGCAAAGGCGGCAAGGTGCTCCTGGTCCCCGAGCGACAGCGTGGACTTCGCAACGGCTCCAGAGTCACGGACCGAGGCGATGATGGGGGCCTCGATGGAACCGGTCAGCGGTTGTCCTCCGGCATCGCGGATGCTCTGCGCCAGCCAGGTGGCGCGCCGGGAGTCACCCACGGCAACGCCGACCTCGAGGCCCGTGATCTGCTTGAGCTGGTCGGCAAAGGCCTGATCGAGCCGGGAGCCCACCAGGACGGCGCCCACGACCTCGTTGCCCTCGCGGATGGGGGCGATGCCCCGCACGGCGAGGCCCAGGTCGCCGATGGCCTCGAGACCCTTGACGGTTTCGCCCACCAGCGCCAGCTGCAGGCCGGGACTGGGCATCTCGGGAACGTCCGTCCGGTTGCCCGGCCAGAAGCCGCGCTGCAGCAGCAAGGTGCCCTGCGCGTCGTAAACCTTGAGCAGTTGGCGCTCGTCAAGGATTTCGAGTAGACGCCTGACCTCGTCCGTCCGCATCTTGCCTCCCGAACGGGCAAAGGCCGCGACCCGGGGGTGGCTGGCGAACATCTGCGCCGAGGCGAGCGCGTTGTCCTTGAAGTAGTCGAAGGTGTGCAGCATGACGGCCGTGTCGTTGTCGAGGCGCTTGAAGGCCTCGTTGTGGATGCCACGGGTCGTCAGCACGGCGGCGATCGACGCCACCAGAAAAAGCAGGCTGGCACAGACTGCGGAGAAGACGACGGCCAGCTTGATGGCCAATTTCAGGCGAACGTGCACGCCGGTCTCCTCCTTCCTGCCTGGACTATCGGCCGTTGCCGGCAGGGCCTTTCCCTGCCCTGCCCTAATTTCGCCAGGAGTTAACCTTTGCTACGATGGGTCCCATGCCTTATGCCCGGAACCTCTTCGACCTCATAGGCCAGACCCCGCTGCTGCGCCTCAACCGGGTAGTCCCTCAGGACGGGCCGCTGATCCTGGCCAAGCTCGAGATGTTCAATCCGGGCGGCAGCGTCAAGGACCGGCCCGCGCTCGCGATGCTCGAGGAAGCCGAGCGACAGGGCCTGCTGCTGCCGGGCGGCACGGTGGTCGAGCCGACGAGCGGCAATACGGGCGTGGGTCTGGCCATCGCCTGCGCGCTCAAGGGCTACAACTGCGTCTTCGTGATGCCGGACAAGATGAGCCGCGAGAAGCAGGACGTGCTCAGGGCCTATGGGGCGGATGTCGTCATCACGCCGACGGCTGTGGCCCCCGATCACCCCGACAGCTACTACTCCGTCGCCAACCGCCTGACGGCCGAGATGCCCGGGGCTTATCAGCCCAACCAGTTCCAGAACCCCCGGAACCCCGGTGCGCACCACGCTTCGACCGGCCCCGAAATCTGGCAACAGACGGAGGGCAAGGTGACGGCCTTCGTGGCCGGCATGGGCACGGGGGGCACGATCTCGGGCACGGCCCGCTACCTCAAGGAGCAACGTCCGGACCTCCTGGTGGTGGGTGCCGACCCCGAGGGTTCGATCTATTCCGGTGACACGCCCCGTCCCTACAAGCTCGAGGGCGTGGGCGAGGACTTCATTCCCGGCACCATCGACCTGACGCTGATCGACCGCATGGAAAGGGTCTCCGACCGCGAGGCCTTCGCGATGTGCCATCGGCTGGCCCGCGAGGAGGGCCTGCTCGTCGGAGGGTCCTCGGGCATGGCCGTCGTGGCTGCGGCCCGGGTCGCAGCCACCCTGGGACCGGACGATGTGCTCGTCGTCCTGCTGCCCAGCCAGGGCCGCGGCTACCTGTCCACGGTGTACAACCCCGAATTCCTCGTGCAGCATGGCCTCGCGACCCGCGAGGAGTTGGGACCGGCCCGTCGATGACCACGCCAGACTTCTCCAGCATGGGCTTCCGGACCCGGGCCCTGCACGTCGGTCAGCCGGCCGACCCGGCGACGGGTGCGACGATCGTCCCCATCTACCAGACCTCGACCTTCACGCAGGAGGATGTGGGGGTCCACAAGGGCTTCGATTACGCCCGCACCGCCAACCCGACCCGAAGCGCCCTCGAGGCTTGCCTGGCCTCACTCGAGGACGCCCGCCACGGCTTGTGCTTCGCATCCGGCATGGCGGCGACGGACGCCGTCACCAAGTTGTTGTCGGCTGGGGATCACGTGGTGGTCTCGGACGATGTCTACGGGGGGACCTACCGCCTCTTCGAGCGCGTGCTGACCCGTTATGGCCTGTCGTTCTCGTGGGTCGACGCGACGGACCCGGAGAATGTCCGGGCGGCGATCCGGCCCGAGACGCGGATGGTTTGGGCCGAGAGCCCGACGAATCCCCTGCTGCGCGTGCTGGACCTCGAGGCGCTTGCGGCCGTGGCCCATGAGGCCGGTTGCCGCTTCGTCGTCGACAACACCTTTGCCTCGCCGGCGCTGCAGAACCCGCTGCACCTGGGTGCCGACATCGTCGTGCACAGCACCACGAAGTACATCGGCGGTCATTCCGACGTGGTCGGGGGCTTCGTGGCGACGTCCGACGAGGCCACGTGGACGGACCTCAAGTTCCACCAGAACGCCCTCGGCGGGGTGCCTTCCCCCTTCGATGCCTGGCTGACGCTGCGCGGCGTCAAGACGCTTGCCCTGCGGATGAAGGCCCACGAGGAGTCGGCACGTGTCGTCGCCGAGGGCCTCGTCGGCCATCCCGGCATCACCGAGGTGGTCTGGCCCGGTCTCGTCTCGCATCCCCAGCATGCCTTGGCCGTGCGCCAGATGCGTGGCTTCGGGGGGATGGTCAGCATCCGCATCAAGGGCGATCTCGACCGAACCCGTGAGGTGGCGCGTCGGCTGCTGGTCTTCTCGCTGGCCGAGAGCTTGGGCGGGGTCGAGGCCCTTTGCTGCCATCCGGCAGTCATGACCCACGCTTCGATCCCGCGTGCCGATCGCGAGGCGAGAGGGGTGACGGACAACTTGCTGCGTCTGTCTTGCGGCGTCGAGGAGCCCGCGGACCTGCTCGGGGACTTGCTTCAGGCGCTTTCCTGAGCGACGGTCGACCGGACCTGCCGAAAATATTTCTCGCGGAGTGGTCGATTCACGGAACCCGGTCGAGGGGGGCTTCGTCAGGAAGGCAGGAACGGAGAAGCGGCCCGGCGGACAACCCGGGAGCCACCAGCCGCCATCCGTACCGGTCCTGTCTTCCCTCAACCAAGGAGTCCGCACCATGCGCAAGATCATGCTTGCCACCGCCGCCCTCGCCGCGATTGCCGCCACCGGTTGCGAGTACCGCTCGGTCCTGATCACCGAGCCCACCCTCGTCAGCGACAGCCCCGTCCGGGCCAGCCAGCCCGCAGCCTCGAACAGCGTGACCAGCCCCGCCGGCATCACGCTCAACGCCCTGGATGCCAACCCGACGAACGTCGCCAGCCCGATGGACCGGATCAGTTTCTCGGTCGTCGCCCACAACGCCAACAGGCTGCCGATGGAATACGCCTGGACCGCGACCAAGGGCACGCTGTCCGGGACCCGCGGCCAGACGGTGACCTGGATGCCGCTGCGGACGGACGGCACGGTCGAGGCCGGTGTCGCAACCGTGCAGTGCCTGATCTCGGATGGCGCGGGTGCGACCAAGGTGGCTGCCGTCAACCTGTTCATCCGGCCCGATGGGTCGGCCATCAAGGCCGATGCCCCGGTCGTCCTGCCTGCGAATCAGTAGCAGCGTCCTCTCGCCCCCCGGAGCCTCTCGGTTCCGGGGGGCGAACCGCTTGGGTTCCCGAGGGGCTAACCAAGCGTTTCCCATGGCAACACCCCCCGGACGGAGGAGACGTCCGGGGGGCGAAGGGGGGAGGAGCTACCTGGCCCCGGCAGGCTGGGGCACGCGCATCTGGGGGAAGACGGGACCGCCCCAGACCGGGGGATCCTCCCGGCGCGGATCGTTGATGGGCGTGCCCGGACCTTGCTGCGGGACATCCGGTGCGGCGCTGCCCTGTGCAGACTCGAGGATCGAGGCAATCTGCTTCAGGTCATGGCGGCGGTTGGCCGCATCCGAGGCACCCTTGATGCCGCCAGCCACGCCGGCGACGACGGCGCCGATCGCGACCACGGTGCCGATGATCTTGAGTGCGGGGCCCCCCATCCGGGTCACGGACTGACCCACGGCGGCCGTCGAGACCCCCTTGTAGAGGGCATAGCCCGTGCCTGCCGTCAGCGTCACGGCCGTGCCCACGCCTACCTGGCCAATGATGGTCTTGGATGCGTCCACGGTCGCCCCGGCCGCACCCGACAGGCCGGCCTTGGCGCCGGCCATGAAGCCCTCGGTCAGGCTGGTCGGCTGGTTGTCGAAGGCCGCCATCAGGTAGGTCTCGCCGTTGACGATGACCTGAGGGACGCGGTCCCGCTTCTCGAAGCTGAAGTCGAGGCGGTCGCCATAGACCACGATCCGCTCCTTGCGGTCCAGGGACTCGAGAAAATATTTCTTGTAGCCGTCGGTGGCGGTCGCGGCGACAGCCTGCGACACGTTGATGTCGCGGCGGATGCGGCCGATGCCCTGGTAGGCAATCTGCCGGCCGTTGACCATCAGGATGTCCGAACCATCCCCTGCGATGCGACCCATCGACTGCTCCTCCTGCACCCGCGAGGTGTGCCTGAAGGTTCTATCGTCGATTCTCCGGTCTGCTCGGTTCAGTTAGGGTTAAAACATGACAGAGGGATGCTTAAGCCTTAAGGTTCATCCGGGTGAGTCGTGCAGCATTGAGCACTACCGTAAGTGAGCTGGTCGCCATCGCGGCCGCGGCCCACATCGGATCCAGCCACCAGCCCCACGGACGCAGCATGCCGGCGGCCAGCGGCAGCATGACGACGTTGTAGCCCAAGGTCCAGCCCAGGTTCTGCACCATCACGCTTCGGGTCCTGCGCCCGAGACGGACGAGGGCCGCAAGCCGCATCAGGTCCGGTTCCAGCAAGGTGACCGGGGCCACTGCGCGGCTGCCGGCGCTGCCCTGCCCCATGGCGATGCCCACATCGGCTTGCGCAAGGGCTGCGGCATCGTTGAGCCCGTCCCCGACCATCGCGACCACGCGGCCCTCGCGTTGCCAAGCCTCGAGGATCGCCACCTTGCCTTCAGGCCGGATGCCCGCCCGCACCGTGGCGATGTCCAGCCGCGACGCAACGGCCTGCGCGGCCTCCGGGCGATCACCCGTCACCATCGCCACTTCGAGGCCGAGGCCGGCCAAGGCCTGCACGGCGTCGGATGCCTGCTGCCGCGGCCGATCGGCGACGACCAGCACGCCCGCGAACACGCCCTCGACAGCCACGCCGATCAGGCTGCCCTCGCCGTGACCGGTCGCGGTCGACGCGCCCTCCACCCCGCGTGCGGCCAGGAAGGACGGTTGCCCCACCATGACCCTGTGGCCCGCCACCACGGCCTCGACGCCGTCCCCAGGGTAGCCTCGGAAGTCCGTCACGGGACCGGGCAGGGGACGCTTGGTGCAGGCGGCGACCACGGCGCGCGCCAGAGGGTGCTCGCTGCCTTCCTCCGCAGCCGCGGCAAGCGCCAGCCACGGATGGTCCGAAAATCCAGGTGCAGGGTGCAGGCCGATGACCTCAGGCGTCCCTTCCGTCAGCGTCCCCGTCTTGTCGAAAACCACCATGTCGAGGTCCCGGACCCGCTCGAGGGCTGCGGCATCCCGGACCAGCAGGCCCGCGCGGGCCGCCCGACCGCTGGCGGCGGCCACGGCAAGCGGAACGGCGAGCCCGAGTGCACAAGGGCAGGCGACGGTCAGGACCGCCACGGCGGAGACAAGGGCGGTGGCCATGCCGCCGCCGGGCAGGAGCAGCCAGGCGACGCCCGTCAGCGCGGCCAGCAGGAGCACGGCCGGCACGAATCGTGCCACGACCCGATCCGCCAGACGCTGGGTATCGGTCCTGCCCGCCATGACTTCTTCCAGCGTCCGGGCCATGCGGGCCAGCAGGGTCTGGTCGCCGGCTTTGACCACTTCGACGAGGCTGGCCCCGTGGTGATTCATCGAGCCGGCGTGGACCCTTTCGCCTGTCGCGCGACGCATGGGCTGGGCCTCCCCGGTGAGGAAGGCCTCGTCAAACCAGCCCTCACCCTCCCGCAGCACACCGTCGGCCGGGACCAGGTCGCCGGGACGGATGCGGATGGTCTGGCCCGCTTGAAGTGAGGCCGCAGCGACGCGCTGCTCGTCGCCCGAGGGCGTGACGAGTTGGGCCGTCTCGGGCCGGATGGCCATGATGGCGCGAGCGGCACCCGTGGCATCCCGGCGAACGCGTCCTTCCAGCGCTCGTCCGAGCAGCACGAAGAACAGAATCAGACCGACAGCGTCGAAGAAGCCGTGCGGATGCACGCCGGCCGCATGGAAGGCCTGCGGGGCGATCACGGTGGCCGTGCTGTAGGCCCACGTCGCTACGGTGCCTAGGGCCACGAGCGTTTCCATCGACGTCCGCCCGTGGCGCAGTCCGGCCCAGGCTTTGGCCATGATGGGCCAACCCGGACCGAGGATGGCCACGAGGCCCAGCGAGGCAAGCAGGCGCCCGTCCGTGAGGGAGGCCGGCCAGAATGCGAACATCTCCGGCATCCCGCCCAGCAGCAGGGCGAGCGCCAACAGGCCCGACAGCCACAGGCGGCCCAATGGGTTGTCGTGTCCGTCGGCCTGCGTCGGAGCCGGAGCGTCCTTGCCGGGAGGAGGGGCAAAGCCATCGAAGCCGGCATCACGGACCACGCCCGCCATGGCCTCGGGTGAGGTTCGGTCGGTATCGTAACGAACGGTGGCCTGATGGCTGACGAGATCCACCCGCGCATCGAGGACGCCATCCGTGCCCTCGAGGGTCCGCGTCACCGCGGCCACGCACGAGGCGCAGGTCATGCCGCCGATGCCGAGGCGGACCGTCCGTTCGGTCATGCCGTCTGGCGCGGCGTAGCGCCATAGCCCGCCCGCACGACCCGTTCCTGCAGGTTGTCCGGTGTGGTCGTCGCCGGGTCGAAATGCAGCACGGCCATCGCTGGGTCGAGCGTCACGCTTGCCTCGGTCACGCCATCCGTTCCGGCAAGGACCTTGGTGAGTCGATTGACACAGCCTTGGCAGGTCATGCCGGTGACGTCGAAGGCGATGGTGGACATGGGTGGCTCCAGAAGGGGATCAGGACGGCAGCAGGACGCCGGGGTGGTCCCTGCGGCAGCGCCAGGTGAAGTCACAGTTCGAACATGACGGGCCCGGTTGCGGGGTGTAGGCCGTCTCCGCTTCGATGGTTCCGGCCGTCTCGTGGGCGCGGTCGAGCAGTTCGGTCACGCGTTCGGGGGACAGGTCGACGTCACGGCGTACGTCATCCGTCAGGTAATGCACCCTGTGGGCGACCGGGACCTCGTCCAGATGCACACGCACGAGGTGATGGTAGATCGCCAACTGCTGCTCGAGGGTCGCCGAGGGATGCTCCGGGGCCCTGCCCGACTTGTAATCGAGGATCACGAGGCCTGCCGCCTGTCGGTCGACCCGGTCGAGGATGCCGAGGAAGGTATGTTCCCGATACGGGGCTGTCAGGCGTCGTTCCAGCAGGACAGGGGTCGTGGCCTCGCCACCCCAGCGCGCGTGGTAGCGGTCGAGCAGGTCGCGGGCCTCTCCGAGTGCTTCGGCGGAGGCGGCCGCGGAGGCGAAGCCCGCGCTGGACCACGTGGCCTCGAGGTGCTGCCGGGCCGCGGCCGCATCGACGGATGCGGCGCCGCCGCCGAGGTGCAGTTGGTGGAGCGTCCGGTGCAGGTTGGCCCCGAAGGTCGCGCGCGGGCCGGGCGGCGTGCGGATGCCCAGCACGTAGCGGTAGCGGTACTGCGCCCGGCACGTCTGGAAGACGGCGAGGCGGGAGGGGGAGTAGGTCCGTTGGCGCGGCATTTCGGGGAGTTTTTCCTCCAGTATAATGAATAGTGTGGAGGGGCCGATGGCGGATGCGGCGTTGGTGGGTGGCGTGACCCTCCGGGGACTGCCGGATCGTGTCGCGGTCCTCTGTCCGGAGGCGCGGCCGTGACCCCGCGCATCGCGCTCGTCGGCGCGGGCCATTGGGGCCGGAACTGGGCGCGGACGCTTGCCGGCATGGGCGTGCTGGCGGGTGTCTGGGACGAGGATGCCGAACGCGCCCGTGCGGTGGCGGCGCCCTTGGGCGTTCCGGGCGGCGGAGGCCTGGAGGACCTGCTGGCCGGGCCCGACGTCGATGCCGTGGTCCTTGCGACCCCCGTGCCCCTGCACGTGGCGCACGGTCTGGCCGTCCTCGAGGCTGGCAGGCACGTGCTTGTCGAAAAGCCGCTTGCCCTCGATGCTGTAGGCGCCGAACGGTTGGTCCTGGCTGCCCGGGCCCGCGGCCTCCAACTGGCCGTCGGTCACGTCCTCGAGTATCACCCGGGTGTCGCCGCGTTGCGCCAGGCCGTGAGGGATGGCGTGGTGGGCCCCGTGCGTCACGTCCGAGCCCGCCGGCTCAACCTGGGCAAGGTCCGGACGGCCGAGGACGCCTGGTGGAGCCTGGCTCCGCACGACGTGGCCATGGTTATCGGGGTCCTCGGAGAAGGGCCGGAGTCGGTCACGGCCCACGGCTTGTATCACCTTGGGACCACGCGGGCGGACGAGGTCCACGCGTGGCTGAACTTCGCCGGGGGATGCACGGCACACATCCACGTCGGCTGGCTTGAGCCCGAGAAGGTTCAGGAGTGCCTCGTCATCGGGTATGACGGCATGTTGCGCTTCGTCGACGGGCCGGATGGCGGCCAGTTGTGGTTGCAACGCCGCGCCGTGCACTGGATCGGTGGTCAGCCCGAGGTTCGCGACGAGGGTGCAGAGCGCCTTTCCTTCGTGTCCGAGCCACCGCTCGAAGCCCAGGGCCGCGCCTTTGTCGAGGCCGTCCGGACCGGCCGGCCCGTGCGGGCCGACGGAGAGGCCGGCCTTGCCGTCGTGCGGGTGCTCGAGGAGGTCTCGGGCCGCCTGCTGCATCGGGTTGCCCATGGGGAGCATCGTCCGTGACACGCGACAATGTCTTTGTGCACGCGTCCAGCTACGTGGACGAACCTTGCACGATTGGTGCAGGCACCCGCATCTGGCACTTCAGCCACGTCATGAAGGACTGCGAGATCGGCGAGGGCTGCAACATCGGCCAGAACGTGGTCATCAGTCCCGGCGCGCGGATTGGAAGAAACGTCAAGATCCAGAACAACGTCTCCGTCTACACGGGCGTCACCCTCGAGGATGACGTGTTCTGCGGGCCATCGATGGTCTTCACGAATGTCGTCACGCCACGGGCCCATGTCCGGCGCAACGATCCCGACAAGGACTATGCACCGACGCGCGTGGGCAGGGGGGCGACGCTCGGGGCGAATTGCACGATCGTCTGCGGGCACGCGATCGGGGCATATGCGTTCGTCGCCGCCGGTGCCGTCGTGACGCGTGACGTGCCCGACCACGCCCTCGTGATGGGCAATCCGGCGCGCCAGCGCGGCTGGGCGTGCGCTTGCGGCGCCAAGCTGGTGGCTGGCGGACCCGAAACGTGGTCCTGTCCGGAGTGTTCGGCGTGCTACGCGATGGGGCCGGGCGGGCTCGTCCGGCAGGAGGTGCAGCTATGAACCCCTTGGCCATCTGTGACATGAAGCGGCAGGTTGCCGCACTCGAGCCGGCCTTGACCGAGGCCGTGCGCGAGGTGCTTGCAAGCGGCTATTTCATCATGGGCCCTAACGTCAAGGCCTTCGAGCAAGAGTTCGCTTCTGCCATGGGCAGTGCCCACGGCATTGCTTGCAACTCGGGGACGGATGCGCTGCATCTGGCCTTGCGGGCGCTGGGCATCGGACCGGGAGATGAGGTCATCACGACAGCCTTTACCTTTGCCGCCACCAGCGAGGCCATCGGCATCGTGGGCGCGACGCCCGTGCTCGTGGACATCGATCCGGCGACCTACGCGATGGACCTTGCGCAGGTCGCGCGGGCCATCGGGCCTCGGACGCGGGTGCTGCTGCCGGTGCACCTCTATGGGCAGCCCGTGCCCATGGACGGCCTGATGGCGTTGGCTCGCGCGCATGACCTGTTCGTGGTCGAGGATTGTGCCCAGGCGACCGGGGCGCGCTGCGGGGATCAGTTCGTGGGCACGATCGGCACGATTGGCTGCTTCAGCTTCTTCCCGACCAAGAACCTGGGGGCACCTGGTGACGGCGGCATGTGCCTGACGGACGATCTCGCGCTTGCCGAGACCCTGCGGATGTTGCGCAGCCACGGCTGGAAGCGCAAGTACTACCAGGAGTTGCTGGGGATCAACTCGCGTCTGGATGAGGTCCACGCCGCCATCCTGCGGCTCAAGCTGCCGCGTCTCGAGGGATGGAACCTGCGTCGGCAAGCACTTGCGGCCCGCTACGACCAACTGCTGGCCGAGGTGCCTGGCGTCGGCCTGCCCGGTCGGGTTCCGGGAACCACGCCGGTCTTCCACCAGTACACCGTAAGGGTGCCTGCCCGCGATGCCGTGGCGGCCTTCCTCAAGGCCGAGGGCATCGAGACGCAGGTGTATTACCCCTATCCCCTGCATTTGCTGCCCATCCACGCGTCTCTGGGGCTTGCCGCAGGCAGCCTGCCCGAGGCCGAGCGAGCATGCGATGAAGTCCTGTCGCTGCCGATGTTTCCCGAATTGCGGGATGACGAGGTGGATCGGGTCGTGGATACCCTGCGTCGGGCCTTGTCTTCGGTCCGGCCGGCGGAGGTCGGCCGCGGGTGAAGAAGGTCCTGACGGTCGTCGGGGCGCGGCCCCAGTTCATCAAGGCCGCACCCGTGCGGCGCGCTCTCGCCGGTCGCGTTCGTGAGGTCCTCGTCCATACCGGGCAGCACCATGATGCCGCGATGTCGGACGTGTTCTTCGCCCAGTTGGGGCTGGGCAGGCCGGAGCATCACCTGGGCGTTGGCTCTGCCCCGCACGGACGCCAGATCGGCCGCATGCTTGCGGCGATCGAGGAGGTCCTCGAACAGGAGCGGCCGGATGCCGTCCTGGTTTATGGCGATACGAACAGCACGCTCGCCGGGGCGCTGGCGGCGACCCGAATGCAGATTCCGGTCGTGCACGTCGAGGCCGGGGTGCGCAGTTTCAACTGGGCGATGCCCGAGGAGCAGAACCGGGTGCTGGTCGACCGGATGGCCGACCTGTTGCTGGTGCCCAATCTGGCGGCGACGGCCCAACTTCGTAGCGAGGCGGTCCGTGGGCACATCGTCTGGATAGGCGACGTGATGCTGGATGCCCTGCGCCATGTCCGGGCGGAACTCGGCCCCGGCGCGGCTTGGCGCGATCGGCCGGGGCGTCGGCTCGTGGTGACGCTGCACCGGGCTGAGAATGTCGACGACCCGGAGCGCCTTGGCCGAATCGTTTCGGCGATTGGCCAGCTTGCGGGTGACGGCTGGGCCGTGGCCTGGCCCTTGCATCCCCGCGTCCTTGCCCGGACAGCGGGTACGGACCTCGCGCCCCTCCTGGCCCGGCTGGGTTGCGAACCCGTGGACTACATGGCGATGCAGGCCCTGGTGGCGGGTGCCGACGCAGTACTGACGGATTCCGGCGGGCTGCAGAAAGAGGCGGCGTACCTCGCGGTGCCTTGCGTGACGCTGCGGACGGAGACCGAGTGGACCGACACGGTGGAACTCGGCCTGAACCGGCTGATTTCGCCTGAGGACGGCGAAACCCTTGCCGTGCGGCTTGCCGAGGCCCTCGCCATGCTTCCGGATCGTGCCACGCTGCCCTGGGCCCGGTTTACGATGGCGGCAGGTGACGGCCGAGCGGCCGAGCGCCTTGCCGAGGCGCTGGTGGAGTTCCTCGGGTGATGGCCGACGCCGAAGAGGCATCCGAAGTCCGGATGCGTGAGGCGGAGGCCGAGCGAATCGCCCGGGCTTATGCGGCCCGATCGGGCCTTGAACGACTCTACGCCGAGGATGCTCCCGACCAGCGCTTGCGCACGGCCGACCGGACCCGGCGCGTCACGGCCGGCATGCTCGTGCGGGGTATCTCCCCGGGACAGCCTGTGCTCGAGATGGGGTGCGGGACAGGACGGGAGCTCGCCCGATTACGGGATGCGGGGTGGGCCTCTGCGGATCTCTGTGGGCTTGACCTGCTGGCAGACCGGGTCGCCGAGGCACGGCAGGCGCTTCCCGGCGCGGACCTGCGCCAAGGCGACGCTTCGGCCTTGCCGTGGGCAGACCGGAGCTTTGCCTTGGTCGGCCAGTGGACCATGCTGAGCAGCGTGCGCGACGATCGCCTGCGCGCACGTATCCTGGCCGAAGCGTGGCGTGTCCTGATGCCCGGTGGCTGGCTCTTGTCCTATGACATGCGATGGGTGCGGCCCGACCGTCCCCTTCGTCCCTGGACCTCACGTATGCTGCGTAGCAGCTTGCCTGAAGCTTGCCAGGTCAACGTGGAGCGGTTGTCCCTGCTGCCTCCGCTCGCCCGCAAGGTTGCGGCATGGCCTGCCTTGCATGATGGTCTGGCTCGCCTGCCCTTCCTGCTCGGGCATGAGCTGGTCTGGGCACGGAAACCTGAGGCGTCGTGAGGATCCTCTTCGTCACGCCGTATTACCCGCCCGAGGTCGGTGCGCCGCAGACCCGGCAGCACGAACTTGCCGTCCGTCTGGTGCGCGATGGTCACAATGTTGAGGTGATTACAAGTTGGCCAAATTATCCAAGCGGCATTGTGCAAGACGGATACCGTGACAAGTTGTTAAAGTGGGAGGACCGCGAGGGCGTCCGGGTCTTCCGGACCTGGATGTATGCCACGCCCAACAGGGGTTTCCTGAAGCGGGTACTTGCCCAGTTGTCCTTTGCGGTGGCCGCCGTCGTGACGGGGGGGCGCATGGGGCCGGCCGACGTCGTGGTCGTCGAGTCCCCTCCGCTCTTTGATGGCTTGGCCGGGGCGTGGCTGGCGTGGCGGCGCGGCGCCCGCATGGTCTTCAATGTCGCTGACCTCTGGCCCGAGTCGGTGGTGGCGCTCGGTGCCGTGCGCAACCGGTGGCTCATCGCGCTTGCCGAGGGGCTGGAGCAGTGGTGTTATAGGCGCGCCTGGCGCATCCTTGCCGTCACCCGGGGCATCGAGCGGACCCTGCGGCAGCGGGGCTGGGACAAGGTGCGCTTCCTGCCCAATGGTGTGGACCTCGCGCGGTTCCGGGACGCCGATGGCTCCGCGGTGCGTGCGGCCATGGGCTGGGACGAGAGGGCCGTCGTCTGCCTGTACGCCGGGACTTTGGGCTTGTCGCAGGCCCTCGACAAGGCCCTCGCTGCGGCACGCTTGGTCGAGGATCTGCCCGCATTCAGGCTTGTGCTGATGGGCGATGGTGCCGAGCGCGAGACCCTGGTTGCGACGGCTGGGCCCAATGTCACGATTCTGCCGCCGGTCCCGCGCGATGCCGTGCCCGACTGGTTGGCGGCGGCCGACATGCTCTTCATCTCGCTCAAGGACATCCCGCTCTTCCACGGTGCCGTCCCCAGCAAGACCTACGAGGCGATGGCCGCCGGCCGCCCTATCGTCATGGCGGCGCGCGGCGAGGCCCCGGCATTGCTCGAGGAGGCCGGTGGTGGCGTCGTCGTGCCGCCCGAGGATCCCGAATCGCTCGCGGCTGCCTGGCGGCGCCTGGTGCTCGATCCGGCCCTGCGGCAAGCGCTCGGGGGGCGGGCCGAGGCGCTCATTCGCGCGCGTTATGACAGGGGGGCCCTCGCGCGGCACTTCGTCGCCGTGGCCTCCGGGACTGACGCGGATCCGGACGTGGCATCATGAATTTCATGCGGACGTGGCGTGCCGGTCTGGCCGACCTCGCGATCGTGTTGCTCGCTTGGTCGCTCGCCTTCGTGCTGCGTTTCGAGTCGCTGGAACGCATCCCGTCGGAGCACGCCAGCCAGTACGTCCGTTACCTGGCCCTGTTGCCGCTGCTGCGGGTTTCGCTGTTCGGGGCATTTGGCCTCTACCGTCAGGTCTGGCGCTACGTGGGCCTGGGCGACGTGGCCGCGATGGTCCAAGCCGTTCTTGCCGGGACGGCGATCCTCGCACTCGTCGACCTGCTGCTGGACGACCGCCTGCCGCGGTCGGTGCTGGCCCTCGAGGGCCTGCTCACGCTCGGGGGCCTCGCGGGGCTCAGGTTCCTCTCTCGGGCCTGGGCCGAGCGGCGGGCACGACCGGGTGCACAGGCCGTGCGGACCGTCGTCGTCGGCGCGGGCGATGCGGGCGAACTGCTCGTTCGCGACATGCGGCGTCACCCGGACCGTGGCTTTGCCCCCGTCGCCTTCCTCGATGATGATCCGGCCAAACTGGGGCGCAGCATTCACGGCGTGCCCGTCCTGGGGGGGCGGGCCGACATGGGCGAGGTGGCCCGTCGTGTCGGCGCGGCGCTCGTCGTCGTCGCCATGCCGGGTGCCGAGGCCGCCGTGCGCCGGTCCGTCGTCCGCCGTGCCGTCGAGCTGGGCCTCGACGTCAAGACCCTGCCCGGACTCGGCGACTTGCTTCAGGATGGCGCCGTCACGACCGAGGCCATCCGGGAAGTCCCCCTCGAGGACCTGCTCGGTCGCGAGGTCACGGTCACGGATGAGGCCCTGCTGGCGACGCTGACGGGCAAGCGTGTGCTGGTCACGGGCGCCGGTGGCTCCATTGGTTCGGAGCTTTGTCGCCAGCTGGCAGCCCGTGCACCCAGCCTGATGGTGCTGCTCGGTCATGGCGAGAACAGCCTGTATCACGTCGAGTCGGAGCTGCGGGCCCGCTACCCGGCGCTTGCACTGGAGACCGTCGTGGCGGATGTCCGGGATGACGCAGCCGTCCGCGCCGTCCTCGGCCGTGCACGTCCCGACCTGGTGGTTCATGCGGCTGCCCACAAGCACGTGCCCCTGATGGAAGCCAATGTCGTCGAGGCAGCGGCCAACAACGTGCTCGGTACCGGGGTTCTGGCCCGTGCTTCACGGGACATGGGCGTGGCCCGCTTCGTGCTGGTCTCGACGGACAAGGCCGTCCGGCCCACCAGTGTGATGGGCATGACCAAGCGGGCCGCGGAGCGGCTGATTCAAGACCTTGCCGCGCGGGATGCCGGCAAGACGGTCTTCCTGGCCGTGCGGTTCGGCAACGTGCTGGGCAGCAGGGGCAGCGTCGTGCCGCTCTTCCAGAGGCAAATCCGGGATGGTGGGCCCATCACCGTCACCCATCCCGAGATGCGGCGCTACTTCATGACCATTCCGGAAGCCGTGACACTCATTCTGCAGGCGGCCGTCCTTGGCCAGGGCGGAGAGATCCTGCTGCTCGAGATGGGCGCCCCGGTCCGCATCCTGGACCTGGCCCGCAGGCTCGTGCGGTTGTCCGGCCTGCATGAGGACGCGGTACCCATTCGCTTCACCGGCGTCCGGCCGGGCGAGAAGCTTTTCGAGGAACTGTCCGTCTCGGATGAGACGGCACGCCCCACGGACCATCCCCAGGTCTTCGCCCTCAGGGCGGCCCATCCGCCCGGCGCCGAGGTCTGGGATCGCTGGTTGGCCGACCTGAGGCAAGCAACGGGCGTGCAGGATGCCGCGCGTGTCCGCACCTTGCTGCAGGAGGCCTGCGAAGGCTCGGGCGCGACGGATCGGGAGACGGCGCCGCTTGACGGCGGGGCCGATGATGCGACGAGGAGTCCGGCGTGAGCCTGAAGGTTCCCTTTCACCTGCCGCTGGTTGGCGAGGACGAGAAGCGTGAGGTGCTCGAGAGCCTCGAGAGCGGCTGGCTGACGGCCGGGCCCAAAGTCAAGGCCTTCGAGGCTGCCTTTGCGGAGCACGTCGGGGCGCGGCACGCCATTGCCGTCAGTTCGTGCACGGCGGCCCTGCACCTTGCCTTGCTCGGTGCTGGCGTGGGGCCCGGAGACGAGGTCCTGACAACGCCGCTGACGTTTTGTGCGACCGTCAATACCATCCTCGAGACGGGGGCACGGCCCGTGTTGGTCGACGTCGACCCCCGGACGCTGTGCATGGACCCCGAGGCCGCAGCCCGGGCCATCACGCCCCGGACCCGCGCGCTGCTGCCGATCCACTACGCGGGTTATCCTGCACCACTCGGGGCCTTTCGGGACCTGGCCACGAAACATGGCCTGGCGCTGGTGGATGATGCCGCCCACGCCCTGGGGACGGCCGTCGCGGGTGTGCCGGTGGGCCTCGGCACGCTGGCCACATGCTTCAGCTTCTACGCGACCAAGAACCTCGCGACAGGTGACGGCGGCATGGTCACGACCGATGACGACGAACTTGCGGCCCGGCTTCGCAAGCTTGCCCTGCACGGCATGAGCCGTGACGCATGGAAACGCTTCACGGCCGACGGCTCGTGGCGCTATGACGTCGAGATGCTGGGCTACAAGTACAACATGACGGACCCGACGGCTGCGCTGGGCCTGGCCCAGTTGCGTCGCTTCCAAGCCATGCAGGAGCGTCGACTGGCATTGGCCGGGGTCTACGACGAGGCCATGGAGGCCCTGGGCCTCGTGGCGCCACCCCGCCCCGATGTCCAGGAAGGCACGCACGCGTGGCACCTCTATGTCGTGCGCCTCGTCGCCGGCGGCTGGTCCTTCGGCCGGGATCGTCTCATCGAGGAACTCAAGGCCCGGGGCATCGGGACTTCGGTCCATTACATCCCCATCCACCACCATTCCTTCTACCAGCGCGAACTTGGCGTAAGGCCGGGTGAGTTCCCCCATTGCGATGCGGCAGCGGATACGATGCTGAGCTTGCCGCTCTACCCCCGCATGAGTGACGACGACCAGCGCCTCGTCCTCGAGGCCTTGGAGGCGTGCCGGGCGTGATCCCGCCCAGACCTCAGGACTTCGCCCCGCCGGCCTTGGTGACGCCGCCTCGCGGACCGTGGCTCCTGGGTGGCAAGCGTCTTGCGGATCTCGTTGCTGCCCTGGCTCTGGGCGTGCTGGTGGTGCCCGTATTGCTGGTGGTTGTCGTGGCGGTCCGGCTGGACAGCCCCGGCCCGGCGTTGTTCCGGCAGTGGCGGGTGGGCCGGGGCGGTCGCCCCTTCGTCATCTACAAGCTGCGTACGATGCGGACGGGTGTCGCGGGGCCCGAGCTGACGCAGACGGGAGATCCCCGCATCACGCGCCTCGGGCGACTGTTGCGCCGGACGAGCATCGATGAATTGCCGCAATTACTCAACATTCTGAAGGGCGACATGAGTTTCATCGGTCCCAGGCCCGAGGTGCCCGGCATCCTCGAGGCCGAGTGGACCGTCGCTCAGCGTGACATCCTGTCCGTCCGACCCGGACTTTCGGGTTGGGCACAGATTCACGGCCGGGACGACCTGCCGCTCGAGACCAAGCTGGCCTACGACATGGACTACGTGCGCGATCCAGGCCTGCTGCGCGACGTGCGCATCCTGCTGGCCACGCCGGGCCTGCTCCTGTCGGGTCGCGGAATCAAGTAGTCCGGGGTCAGTAGAGGCCGATCTCGTCCGCGGGGACGGCGCGCCCCGAGGGGATGGATCCGGCGAGGAAGGCATCGAGCAGCATCGGGGCTTCGCCTTCGTCGCAGCTTGCAACAAAGTCCCCTGCCGGCCAGCAGGCCACGATCGGACCGTGGGGGCAACTCTTGAGACAGCCCGATTTCGTCACGAAGACCTCCTTCTGGAGACCGCGCTGGACGACCTCGCGCTTCAGGGCCGCGAGCAAGGCCTCGGCGCCACGGGGTTGGCAGGATCCCTTGGGGTGGTCGGGAGGCCGAGCATTGGTACAGACCAGCAGATGAAGTCGCGGCTTGGGCATGGTGGTTATCCTAGCAGAGCGCCCCGTGGGTGCGGGCCGCTTGCCCCCGGGGATCCCGGGGGGCTACCATGCGCCCGGTCATGGCCAGAATCGTCCTCAAGTATGGTGGCACGTCCGTCGGCACGGCGGCCCGGGTTCGTGCCGTCGCGGATCTGGTCGCGGCGCGGTGTGCCGCAGGTGACGAGGTCGCCGTCGTGGTGTCGGCCATGGGCCACGCCACCGATCATCTCGTCGACCTTATGGCTCAGGTTTCGGAGCGGCCACCGGGACGCGAGGTCGACATGTTGCTGGCCTCGGGCGAGCAGGTTTCCATTGCTCTGGTCGCGGCTGCCCTCGAGGGACTGGGTGTCCCTGCGCGGTCGATGCTGGGCTTCCAGGCAGGTATGGTGACGGCGGCCGACCATACGCGCGCCGCCATCGCCCGCGTCGAGACCGGCCGCCTCGAGGCCCTGCTGGCCGAGGGCATCGTGCCGGTGGTGGCCGGCTTTCAGGGGATCACCGAGGACGGCGAGGTCACGACGCTCGGGCGCGGTGGTTCGGATACGACAGCCGTGGCACTTGCCGTGGCCCTGAAGGCGGATCGATGCGAGATATGCACGGATGTGGACGGCGTCTACACCACCGATCCGAGGGTGGTGCCCGAGGCGCGTCTGCTGCCCGAGGTGGCTTACGACGAGATGCTAGAATTGGCCAGTCTCGGGGCCAAGGTGCTGCATCCAAGGTCGGTCGAACTGGCCGCACGGTCCAACATGCCTCTCGTGGTGCGCAGTAGTTTCGGCAGCCATCCCGGAACCATCGTCAGGGGAGTGGACCAACTGGAAATCAGGCATCCCGTCACGGGTGTGACCGTGGACCTTGATCAGGTCCGGCTGGTCCTGCGCGGGTTGCCCGATCGGCCCGACATCCCGCCCTCGCTGTTCATGGCCCTGGCTCAAGCCGGGCGAAATGTCGATGTCATCACGATGCTCGTGCGCACGGGACCGGGTGGCGACCAGCTTGATCTGGGCTTCACCGTGGCGAGCGGCGACCGGAAAGCCGCCGCCGAGGTCGCGACCCGCTGGGTCGCCAGCCATCAAGGGGCCACGCTCGAGATCGACGACTCGGTTGCCAAGGTTTCCATCGTTGGAGCGGGCATGGTGCACCATCCCGGGGTGGCCGCGGGGTTGTTTGAGGCGCTCGAGCAGGCCGCGATTCCCATTCGCATGATCGCGACCTCGGAAATCAAGGTCTCCTGCGTGGTGCCGCGTCACCTCGGCTTGGCCGCCGTTCAGGCCGCCCATCGGCGATTTGCGCTGCACGAGGTCCGTCAGCCGAGGGTGCTGGCCCGCTGATATAATCGGGTCATGAAGAACCTGACCCTCTTCCTGATGCTGGCGACCGCTCTGCTTGCCGTGGGGGCGCATCCGGCCCTTGCTTGCGATCCGGCTGCAGAAGCCAAGGGTGCCAAGGCCTGCTGTGCCAAGGGCGTTGCGGAAGGCAAGGCTTGTTGCGTCGCCAAGGTGAAGGGTGCGGCGGCCACCGTGGCCGCGGCCACGGAGGGTCACGAGGCGGCAGCACCCCACGGCGCCAAGGCCCACGGACAGGCCTTGCAGACCGATCCTGCACCTGTCGCGCCCGTGACGCGCGTCGTGCCCGGTGACCTTGCCGCGTGGCGCGTGCAGCACCCCGAGGCCGTCCTCGTGGATGTGCGCGAACCAGCCGAGTTCGCCGAGGGCCATGTCGAAGGTGCCGTCCTGGCCCCGTTGGGCACGCTTGGTGCCTGGGCCGCGCAGCATCCGAAGGACCGTCCCGTCGTGCTGGTCTGCAAGTCGGGCCGCCGGGCCACCAAGGCGGCCGAACAACTGGGTGCCGCGGGCTTCAAGGCGTTGGTCCACCTCGAGGGCGGCATGGAGGCCTGGAAGGCCGCAGGGTTGCCTGTGGCGCGTCCTGCCGAGGCTGCGGCCTCGGAGCAGTAGGTTCGTTCAGGGGGGCGACTGGAGGCCTGCGGCCTAGGTATTGGCCGCCGACTTGGGTCTGGGATCCAGCAACGCCTCCATGGCAGCGGCGTCGTGGACCGCGCGGCTGCGGATGATTTCCTTGTAAGCCTTGCGCTCCGAAGTGTCGGCGCCAATCAGGACCCCGCCGACGAGGCGCCCCTCGAGGAAGAACAACTGGCGGAAGGACTCGGCCTCGGCGTTCGCGCGCCAAGTGCTGGTCACGCCTCCGACCGATTCCGGCGTGACGCCGAAGGCGGTCATCTTCTGGTGGAACATCCCCGTGGTGTATTCGGGGATCTCCTCGTAGGCGATGTCCTCACCCAGCATCCTGCGGGCGACGACCTTGCCATGGCCAAGGGCATTGTTCCACGTCCCCATCAAGTTGGGCCCACCAATCCAGATGTCCTCGAATTCGGCGACGTCCCCGGCTGCGAAGATGTCGGGGTCGCTCGTCTGCAAGTGACGGTCGACGACGATGCCCTTGCGGACATCGAGGCCTGCGGCCTTGGCGAGGTCGGTGTTGAGCGACAGGCCAATGCCCAGCGCGACCATGTCGCAGGTCAGTGCCGTACCGTTCGTCAGTCGCACGGAGCGGCACTGGTCGCCATCCATGTCCAGATGGGCGATTTCGACGCCGTAGTGCATGTGGACGCCGTGGGAGCGGGCAATCCCGTCCACGATGGCGCCACCCTCGGCGTGCAGCACGCGCCGCAGGAAGTGGCTGCCACGAATCAGCCAATGAACGCTGCAGCCCCGTTCCATCAGCGCCTCGGCCAACTCGTAGCTGATGAACGACCCGCCGCAGACCATGGCCGTGCGACCCGGTTGGCTGGCCTCCATCAGGGCCCGCGTGTCCCGCAGGTATTGGAAGTGATGGAGATTCGTCGCGCGTTCGGCACCCTCGAGCGCGAGAGGCAGCGGCCTGCCTCCCGTCGCGATGAGCAGGCGATCCCACGGATGGATGCGACCTTTGTCGTCGACGACGGTTCGTGCCGTCCGGTCGATGGTGGTGACGCGGCACGACAACTCGAGCCGGATGGCCATCTTGTCGTGCCAAGCCAGGTCCCGGAGCATCACGCGTGCCTCCGGGATCCGCTCCTTGAGCATCGGCGGCAGCGCGACCCTGTTGTAGAGCGGGAAGGCCTCATCCCCGATGAGGGTGATGCGCGCATCCGGGGAGAACTTGCGGACGTGCTCGGCGCACGTGGTGCCGGCGGCTCCGTTGCCGATGATGACGATGTTCAGCGGGGCTTCTTCACGCATGGGACCCCATGGTACACCCATCTTTTACCAAAGCTTCACCTGTTCTCCGCAAGCCCTCGCGCCCGGTCATGGATAAATCCTTCAGGTCCCTCATCGTCTCCGAGGTCTTCATGCCCCCAGACGCCCGCCCCGTCGTCCGCCCGTCATGGCGGATGCTGGTTGCCGTGCTGGTGGCACTCTGGACGGCAGGCTGCGGCGCCCGCGGCATGAATGGCATCGACCCCGAGGATCCCGGAGTGGCCGCTGGTGCCCTTGCGGTCTACGTGACGCAGCAGGGCGCGGCCATCGCTGGTGCGCTGGTCCTGGTCTCGGATGGTCGTGGTGCCTCGGTGGGGCAGGGCCAGACCGACGAGAGCGGCGAATGCATCCTCGAGAACCTGGCCCCGGGGCAAGGCTATGTCGTCCGTGCCGAGAAGGCAGGGGCTTCCGGTGCCGTCGAAGGCCTGAGGCTCTCGGGCGGGGCCGAGCCGGTCCGCGTCCGCGTCTCGCTTTCGCTCGGCCAGGCGGGTAATGCCGTCCTGATGGGCCGGGTCACCGACGGCGTCGCCGGCAACCCCGTGGCGGGCGCCCGGCTCGTGGCCGGCGCAGTCTCGGCCCTGTCCCGTCCGGATGGCACCTACAAGCTCGATCGTCTCGTTCCAGGTGCCCTGACGCTTCGCGTCGAGGCACAGGGCTTCCTGCCCCTGTCCCGTGACCTGGCCCTCAAGCCGGGTGGTTCGCAGACGCTGGATCTCGCGCTCGATCCGCAGGCCAAGGGTCCCCGAGCCGGCAACACCGTCATCGCGACTCCCGGTCAGCTGATCGAGGTCAATACCACTCACGCCCCCATCATGAAGGTGGCCGGCACGGACTTCTGGTCCGCAGCCTTCGTGCAGGGACGCAACACCGTTCTGGCTGCGGATGCCGGCCACTTGGGCGGCGGTGTCGTCGAGGTCGAGCCCAGCGGGCGCAAGGCGTTCACGTTCGATGCCTCAAAGTTCTTGCTCTTCGGTCGTACCAAGGCAGCCCGGGGCGCGCAGCGCCTGCGTCTGGGTTCGACGCTCATCGCCGATACGGGCAATGATCGGGTCATTGAGGTCGATGCTCAGGACAGCCGCATCTGGGAGTTCCGCCAGGGCTTGCGTGCACCGCGCTGGGCCGAGCGCCTCGAGAACGGCAACACGCTCATCGCCGACACGGGCAACAACCGCGTCATCGAGGTCACGCCGATGGGCGACGTGGTCTTCACCCTGGGCAACGGTTCTGTCTCGGTCCTGAACCGGCCCAGCCACGTGCAGTTTCTCAAGACGACCAACACCTGGCTGGTCTGCGACGCCGGCAACAACCGTGTCCTCGAGCTGGACCGCAACCAGCGCGTGGTCTGGATGGCCGGTGGCGCGATGCGCCTCGCTGATGGCTCGGGCCTGTTCAACCCCGGCTCCGCCAAGCGCCTGCCCGGTGGCAATACCCTGATTGCCGACACCGACGCCAATCGGGTCATCGAGGTCAGCCCCGGCCTGGACATCACCTGGTACCAGTCGGCCCAGACGCCACGCTTCGCGGATCGTCTGTAGCGTCCCCCGGGAGCCTTCGGGTCCTTCCGTACGCGCTTCTCCGGCCTTTCTCCCGCGCCGCGAATTGACCTCCGCTTAACCCGGAATTAGGCAACTTGACCTCCTTCGGCCGCGATAAACCATCAGTACCCTCTAGTCTCGTGAGGAAGCCCGCCGTGATCCAGCGCAGCCAGTTGACCCACCGCAAGGTGGCGGCGCTCTTCCTGGCGCTCGGCCTGCTCTCCGGCTGCGGCAGCAACGTGCCGTCGCGCACGACGCCCGCGACCAGCCGCACCTCGACGGCCCCCAAGCCGGTCCAGCAGCAGCAGGAGCCGCGTCCCGTCGGGCCGCAGATCAACGATCCCGGCGACGTACCCACCAACATGCCCCAACCCATTCCCACGCCCGATCCCCCGATCGTGCCTGGCAAGGTCTCGGTCAAGGCGACCAGCTACTCCATCAGCAGCTACCCGCTCAATCCCTTCGGCCTGGGCACCCGCGTCATCAACATCCATATCGATCTCAAGTGGCAGCTTCTGCCCAACGCTTCGCACTACCGCATCAGCCGCGCGGTCGAGGGTTCCGAGGAGTTCGTCACCAAGACCACCGTGTCGGCCAGTCGCCTGGGCAAGCTGCTCCCCCTCTTCTGGCGTGAATACTCGATTCCCGCGGTCAATCCCATCTCCCCGGGCGTCAAGTACCGCTACCAGATCGAGGCCTTCAACAGCAGCGACCAGGTCATCGCCGTCGGTCAGGACGAGACCGCGCCCCTGTATCCCCTCGATATCCCCAAGCTCGTCGGACCGGACAACAACGTTGTGGGCGTGGGTATCCAGCCTGCCTTCCAGTGGGAGCGCGTCAACAACGCCGATGGCTACTTCGTCGAAGTGTTCGCGGGCAAGACCTTCCTGCCGCAGTGGCGCGGTTTCCGAGCCGGTCAGGAAGGTATCACGATCAAGTACGGCGAATCCGGGGACAGCTATCCCGGCGTGATGCCCGGCTTCTGGACCACGGTCCTCGTCCCCGGCGTGCCCTACACTTGGTCGGTCACGGCCTACAGGACGGACACGGGCAATGCCCAGACCGCCAAGGCCTTTGCCCGATCCAACGCCCCCAGCTGGGTATTCACGCCCTGACCCAAGTCATCAAGGCCCCCGCCAAGCGGGGGCCTTGATGACTTGGGACGAGGCCTGAGTCAGACCCGGGCGACAGGGGTGCCGTAGAGGGCTACGTGGGCCTGATTGACCACACAGGCCTCGAAGCAGCCAACGCCGCACCGCTCGCAAGAACGCTCGACCAGGGGGTGATCCTGGCCATAAGCCGAAGTCAGGAAGGCCCGAAGGCCCTTGAGCAGGGCGCGTCGGTCCCCGGGATCGAGGCGTCCGAGCACACCGGACAGGCGCTCGGCCTGCCGGCCGGACACCGCATCGAGGTGGCGAAGGCCGTCTTCCGTGACGGTAAGCAGGTGCTGGCGCCGATCCTGGGGGTCTTCGCGGCGATCGACCAGGCCCTTGGCGTGAAGGCGATCGATGGCCTTGGTGGCTGCGGGCGGACTGATGCCCAGACCCGAGGACAACTGGCCGACATAGGCCGGATCGTGCTGGCCGACGTAGCGCAGGGCCTCCCACTGGGGACGGGTCAACTCTCCGTCAGTCGCCTCGGCCACGGGGTCCTCACGCAGCCACTGCTCGATGACCCACGCGAAGCGGCCGATGAGCTTCTCGGCCTCGCGCAGCGCCCGATCCTGCTTGTCCACGGTCGGGCCTCAGGCCATCGGCAGGGCCACTTCGACCCGGCGGTTGCGATACGCTTCAAGCGAGACCCGACCTGCCAGCCTACCGGCCAAGTCGGCAAAGGTGCGGGCCAATGGCGATTCGGGATCCTCGGCCACGACCGGGCGACCGGCGTCGGAACCACGTCGGATGCGCGCGTCGAGGGGCAGCGAGCCCAGAAAGGGCACATCCTCTCGGTTGGCCAGTGCCTCCCCGCCGCCGCCGTCGAAGATCTCGGTGGGTTCCAGACAGTGCGGGCAGGTGAAGGCGCCCATGTTCTCGATGATGCCCAGAATGGGGGCCTTGGTGTTCGACCCCTGGAACATGCGCATCGTCTTGGTGCCGATGGCCGTCGCCACGCGTTCGGGCGTCACCACGACCACGGCCCCGCTGAGGGGGATGGTCTGGACCAGCGTCAGCGGGATGTCGCCGGTGCCCGGGGGCAGGTCGACCAGCAGGTAATCGAGTTCACCCCAGGCAACCTGTTGCAGGAACTGCCTGAGGACCCCGGCCAGGATGGGCCCGCGCCAGATGACGGGATCATCGGCCTTCTCGAGCATGAAGCCCATGCTCATCACCTTGAGTCCCATGGTTTCGATGGGCAGGATGGTGTTGCCCTGACCCATCGGCCGGGCTCCCTCGAGGCCTAGCATCAGCGGGATGCTGGGGCCATAGATGTCGGCATCCAGGATGCCGACCCGGGCGCCCGTGGCCGCGAGGGCGAGGGCGAGATTGACGGTGACCGTGCTCTTGCCGACTCCGCCCTTGCCGGATCCGATGGCTACCACGGACGCGACGCCCGGGATGGCCTGCTGCTCGGCCGATACACGCGGCTTGGCATCCCAGGCCAGCTTGACGTTGCGGATGCCCTCGAGGGCGAGGAGGGCGTTCTCGACATCCTTCTGGATGGTCGCCTTGAGCGGGCACGCCGGGGTCGTCAGGACGACGGTCAGCGCGACCGTATCTTCCGCGATGCTGACATCGCGGACCATGCCGAGCGTCACGAGGTCCTTATGGATTTCAGGGTCATCGACCGTTGCCAGCGCCGCCATGACCTGTTCTTGAGTCGCCAAGGGAACACCTCCGCAGCACGGGAAAGTTAACAACGTTCACCATGGTGCGTGGCGAGGGGCCCCTCCGTCAATCGCGGGTCAGGCCATCACCTGCACCGACGCGTCGGCGCCCATGCTGCGGAACCGCTCGGCCAGCGTCCGGGCTTCGGCTTCGTCGAGGTTGCGCCTCGCAATGGCAGGCAGGCGAGCGAGGACGATGCGGACCTTGTCGAGTTCGATGCCGAAGTCCTGCGCCATCTGGCGCGCGACCGCATCTTGCTGCTCCGAAGTCTTGCCGGCGTCCGCAAGGACGACCTGAAAGCGTGCTGGAGTTGCCGCCGGAGGAGGAGGGGACGGGGCAGCAGAAGGCGGTGGCGCAGGCTCGGGAGGTTCTGTCTTCGGAGCCACCGCAGTCGGAACTTCCACAGTCTGACCTTCCGCAGCGGGAGGGACCTCCTGCCTCGGGCCCGGGATGGCCTTGGCCTTGGTGCATTCCTTGGTACAGCCGTAGTTGGCCTTCCAGCATCCCTCATGATGTTCGAGGCCGCACACCGAACAGTGGACGACGGGCTCCTTGAGCGAGAACTTGCAGTAGGGACAAGTCTTGGCAGTCGAGACATCCTGCATGACCGTAGAGACGGAAGGCCCACTGGACTGGGGTTGCGAGGCCTGCTGCGCCGCGGCGATGGCGTCCTTGCTGACTTCTCGGACGGGCGCCGGCATGCTGGGTGGCAGAGGACGGCTCGAAGCGACGGTGCTCGAGATCGGATCGAGGGGCGGACGCTGAAGGTTGCGGGCCGTCGGCGTGGACGGGTTGCGCTCCTTGCCCAGCCTTGCGAGGGCAGCGTCGATGCCTTCCTTGACCTGCCGAGCCGCCCGGACGTTGCCCCGGCTGGGCCACATGGCAATCAGGCGTGACTGACCCTGATCGTCGGTGTAGTCGATCAGCACCATCCGAAGGCGCTTGCGGTAAGCATCGACGATGCGGCGCTGCAGCGGATTGGCCGGCACGCGGGTCGATGGCAACAGGACTTCCCCGAGCTTGCGCATCTTCATCTGCAACTGGCTCTCGAGCGTGATGCGGTTGACCCGGCTCAACGGCAGGCGGAAGCGGTTCTTGAGGTTCTTGAAGACAAGGGCCCGCTCGTAGAGCTGGATCTGGCCGAACTCCGGTTTCGTGACCTGCCAGTTGGGATGGCCACCGCAGTATTCCGCCCCGAACTCATCCAGCAGGGGGTTGGGGGACTTGTCCTTGACGTCGCCCTGCTCGTTCAGCTCGATGGCCTCGGCCTGCTTCTGGATGGCGCGCACCACGCGGATCTCGAGTGGCGTGAAGGCCTTGGGGACGCCAGCCAGGACGAGCGGCAACGCGGCCTGAAGAGGGACGCCAGCCTCCAGATCCGCAATCAGGAGCATGACGAGCGACATGCCCACGCCGCTGCCGATCGCCATGTACTGCGCCCAAGGCAACTTGCGCAGCCGCAGCAACAGGCGTTTCCTGTCTTCCGCGATCGTCTTCTTGAGCTTGTCCTTGGGCGCCACGCTGTCAGCATACCCTCCGGGGCAGGCCTGAACAGCCCTGCCTCGCGCTCATCCGTGGGCCGGGGCGTGGGTCATGGCGCGGCAGGCTTCCTCGAGTTCCCCGAGGGCTGCCGCATCCGGAGCCTCGAGGTAGATACGGACCACGGGTTCCGTACCGGAAGGGCGGGCGAGGACCCACGCATCCCCCTCGAGCAGCCACTTGATCCCGTCCACGACCGAGGTACCCCGTACGGCCCGACCGGCGAACCGTGCGGGCGTATGATTCCGGAATGCCGCCATCAGGGCCTCCTTGGCCCCTTGGTCGAGATGCAGGTCGAGTCGTCGGTTGGCGGGCGCCCCGCCGGCTTCCGCCACCAGATCCGCCCAGATGGCCGACAGCGGTTTCCCTTCCCAGGCAACCATCTCGGCGACCAGCAGGTCTGCCAGAATGCCGTCCTTTTCGGGGATATGGCCGAGGACGGACAGACCACCGGACTCCTCGCCGCCAATCAGCACGGGCTCGTCACGCATGACCTGACCGACCCACTTGAAGCCGACGGGCGTCTCGCGCAGCGGCAAGCCCCAGCGCTCCGCCATCCGATCCAGCATGTGGGTGGTGGCCACGGTGCGTACGATGGCTCCCGACAAGCCGCGGCGAACGTGCAGGTGCCTGGCCAGCAGGGCGATGACCTGGTTGGGCGTGTACCAGGCGCCATCTTCGCCCAGGACGCCGAAGCGGTCACTGTCGCCGTCATTGGCGAGACCCAGCGCGAGTCCTTCCTTCAGGATCGTGTCACGGAGCTGTCCGAGGTAGGCCGGGGCCGGCTCGGGCATGCCGCCACCGAAGAGCGGATCGACATTCATGCGCAGCGCCGTCACCTTGCAGCCCAGGGTCTCGAGCAACTGGTCCGTATAGCCCCGGCCCGTCGCGTGCAGTGCGTCATAGCCCACCTTGAGGCCAGCGCGGCGCATGCGCTCGATGTCGAAGCGCTCGAGGACCTCGACCTTGTAGGCCGGCTCGGGATCGAAGGCGATGCCGTCCGAGGCGGGTACGGCCGCGAGCTCGTCCGTCAGCGGCCGGATGCCGGCCACGATGGCATCCGTAATCTCCTTGGTCGCCGGTCCGGCGTACTCGGGAATGTACTTGATTCCGCAATATTGCGGGGGATTGTGGCTGGCCGTCAGCATGACGGCCCCCGCCGTCGGCACGGCTTGCGCGGCATGGGCGATGACGGGCGTGGGCACGTCACGGACGGCCAGCCTGGCCTCGATGCCATGGTGTTCGAGCACACCCACGACCGTCCGGGCGAAGTCCCGGGCGAGGAAGCGCGTGTCGTGGCCGACCAGAACCGGACGCGAGGCGCCATGGGTCTTGAGGACGTGGCCCGCGATGGCGGCCGCCACGCGCCTCACATTCGCGAAGGTGAATTCGTCCGCGATGACGGCACGCCAGCCATCCGTTCCGAAGGTCAGTTCGGCCATGTCAGCGACCCTCCCCCGCGAGGCTGGCTTGGCGACCCGCCACGACCTCGGCGATGCGGCTGCGGTATTCGTCGAGCAATTCTTCTGCCCGCAGGATTTCCATGCTGTCGGCGAACAGGTGCACGGTGGGTTCGACCGGGTCGGGCAGCACGAGCACCCAGTCCTCCCCATGCCAGATCTTGATGCCGTCCAGCATGTCGACCTTGCGGTCCTTGGAGCCCTCGACGAGAACGCGCATGACCGTGCCCTTGTGCTCCCAGGGGCACGTGACCTTCTCGTGCAGGTGGAAGAACTCGGGGACCTCGGCAACGACCTCGTCGAGTGGCTTGTCAACGGTGCAAAGGGCTTCCAGGATCTTGGCAATGGCGATCATTGCGTCGAAGCCCGGATGAAGCGCCGGCAGGATGAAGCGCCCCTCGGTACCGGCCCACAGGACCTGGCGCTCGCGGGCCACTTCCATCAAGGCGCGTGCCCGTGCCTTGGTCCGGACGATGCGGCCGCCGTGGCGGGCAGCGATGCGCTCGAGCACGCTCGACGCGGTGACGGGAACGCCGATGGCGCTGCCCGGGCGCGCCCGGAGTGTCAGTTCGGCCACGGTCGCGAGCAGGCGCTCGTCGAAGATGATGCGGCCCTTGTTGTCGACCAGCGTCAGGCGCTCGCCGTGGGCGTCGATCTGGACGCCGAAGTCGGCCTTGAGCGCCGTGACGACGTTGGCCAACTGGTGTCTGAGGTCCCGCTTCTCGTCGACCGTGGGGTAACGGGAGGCCAGATGCGCGTTGAGCACGATGGCCTCCGCGCCCAATTTGCCCAGCAACGCGGGCAACAGCACGTTCACGAAGCTGGCAGCGTAGTCGAGGACGATCTTGGGCCGACGTCGAGAGATGACCTCGGAGTCGAAGACCTTGAAGAAGCCGTCGCGGTAGTACTCGAGGACGCGGCTCGGGAAGTGCAAGTCGCCGATATCGGCCATCCGCACGCGCCGAAAATCTTCTTTGAAGTAGTTGGACTCGATCTTCTTCTCGACGGACTTGTCGATGTTAAGGCCGGCTTGGTCGAAGAACTCGACCTGCACCTCGTCCGGTTGGTCGGGGTGGATGCGGGTGTGGATCCCGCCCACCGCGCCCGTGATGGCGGGGATCTGGTAGCGGGCGATGGGCACGGCGACGTTCTCGAGGTTGTAGACCGAGACCCCCACGCTCATCAGGCCCGAGATGATGCCGCGGTTGATCATCCGCGAGGCGGGCGAGCCGTCGCGACTGACGGTGACGATGCTGCCGGCCTTGAGCGAGGCGCCATAGGCCGCGCCGAGGCGAACGGCGAACTCGGGGCTCATCTCGACGTTGACCAGGCCCCGGACGCCTGCGGTCCCGAAGAGCGTCTTCTGCGCCGCCGTACCCCAGATGAGGCTGCTCGTCAGAGTGGTGCCCGTCTCGATGGTCTTGTTGGGCCACACCTTGACGTTGGGCTTCAGGGTGCTCTTCTCGCCCAGCACGCAGTCGTTGGCGACGATGCTGCCCTCGAGGACCTCGGTGCCTCTCCGGACACTGGTGTTCTTGCCCAAGACGCAGCCTCGCAGGGCGACCTCCTCGCCCAGGTAGACGTTGTTCCAGATGACCGGACGCTTGAGCGTGGCCTGGCCGGCAATCACGACGTTGTCACCGATGACGGTTCCCGCCGAAATCTCGACGCCCGGACCAATCTGGCAGTTGTTGCCGATGAGGGCCGGGGCTTGGATGCTGGCCGTCGGATGGATGGAGGTGCCCTCGCCGATCCAGATGCCGGGCTCGCGCTCGGGATAGGGGACCTCGAGCTTCACCTTGCCGGCCAGGATGTCATAGTGCGCCTGCCGGTAGGCCACCAGGTTGCCGACGTCTTCCCAGTAGCCGTCGGCAACATAGCCGTACATCGGCCGATCTTCGGCCAGCAGTCGCGGGAACAGGTCCTTCGAGAAGTCGACCTCGACATCGGGTTCGAGGTAGTCAAGGACCTCGGGCTCGAGGATGTAGGTGCCGGTGTTGATGGTGTCGGAGAAGACCTCGGAACTGCTCGGCTTTTCCTGGAAGCGACTGACCTTGCCATCGGGTTCGCAAATGACGATGCCGAATTCGAGGGGGTTGTCGACGCGCTTGAGGACCAGCGTCGCCAGGGCGCCCTTGGCTTTGTGATAGGCCACGGCCGCCGTCAAGTCGATGTCCGTCAGCGAGTCGCCGGAGATGACGATGAAGGTGTCGTCCAGCTTTGCGCCGACGGCCTTGACGGACCCGGCGGTGCCGAGCGGGATCCGCTCCTCGACCGAGTAGCTGATCTGCGCGCCCAGTTCGCTGCCGTCGCCGAAGTGGTTCTGCAGCACGTGCGGCAGGTAGTAGAGTGTCATCGTGATGTCGTGAAAGCCGTGCTTTGTCAGCAGTCTGACAATGTGATCGGCCATGGGCCGGTTCAGCATCGGCACCATCGGCTTGGGAATGTCGCACGTCAGGGGCCGCAGGCGGGTGCCCGATCCGCCTGCCATCAGCACGGCCTTCATGCCCATCAGTCCTCCCGTCCGCAGGCGCGTGGCACCTGCCGCGCTTCGGTCAACGACCCGGCATCACCGAGCGATAGACCTCTTCGGTCTGCTCGGCGATACGCTCCCAGTTGAAGACGTCCCGGACGCGCTGAACCGCGTTTTGTACCAGCCATTGGCTGTGCTCGGGACGCTGCAGGACCTGCAGCAAGCCCCACGCCAGCGAGTCCGCGTCGCCCGCGTAAGTCGAGATGCCCGTGACGTCATGCTCGACGATTTCCCAGAGACCGCCCGCGTCCGAGGCAACGACCGGCAGGCCAGCCGCCATGCCCTCGAGGGCCACGATTCCGAAGGGCTCGTAGAGCGAGGGCACGACGAAGGCATCGGAGACCCGGTAGAGGCGCAGCAGGGTGTCGTCGTCCACATAGCCCGTGAACAGGGCCTTGTGACCCAGCCTGTAGTGCTTGGCGAGGGCCTTGAGCTCGTCCACGAAGCCGCCCTTGCCGACGATGACGGCCTTGGCGTCCGGGAACTTGGCCAGCACATTGGGCAGGGCCTCGATCAGGACCTGACCGCCCTTCTCGGGGACCATCCGGCCCACAAAAAGGATCAGGCGCTCGTGGTCCATCGCGATCTGGCGCCGGAACCCGAGGCCGTCGGGGAAGTCGAAGTGGAACTTATCGGCCTTGATACCATTGGGGATGACGGCCAGCTTGTCCGCCGGCGGTGCGAACTGCTTCATGACCTCGCGATGCATCACGTGGCTGCAGACGATGACGCGGTACGACTCGTAGGTCAGGAACCACTCCTGCTGGGCGATGTAGCGCGAGAGCGCGTGATGGATGCCCTGGTTGCGCCCTGCCTCGGTTGCGTGGACCGTGCCGATAAGCGGGACATACAACGCGTGCTTGAGCAGGTGTCCGGCCTGGACGACCAGCCAGTCATGAGCGTGGAACAGGTCGAAGGGCTTGCGGGCATGTTCCTCGAGCGCGAGGCGTGCCATGCCGAAATTGAGATGCATGATGCCGGACAGGAAATCCGGGGTTGGCGCCTCGTCACCCTTGACCCGATGGATGTGCACGCCGGCCACGGTCTCATGGGCCACGGTGCCCGGATGGTCGGCCGTGAAGACATGGACGTCGTGGCCGCGGGCCGCGAGGGTCTGGGACAGCTCCTCCACATGGCGGGCGATGCCTCCCACGATACGGGGCGGATATTCCCAACTGAGCATGCCGATGCGCATGGGCGTGGTTCCTTGCGGGAGTGCGGGACAGGAGCGGGACGGCGTTGTCCGGTGGGGGCGCGCTCCGGCCTCATGCCCGGCAGGCGACCATCGCTAAAGCATAGCAGGTTCAGACCTCATCCAAGCCATCCAGGCGGCGCAGCAGATCGAGCGTGCGAACAAGGGACTCGGTCTGGCCCTCGCTGCCGCCCCGGGCCACGATTCGGGGGCCGGAGGGACGCAGCCTCAGCAGCGGCGTCCAAGGCTCGGCAGCCCCTTCGAGGATGGCCTGACTGCGCCCAAGGGCCCGCCAGACGGTCCCAGCCGTCCTGCTGCCCATCACCACGATTCCGGAGAGGGCATGGGCCTCGACCAGTTGGCTCACGACCAGGCCGAGCGCCTGCTGAAGGCGATCCTGAACGGCTTCTCCGGGCAGGCCTGCGGCGCGGCCCCAAGCGAGGACCCGCTCCCTGTCCTCGGTGCTGCCCGCGGTCGCAAGGATGACATCTTGGCCCGTGGCAAGCAGGCCGCGAGCATGGTTCAACGCGTCTTCCCACGCCGTCGGGAAAACGCCGGCAGGGGCCCCGTCGAACAACAGGGCCGACGCATCCAGGATCAAGGGGCCGTCCTTTCCTGCCGCGCGTCGCGCCTGCTCGAGGGTGGCGGGGTGGTCCGACCCGCAGATGACGAGGACAGGCTTGCGGCCGGGCAGCAGGCGCCGGACCCGTCGGGGGTCAGGCAAGCCCGTGGCATCGAGTACGGAGGCCAAGCTGCCCGGAGCAACGCCGTCGGCGAGGCGGACCCCGGGTCCCGTGTGGCGTCTTCGCGCGATTGCGCCCGCCCACGCCGCCGCGAGCCCTGCCGTTCCGACCGGGAGGACGGGGAAAGGGCTGCCGAGCGCGACGTGCGCCAGCAGGGCGAGGTCCTCATGGCTGGCGGCGTCGGCAACCAGAACCTGAGCTCCGGCCGCTGCTGCAGAGAGGAATTGGCTGGCCACGGCCTCGGGACCGCGGCGCAACTCCCGCCATTCCAAAGTCCAGACCCGCAGGCCCGCGATGGCAAGCGCCGAGGGTTGGTGGGGGTCCGCGCCCACGGGCTTGCCCAGGCGCAGGGCATAGCCGCCCACGGTGGACCAGCCGCGGTCCGGGTGGGCCGTTGCCAGCAGGGCCATGCGGGCCGGTCCCCGGACGAGCGCCTCACGGAGGAAGGCCCCGAGTGGGGAACCGCCAAGGCCATCCACGCCGAGAAAGGCGGGATGGGGCATCGTGCGCTGGCCAAAGGCACGGGCGACCTGGGCATCCTCGGCGCCCCTGATGTCCAAGGTCCGTGCGACGACGGAGTCCCCGGTCTCATCCGACATCCCCTGAGGATCGAGGAGCGTGCCGAAGCCTGCCTGATGAAAGGCAAGCAGGGCTTCAGCGGCCCCCGTCAGGTCATCGGCGACAATCCGCACCGGCACGGTCCGGAAGGTCCCCGGCGATCAGGACAGCCCGTCCTGCCTGTCGTTGCGACTGCCGAGCAACTGGAAGTTGTTGGCCCGGATGACGAAGATTTCCCGCATGTGGCCCTCGCGATCCTTGTACTTGTCGAGCTCGAGGCGACCCTGGATGCCCACGAGGCCGCCCTTTCGGATGTACTTGGCTGCGGCGTCGGTCTGGCGGCCGCGCAACTCGATGCGGAACCAGTCGGTGGAGTCGACCCCCTCCTGACGGCGAACGGGACGGTTGACCGCCAGATTGAACTTGACGATGGTATCGCCGGAGGGCTCGAAGACGCGGACCTCCGGATCGGCACCGGCGCGTCCGACAAGTACGACGGAATTGACCATGGACATGAAGACCTCAATGCTGGGTGGACTCGGGGAGCGGACTAGGCCACGTCGGCCTGCCGCGACCATCGTCCGCCGGATACCGGCCACGACCCAAGCATGCCATGACGGCGATGCTTCTTGGAGCCTGCCGGAGGTACGATAACATCACGATTGACCGGAGCCCGCCCATGACGACCCAGGCCATCCTGATTGCCCCAGCTTCCCCCGACGGACTCGGGGCTGCCCTCGTGATCCGCCGCCTCGTGCCCGAGGCTGTCCTCGTGCCGCCGGATGACTTGCCTGCCGCGCTCCTGCCCCTCGTGCGGATGCACGCGGACGTGCTGGGCCTGGCCGACGGCATCCTGTCCGAGGGCGGGAGCCTCGTGGTTTGGCATCCCGAGGGACTTGCCCCCGAGATGCCCGCGAGCCTCTCGCGGCGTGCCGAGACCCGTACCGTGACCTTGCCTGCGGGGGCCTTGTCGCTGACAGCCGGCTTGCTGCCCCGCCTCCGCGAGCGGGGGATTGCCCTGTCGCCGATGGAGGCCACCCTGCTGTTCCTGGCGGTCACGGATGGGTGCCGGGGCTTCCCGGGCACTGTCGAAATCGAGGCGATGGCTCGCCTGCTCGAGGCCGGTGCCGACCGGGAGCTGGCCTCCCGTTGGAGTCATCTCGGGCCCGAGGCGGTCTTGCGGGCACCGCTCGACTCGGCGGTCACGGTCGGTTCCCTGATGAGTCACCCCGTCCGCACGATCGAGGTCTCGGCCAGCGTGGCCTCGGCGTGGGACGTCCTGACGGAACATCCCCACGGCAGCCTCGTCGTGGTTGATGCGGCAGGTGCACCGATGGGCTTGGTCCTGCGGCCCGACGTCGCGCGCGCCGTGCGGCACGGCCTCGCCGAGCGCCCGATTCACGAGGTGATGTCGCCCTGTCCGGCGCTGCTCACGCCCTCGAGCGGGGCCGAGGCGCTGCTGCCCGTCGTGCTGGGCCCCGGCCCCGGCAAGGCGGTGGTTGTCGCCGAGGGCCGGGTCGTCGGGATCGTGTCGCGTTCGGACGTGGTTGGGCTGCTCTATGCCCATCGCCTGCCGCCCTCGCTCAGGCCGGCGAGCCTGGCCGAGCGGATGCGTCGCCTCTGGCCTGCAGCCGAGCTGGCGCTGCTCGAACAGATCCGCGCCATCGCCGGCGAACAGGCGCTTTATCTGGTCGGGGGCGCCGTGCGCGACCTGTTGCTGGAGCGGCCGAGCTTCGATCTCGACCTGATGACCGAGCAGCCGGCCGATGCCTTGGTTGCCCGCCTTGGCGACGTGCTGGGCGCCGAGGTCATCCGGCATCCTGCCTTCGGTACCGCGACGCTGCGTCTGCCCGACGGGCGGCGCATCGACGTGGCGATGGCCCGACGCGAGACCTACAGGCAGCCGGGTGCCCTGCCCGAGGTCCAGGCCGCAGGCCTGCGGCATGATCTAGGCCGCCGTGACTTCACGGTGAATGCACTGGCCCTGCGCCTCGACGGAGAAGCCTTCGGAGAGGTTGTCGACTTCTTCGGGGGGGTGGACGACCTCGAGTCGGGCCATCTGCGCACCTTGCACAACCTCAGCTTCATCGAGGACCCGACCCGGCTGGTCCGAGGTGTCCGCTTCGCTTTGGCCACGGGCCTGCGATTCCATCCCGAGACCGAGGGATTTGCCCGCTATGCCATGTCATCCGGCCGCCTGGACGGTGTCGGTGGCGAGCGCCTCAAGAACGAGTTGCGCAAGCTGCTCGGGGTCGGACACGGCGCGGTCGGAGTCGAGGCCCTGGCCGACCTCGACGCGTGGCGCCTCGTGGCCGGGGCCTTTGCGGGCTGGCATCCGACGGACCGCTTCCTGGAGCGCCTCGAGCCGGTGACCCGTTGGTTGGTCGCGCAGGGAGAGGAGCCCGCCGAGGCCACGTTCCTGCTCGTCCTCGGGGGGCTTGTTGCCCAGTTGGATGAGCCGGGTCGCGCGGACGCCCTCGCCCGCCTGCACCTGCCGGGCAGCGAACAGCACCGGCTGACCAGTGCGTTGTCTCGCCATGCCCGACTCGAACGCGAGCAGCCGGGCTGGACCCGCCGCTCGGCGAGCGAGCGTTACCAGCACCTTGCGGATCTCGAGCGGCTTGGCCTATCGCTGCTTGCGCTCTTGTCCGAGGCCGGCGACGTGCTGCCGGTGCTCGACGAACATCTGGGGCACCGGCGCCTTGCGGTCGCGATCGATGGTGACTGGCTGCGCCGGCAAGGGCTGCAACCGGGCCCCCGTACGGGCGAAATCTTGCGGCGCGTGCGTGCGGCCCTGATCGACGGCAAGGCCGTCTCGGCCTCCGAGCAGCAGGCCTTGGCGCTTTCCCTGCTCTCCGAGGCGGGGGAGCTGGCGTAGATGTTCGGCTTCCTGACGGGCACCTCGGGCGGCCAGGACCTGCTCGAGCGCCTGACACTGCAGTTGCCGCTCTTCATCGTATCCATTACCCTCCATGAGGCCGCGCACGCTTGGGCTGCGTTCCGGATGGGAGATGATACGGCAGCCCGTATGGGTCGCCTGACGTTGAATCCGGTTGCCCACCTCGATCCCCTGGGGACCCTGATGCTGCTCTTCGCGCCCGTGGGCTGGGCCCGGCCTGTGCCGGTCGACGAGGGCCAGTTGCGGCGCTGGGGTGCCACGCTCGTCTCGGCGGCCGGGCCGGCCAGCAACCTGTTGCTGGCCTTCCTGGCCCTGCTGGGCCTCAAGCACCTCGAGATGCCCACCCCGGGGACGGCCGAGGCGACCGGCGAGGTCCTGAAGACCCTCGTGCTCCTGAACGTCAACCTCGCGGTCTTCAACATGTTGCCCATCCCGCCGTTCGACGGTGCCGGCATGGTCCGGGGCTTGCTGCCGGAGCGCCTGCGTCCGGCCATGCACCAGTTGGTGCCCTATGGCGTCGTGGTGCTCGTCCTGCTCGTGTTCCTGCCCCAGGGCCAGGCGTTGCTGGCTGTCGTCATGCGTTCGGCCATGGCGTGGCTGTTGCAGGTGACGCCCTGACAGTCGCCCTTCGCAGGGTCCGGCAGGCGTTGTGGTACCTGTGGGCACCCCTGCGGGACGAGGACGTCCGCTGGGCTTCGTCCCTGCTGGATGTCCGTCTCGGTGCCCTCTTCGCCGGCATGGCGCGGCCCGATCGCAGCCATGCACTCCGTGTGGCAAGGCGGGTCCAGGCTGCCGGCGGAGATCGGGACCTGGTGCGTGCGGCCCTGCTCCACGATGTCGGCAAGCCGGCGGGCTATGGCCTCTTCTGGCGGACCGTCTGCGTCCTGTTGCCCCCGGCGCCGGTGGAACAGCCGGCCGGGCCAGTGGGGACGCTGGCCTGGGCGCGCCATGTCTACGCGCACCACGAGCAGTCGGGGCGGGACATGCTGGTGGCCGCAGGAGCCGACGAAGTCCTGCTCGACCGCGTGAGCGGCCGTGGCCCGGAACGGGATAGCCAGATGCTGGGAGCGGCTGACGACCTTGGTTAGCCGCCCAGATCCCTGAATCGGCTCCCGTCACGCCCGGCCGTCCGTGCGAGTGCCTCTTCGGCAGCCGCGTCGAGACGAACTCCTGCCTGGTTGGCAAGGCACGCAAGCACGAAAAGCAGGTCTCCGATCTCGGTCCCGAGGTCAACGGGGGCTTCCCCGGGTTTGGGGGTCTTGCCCCCCCATCGGGCGTTGGCGGCACGCGCGATCTCGCCAAGCTCTTCCGTCAGCCGCGCGACCTGTGCGAGGGGAGGAAAGTAGCCGCCGTGGGCCCGTACCCAGTCATCGATACGGTCCTGCAGATTGCCCAGGGTCAATGCCGACATGGACGGGCCTCCCGAACCGGTGTGCCAAGGTCTTGCCTTCAGGGTACAGAGGCGGCGGAGCCCTTGGCGAGTTTCCGAGTGTCTGGGACTTGAGATACCCCTCCGTTTGCCTCGCAGCCTTCATCTGGCTGCTGTTCGGCGCACCCGTCCGTGCCGAGGAAGAGGCAACGCTCTCATTTCGTGTCGTGCAGACACCGTTGTCCAAGCAGGTGGAGCGGGTCGTCGAGCGACGGGAAGAGCGGGTGCGTGGACGTCGGGTCCTTGCCGAGATAGAGCGGAGCGTGTCCGTGGAGCGTGTCCGCGTCGACACCATCCAGACGCGCCTGATCTCGTGGATCGAGCACAGACAGGTCAATCGACCGGTCGAGGAGCGGGTCTGGGCGCAGACGGGAGTCGAGATGGACCCCGATCAGCAGGCCGTGCGGCCGGTCTACGGCTGGGTGATGCGGCGGGTCGACCCCAATCCCGTCGACGAAGCCATCAGGCGTGAACGCATCGACGAGCGGGTCGTGGCGAGCGAGATCAGGGTCATCCGTCGCCCCTTGGGCGAGAAGCGTCGGGTCAGGCCCGTGGCTTCCCCTGCCGGCCGTGGCCGTTCAGCCCTCCCGGGTGCGATGGCGGATGCGCCGTCCTCGTCGGGTGCGGGTCGGCGTCCAGGTGACAGCTAGCGTTCCGGGGCGCCACGGCCCCCGTGGCGCGAGCCGATGGCGGGCCCGGACGTTTCGCGGCTTGCCCCTGGCGACGCTGCTTCTGGTAGCCGGGACCGATGTTTCGGCTGCGCCGATCTCCCCCGGACCGCGGGACCGCTCCGTGATGTCGTGGGTTGCGGAGGCCAGTCGCCTTGCGGGGCCCCCCGATCGTCCCCTCGCGGGCTTTGCCTTTGACAAGGTGCCGTTGCTGTTGGTGGATCCGGGCCGGATGGCCATGGCCTTCCACGTGCCCGTTCCCCTGCCCGGCTTCAGGCCGCTCTCGGCTGTGGGTCGCGCGATCCAGTGGCGACAGGGCCCTACGACAGATCTCGATTCGGGCAGTCTCGAAGTCAACCTTGCCGGACAGCGCCTCGTTTCGGCGCCATATGACCTGCTGCCCACCTTCTTCCCGACGGGACCGTCTCCCTCCTCGCTGCTGGTCCTTGGCCTCAACCGGCATGTGCTTGCCCGCGCCCCTTGGGCCCGGGAGCTTCGCGGTCGGTCGTCGGCGTCGGTCCCGGGCGGTCGTGGGCTGGCTCGGGAACTCGATGCGCTCGGGATGGCCCTCGTGACGCGAGAGCCTGCTGCCCAGAAGGCGGCGCTGGTTGGTTTCCTCGTGGCCCGTAAGGCACGCCATGCCGCGCTCCCGGCCAGTGAAGCGCAGGCCGAGGATCATCGGGAGGCCTTGCGGGCCCTCATCAGGCATTGGCCGATGACCCGGCAGGCTGTCGCCGCACGCGGCGCGACCCGGGCCGGAGCTGGAGCCTTGCCGTGGCGCCATGCATCCGGTGCCGAGTACCTGGCTTGGTTGCGCAGTCGCTGCACGCGCCTGGCGGGCAGTCAGGAGCAGGAGGGCGATACCCTGCTCGTCACGGCTCTGGTGCAAGCCACGATGCTCGATCGACTTGCTGGGGACCAGTGGCCCGAGCGCGTGCTGCGGGCAGGTTCGGTGACGGCGGTGTTGGCCCGAACCCTGGGCTTCGACGAGGGCATGGAAAGCGTTCCGGCCGAGTCCGGCCGGCATGTCGAGGAGCAGGTGGGGCAACTCGGCATGGACCGGGCGGAGCGTCTCTCGGCATTCGACATGCAGCCGGGCATCGCGATTGCCCTGGAACTGCCGGCACCCGTCGGCGGGCAGTCCCGGCAGGGTGGCCTGTCGTGGAACCCGGTCCAGCGTCCACCGCTTCGGGTCGCCCCCCGGACGGTGCTGCTGGAGGGCCTGATGTCGTTGGCCTTCGAGGGTCGTGATCGGACACTGGATGTCTCGCGCCTGCCGGTGCTGGGAGTCGCGGGCGATCGTGCATGGCCCTTTGCCCGGCTGGTCTTCCGTGCAGACCCGCGGGCCCTGCAAATTCTGGTTGACGGTCGTCGCATCCCGCGCACGCCGGGCCTCTGGCGATTCCAGCGCCGGCTCGAGTTGCTGCACCCGCAGTTCCGGTACGTGGCGCATCACGGCCGGTTGCGGATGGATGAGGAGCAGATCGAGGTCTCTGACGCGCCCTGACGCGTGCCGTTGCCCCCGTGTGGTGGGTACAGGTGCACTAGGGGTGCAACTTGTCGACAGAAGCCCACGGTCCGATGGCGAGCGGGCGGCCACCGCTCGGTGAGGTGCTGCTGCGTCTGCGGCGCCTGGACCCCGGCAACCTCGAGGCCGCGCTGCGCGAACAGCGCGACTTGAACATCCGCCTGGGTGATTTGCTGCTGCAGAAGGGTCTGATCGACGCCGAGACGCTTGAGGAGGCGTTGACGCTTCAGGAGCGTGGCAGCCCGGATGCCCCTGCTTCGGCGCGCCGTCGGTTGGGCGAGCGCCTGCTGGCTCAGGGGCGCATCACATCGGAGCAGTTGGCCTCGGCTCTGGAGAGCCAGGCGCTTTCCAAGGCGCGCATCGGGGAAATCCTTGTCGAGATGGGCTTCGTCACGACGGAGGAGGTCGACAGGGCCTTGAAGGCCACCGACGCGCTCGGGTTGACCTCGCGCACATCTGCCCGATCCGCGCCCGGCACGGCGCCACTCGGCCAGCGGACTCAACCGCTCGAGCTGGCCCGCCCCGATGTCGCGGATGCCTTCCGCAACGTCTTCGGGCGCGTGCCTGCTGGCGGCGAGCTCGAGGCCTATCGTGGCCGACTGGCGGCGGCTGGCACGCGTAACAAGCAGGAATTGCTGTTCCGGCACGTCGTGGCCGACCGAATCGTGCAACTTGCTGGCGGCGATCTCGTTACCCTGACGCGGGACGCCGACGGTGAACCCGTCCTGCGGGGCCTCTCGCCGGAGGATCTCGCGCTTGCCCGGTCGCTCGCCGTTGACTCGGCCTACGACGCCGCGAAGGCTTCCCAAGCCTTCCTCGCGCGCTCGCTGCGGGTCTCTTTCCGCCGTGCCATAGGCAGGGACCCGGCTGCCGGAGCCGAGGAGGCCTTCTGGGCCGAGGCGTGGTCAAGGGGTGAGGCGGCCGGCTTCCTCGAGGCCTGGACCCAGGCTTGGCAGCGTTTCCTGGCCGAGCATCCCTTGCTGCGCAAGGACCCGGCGGCCATCCTGCCCTTTCTGCCGGGTCCCGATGAACTCAGGGAGTCGCTGGCGTTGTTCCGGGCACGCCACGGCGACGATTTCTTCGCGGCGCTGATGGCCGGTGCCTACTTCAACGCCCGGCGCATCGAGGCGCGACAGGTCGAGCAGGGCAGGCAGGAGGTCCTCTCCAGCTTGCGCGAGGGGCAGGTCCGCAAGCGTCTCGAGCAGTTGCTGGCGGATTTTCTGGGCACGGTGCCGCCGGCCCTCGCCCAGGTGCTGGCTCAGTGGATTCAGGCTGCGGGCGGTGGCATGACGGCGGAGGGACCGGCCGTTCTCGAGCGTCTGCTCGTCGATCTGCTCGAACGCCTGATGGCCATCCTCGAGCGTCATGGCGGCACGGATCCGGCGCGGCTTGGCAAGGCCCTCGAGGCAGCCCTCGAGATGCTTGCATCGGGGCTCGTCCTTACGGATCAGCTGCTCGAGGCCCTCGTCACGCAGGCTTCGGCGGGCGAGTCCGCCGAGGGTGGTGATGCCGTTGCGGCCATGCGGGCGCAGGTGGACCAGATGCTCTTCGACATGCTCGGGCAGATCGAGGCGGATGGGCCTGCGGCCCAGAACCTGGTCGATGCCCTGGTGTCCGGCACCCGGGACCTTCACGATGTCCGGTCGTCCCTCGAGCGGCAATGGCGCTCGGGCCTCGCGCCCTTCTCGACGGAGGACGCGCAGGCGTTCGTGGCGCATCTGAACCTGCTTTACCGGGGCCTGGCCTTCATGCCTGGGCCTGACGACGACTGGGTGCGGCAACTGCTGGCGCGTGAGGTCCTGCCCGCCGAGGTTGCCCGCCACTGGGCCGCCGAGGTTGCCGTTGAGGTACCATGAGACGGCTCCCGACCCTTATGGAGCCCCCCTCGTGCCGCGCGACATCCTGATCATTTCCAACGCCCCCGGCGAACTCGCCGCGTGGGTGCGTCCCGTCGTGGGGGCCTTGCTCGAGCGGTTTCCCGACGTGTCCGTCACGATCGCGCTCGTGCCCTGCCCTTATGCTTCCGGGCAGGAAGAGGCGACCATCCGGGCATGGCAGATGCCCTTGGGCGTCTGGACCCCGGCACAGACGCTGCGTTTCCTGCTGACGGGCCGCCGTCCCGACAGGCGTGGTTCGGCCGAGTCGGGCGCGGTGCTGTTCCTGGGCGGGGACCAGTTCTTCGGTGTTCTGGCCGCGCGGCGGACTGGCTGGCCCCTGCTCGTCTACACCGAGACCGTCGGGCGCTGGGCGGGTGCCGTGACCCGGTTCATGCTTTCGGACCGCAACCCCTACCTGGCGCTGCGGGGTAGCAAGGTTCCCCCGGGCAAGCTGGTGCTCGTCGGGAACCTGATGGTGGATTCCGTTGCCCCGACCATGACGCCGACAGCCGCACGCGAACGCCTCGGCCTGTTCCAGAGTGCCCTCGTGGTCGGCCTGCTGCCGGGCAGCAAGCCCTTCAAGGTCAAGAGTGCGACGCCTTACATGGTCGAGGTCGTCGACCGGCTGCACGCCGTGGACGGCTCCATCCAGTTCATCCTGCACCAGTCGGCCTTCACGCCAATTGAGATGTTCGAGGCGGCGCTGGCCGACGGACCCGAGGCGGTCCGTGCCACCCGCATACTCAAAGCCCCGGATGGTGCCCTGATGGTGACGCCAGGTGGGGCCCGCATCCGCATCGTGCCGCCCGGGATGCAGTTCGACGGGATGCAGGTCGATGATCTGGCGTTGACGGTACCGGGGACCAACACGGCAGAGTTGGCCGTGCTGGGCGTGCCGCAATTGGTGGTGCTGCCCCTGCTGCGTCCGGAGGACATCCCGCTCGAGGGCCTGCCGGGACGTATCGGCCAATTGCCTTGGCTGGGCCCCCGTATCAAACGTATCGCCATTCGTCAGCTGTTGCGCCATCTCCGGTTCACCGCCCTGCCCAACCAGCGGATGGGCCGGATGGTCACGCCCGAACTGGTCGGTGCCGTCACGCCCGAGATGGCGGCGACCCAGGCCATCGAACTGCTTGCCGACCACAACCGGCGGCGCCTGATCCGGATCGAGCTCCTGCAGGCTATGGGCTATCGTGGGGCTGCGCAGGCCGTGGCAGACGTCCTCCAGGCCGTCTGGACCGGTCAGGCGCCAGTCGAGGGTGAAGTCGCGCGTCCCGGCCTCGAACCGGGTGCCTGAGGCGACTTCGGGGGCTTGGTGGGCCCTCTTGCGTCCATTTCCCCTCCGGCTGACGGGGCTCGCGGTGCTGACGCTGGCGTCGGCAGGCGTGCAATTGGCCCTGCTGCCGCAGGCACGCCGCATGACCGATGTCTTCTCCGCATTGGCGGATGCCCGCGAGGGGGCGCTCGGCCAGCTCCTGTCTTTCCTGCTGCTCCTGGCCGGACTGTTCGTCGGACGGAGCCTGCTGACGGCGCTCGTCCAGCTCGTGGCCGCCGAGACGGCACTGCGGGCCGCCCAGGACCTGCGTCTTCGTGCCTTCGATGGCCTGCAACGTCGTCGTCTCGCCTGGTTTGACGGGCAGCGGCAGGGTGATCTGGCCGCACGCCTGGTCGCCGAGGCGGGCGTTGTCCGGGAAGCGCTGGGGCAGGCCCTCGCTGACCTAGGTCCGGGTTTCCTCGTGCTGGGCGGAGCGCTGGCATGGCTGGTATGGACGTCGTGGAGCCTGGCCCTCGGGATCCTGGTCGGGCTTCCCCTCGTGTCGGGCCTGCTCGCGATATTCAGCCGTGCGCTGCGTCGGTGGTCCGTGGCCGCTCAGGATCAAGGCGGCCTGCTCACGGCCCGGGTCGTCGAGCACCTGCGGCAGATGCCCGTTGTCCGCGCCCACGGGCAGGAACAGCGGGCCCTCGAAACCTTTCGCGCGGACAGCGCTCGGCAGTGGGCGCACTGGCAGCGTGCACTGCGCGTTCAGGCCTTCCAGCTGCCATCCGTTGCGCTGCTGCAGATGCTCGCGATCTGTGCCGTCCTGGCGTGGGGAGGGCGTGAGGTTGCCGAGGGTCGCCTGACGCTTGGTGACCTGCTGGCCTTCGGCGCAGCCCTCGGGCTGTGCGTGGATCCGGTCCTTCAGGTGACGCAGGCGTGGGCGCGCCTGCAGCAGGGTGCCGGGGCACTCGGACGTCTGACGGCGCTGGTCCATGTCCCGCCGGACGAGGCCGAACCGGTGGGTGGCCTCCCCATGGATGCCCCACTGGCCAGGCTGGCCCTCCGTGCCGTGACCTATCGGTATCCGGGGGGAGACGTCGCCCTTGGCCCCTTCGATCTCGAGGTGCCCGTTGGCGGCCTTACGGTCCTGACTGGTCCTTCCGGCGCGGGGAAGAGCACCTTGCTTGCCCTGCTGCTGGGCCTGCGCGAGCCGGCATCCGGGCGCGTCGAGGTCAACGGCCTGGACTTGCGTGATCTGGATCCAGTTTCATGGCGTCGCCAACTTGCGTGGGTGCCGCAGGACCCGCTGATGCGACAAGGGACCGTGCGCGACAATCTGGTCGAGGATGCAGGCCAGCTTCCGGAAGATGTCTTGCGCGAGGCCCTCGAGCGTGCGGGCGCCTGGGGTTTCGTCGCGATGTTGCCCCAGGGCCTTGATACGCTGCTCGGGGATGGCGGCGGGGGGCTGTCGGGTGGTCAGCGGCAGCGTTTGGCGCTCGCGCGGGCGTTGTGCCGCCGTCCGCGGCTGCTCATTCTCGACGAGGCCACCAGTGCCGTGGACGAGGCCCTCGAGGAGGACATCGTCCAGCGGGTCGCCGCGCTCAAGGGAGAGACGACGCTGCTGGTCGTAACGCATCGACCGGCTTGGTTGGCTGTGGCGGATCGCGCCCTTCGGCTGGAGCATGAGTCAGTGCCAGCAGCAGGCCCAGCTCGCTGAAGAACAGGATGCTGTTGCGTCCCTCGGCGAGCGTGAACTCGAAGACACCCATCACCATGTAACCCACGACGCCCGAGGCCAACGCCGCGACCTGGGCGCCGTCGGGGCCCTGACGGACAGCCTCGACGGCCCGACGTATCACGCTCAGGACCATGGCGAGGAAGGCGACCAGCACGGGTAGCCCGTACTCGGCCGCGAGGTGCAGATAGACGGAGTGCGCGTGCACCAGGTGCTCGAACTCTGCCGGATAGCGGAACCGGGGGTAGATCAGGGTCCATGTACCCGGGCCCCAGCCGGTCCACGGACGCGCCTGTGCCATGTCGATGGCGGCCGCCCAGACCAGCTTGTGCCCCTCGTTGCTGACGATGTCCGGCTCGATCAGGCTATGGAGCCTGGGGGCCCAGACCGGCAACGTGCACAGAAGGCAGCCCGCGAGCACCCCGAGGATCACGAGGGTCGTCCTGCGAGCCTGCTGCCGCTCGAGCGGAGGCACGAGCGCGTGGCGCAGGACGAGCAGGACGGGGACGACGGCTGCCGCGCCAATCCACGCGGAGCGGGATCGGGTCAGCAGGAGCCCGAGGCCCAGGATGGCAAACGCGGCTGCCGTCCGCCACGGTCGCCGAGGCCAGAGCGTGGTGGCCAGAGGACCCACCAGCAGGAGGTAGCCGGCGAGCACATTGGGATGGAAGAAGACGGAGTTGAGCCGACCGTCCTCGGTGCCGAGGCGCACCTCTCCCGGCCCGAGCGGGATGACGGTGTGCCAGTCTGTCAAGACGACCACCATGCCGACGAGGACCCATGGCACGAGGCCCCAGAAGAGCGCCATCAGCCAACGCTGGCGCCACTCCGCGACCCGCAGCAGATGGCCGCCGCCCCACGTGATCGCCAGGTAGGTGATGGCGACAGGCAGGGCCAACCACGAGCGTTCCGGATGACTGGAGCAGGCCACGGCCAGAAGCGTGGCTCCAATCAGCCACAGCCAGGACCGGCCTACGGGGTGAGGTCCGAGGGGGACGCGCCGCCGTCGCAGCCACAGCAGGCCCGAAGAACCCAGGAGCAGCAGGGCCGAGAGGGCGGGCAGGACGGGCAGCAGCCAGGCTGCGGCAAGCAGCAGGAGGCCCGGCTCCCTCGAAGGAGAGCCGGGTTCCGGCAACGGGGCCGTCAGCGGGGGGACGACGGTCTACCTCACAGCCTGGCGGCAGCGGCCCGCGGGTCGGCCGAGATGTCGATCAGGTACAGCAGGTTGTCACGCCACTCGTTCCAGTCCTCGTCGACCTCGCGGAAGGGGGGGCTGAAGCCCGAGTCGTTGAGCTCGATGCCGAAGGCAATCGTGCCGTGCTTGACGTACTGCCAGGTCGAGAAGTCGCCGTAGGTGTTGTAGAGCGTCCGCGAGATCGAGCCGGCGCGGTAGCGGATGGGCTTGGTCATCTTGTCGGCGAGCTTCTGGTAGGTGACTTCGTCCTTCGTCTTTTCCTTGGAGAAGCCTAAGGGCCACAGGACCATGCCGCCGTAGTTGTGGATGTCGACCGAGACGTTGAACTTCTTCATGTCGAAGACCTTGGCCATGACCCGGGTCTCGGGTTCCGAGTTCGGGGCCGTGCCGTGGAAATCATCGGCCGAACCGCGATTGTTGCCCTGGGTCCAATGGTCGTCGTAGTTGCGGTTGATGTCCACGCCCTGCGAGCCGTCGGCATTGCGACGCATGTTCTTGCGCCACCAGGCGTCGCCAGATTCGACGTTCTTGCGGCCGTCCGGATTCACGACGGGCACCACCCAGATGTCGCGGGTGTCGATCAGGCGGGTGATCCGCTCGTCCTTGCCATAGTTGCTCAGCAGGTGGCTGACGAGGCGGAAGCTGACCTCGACGGGAGGCAGTTCGCGGGCGTGGTGCCCGGAGTCGATCAGGATGCCGGGCAGGTCAGCCTCGGGCTTCGAGGTGATGCGGATGAGGATGATGTCATTGCCCTGAAGCGACTTGCCAAGGGTCTGGATCCGGGCGATGCCCGGAGCGGCCTCGACCAGCTTGCGATAGTCGGCGTAGAGCGAATCCACGGTGTGGTAGCCGGCCATGAACGACCCGGCGACTTCCATGACCTGAGCGGGACGCTGCAGCACCTGGTAGGTGAGGCCGGCCTGACGCAGTGACGCCTCGTCGCGGGCGGTCACGGAGCCATCGACGGTGCCGGCTTGCATGTCGACGTTCTCGAAGAGGTCGAGACCCAGCTTGGAGAGGGTCTCGAGCTGTCGCTCGTCCTTGAAGCGGATGCGGACGATCTGGCGATCGCCCTGCTGGAAGGACGCGTAGGAGCGGACGCTGCGTGTGCCCTGGGTGCCCAACCGGCCCTCTGCGGTGGGCTGTCCGCAACCGGCGGTGGCGGCAACCATCATGGCGAGCACGGCGCCAAAGGATTTTTTCACGGTGTCTCCGGGGACGGCAGGGGGTACAACCGATTTTACCCTTGCTTAATCGTCCCTTGGCTTCGGGAACTTGCCGATTTCCGGAAGATTCCGTGAATTTCCTCGGGTGGTACGATGGACCTGATGGCCAGGCACGAGGCGCTGTATCGCAAGTACCGACCCCAGACCTTCGGGGACCTGGAGGGCCAGGACCCCATCAGCAGGACGCTCCGAAACGAGATCCGCCAGGGGCGTCTGACTCATGCCTACCTCTTCACCGGGCCTCGCGGCACGGGCAAGACGACGACGGCGAGGTTGGTTGCCAAGGCGCTGAACTGCGTGGGTGGGGCCGCCGAAGCGCGCGAGGGTCGGGACCCGTGCGGCCGCTGCAGCGCTTGCCGGGCCATCGAGGACAAGGCCCACCTCGACGTGATCGAGATCGACGCCGCCTCCAACCGCGGCATCGAGAACATCCAGGAGTTGCAGCAGCGCTCTCGCCTGGCACCTTTGCAGGGTGCGGCCAAGGTCTTCATCATCGATGAGGTCCACATGCTGACGGATGCGGCGTGGAACGCGCTGCTCAAGACCCTCGAGGAGCCGCCGCCCCACTGCACGTTCGTCCTGGCGACGACCGAGGTCCACAAGGTCCTGCCGACGGTCGTGTCGCGCTGTCAGCGCTTCGACTTCCGCCGCATCCCCCTCCAGGACCTGACGGACCGGCTCAAGCACGTCGCTTCGTGCGAGGGCATCGTGCCGGATGCACCCGCGCTGGCCGAGCTGGCCCGTAGGGCTGATGGCGGCTTGCGCGACGGACTCTCGCTGCTGGAGCAGGTCGCCGCCACCGTGGAGCCCGACGCTGCAGGCTTGCGCCATCTCTCGGCTCGCGCTGTCTCCGAGGCCCTCGGCCTGGTCTCCGAGGACACCGTGTTGGCCCTGGGCGAATGCCTGCTGGACGGGGATGCGGTCGGGGCCATGGATGCCGCAAGGCAGATCCTGGCTGCCGGTCACGACCATCGGGCCGTCCTGCGCGAGTTGCTGGCTTGGACCCGGGATCTGGTCCTGTTGCGGGTTGCCGGGGATGCCCTGGATGGCGCGGTGCGAGGCGACGAAGTGGTGGCGCGACTGCGTGCCCAGGCGGCACGTGCGCCGGAAGCCGTCACGGATGCCTACCTGGGCATCTTGCGCGAGACAGACGGCATCATGCGCGGGACACCGCAGTGGCAGGTCTGGCTCGAGGTCGCGCTGCTGCGGATGACGCGGCCGCTCGCCGGTACCGCGCATGCCGCAGGTGAGGACCGGGGCGTGCCTGCCGCGGTCGTGACGACGCTCGAGTCCCGTCTCGCCGCCTTGGAGCGGCGTGTCGCGGCGCTGGGTACGCCCTCTGCCCCGGGTGTCGCTGCCTCCTCGCTTGTTCCTGTCCCGACGCCGGTGCTGCCTCCGCCGGCTGGGCCAGCACCTGTGGCCGTGCCCGCGCCGTTTGCAGGTCCCTCCTTGCCCCCACCCCCGCTGCCGGGAGACGAAGGCGGGGCCTTTGGTGAAGCCCTGCGCCAGGACCGGGCGCAAGGCAATCCGGCACCTGTCGTATCTCCCGCGGTCGTGGCGGTGCCTGCGAGGCCGCCTGCTCCGCCGCCCTCGGCGCTTGCCCGGACGGCTGCTTCACCGGTCGCACCGGAGCCCCGGGGAGAGGATGTCAGGGCCCTCGTCAGCGATGCGATTCGGCGGGGCATGCACCCGCGGCGCGCCCAGATGCTGCTGGGGTCCTTGCACACGGCGTTCTGGGATGCCGCGGCCAATCGGGTCGTGCTGACGCTCAACAAGGAGATTGATACCTACAGGAAGGGCCTGGAAGGACGCAACGAGCTCGAGGGCGTCATCCGGGGCTGTTTCAGGCCCGACACGAGCCTGGACATGCTGTCGCTCGGGCGGGGCCAAGGGGCTCAGGCTCGCCCTGCCGCATCGCCCCGCCCCGCCTCTCCCCCGGTTTCTCCTGCAGGTTTCCCCCCGGCGCCAGCGTCGTCTCCACCAGGGCCGGTGGCTCCCGCTGTCCCTCCCCCGGGCGCGACACCCCCGGCGCCAGTCGTACTGCCCTCAACACCAGGGCTCGAACCTGTGGATGACGAGGCTTGGTATGCTCCGCTTCCGGAAGGGCCGCCTCCCGGTGATGAGGGCGACCAGACTCCGCTGCAGGGGCGACCCGAGGAGCTCGTCCCCCGTCCAGCGACCGAGGGCGAGGCGACGAGCCAGCCCCCGACATCGGCCCAGGATCCCGGGACCGATCCCGAGGGCACGGTGACCCTGGCGGCCGACATCTTCCTCGGCCGGATCATCCGGGGCTAGGTCTTGCCGCGCGCAAGCAAGCAGGGCCGGTCTACGCGGCGCAATGAGCGGCAGGGAGGCGGACTTGAGGCCTTGCTGCCTTGGGTCGCAGGCTTGACCGGTCTCGTAGCGGTGGCGGCGGTCGTCATCGGCATGTTCGCTTCGGCCTGTGCCCCCGTTGATGCCGACGATGACAAGGCCATCAATGTCGAACTGCGCCTTGGGGAAGGGCCGGCGTCCTTGGGGGCAAGGCTCGCCGAGGAAGGCCTGATCCGGAATGCGGCGGTCTTTCGCGTCATGGCGCGTCTCGTGGCTCAGCCGCAGCGATGGCGTGCCGGTCGTTATCGGCTGTCACGCGCCCTCGCCGTGCGTGAGGTCCTGGCCGTATTTGACGAGGCCCGGCCGATGCCCCGTCGCGTGACCGTGCCCGAGGGAACGGACCTTGCTGGCCTCGCCCAGCTGGTGAGCAAGGAGGGCGTGGGGCAAGCCGCCACGTGGGACGCCCTCTGCCGGGAGCCCGCCCGATTTGCCGAGGGAAGGCCGTGGCTGTCTGACCTGCCCGAGGGCGCGACACTCGAGGGGTACCTCTTCCCCGATACCTATGCCTTGCCCGACCTTGCCGGGCGTGCCGAGACCCTCATCGGCCGGATGCTCGATCGGTTCGGGCAGGTCGCGTTGCCGTTGCTGCGCCAGGGAACCCACGGATTGTCGCCGCGCGCCTGGCTGGTGCTGGCGTCCATTGTCGAGCGCGAGGCCGTGCTTGCCGGCGAGCGGCCCTTGATTGCCGGTGTCTTCCTGGGGCGCCTCGAGGCGGGGATGCCGCTCGGCTCCGATCCTACGGTCGAATACGTGCTGGGGTTCCGTCAGACGGTCGACCGGCCTTTGACGCGTCGGGACATTGCCATCGACAGCCCGTGGAATACCTACAGGGTTCGCGGGTTGCCGCCCGGGCCCATTTGCAACCCGGGGCTCGCCAGCATTCTGGCCGTGCGTGATGCGGTGGGGACGGACATGCGCTACTTCGTGGCCCGGGGGGACGGCAGCCACGTCTTCAGCCGGACGCATGCCGCGCATCGCGCCGCCGTGCGGGCCATCCGCAACCGCCAGCGAGCCGCTACGCGGGATTGACCTGCCGGTTCCACGTATCGGGGTACTCGGCCCAGTCGACGTGGGCGGCTTCCGGGACGATTTCCAGCGGGTTGCGGGTGTCCACCATGACGGCTTGCTCGTCCGTCTCGTGCTTCAGGTGCTGGTTGGCGAGGGCCCGGGGATGAGGGCCGTGATGGATGCCGTAGGGATGGTACGTGACCCAACCGGCGCGGATGCCGTCGCGGCTGAAGAAGTTCCCGTCGTGATAGAAGATGACCTCGTCGAAGTCTGCGTTGCGGTGGAAGAACGGCACGCGCAGTGCGGTAGGGTCTCCGGTCTCGAGCGGCCTTGGCAGGAACGAGCAGATGACGAAGTTCTGTGCCAGGAACGTGGTGTGGACGGAAGGCGGTAGGTGGTAGCGCGGCGAGACAACGGGTCGTATGTCTCGGACGTTGAGTTGCCAGACCGTCGCGTCACCTTTCCAGGCCACCACGTCGAGGGGATGGAAGGGATACCAGACCGAGGTGAAGGTGCCGCGACGGCGAATCAGGACCTCGAATTCACCGGTGGCCTCGTGGGCCTCGGGCTCGGGCGTGCGGATGATGCCCGGATCGAAGAGGGCATGAGGGCCCAGCATGCCGCGTTCGGGCAGGCGGATCTCGGTCGCGGATTCGATGACGAGCTGGACCTGTTCCGAACCGGTGTCCGGAACCCAGCGATGGGTGATGCCGCGGGGGATGACGAGGTAGTCGCCCGGTTCGTAGCGCAACGGGCCGAAGTCCGTCTCGAGCAGGCCCGTGCCGCGGTGGACGAAATGGACGAGGTCGCGGTCCGCGTCACGGAACCAGAACGGCATGGCGTCTTGGCGCCGGGACATGCAAAGCGTGACGTCGGCATTTCGGAGAAAGGGCTGGGGCAGGCCGCGGGCATCAAGATGGTCGGGCGGGACGAGGGCTGTCGCGTGCATGGCCCGGGGGCGGGTGGGGCCCTCGATTCGGGTCCATCCGGTCGGTGCGTGCCGATGGTAAAGGTGGGTCGCACGTCCGAAGAAGCCGCTGCGGCCGAATTCTTCCTCGACGGTGCCTTCGGGCAGGCCGACATGAGCCTGCGGTGGCGCACCACCCTTGTTGAGCGGGAACATCGGGATCTTCCTCAGTCGAAGCGGCGTCCGGTCCCCAGCGACCGCGCCGCAGGGCCCATGGTACCATCGGCGCATGACGGCCCCCCGACTGCCGGACGCTCCCGGACCCGAGGCCATGACCTACGGGGACTACCTCAGGATCCGCGAGATGCTGGAGCTCCAGCAGCCCCAGTCGGATCCGCCCCACCACGACGAACTGCTCTTCATTGTCATCCATCAGGCCTACGAACTCTGGTTCAAGCTGATGCTGCATGAGCTCGATGTGGCGATGACCTGCATGGTCGAGCGCAAGGTGCTGCGTGCGCACCACTTCATGCGGCGGGTCACCCGGGTACAGGACCTGCTTCTGCACCAGATCCACGTGCTCGAGACCATGTCCCCGCAGGAGTTTGCCGAGTTCCGCGACATCCTGCGGCCGGCCAGCGGCTTCCAGTCCTTGCAGTTCCGCGAGATCGAGTTTCTTGCCGGCCTTCGTGACGAGGCCTACATGAATTTCTTTGCGCAGCGTCCCGAGATGCAGCAGGGCTTGCGGGACTACGGCAGTCGGAAGACGCTCTGGGAGGGATTCCTGGGCGTCCTGACCCACCGCTTCCCCGGCGTGGGCCACGAAGAGGCGCTCGAACTGCTGTACCGCAACTACGAGGCCAACGTCGATCTCTACATGTTGGCCGAGTCGCTCGTGGACTTCGATGCCTTGCTCGCCCAATGGCGATACCACCATGTGATGGTGGTTTCCCGGATTATCGGCGAGTTGCCCGGCACCGGTGGCTCGGAGGGTGTCGCCTACCTCAAGACCACGCTCGAGCGCCGCGCCTTCCCGATGTTGTGGCAGGTTCGCTCGCGCCTCGGCGACGGCGTGGCGGGTTGGTCCGCTTCGGCCCCGGCACCCCGTCGTGAGGACCCCCCCGGCGGCGGTTGCCCGCTCGGACACTGACCGTCCACCGGCGGTTCGCGCTATGATCGACGGCATGCTGCCCACGATCTCGACCGCGTCGCCCGCCTTGCTGGCCCTGTCGGAACAGCACAGGCTGTACCGGACGATGTTGCTGATGCGCGAGATTCACCACCGGGCCATCGCGTTGCAGCGCCAGGGCCGCATCGGCTCCTGGCTGGGTTCCGAGGGCCAGGAAGGGGCCATCGTCGGCAGCGCCTTCGCGCTCGAGGCCGATGACTGGGCCTTTCCCAGCTATCGAGAGCACGCGCTTGCGCTGGTGCGCGGTATCCCGACCGTCCGCCTCTTCCATCATCTCTATGCCAACGCCGCAGACAGCATCATCGGCCGCAACCTGCCGCCCGAATACAGCTTCCGCGAAGTCAACTTCGTGTCGGTGAGTGCGCCGGTGGGGAATCAGGTGCCGCAGGCGGTGGGTGCCGCCATGGCCAAGCAGGCCAAGGGGGAACCCGGCGCCGTCATTACCTACTTCGGCGATGGCACCTCCTCGGAGGGTGACATTCACACCGGGATGACGGTTGCGGCCCGACGCAGGGCCCCGGTCGTCTTCGTCTGTCAGAACAACGGTTGGGCTATTTCCGTTCCGACGGCGCGTCAGACGGCAGGGGAGATCGTCCGTCGTGCACCGGCGCTCGGCCTGCACGGCGTACGGGTCGATGGCAATGATGCCCTGGCGGTGCACCAGGTCGTCGCCGAGGCCCTGCACCGAGCGCGCACGGGCGGTGGGCCGACGCTGGTCGAGGCCATGACCTACAGGCTGGGTGCTCACAGCACGTCGGACGATCCGACGAAGTACCGGCCGGAAACTGAACTCGAAGCTTGGCGCAAGAAGGACCCCCTGCCTCGGATGGCGGATGCCTTGGGGTTGTCCGAGGCCGAGCGCGCAGCGGTCCTGGCCGATGTTCGCAAAGAGATCGAACGGGCGGTTGAAGAGGCTGAGCAGACGCCCCAGCCCGAAATGCGGACGATGTTCGACGATATCTATGCCGAGCAGCCTTGGCACATCGCGGCGCAAGCCCGAGAGGCGCTCAGGGCGCATTAGCTCCGAAGACTTAACCTGACCTTGGGCAACCCGGGCGACTTCCGGGCGATAGTCCTCTTGGCTTCCGGGGGGGAAGCCAGGGGGATGAACGCGTGGGCATTTGGCAGGCAGTCGGCAAGGCAGCACAGGTGGCGCCCAAGGTGGCACCTGGAGTCGTTGCCGGAGCAGGTCGCGTGGCGGCATCCGTTCCGCGCATCGGCCGTGACGCCGTGGCAATCAGCCGGCAGTTGGCCCGCAACGGCGTCGCCAGTCACCTGCGTGTGGCCGGAAGGCTCGAGGATGCCGTCGCAGCGGCTCAGGCTGCCCGGAAGGCGGATCTCGCCAAGGCTGCGTCCAAGGGGCTCGATATGGCCACCAAGGCACTCGACAAGGGCTTGCGCGTTGGTGTCCGCGCCCATGACAAGGGTGTCCAACTGGTGTTGAGTGCGGCGCGCAACCAGATCGACAATCGCATCTACCTTGGCGCCAAGCGTCAGGATGTCGCCTTGGTGTTGCTTGATTCAGCCCAGCGCCGACAGGTGCTCAAAATCTATGGTTCGGGCCTCCAGCGGCACAATCGGGTCTTCAAATCGATGGAAAAGGGCATCGCCGGCAAGATGCGTGCCCTTGTGGACGAGGGCGTCGTGCGGCATCGTGCCGCGATCCGGGCGGCCAAGCCCGAGTGGCGCAAGGCACTGAATGAGTGGGCGACGACCGGTGCCGAGCGGCACGCCGCAGCAGTGGGTCAGGATGGTCTGGTGTCCAAGGCGCTGCGGGGCCTGGTCGATTAGCGCCTAACGCAGGCTCAGGGCCGGCTCAGGGCCTGCCGCCATCCAGGCCTCGATGGCATCGGGGTCCGTCGTGACACCTGCCGTAAGGTTGTCCGGTCCCGTTTCCGTCACCAGAATGTCGTCCTCGATGCGGATGCCGATGTCGTGCCAGCGTGCATCGAGGCCAGGTGTTCCGGCAGCCAGGTACAGGCCCGGCTCAACGGTCAGCACCATGCCGGGCTTCAGGGTCCGTGAGGCGCCGCCTTGCCTGTAGCTGCCCACGTCGTGGACATCGAGCCCAAGCCAATGGCTCGTGCGGTGCATGTAGTAGGGCCTGAACGCGCCAGTGGCTTTGAGCTCGGCCGGATCGCCCGCAAGGATCCCCAAGTCGACGAGGCCTTCGACCAGCACGTCAAGGGCTGCGCCGTGCACGTCATCAAAGGCGATTCCGGGCACGCAGCGAGCTATCGCCGCGTGCTGCGCGGCGAGCACGACGTCGTAGGCCGCGCGCTGGGCTGGCGAGAATTTGCCGTTGACAGGGAAGGCGCGCGTGATGTCCGAAGCGTAACCCTCCACCTCGCATCCGGCATCGATGAGGACCAGGTCACCGTCGCGCAGTACCGCGTCGTTCTCGTTGTAGTGCAGGATGCAGGCATTGGCTCCTGAACCGCAGATGGGGTGGTAGGAAGGACCTTGGCTGCCCCGCAAGCGGAAGACGTACTCGAGCGTGGCCTGCAACTGGTACTCGTGGGCGCCCGGTGCCGCGGCCCGCATCGCAGACAGATGTGCCTCGGCGGCGATGTCTGCGGCACGCCGCATCAGGCCGATCTCGGCCGCTTCCTTGAACAGGCGCATCTCGTGCAGGATCGGCAACGGGTCGACCATCTCGGAGGGCGGTGTGATGCCCATCCGGGCCTTGCCACGCAGCGTATCGACCCAACTGCGGACCCGCTGGTCCCAAGCAGCGTCCCGGCCCCACGGGAACCAGACGCGTTGCTGACCCCGGATCAGGTCTGGCAGGACCTTGTCGAGGTCCTCGATGGAGTGGGCCTCGTCGGCGCCGAAGCGCGCCACGGCGCCTTCGACACCGGCACGGCGTCCGGTCCAGACCTCTCGTTCGGGGTCCCGCGGCGAGACGAACAGGATGAACGAGCCTTCAGCCCTGCCGGGTACGAAGACGGCTACTGCATCAGGCTCACCGAAACCCGTCAGGTACCAGAAGTCGCTGTCGAAGCGGTAGGGATGCTCGACATCGTGGGAGCGGACAGCGTGAGGACGCGTGGGCAGGATGGCGACGCCTTGGCCGAGGGCCTCGAGGAAGCGCTGGCGGCGTGCAGCGAAGACGGACATGCAGGAACCCTCCCGATGTCCTGATTCTACCTTGCGCGCGGCGGACGGTGCCCGTCACGTGCCCGATTCAGCCGCGTGTCGCGATGGCAGAGCCCATGCGGACCTGCACCTCGACACCACGCAGGCTCGCCGCCACGAGATCCTCGTCGAAACGGACACGGCCCGGTTCGGCCAGCAGCAGGGTGGTGGATCCCCCGAAGGCGAAATGGCCCTTTTCCTGGCCTCGGGTGATGGGGCCGGGTTCATGCGTCTGGACGATGGAGCCCACGCAGAGCGCACCCACTTCGATGAGGGCAAGGCGCCCGAAGGCCAGGGTGTCGAGGAAGGTCAGGGTTCTCAAGTTGGCCTCGAGAATCCCTGGTACCCGTGCCAAGGCCAGGGGATGAACCGAGTGCAAGGGGCCTGCGAGGGTCTTGGTGGGCCCTGCCTGACCCGACGCCGGAAAGTGGAACCGGTGGTAGTCGTAGGGGGCAAGGCGCAGGACCAGGCCGCTGCCGCCCCGGTAGGCCGCCGCTAGGTCCGGGCTGCCGAGCAGGGTTTCCAGCCGTGCGGCCGCGCCCTTGACAGGCATCTCGAGATGCGTGCCGATGCTGGGAAAGACGAGGATCTTGCCGTCGCCCGGCGACAGCAACCGGTCAGGGTCGGGATCGAGGGGGCGGGCCTCGGACCTCAGGCGACGTGCAAAGAAGGCATTGAAGTGCGGAAAAGACTCGGGTGCCTCGAGAAACTCCGTGGTGTCCAGGCCGAAGCGCCGGATGAAGGGAGCGATGGCCAGCCGACTTGCCGGGCGTTCCTGAAGGCGTCCGTAGGCGCGACTGACGGCGGGCACGTGGGCCAGCAGCCATCTGAGTCCCAGGGTGAAAGGTGGCCCGTAGAGCGCCTGAACAGCCCACCCTCCGTGGACGATCTCACGGAACCAGGTGCCGTCGTGCCGATTGCGGATGAGGCCGGGTCCCGGCGGGGACGCCCAGTCGCCGGTCACGGAGTATCGACGAGCCTTGCAGCCTCGGCCGTAGCGGGCGCCAGCTGCCGATAGGCGGCCTGGACGTGCAGGAAGGTCAGGGTCAGCGCCATCAGGCCTGCGACGACTACGCCGGCCTTGCGCGGCTTGGGGATGCGCAGACCGGAGACCATGGCTGCGGCGAGCAGGAGCAGGACGCCACACAGGAACGGGACGCGCCACGCTTCGGGCAGCACGGGCAGGGCCAGGCCGGCCAGGGGCAGGATGCCGGCCACGGAGGTCACGGGGAGGCCGGTGAACATCGGGCGGCCCCCGGTGACCTCGAGGCCTTGGCGATTGAAGTAGGCGAGGCGAATGGCCGGGGCTCCGAGGTAGACGAATACGGACAGGACGGCAAGGGGGAAGTGCCCGAGGCCCAGTTGCAACGAGATGATCGCCGGCGCGAAGCCGAAGGAGCACATGTCCGCGAGGCTATCCAGCTCCTTGCCCATCCCGGATGCCATCTCGGAGCGCGGCAGGTTGCGCGCGACCGGTCCGTCCAGCATGTCGGCGATGCCCGCCCAGATCAGGGCGACGAGGGCCAGGTTTGGCTGCCCCTGGATGGCCAGCCAGGACGCCAGAAGGCCCATTGCGAGCCCGGCCAGCGTGATGGCGTTGGCGAGGTCGATGTGGGGCAACATCGGGCCGACGCGAAGCGGAGACGGTTTCATTCATGCCATTGTACCCCCGACGCGGTGTTCGTCGGCCAATCGGATGGCCGGCCTCCGTCATGTTTGCCTTGACGCTGCTGGCTGCCCGGCGTATCACGGAGGCCGGCCGTGATGGGGCGGCCCATGGGGAGGGTGACGATGTTCACGTTCATGGCCACGTATGCGACGCCGGCGAACCCCGAGGAGTTCGAACGCCGCTATCGCGAGGAGCATCTGCCGTTGCTTGCGCGCGTGCCGGGACTGGCTTCATGTACGGTGCTCAAGCCCTCGCGCCAGGTCGTCGGCACGGGCGCCGACACTTGGATGGTGGCCCTCGTCAACTTTGCCGACGCCGCGGCCTTCAAGGCTGCCGCGAAGACCCCCGAGTGGGCCGCTGCCGGTGCCAACATCCAAGACATCGCGGGCGCCGGCTGGACCGCGCATCTTGCCGAGTCCGAGGCGTGGGACCCCGCCGTCGCGGCCGGAGCGGACGCATGACGGCCGTGGCCCCGGATTTCCGACTCGCCGGTCGCCCTGCCGACAGCTTCGGCTTCCGCAACATCCTCTACACCAAGGGCGGACGCAGGGCGACCGTCACCATCAACCGGCCCGGTGTCCTGAACTGCCTGAATCTGCCGACGCTGCTCGAACTGCGCCAGGCCTTCGAGGACGCCTCGATGGACGACGACGCGGCCGTCGTGGTCCTGACGGGTGCAGGCGAGACGGCGTTCTGCACGGGCGCGGACGTCAAGGAGCAGACTGCCTTCCTCGCGCGGCCTCAGGACTACTGGAAGTGGATGGGGGCCTTCACGGCGGCTCTCGAGCAGTTGCGTCGGGTGGGCAAGCCCTCGGTGGCACGCCTCAATGGTCTTGTGGTCGGCGGCGGCAACGAGTTCAACATGGCCTGCGACCTGGCCGTGATGGTCGAGGATGCCTACATCCGGCACGTGGGGCCGGCGCGCGGTTCGGTGCCGGCGGCCGGCGCCACGCAGTGGCTGCCCATCATCATGGGGGACAGGCGCGCCCGCGAGATGCTGATGTTGTGCGAGGAAGTGCCGGCGCTGCAGGCACTGGACTGGGGCCTCGTCAACCGCGTCGTGCCTCGGGCTGACCTGGATGCTGTTGTTGATGAGATTGTGGACAAGCTAGTCAACAAGTTGCCAGAGTGTACGCGTTACACCAAGCAGCAAGTCGACTTCTGGAAGGACTTCAGTTACTACCAGACCATCGGCCACGCCCGGGACTGGCTGACGCTTCATGCCGGCGTCCACGAGACGGCCGAGGGCCTGGGGGCGTTCGTCGAGAAGCGCCACGTCGACTACGCGATGCTGCGTGACCGCGTCGCAACCGGGCATGGTGCCGAACTGCCCGACGGGCCTGCCTTCGCCACGTGTGCTTCTTGCGGGGCGACCGACCTGCCGGTTGGCCATCGCTTCTGCGGCCATTGCGGCGCCACCATGTCCGGGGGGAATGCCTGATGCGGGACGTCGATGCATTGGTCCATCGGGCACAGGGCTTGCTGGAGCATGATCCGCGGGTCCGTCGGTGGCAGGTACGTTCCGATGGCGCCATCGCCATCGAGATCGAGGTCCAGGGAGCCGTACCGCCCCAGGATCGGTACCAGATCATCGAAACGCTTGGACGGCCCCTGTACCGGGTCGATCGTCCCGAGGGCTCACTCGATGCCCTGCTGGCCGACCTTATCGTCGTCCGGGTCGACATCGACGGCGTGCCCGAGCCCGAGGTGATGCTCGAGCCGTGGGAGCGCCTGGGGCAGATCAACCATCAGTTCTGGGTCGACTTGTGGGTGACGTTCGGCTTTGTCCAGCGCGGCAAGCCCTGGAAGGCCATCAAGCACATGCAGCACCTGCGCGATCTGGTCTTCGAGATCGGTCGCCTGGTGGCCGAGGACCCCAAGGCCCGCGACGAGGCCGTCATCCCCGAGGACCTTGCCTGGTCGATGGCGCAGACCTGCCCGGGGCCCGAGCCTGCGGCCATCGGTCAGGCCCTGATGTATGCCATCTTCGTCTACCGGCGCATGCGGGACGATCTGGCCGCTCGCCTGCATGTGGCCTTCCAGCCCGAACACGAGGACCGGATCATCACCGAATTGGTCGACACTTTCGGGCGGCCCGAAGAACTGGCGCGGATGGAGGCAGAGGCGCGATGACCACCCAGTCTCCCGACGTCCTGTCGACGGACGAACTCATCGTGACCCGTGCAGATGGCGTCGCGTGGCTGCGTCTGAACCGGCCCAAGGCCCTGAATGCTCTGTCACCGTCGTTGATGACGGCCCTGACGGATGCCGCGCTGGCGCTCGATGCCGACCCGGACGTGCGGGTCATGGTCCTCATCGGGTCTGAGCGTGCGTTTGCCGCCGGTGCCGACATCAAGGAGATGGCCGAGGCCAGTCCCGTCGACATGCTGACCCGGGATACCATCGCCCTGTGGGATCGCCTGCGTCGGGTGCGCAAGCCCCTGCTGGCAGCCGTCTCGGGCTTTTGCCTGGGCGGGGGCTGCGAGCTTGCCATGGCTTGTGACTTGCTGGTGGCGGCAGACAATGCCGTGTTCGGTCAACCCGAGATCAACCTGGGCGTGATTCCGGGCGCAGGGGGCACCCAGCGCTTGACCCGGGCCGTCGGCAAGGCCCTGGCGATGGACATGATCCTGACTGGACGACAGATTTCGGCGCAGGAGGCTTTGGCCCACGGGCTGGTCAGCCGGGTCTGGCCCCTCGAGGTCTTCGAGGAGGAAGTGGGCGAGATGGCGCGCGCCATCGCGGCCAAGGCACCGATGGCTTTGCGCATGGCGACCGAGTCCGTCGACAAGGCCTTCGAGACCAGCTTGGCTGAGGGCCTCGATGCCGAGCGTCAGCGTTTCTACGGCCTGTTTGCCACCGAGGACCAGAAGGAAGGCATGAAGGCCTTCGTCGAGAAGCGTCCGGCCCGATTCATTGGCCGCTAGGGAGGACTGTCCGTGTCGGAAACCGCTGTCGCCCCCACGGCGCCTTACACCACCATCTCGCTGATCGTGGATGGGGCTGTCGCCTGCATTACGTTGTGTCGTCCCGACAAGATGAACGCCTTCGATGACGCGATGAAGGCCGAGCTGCTCGCGGCCCTGAAGGTCGTCGAGCGTGACCCGGCTGTCCGAGCGGTCGTGCTGACGGGGGCTGGTCGTGCCTTTTGCTCGGGTCAGGACTTGCAAATGGACCCGGATCGGGCCAACGCGCTTCCTGTGGGGCGGATGCTGCGTGAGAAGTACCACCCCGTCTTCGAGAAGCTGCGCGCGATGCCGAAACCGGTCATCGCCGCGATCCAGGGCGTGGCCGCCGGCATGGGTGTCAGCCTGGCGTTGGCATGCGACATGCGCGTCATGGCCCAGGATACCTACATGACGGTCGCCTTCATCCGGATCGGTCTGATTCCCGACTGCGGCGCCACGTGGACCTTGACTCGCCTGCTCGGCCCCGGCCGGGCCTTCGAGCTGGCGGCCACGGGCGACAAGCTGCTTGCCGACAAGGCCTTGGCGTGGGGAGCGGTTAACGAGGTCGTGCCCGGCGCTCAGGTTCTCGAGGCGGCCATGACCCGGGCCAAGGCCCTCGCGGCGGGACCGACCCGGGCCATCGGCCTGCTCAAGAAGGCGCTGGACCACGCCATCGAGGCCGACTTCCCGGCGCAACTGCTCTACGAGAGCCAGATGCAACAGACGGCGGCACGGACTGCGGACTTCGCAGAAGGTGTCAGGGCTTTCGGCGAGAAGCGACCGCCGGCCTTCACCGGGGCGTGATGGCCTCGTCGGGTGGCGGCGGACCTGCCTGTCGTTCGTTCCTCGCTGTCCAGCCTGCCCGTAGGGTACCCGCAGGGCAGGTGGTAGAATGATTATAGGCCTGTCGAACGAGGAGGTACGCATGGTCACCGAGCAGGAGATGTTGGATCGTCTGGCGCGGGGTGAAAAGATCACCAGCCGCGAGGAGATGACGGACGACTACTACGAGCAATTACTCAACTTGATGCTGCAGCAAGCTGATTCCGAACTGGCGGGCGGGCTGGGCTACGGTCCGTGGATCGAAAAGGCGCCGACCATCGACGAGAAGCTCGCCGTGGCCTCGATCGTCAAGGACGAGATCCGCCATGCCAAGGCCATGTACAAGTTGCTCGAGAAGCTGGGCGTCGACATCGAGGCCCACATCGCCAAGCATGACTACAACTTCCGGCTCGAGAACGGGCAGCAGGACATTGGCGCGGATCGCGTCAAGGACGACACGCGGGTCAACATCTTCTACTACCCGATCGAGTCCTGGTCGGATTTCATCATGTTCAACTTCTGCATGGACCGGGGCGCCGGCCACCAATTGGAAGACGTCCTCGAATGCAGCTATGCCCCGTGGGCCAAGGAAATCGAGCTCATCTTCAAGGAAGAACTCACCCACGTCGGGCACGGCAACTTCTGGGTCAAGAAACTGGCAGCTGATCCGGCCACCCACGACGAGGCCCAGGCAGCCCTCGACAAGTGGTACGTGCGGACCATGAACATCTTCGGTCGGCCCAATACCCGCCGCAACGCGATGTACCGCAAGTACGGCCTCAAGAAGCGGGACAACGACGAGGTGCGTCGCGCCTTCAAGGCCGAGATCGATCCGTTGATCGAGGCCGCGGGTCTCAAGGTGCCCGCTTGGTCGGCTCCTTCGGAGACCGAGGTCGCAGCCGTCCGTTGAGCAACCTGCCTGAGCGTGGCCGCCTCGCGGTATGCGGGGCGGGCACCATGGGCCGTGGTATCGCCCAGGTCGCGGCGGCGGCAGGTCACGAGGTCGTGGTCTTCGACGCGCTTCCGGGCGCGGCAGAACGCGGCGTCGCTGCCGTTGCGGCGGATCTGCGCAAGCTTGCCGCCAAAGGCAAAGTGGACGAGGGTGAGGCCGAAGGCACCATCGGGCGCCTGCGTGCGGTGGACGCACTGCCCGGTCTCGCCGGTGCCCGCGTGCTCCTCGAGGCCATCCACGAAGACCTCGCCGTCAAGCAGGCGCTGTTTCGCGAGGCGGGCAGCATCCTCGCGCCGGGCGCCCTGATGGCCTCGAACACCTCGGCCCTGCCCGTGACGGCCTTGGCTGCGGTCGCACCGGACCCGGGGCGCGTGGTCGGCATGCATTTCTTCAATCCGGTACCGCGGATGGCCCTGTGCGAGATCGTCCGGGCGCGCCAATCGTCCGCTGAGTCGCTGGCCGAGGCCGAGGCCCTGGCGGCGGCTTTCGGCAAGCAGACGGTGACGGTGGCCGACACTCCGGGGTTCCTGGTCAACCGTGTGGCACGACCCTACTACCTCGAGGCCGTCCGCATGCTGGGTGCCGGCGAGGGCGACGTGGCCGGCATCGACGCCTCGGCGCGCGCCGCTGGCTTCCCGATGGGACCTTTCACCTTGATGGATCTCATCGGCATCGACGTCAACCTCGCCGTCTCGCGGGCCGTTTTCGACGGGATGTCGGGTGAGCCGAGATTCCGACCGCACGTCCTCCAGCAGCAACAGGTCCACGCCAACCAACTGGGCCGCAAGAATGGCCAAGGGTGGTACGCGATGGACGCCGCAGGGCAATCCCTGGTTCCCGATGGGGCAGGCTGGACGCGACCCTATGTCGATGCTGTCCTGCCCGGTCTCGATGCCGTGGCCAGTCGCTTGGTCGCGGCCATCATCAACGAGGCGCATCACGCGTGGGCCGAGGGTTGGGCCGGGGCCGACGCAGGAGCGCCGCTCATCGACCGGGCCGTTCGCCAGGGCCTGAACTATCCCCACGGCCCCCTCGCCTGGGGCGATGCCCTTGGATTGGGGCAAGTGGCCGCCGTCCTGGAGGCCAACGCCCAGGTCTTCGGGGGCGAGCGTTTCCGGCTGGCCCCGCTCTTGCGGCGCCGCCTTTCCAACTGACCCTTTCCCCTTTCGGAGCTTGCATCCTTGGCCGCACACGAAGCCCTCATCTACAGCGCGGTACGGACGCCCATCGGGCGGCTTGGGGGAGCCCTCGCCGCCGTTCGGCCTGACGATCTGGCAGCCCTGGCCCTGGGAGAGGCCATGCGGCGCAGCCAAATTGACCCCGGGGCCCTCGAGGACGTGATTCTGGGTTGCGCCAACCAGGCGGGTGAGGACAACCGCAATGTCGCCCGGATGGCGTCTCTGCTCGCCGGGTTGCCCATCGGTTCGGGCGGACAGACCGTCAACCGCCTGTGCGGGTCGGGCCTTCAGGCCGTCATCACGGCCAGCCATGCCATCCGGTCGGACGAGGGGCGGATGTTTCTCGCCGGTGGCGTCGAGTCCATGACGCGCGCCCCCTTCGTGATGGCCAAGGCCGACAAGGCCTGGAGCCGCGACCTGCAGGTCTACGACACGTCGCTGGGCTGGCGCTTCGTCAATCCCCGGCTGGCGGCGCTCCACCACCCCTACGCCATGGGCGAGACGGCCGAGAATGTCGCCGAGCGCCACGCCATCTCACGTGAAGACCAGGATGCCTTCGCCATTCGCAGTCAGCAGGCCTGGGAGCGGGCAAGCCAGCAGGGCCTCTTCGCGGACGAACTGGTTCCGGTTTCCGTTCCGGGACGCAAGAAGGGGGAAGTCGTCGAGGTTACCGTCGATGAACATCCGCGCCCCGAGACGAACCTCGAGGGCTTGGCTCGCCTGAAGCCGGCCTTCCGCGAAGGCGGCAGCGTGACGGCAGGCAATGCCAGTGGCCTCAATGACGGCGCTGCCGCCTTGGTTGTCGCCTCGGGTGCGCTCGAGGTCCCGCAGGGCGTCCGCCCGCTGGCCCGCGTCGTCTCGTCGGCCGTCGCGGGTGTCGATCCGGCGGTGATGGGCGTAGGTCCCGTGCCTGCCGTGCGCAAGGCCCTTGCACGGGCGGGCCTTTCTGTCGGTGATCTGGATGCCATCGAGCTCAATGAGGCCTTTGCCGCACAGGCGCTGGCGTGCATCCGGGAGTTGGACCTGAATCCCGATCGCGTCAATCCGCTGGGTGGGGCCATTGCCTTGGGCCATCCGCTCGGCATGAGCGGCGCGCGGATCCTGACGACCTTGGTGCATCATCTGCGGCGCACGGGCGGCCGCTATGGCATGGCCACCATGTGCGTGGGCGTGGGCCAAGGCATCGCGCTCGTCGTCGAGAACCTCGATTAGCAAGGACCCCCCGGCCGGGGCCAGGGGGTCCTGCGACGCGGGACGCGGTTCAGCGCACGTCCTTGGTGGACTTCGGCTTGGGGGTGGGGTGGTCTCATGACCGTCGTGGGCGACGGCCACGTTCGACGAGGCCAGCACGACCAGCGCGCACGCGACGAGGGAGAGGATACGACCCATGGCTCGACTCCTTTGTGAAGCGGGGGTGCTTCACGTAAGGTCAGGCTGCGGGGATTTGCGCATTCCTTAATAAGGAAATTATGCTGCTTAATCCTCGCTGGTGTCGATGGGGATGGTGCGCGGCCGGGCGACCTCGACGCGCGGCAGCCAGACGGACAGCACCCCGTCCTTGAGCGTGGCCCGGATGCGCTCGATGGCGACATCGGCCGGCAACGGCACCTGCCGCGAGAAGCGACCGTGGGGTCGCTCGCCTGTCAGGACCCGGCTGCCTTCGGTCTCGAAGCGCAGACGCTCCCCCGTGACCAGCAAGTGGCGCCCCTCGACTTGCAGGCCCAGGTCTTCCTGCTTCAGGCCCGGCACGTCCAGTTGCACCACGAAGGCCTCGGCCTGCTCGTGGATGTCCACGGGCGGCTCCCAGGGAGCGAGGCCTCGACCGGGGACGGCGCCTCCGCGCCGGTCCGCCTGATCGAGGCCATGTCCCAGTTCCTCGAGCAACCGCAGCAGCAGGGGCGAAACCCTGGGGCCTTGGTGCCGGGACATAGGGACTACTTGGGCTCCTTGGTGGGCTTGGGGGCCGGGCAGCTGCCCTGGCCACCACCGCAGTCGTGGGCGCTGGCCATCGAGCCGGTGCCCACCACGCCCATCACGCCTGCCACCAGAGCGGCGACCAGAATCTTGCGGACCATCGTTTCTTTCCTCAGTAGTTAAGCTAACGTAAACGAAAGGATAGCAAAGAGCCCCGGTTTGCGGTGGCTCGAAACGGATATTGAAGGAAGATTTAATGCTAATTCCGGATCAGCAGCACGACGGCCTGCGCCGCGATGCCTTCTGCCCGGCCGATGGCGCCTAGGTGGTCGGGTGTCGTGGCCTTGACGGACACGGCCTCGAGGTCGACGCCCAGACGGGCGGCCAGTGCCTCGCGCATCCGGGGTATCCAGGCCTTGAGGCGCGGTTGCTGCGCGATGATGGTCATGTCCGCATTGCCCAGGCTCCAGCCCGCCTCGATGACAAGGGCCATCACGGTGTCCAGCAGGACCAGGCTGCTGGCTCCCTTGAACCGGATATCCCCGGGCGGGAAGTGCGTCCCCAGGTCCCCGAGGGCCAGCGCGCCCAGCAGAGCATCCATCAGGGCGTGGGTCACGGCGTCGGCGTCCGAATCCCCGTCGAGGCCCGTCGCCTCGGGAATGGTGACGCCGCCCAGGACCAGGGTGCGTCCTTCGGCGAAGGCGTGGACGTCATAGCCGCTGCCGATACGCATCAAGGGGTGGGTCAAGGGGGCTTCCTCCGTGGCCTTCGAGCATGGCATAGCATGGCGGATATGGATCGGGTCTGGGACGTGGTCGTGGTCGGTGGTGGCCACGCGGGCATCGAGGCGGCCATGGCGGCCCACCGCCTGGGCGTGGCTGTCCTGCTCGTGACGTCGGACCGGGCAACGCTCGGTGCGATGCCGTGCAACCCGGCCATCGGCGGGCCGGCCAAGTCGACGCTGGTGCGCGAGGTAGATGCGCTCGGGGGCTGGATGGCCCGCGCCGCCGACGCCAGCCGCATCCAGGCCAAGGTGCTCAATGCCAGCAAGGGGCCGGCCGTGCAGGCCCTTCGCCTGCAATGCGACAAGCACGCCTACGCGGCGTGGATGAACCGCCTCGTGACGACGTATGTCCAGGTCCTTGAGGCCTCGGCGCGGGGCTTCGCCCCCGACCGGGAGGGCTGGTCCCTCGCGACGGATGTGGGTCGTGTCCGGGCGCGCAGCCTGGTGCTGACGACCGGAACCTTCATGTCGGGCCTGTGCCACACGGGTGAGGCCGCGACGCCGGGGGGACGCATCGGCGAGGCGCCCTCGACCGGCTTGTCCGAAGCCCTGCGCCGCCTTGGCTTGCGGACGCGACGCATGAAGACGGGCACGCCGCCACGCGTGGACAGGCGTTCGCTCGATTTCAGCCAGATGCAGCCCGCGCCGGGTGATGACGGGGACCTGACGCTGTCCTACCTGCCCCTCGCACGCAGTCAAGAAAATGTGATGTGTCATCTTGTTTACACAAATAACAAAACACACGATGTAGTTCGTGACAATATGCATTTGTCACCCATGTTTCAGGGGCGCATCGAGGGACCCGGGCCCCGCTACTGCCCCAGTTTCGAGGACAAGGTCCACCGCTTTGCGGACAAGCCGGCGCACGGCCTGTTCATCGAACCCGAGGGCCTCGACACGGACTGGATCTATGTCCAAGGGTTCTCGACCTCGTTGCCGGCAGCCGTCCAGGAGGCCATGCTGCGGACGCTTCCGGGCTTCGCGGACGTCGTGCTGCTGCGGCCGGGCTATGCCGTGGAGTATGACCAGTTGCCGGCCATCCAATTGCGGCCCACGCTGGCGGTCAAGGATTGGCCCGGCCTGTTCACGGCCGGCCAGATCAACGGGACCTCGGGCTATGAGGAGGCTGCGGCGCAGGGCCTGCTCGCCGGCCTGAACGCTGCCCGCCACGCGCGCGGGCAGGAGGGCGTCGTGCTGCCCCGGAGCGGATCGTTCATCGGTACGCTCGTCGACGACCTGACGACGATGGACATTCCCGAACCCTACAGGATGCTGACGGCTCGGTCCGAATACCGTTTGGTGCTCAGGGGGGACAACGCCGACTTGCGCCTGACGCCGCTCGGGCGTGACCTCGGGCTCGTGCCGGAC
>Ga0194133_10000504_pt1 | contig 78597 bp, 65 predicted proteins | sample TA2KigOf40mmetaG_FD_155448 | JGI IMG/M metagenome (GOLD analysis project Ga0194133, IMG submission 155448) | Freshwater microbial communities from Lake Tanganyika, Tanzania - TA2015055 Kigoma Offshore 40m | ecosystem: Environmental > Aquatic > Freshwater > Lake | place: Tanzania: Lake... | reverse complement strand
CATTGTAGACCTGCCTTGTTCATTGGAACCTTATTTGAATTATTTTTTTTATTTTTTTTTGTAACGTACACATTAGAACTTGTTTCACATAATCCGCAACAACCAAGTGAAGGACTATGAGCTAAAAAGTTTTCATTTAGTTCATCAATAAGTATATCCGCAACATAGGGAGACTTTACGTATTTGGATGGACGTTTAATAACTTGAGCTTGTATAAATTGATCTAATTTATAAACTAACATATTTATCTATATTTGAAACAATTTTAATTTAATTAGATTAGTTATGTATTTTCTAACAAAAAATCTTAATTCAATTTTATTTGAAAACTAATTATAATTATATTTTTTTTATATTTTTATATTATAAATGTCGAATAGCATTGGAGTATCATTTTCTTCAGGTTCAAATGGGCGTTCAGGATTTACAACTGGAGGCTTAGGAGGATTAGAAGTATATATCCCTGGTCTTGGAATTCCTATATACACTAACAATAATCCTACTTTAGGTCCATATTTAGGAGGTGGATTAAAAGGTCGTATGCCTCAACCTTTAGTAATCCATGACAATACTCATGAATTTTCCAAAACTCGTTTCTTATTGCGTGACGCTTGGAATACCACTTCTTATTCAGGAAGTTCTAATCCAAAAAGAATTGTGACCCCTTTTAGAGCTGTTTACAACGCAGGTGACTTATTAAGCAGACAAAATTTCTCATGTGGAGGTACATGCCAAGCACCACAAAGTCGTCCTGGACTTAAAGGATTAAAACAACATTTTGGTTCTGTATCAACTAGTTGTCAAGCTGACGTATTCTGGTCTCCTATTCAAATGGATTTAGCTGTTCCTGCCTCAGCATGTAATAATAAGTTTGTTTATGATGGTTCTGATTATATTAAATTTAAGAAAGATCAGGCTATAAATCGTAACTATAACGATAGATCATTTGGCGGAGATGAATATCAAAGTAGTCAAAGCAAATGGAGAGCAATTAGACGTTATTAAAATTATTTAGATGAATAAAAATCGTAAAAAAAATTATAAATATATATTTAATCATATATATAATTTAGATGTGTGGAATTTATGGTTGTTTAAGAAAAAATGATAATGTATCAACTCTTGTGTATAAAGGTCTAACTATTTTAAAAAATAGGGGTTATGACTCATGTGGATTATTTTTAACAAATACAACAAATAATCTTGAAGAGTTCCAGTTTAAACTAGGCATTGATGGTGAATTAATAAAAAGTTACTCCAATAACAATATTTTTGATATACTTAAGTATGAATTGGATAAAGATGATACAGTATTTAATTTAGGGTTTGGACATACACGTTGGGCTACACATGGACCAAAAACAGATCATAATTCGCATCCACACGTGTCAAATTCAGGACAGTTTATAATTGTCCATAATGGAATTGTATCAAATTATAATACACTCAAAGAAACATACTTAAAATCGTATAAGTTTAATTCTGATACAGATACTGAAGTAATTGTAAATATGATTGAAGAACTATATAAAAGACAATTAAAAAAATATTGTTTAAACAAAGACATTAATTTTATTGATATATTAAAAGATTTAACGAGTAATTATTTAGAAGGAACTTGGGCATGTTTAATATATAATAGATTAAAACCGAATTGTTTATTTTTTATGAAGAATGGTTGTCCATTAGTTATTGGTAAAAATAATAATTCCATTATTCTCACATCGGAACCATCTGGTTTTATGAATATGGTCGAAAATTATATTTTACTTGATGATCAAAATGTTGGTTTTATTGAAGATACATGTGAAACTATATTTACAACTGGTAATTATAAGGAATATCCATTATATGCTATTAAAGAAAGTGACTATATTCTTGAAACAAAGTATACATATTGGTTATTAAAAGAAATCGAAGAACAGGTTAATTTAAACGTATTAATCGACCCTCTAACTAACAAAAATCGACTAACAACAGAATTAGTAAATAATTCTGAATATGATTATAAATGGCTATTTTCAAAAAAAGATATATTTATATTGGGTTGTGGAAGTTCGTATTATGCTGGTTTACTCGTTGAAAATCATTTTCGCAACTTAAATATATTTCGTTATATACGAGTAATTGATGCTGGAGAATTTGATGAGAGTTATGTGAAAAATATTGACAATTTACATGATTTGTTAGTTATATTTATTTCGCAATCTGGCGAAACAAGAGACTTAATTGTAGCACATAAAGTAATTGAAAAATATAAAATCAAAACTCTTGGAATTATTAATGTAATTGGTTCATTATTATCAACCAAAATGGGCTACAACCTATATACAAATTGTGGAAAAGAAAATTCTGTAGCATCAACAAAATCATTTACATCTCAAGTTCTAGTATGTACATTATTTGGTCTTTGGAAACAACTTTATGATTATCAGAAAATATTTTCCAATAGATATAGTCTCCAACATTATACTAGTGATTTTTCGATGTTATCGAACGATATTAAAACAGTTATCGACATGAAACCTTACTTTTCCAATATAGCACATAAAATTGTAAAAAACGGACTAAAAAGTTTATTTTTGCTAGGCAAAGATGACTTACATGCTGTTGCTTTAGAAGGAGCATTAAAAATAAAAGAAATATCATATTTTCATGCTGAAGGCTTTAGTCTAACTAGTTTAAAACATGGCCCATATTCATTGATTGAACATAATACACCTATTATTGTATTATATAGAACTAGAAATCACTCAGTAAAAAGTGTATTGGAAGAAGTAAAAACAAGAGGTGCGTATGTTATTGAGATATGTTGTGAAAAAGAATTAAATTCTACTTCAATCGATAATAATGATATATTATTTATTCCAAATTCAAAACTATTTTATCCTATTTTAGCAACTATTTCAATTCAATTAATCGCATATTACATGTCAATTGAACAATGTATTAATCCAGATACACCACGTAATTTAGCAAAAGTTGTAACAGTTGATTAAAAAATTGATCTAATTAATTTATTATTATAAATTAAATAAATTAAATAATAATTATTTAAATAAATAATTTGTTAGATAAATAATGTCCAATACAGCAGTTAAATTCGAAATAATTGAAAAGGATGACTATTCAATTTTTAAAAGTAAGTTTAGTAACAGTGAATTTATACCATCAACAGCTATTTCAGTTGTAATGAACCACTATTTTGTAAACGACTATGTAGTTCTTCATTGTTTTAATCAAAATCATATATTATGTAAAATTAAAATTAAAAAAATGTTAGATACACCAATAACTAATTGGACATATAATAGACCACCTGATTTAGTAAGGTGTAAAGATATTTCATTATATATGTATAATTCAAAAGCTTGTGTCGATACCATGTTTCATTTATATTTTAATAATCTAAAATCTCATTTTGAAATACTTGATGGAATACATCGATTTACTGCGTTACAAATTTTACAAAAAGAAAATTCAAAACCATTGGATCTTATAAATGGTTGTGATTTAGGCTCTGGAAATGACGCTAATTGGTTGTTTGAAACACATATTATTGTAAATATTCGTTTTAATGCGCCTGAAGGAGAATTAATTGAGACATTTAAAAATTTAAATAAATGTCAAGCTATTCCAGATTTATATATTCGTGATTTTGAGAAAGAGAGGAGACAAATAATTGAAGGAATAGCAAATGACTGGCAAATTCGTTATAAAAAACACTTTTCATCAAGTGATAAACCTATAACTGGTCATATAAATCGCAATAAATTTGTCGAATTATTAGACTACCTTTATACAAAACATAACATAGAACAAAATGGTGATGAATATTTTAAAAAACTATTAGAAGAAGCAAATCAAAAAGTTTCGAATAATATTCCTAAGAAAATATCTGGCGATATGAGAATTAAATGTAATGAAAGTGGTTGCCATTTGTTTCTATTAAAATTTGAAGAATTACAAAAAATTATATAATAAATATTATTTTGTTGATATATTTTATTAGAATAAAATATGTCAAATATTATAGCTTTACCAAAAAATATTAGCCCACCAACCGAATACAAGTTAATAAGGTCAACACGACAATTAGCATATTATGTAAAACCAGAAATATTTGATCAAGCACAAGCATATGTAAATCAATTAAGTAATTTGAGTGATGATCAATTTGATAATATTTTTTCTCAGATGAAAATATCAGGAGGAAGAAAATCTAAAAAAAATAATAAAAAATCAAAAAGAACTAGAAGAAGAATAAAGAAATAACTATTATATGAATTTTATAATATTTACAAATAATAAATGGCAACTCCTTATGGAATTTCAACATCTATCGGATCTCAAACATTTTCAGGCTATGTTAATGCTCCAATAAACGGACCATTGTCTACCAATCAATACCCAAATGTGTTACCATATCACAGTTACGGAATTTTAACTGGTCTTCGTCCTACTCCACCTCAATTTATTAATCCAGTTAATTCTAATATGAGTATACTTCCAAGACAACAATATTTACGTGCCACAAGTATATCTACTCCCAATAAGGCAAAAGAAGATGCTTTAGGTAAATTTTCAGCACCAATAACAAAAGTTTCTTATTCAAGTCAACGTCAATTTGCTATTTCATCACATGTAAACTATATCGCACCTATGTCATCATCTGAAAGGCTAAATAGATTAAAAAGTGTTGCTGTAGGTAAATCAAGTTATAAAGTTGGACTACCATTAGATGCTCCTATAAGTACAAAAAGCTATGACACAAGCTTATTAAGGACAAGTTTGAGGAGAGCTCGTTCAGGAGGTTCTGTTGCTCCAAAGAAGAAAGGTTCAATTTATAACTATAGTTTAACACAACCTGGTATTAATGGTTGGGGATCTGTACCAAGACAGAATTATTAAATCAAGGGGATACAAATTTTCTTTATGAATAATTTTTTATTCTAATTCAATAATATAATGAACAAGTATATTGTTGAATTTTTGGGAACTTTGTTCTTAACTTTCGTTATTTTTGCTACAGGAAACTATTTAGCAATCGGTGCTGCTTTGGCTATTGGTGTTTTAGTAGGTGGTCCTATTAGTGGTGCTGCTTATAATCCAGCTGTAGCAATTGCTTTAATGTATTCTGGTAAATTGCCTCGTCAAGACTTAGTTCCTTATATTGTTGCTCAAATAGCTGGTGCTTTGGCTGGTTTTGAACTTGTTAGAATGTTCATGAACAATTAAAATATTTTCTTAATATTATATTTATATTTTAGTATAATATAGTATATAATGCGTAAACAAAGAGGTGGTGATTGGTACAATCCAATATCTTGGTTTTCTTCTTCTTATCCATATGCTCCCAAAAAGTCTTGGTCCGATTGGTGGTCAGACACAACAGGATCAGCAGAAAACGCTTTATCTGGAGCATCACAAAGTGCTCAAAATATGATATCATCTGCTAATCAATATTTAAGTCAAGATGTAAAACTATCTGTAACAAATAACAATAATCAATATAATGCTATAGGTGGTAAAAAGAGTAAATCAAAGAAGTCTAAAAAAGGTGGAAGTAGAGGGTTAGGTATTACTTATTATGCTACTCCTGTTTCGGATTATAAGACAGCACAACCAACATATTGGATTAAAGGTGGTAAAAAAATAAATAAAAAAAGTAAAAATAAAAGAAGTCAATCTAAAAAAGTTAAGAAAACACGTAGATATAAAAAATAGATAATTGTAATAAAATTGATTTTTATGTAAAATATAATCAGAATATATATTATATTGTACAATGAATTTATTGAAAAGTATTATTGGAGGTATGGAACAACCATCAGAAAATTATAGTATTGCTGAGCAAGCAAAACCTATAGCAGAGTCTAGATATCAAGAAAATAATTTAGCTTCTACAAATAATTATTCCAATAATAAAAAAAAGACTAGAAAAGTTGCTACAATTGTTAGACCAAGAAGAATAATGGTCCAAAAGACACCTAAAAGTATGAAAAAGCGTGTCACTAATTTAGAGAATACTGTAAATACTTATGGTAGTAAAATTAATAATTATATTGAAGGTTCTAAAACACAACAAGTAGAAAAAGAAGAATTTGTGTATATTCCTATTACATTTAAGCGTTTAATAGGACTAGTAATAGATGGTATAGGACCTATGGACACTGCATATGGATATGAACCGATGTTAATGGTCAGAAGTAATACTGAATATATTAAAATGTCTCCCGATGGAAATAATAATAATTTAGGTGAATGTTGTGATATAGATGCAATATTACAATTAAAAAATTTAAAAAAAATTCTAATTGATAAAAGACAGAGTATGCCTCACCAATTTATTTATAAGGGAAGTCCTATTAGTCCAGGCGGAATATATGCTTATGTTTCAATTACAGAGTTTATAAAATTATTTAAAGATAATGGTATAGAACTTGAATTTTATTAATAATAAATATTTATAATATAATGTATAAAGGTTATAAAAATATATTATATTATAAAAATTCTGAAAATAACACTTTACAATCTAATAATAAACTAACAAAGTGTAGTAAATGTAACAAATTTAATTCTATAACTATTTCACCTGCTCAAAATAATATTATTTACTGTGTTTATTGTGGTAATTCAATTCAAATTTATAAATAATACTTTTTTCTTTAAGTTAGTTTGAAATATATATTCTAAACAACTTAAAGAAATCAAGAACGCATTTGTTAGTTAATAATCAAACATTTTTCAGAAATAAAAGGACTATAAGCAAAATTATAAAAGAAGTAAGCCATTGGAGAAATTACTATAGGATTTAAATTCAGACAATGAACTAACAAATTATTATGTGATATATTTTCTATTGTAACATATCCATATTTATTGGAGAACTCATTTATACATTGTCTAAATCCATTTATGAATTCATCTTTTTCACAATAATTAGATTTTATTGAAGCGATACAAGATATTACATTTTTTTTTTCTATTTGTAGACATGTTTTTCTAAATACATAAACTGCTAAAATGTTATGTTTATCCATTAACATCTTAACGGATATATTGTTAGTTTGTACTAATTCAATAATATTTGATATTTCAGGATAAATAAGTATATCAAATGTGTGTTGTTCTTTTAAAAAATTATAAAAATAATATAAATTTTGTTTATCACCCGTTAGCAATGTATATTTCAAGTTACTATATGTTGAAATATTATGTTTTAGTTTGAAACAATATGTTTTATATACAGTCAACGGAATAATTCCTGTTAGTTCTTCTTCTCTTTTGAATAAACTAACACATATATTTCTATTCGAATGGCTTTGAATATATTCATGCGTTTGAATTAATTCTGGAGCTATTCCTTTCTTTCGATAACTCTTATTAACGCATAAGTAGTCTACATAATATACATCAAATTTATTTACCTGTTTACTATATTTATTTTGTATTTGAACGTGTAATGGTCTACTAGTTATTACACCAATTACCTGTTTTTCTATAAAAGTATCATTTGTTTTATTATGTATCATAGGTATATCTTTTAAATATATCGAACAAAATGTCTTGTCAAAATGTCCTTTAAAATAAGGAATAAAATTTTCTTTTTTTGGAATAAATTTATTTTGACCATTTCTAAAATAATTAAGTTGAATTAAAACAAGTATTTCTTGTAGACATTTGTTAGTTATACTTTGTATTTCAAATGTTTTAATTGATTTAAAATTAGTATACCTATTTTTTTCTGGTAATTCGTGTCTTATTATTCCAATATTATAAATCCAATAATAAAAATCGTAAAAATGAAATACTGGCTGAATAGACCAAAATCTATATTTTATTTTAATCCATAATAGAAATAGAATAACTAACAAAAATATAAATAAAAGTATATATTGAATAACCATTTATTATTATTTACATTATCTGTAAAAAATAATATATAAAATACAACCTAAAGTTTGTCATTATTTATCTATTACTACTTCTTTTACTAAATTTCGAATAATCTTATGAATATTGCTTTGTTGTTCTTCAATAGTAGACCCTGACATAGCATTACTAACAATTTGTAAATACTGATCATTTTTTTTACTATCAGAATCCAAACATCCAGGATTTAATTTTATCCAGTCGCCTATTTTTTTTATATTTTTATGGGCAACTTGTTTTATTGCCTTAATTAATAACGTCTTATCATCACTATCTTTATTCCATTTATTGTCATCCTTAATATATAATATTTCTCGTTTTAAATCTGAACAATGGATTGGTCTCATATGTGTATCCAAATCTTTCAAATTATTTAAAAATATATTAGAAATACCTTCTACATAACCAATCTGACCTGTTGTTTCTAGATCATCAATTTGTACCTGTATTGAATCAATAAATTCACTCATATTCATAGCATCTTTACATGTTTCATTTAAATAAATATTTAAATTAAATGTCTTATTATTTGAATTTGAATTTACAATATTATTTGTAACAATTTGTTGCTGTTGCTGTTGTAAAATATCCATAACACCTTGTTGGAATTCACTATTTTGTTTAATAAGATCATAAAACATCTGCGTCATTACCGATGTTTGATCCATAGGTTTTTGTATAACATTATGCGAATTATCATGTGAATTATTTTTAATATGCTTGTATAAACTCTGACGATGATGGTAACAACGTCCACAGGCACAAAAATGATCGGCGTTTTTTTTGTAAGTCTTTTCGGAAGTCTCTGTAAGTCTAAAATGTTTGCGTGTGATTATATGTCTGTCCCAATCACTCTGTTTACAGCATATAAAGTCACACTTTTCACAGTTAAATTTATTCGGCGTTTTTTGGCATACATATACTTCCTAAAAAAACGCCGAATAATTTTCGATTAAAAAAGTTGAAAAAAATATCATCACAAAAAAATTAATTATAAATATATTTTTTAGATGATAATGGTCTCAATGACCGAAAAAAAGGTGGTTTTTCAAAACTTTTTTCAGGAAATCATTTTTGGACATTCTAAAAATGTCCATTTTTCAAAACCTAAAATACTTTTTGGAAAAAATTTGTTACTGAAAAATATCACCAATATTTTATATAAAAATTTATTACGTAATAAGATAACAATACTTTTATTTTCAATTATACACGAGTTTGCCGACACTGAGGACACCCGTTATTAGAATAATTGCGTGAGCATCTATCATAACATATATCACAAATATAATGTTGACATGAAAATCTATTACATAAATATTTTTCATCAAAGCAGACGAAACATTCAGATTTTTTATATAATATATTTCTATCAGTTAATTGTTGATACTCTTTATTAAGATTTTTTACATAAAATGCTACATTTAACTTAGCACCATATTCATCAATAAGTCTTTTATAAGAACGTTCTAATATATACCCTGATTCTGGAGAAAATACATCTCTTATGTTTTGACCTGTCGGTATTAAAACAAAATTTTCACAATTAAATATATAATTTATTGCGTTTGAATATGTATCTAACATCTGAGATACTGTTAAATAAGGATTTATATTTATTGTATAAGTTTTATCATCATATAATTCTTTAAATGTTACAGGAACTTCAAGCAGAGGCATTTGTGTAAATATTGTAAATAACGTATTATATTCAATTTATTTCAATTTTTTATAATAATATATTGTATAAAATTGACTTAAATATATATTATTATATGGATTATGAGTGATTATCAAGATAGTAATTTACAAAATAATAGTGAACTAGTACTATGTATTGAAGAATACGATGATGATAAAAATCATAATATAATTGATACAAGACTATTTATATTTTGGGATGAAATGTCGTCGAGTTATGTAATTGCAGGAAAAAGGAAAGGTTTAGAACTAGTCCCATATGTATTTCATTGTAATGACACTACAGCAGTTATAACATTTGTACAGTTAACAATTGGAAACAGACCTTGTTCTATGATGTATTACAATTATAATACATTATTTGAACAAAAAGAGATTACTTACGAATATTTTGAAGATAACATGGATGATAATTATGAGATAATAGGTTATGATAGGATTAACATAAATTATAAAAAATTAAAAAATACATTAAGTTCATTTAAGAGAATTTTTGGAGCTAAAAACTAACGTTACATTTATATAAAATTATTATTTTTATATAAATTATTTTCTTTAACAATAGACCGAAGAATAATAACTATTACAAAACGTAATAATATCTTTAGAAACAAATTGTTTATCTTGATTTCTATACCATTTCCATTGTGCTTTGTTTAAATTTATTATCTCCAAAGTTCCATACCCATAATCTGTACCATTCCTAAAAGCTGACCACGATGGTTTATCATAAAATTTACGTGCATGACCCTCAAGATTACCTCCGTCGCCAACAGTTATATATATAGGGGCTTTTACATCAGTATTGTTCAAATAGACTGGATGTGTTCTTTCATAAGCATGAACATGACCTGAAAAAACAATATTAACGTTAAATTTGTAAAATAAAGGTTCCATATATGTTCTCATTTCAACAGTTTGTTGTTCACCATAATGATCTACATTAGAACTATACCAAGGACAATGCATAATAACAATTACCCAAGGCGTAACTTTTCTGTTTACTCCAAGTAAATCTATTTCTAACCATTTATATTGTTTTGATGTATAGTTTGTATAAGTATAAGGATTTAGAAAAATAATATGAGACATACCCGTTTCGAAACTATAAAAAGAATTACCATAGTCATATCCACTCTGATAAACAGATGGACAACAATATGGTAGATTAAGATCATCATCCGCTAATTTTGGTGGAATAGTTATAGGTCCATATTCAGCAGGTTTTATAGCAGGCATCTTAAAACGCTCCTCAAATGCCCTATATGGTTCCTGAGCATTAGTAAATTCAATTTCATGGTTACCAGCTGAAACCATCCATGGAACTCTTGATGCTAATGGTTCAATTAATTCACCATATTCATCCCATAACGTTTGATTACAATTGGCATAGCTTAAATCACCGACATGTAATATCATATTTGAATAAATATTTTTTGCCATATGTTTAATTGTTTCTTCAGAATCTTTAGTTTGTCCTAAATCGCCTACGAGTGTAAAAACTTGAGGTGAAATACTACCAGTGAATTCATTTGTTTTAAAAGAAAAAATATCACTAACACGCCCATATAAATCAATAGATTGATAATAATATTTTGTATTTGGTAATAGATTATTTAAATAGGATGTATACAATGTACCAGAATTATACACATTATGAAAAGGCCATGTAAAATTATACGATTTTTTTTCAGATGATATTTTATTATCGAAATTGTTTTTATCTAATCCATATTTAATAAATGCATTTGTAGGATTTATAATATTTGTTTGCCAAGATATAAACATTTTTGAACTATCAGAACCTTGGGATATATGAAATTGATTAAAATTAATATTACCAAAACATAATGAATTATATATAAGAAATATAATAAAAAACATTATATAACTATAGTTATATTTTTTAATAATTTATTATACCAAAAATATATTTATATTTCAATCTCGAATATAACAATACTACTCTTATATAAACAATAATAACTACATATGTAAATAATAATAAAATACTAAAGGATAATTGGTTCAACTTCATGGTAAATATTTGTAAAAAAATAAAATATTTATTAAATTATATAATGAACTTTGTTAACTCTCCTATCTTTACAGGAATTGTTTATGCTGAAGCTTTAAATGTTGGATCTAGTACAACGACTGATGTTCCTCTCGTTAATTCTGGACTTATTAAAAACCCTAATTTTAGTAACCCTTCAATTGCAAATGGTACATCACAAAATATTGGAAGTAATGCGTCTTCTATTGAATGGGGATTTTCATCAAATAGTGAAGACGATTATTTAGTTTTAAATAGAAACAATGATGTTCCTGAAGGATATTCCCAATACTTAACTGTATCATCAACTAATGGAATATTATCTCAAACATTAAATATTACTAGATCTACTAATTATAGTTTATCAGTTTATTTAAAATCTTTGGTACAAACAAACGTCGAATTAGTATTAAACAATAATGTTGTTGCTACATGGCAAGTAAATGATTCATGGAATTTATTTACTGCTAATTTTCCAATTCAGAATTTGGGAAATAATACATTAGGATTTAGAAGTTCAACAAGTAATGCTTTTTATAACATTACTGGTGTTACATTATTACTTCAAGATATCCAAGTAAGTAATGTTAGCCTTGATGTTTCTGGTAATGTATATGTTAATGATGGCTTTGTTATTAATAAGCAAAATAATAGTAGCTCCATGTCTATTATAAGTAATAATTTAAATTTGAACTCAAACACCAATGTTACTTCTAACTTACGATTGAGTTATTTAGGTTCAGCAGGTATTGTTCATAGTAATAATGATGGTAATTTAAGTTCTTCCTTAATTACAGATTCAGATATATCACAATATGCTGAAATAAGTGATACAAAGTTGGGAATAATTTCTACTATTGGTAAAGTATCAAACTCGGCTACAACTGCTAATATTGAACCTTTACAAAATACAATTGCTTTAAGAGATATTGATGGATTTTTATACTCGAACACACCCATGTTAGATAGTTCAAATAATATGGTAGCTACAACGGCATTTGTTCAGGAATCCATAAATAGATTAGTTGATAATGCTCCTGAAATGTTAAATACATTAGGTGAATTAGCTTCAGTAATAGAACAAAACAATGTCATTAACATTGTTGAAGATATAACAAATATTAATTTGGTTCTTGATTTAAAAGCTGATAATAGTATTGTAGATACATCTTTGAATTTAAAAGCCGATAAAACGTATGTAGATGAAGCACTTGATTTAAAAGCTGATAAAACGTATCTTGATGAAGCACTTGATTTAAAAGCTGATAAAACTACAGTTAATGAAAGTCTTAATTTAAAAGCAGATAAAACTACTGTTGATCAGTCTCTTAACTCAAAAGTAGATAATTTAATCTATCAGATTGATAAAGAAAATATAATAGAAACAATAAATTTAAAAGTAGATTATTCAGAATACCAAATTAATAAAAATGTTGTAGATAATACTTTGAACCTAAAGGCAAATCAAAGTGATTTAGCATTAAAAGCTGATAAAACTTATGTTGATAATTCTTTGAACTTAAAGGCAAATCAAAGTGATTTAGGCTTAAAAGCTGATAAAACTTATGTTGATAACAATTTGAACCTAAAGGCAAATCAAAGTGATTTAGGCTTAAAAGCTGATAAAACTTATGTTGATAACAATTTGAACCTAAAGGCAAATCTAAGTGATTTAGCATTAAAAGCAGATAAAACGTATGTTGATAACAATTTGAACCTAAAGGCAAATCTAAGTGATTTAGCATTAAAAGCAGATAAAACGTATGTTGATACCAATTTGAACTTAAAGGCAAATCTAAGTGATTTAGCATTAAAAGCAGATAAAACGTATGTTGATACCAATTTGAACTTAAAGGCAAATAATTCTGATTATCAAAGTTTTAAAACAAATACACAAAATAAATTAGATACTTTAAATCCAAATCCAAATACAGCAGTAGCTAATACATTAGTTCAGAGAGATAGTAATGGAAATATTGTTGTAGGAAATATTAATTTGAGTGGTCGATTAAATACTAGACTAGATACAGCAAATGTTTTAACAAGAGGAACAGATGGTATTATATATAATACGCAGATACAAACCGCACAAATAGCAAATAATGTTGTTACTTTACCTAAATTAGGGAATGACGTCATTAATAGATTAGACTCATCATTTAATTTAAAAGCTGATCTAAGTTATGTAAATAATTCTTTAAATCAAAAAGCTAATATAACTTATGTCGAACAACATATCGCAGACCTAGTAGATAACGCTCCAGATAAACTAAATACTTTAAAAGAATTATCAAATGCTATTAATAACGATGCTAGTATTGGAATTATAGTATTACAAAAAGCAGATAAAACGTATGTTGATGCTTCTCTAAATTTGAAAGCTAATCAAAGTGAAGTAACTAGCGCTTTAAATTTGAAAGCTAATACAAGTGATGTTAATAGTTCATTACAATTAAAGGCTAATCAAAGTGATTTAGTTTTGAAAGCAGATAAAACGTATGTTGATGCTTCTCTAAATTTGAAAGCTGATAATATAGTATTAAGCGATTTAAGTGATAATATAGATGATTTAGCTGGATTATTATCAAATAAATTTGTGTTTAATGCTTCATTTATAGATAGTAATACGTCTAATGATTTTACATCTGTTGCTGGTCAAATGATTATTAGTAGTTCTACATTATATATTTGTGTGTCATCAGGTGCGACAAATGTTCCTGCTATTTGGAAAAAAATAGCTTTAACTAGTATTTAAGTTTAGGAAATATTGTTATATTATACTTGTATTTAAATAAAGTTAGTTTTATATATTTTTGAAAAAAAAAAATATATAATAAGTTTATAATGAGTTTAAATTTCGACTCGCCAACCTTTACTGGAATTGTTAGAGCCCAAGCTTTAAATGTTGGTTCTAGTACAACTAACGATAATAGCCCAATGATTAATTCTGGATTAATTATAAATCCAAACTTTAGTAATCCAAGTATTGCTAACAACACATCTCAAAATATTGGTACTAATTCTAGTCTAATTCAATGGAATTTTTCACCAAATAGTGAAAATGACTATTTAGTATTAAATAGAAATGATGGTATTACTGGTAGTTATTTTCAGTATTTATCTGTATCATCAACTAACGGTATTTTGTCACAGACGCTAAACATTAATAAAGCTACAAATTATCAAGTTACAGCAAACATTTTTTCTTTTTCACAAAATACTATTGAAGTATTGTTAAATAATGTGGTTGTTGCTACATGGGAAGTTACTAGTTCATGGAACACATTCTCCGCTAATTTCCCTATTCAAAATTTAGGGAATAACGTATTGGGATTTCGAAACATTACTAACAACGCAGTTTATAATATTAGTGGCATTACATTGTTCGTTCAGGAAGTAGAAGTAGGAAATGTTAGTCTTGATGTTTCTGGAAATGTATTTGTACAAAGTGGATTTGTAATAAATAAGGAAAATAATAGCAGCTCTATGTCTATTATAAGTAATAATTTGAATTTAAACTCAAATACGAATGTTACTTCTAACTTGAAATTAAGCTATTTACGTTCTGGAGTGGTTCGTAGTGATAACAATGGTAATTTAACTTCTGGAATAGTATCAAATGCTGAGACTAGTGCAAATGTTCAACCATTAGCAAATACAATTATGCTAAGAGATGGTAACGGATTTAGCAACTCAGCGACACCTGCTTTAACCAGTAATAATACTACTGTAGCTACTACGCAATTTGTTCAGAGTAAAATTAATGAATTAGTAGATAATGCTCCTGAGATGATGAATACATTGGGTGAATTAGCAACAGCTATAAGTCAAAGTGGTGGAACACAACTATTACAAGCTATTAATTTAAAGGCTGATAAAACTTATGTAGATACAAATTTAAGTACAAAGGTAAACAACTCAGCATATTTAACTGCTATCAACAATATTAATAATAGTATTAGTGGAAATAAACAAAAAGCAGATGTTTCATTAAATGCTCTTAATAGTTCTTTGAATACTCTTAGACAAGGAACAGATGTTTCATTAAATGCTCTTAATCAAAGTATTACTGACCAAATAACAAATGGTTCATACGCTGGAAATTATGCTAATGTTGGAGATGTTGCTAACTATAAAAATAAATTAGTTAGAGCAAATAATGATGGAGATATTGTAGCTAATATTGTTTCAATGTCAAAACCAATTATGACTGGATTACCAATAGTAGACAATCCAGGTGTAAATCCATCTGGTGATACTGGTTATGTTCTTGTTAATCATTATGGTGTTGGTGATATAGCTCAATCAAAAATAAAGGATCGTCATGTAGACACAAATGCTAATATTGCTGGTTCCAAATTGGCTAATAATAGTATTCCATTGGCAAAAATTGCTACATCAGCTTATTCAACCGTAAATAGTAACAATACATTAGTACAAAGAAATAATGAAGGAATTATTGAAGCCCATAATATCAAGTTACCTGATGCTTTTGGTAACGATGTTAATAGTTTAGGTGCAGCTACAAATAAATTTGCGTCATTTGGTTCAAATGGTCAGTTATATACATCGAATGTAAGAGACGCATATGTTGACACAAATGCTAATATTGCTGGTTCCAAATTGGCTAATAGTAGTATTCCATTGGCAAAAATTGCTACATCAGCTTATTCAACAGAAACTAACGCAAATACATTAGTACAAAGAGATAATGGTGGAGGTATAAAAGCAGAGAATATTTATCTACCAAATTCATTCGGTAACGATGTTAATAGTTTAGGTGCAGCTACAAATAAATTTGCGTCATTTGGTTCAAATGGTTATTTATATACATCTAATGTAAGAGACGCATATGTAGACACAAATGCTAATATTGCTGGTTCCAAATTGGCAGATAATAGTATTCCATTGGCAAAAATGGCTGATGCTGCTTCATACGCTGGAAACTATATGAATATTGATGATATTAATGGATATAAAAATAAATTAATTAAGAGAAATAATGATGGTGATTTCGCAGCTAATACAGCTGCTTTAAATGCTATATTACTAAAAGGTTTACAAGACTCAACCGCATGGGGAGGAGACTCTGGTAAATTGTTAGCTTCAGTTAATAACACAGGTGATGTTTCGAAAACACAAATAAAAGATAGACATGTAGCATCAGATGCCGATATTGCTGGATCCAAATTGGCAAATAATAGTATTGCTGTTGCTAAATTAATGGATGTGTCAAGTGCTGCTGTAGCTAATAATCTTGTAATTAGAGACGGAAATGGATGTGTATTAACAGCAACAGTTGCTCAATCAGACAATTCAGAAAAAGCCGCTTCAACTGAATTTGTTCGTACTGCTGTAAATAATTTAATCAACGGCGCTAATATCAATTTAGATACATTAAATGAATTAGCTAATGCTATTGGTAATGACGCAAGTTTTGTTACAACCGTTACCGATAGATTAGGAAGTTTAGATGCTTCTGTTAATTTGAAAGCCGATGACAGTGCTGTAACCTCTGCTTTAGCCTTGAAGGCCGATCAAAGTGTTGTTGATGGTTCTTTCGCAGATGTTGCCACAGCTTTAGCATTGAAAGCTGATCAAAGTGCTGTAACCTCTGCTTTAGCCTTGAAGGCCGATCAAAGTGCTGTAACTTCAGCTTTAGCATTGAAGGCTGATCAAAGTGTTGTTGATGGTTCTTTCGCAGATGTTGACACAGCTTTAGCATTGAAGGCTGATCAAAGTGTTGTTGATGGTTCTTTCGCAGATGTTGCCACAGCTTTAGCATTGAAAGCCGATCAAAGTGTTGTTGATGGTTCTTTCGCAGATGTTGACACAGCTTTAGCATTGAAAGCTGAACAAAGTGCTGTTGACTCATCATTGAATTTGAAAGCTGATCAAAGTTATGTTGACTCATCATTGAATTTGAAAGCTGATTTAAGTTATGTTGACGCTTCTCTTAACTTGAAGGCTGACGCAAGCTATGTTGACATGATAGCAGGATTAAAACCTGATAAATATGCTGTTGATACTTCTTTTAATCTAAAAGCTGACTTAAGCTATGTAGATGGTTCTCTAAACTTGAAAGCAAATCAAAGTGATATATCTTTAATAAATTCTGAGTTATTATTAAAGGCAGATATTAGTTATGTAAATTTTGTAGCAGGATTAAAACCTGATAAATATGCTGTTGATATTTCCTTAAATTTGAAGGCAGATCGAAGTGTCGTGGATGCTTCTCTAAATTTGAAAGCTGACTTAAGTTATGTTGACTCATCGTTGAACTTAAAAGTTGATACAACTGTTTTAGCTGATTATACTAGAATTATTGCTACCGCACCTACAGCTGTTACAGATGCTGGTACAAAAGGTGATATAGCATTTGATTCAACATATATGTGGATTTGTTTAGCATCAGGAAACTGGAAACGTATAGCACTTTCTTAAATAATACAATAAATACAATATTTAATGTATTATTAATTTGGTTTTACAAAAATATAAAGATACTGATGCTCGTATTGGCATTGTAATAAGTCTATTTTTCCTTCTAATATAAATCCGCTGCCTTGTATCTCGTCAACAATTACCTTAATATCTGGCATATACATAATATGTTCTTGTTTTCTCACTTTTCCATCAGTATCATTTTTAAATCTTTCAGTAAATTTTGCCTGATCAGTGTTCTCATTCAAATCAAATTTAGCTGAGTAAGAGAAATCATCAAATTTAACTTTTGTTTCAGTAATTCTCTCTTTTGCGTATTTTTGTGGTGATACAAAAAGGAGAGGATTGCCTGGGGGCAAAATAGGATCAAATAAATTACGATCAACTAAATGAACAATAAAATAACCGCCAGGCATTAACCAGTTAAAACAATTTCTAAAAAACTGTCGTTTATCTTGAAAATAATATACTGTAAAATACATACATAATATATGTGTAAATGTTTGATTATCAAATAGTCCAGAATTTAACGCATCTCCTTGTCTAAATTTTCCCTGTGGATACAATTCTTTTGATTTTTGGATCATGGCTGGAGACAAATCTAGTCCAGTAACATTGTCATAACCTTTATTCATGAGTTCAGATACATGATGACCTGTACCACTGCCAATATCAAGTATTATACTTTTACTTGTTGGAGATGTTTTGTTTACAATTTCGCCAACTTCATATTCATTTTTTACATTATTAAAAACTAAATAGTCATATATATCAGCATAAAATTTATCATATATTTCGTTTCCAGACAATTGTACAAAGTCTGAGCCTTGTTGAAATCCTTCTTTTACTGGTCTAAATCCTCTAAAAATAGACATTAAAACTATTAGAATTACCAAGAATATTAGAACTTTTGTCCATGTAGATGTTTTTGTATAAGCTTGTATTATTGATTTCATATTACACTATATAAATATTAATTTTTCAAATTTGCTCCACTTTTCTTAAAAGTGGAAATACTGTATTAATTAAAATTTTTTTGCTCTGCTTTTCTTAAAAGTGGAAATACTGTATTAATTAAAATTTTTTTGCTCTGCTTTTCTTAAAAGTGGAAATACTGTATTAATTAAAATTTTTTTGCTCCACTTTTCTTAAAAGTGGAAATACTGTATTAATTAAAATTTTTTTGCTCCACTTTTCTTAAAAGTAGAAAATGAATGAAATCGAAATAAATGATATAAGACAACAAAGAGATTTTAAAGGAATAACATTTAGTGAATTCAAAAAAACAGATGTTAAAAAAGAACTAGTTAAAAGTCTATATAATGCGAAAGTCGAACCAGCATGTTATTGGAGTGCTGAGTTAATATGTTCAGGTCATTATTCAGAGTTATGGGATACAATTATTGGTTTTTACACAAAACATATTCATATTGGAAATCCTAAATTAATTACATATTTAGAGATGAGAATAAATAATTTTAAAGAAATAATTTCTAATGGGTATGTAGATCAAGAGCTAAGGCTGCGTAATAATGAAAAAATGCGTCGTCTATTCTCTGAAATAATGTGTGTATTTTGTGAGTCAAAAAAGAAGCATTGTTATAATGAAGTAAAAGTAAAAAAAGAAGATTTTGATTTAACTCAGATGACAGAACGTTTTAAAGCACCAAATGTTGAATTTATCTCTGGATTATTTCAAAAAGAGGATCCGAAAGAAATATACATAGCGTTAAATGAATTAGCATATAATATTACAGTTGAAGGAAAAAATAGTATTAGTGCTTGTTATTGGTTAGAATGGATAATAGAGTTTGAAACAATATGTAAGAAAAATAAAGATAAAATAAAATGTGAACGAAGAACTTTTGCTAGTGTAGAAAGTAAATTACAAATGGATATAATTTGGTTAGTATGGGATGTTTTTTTGAATGAATCAATTAATAGACCAGCTTTAGTTCAAAAAATAGTAAATAGTGCGTTAAGTATTTTTTGTTTAAAATATACTTCAGGATGCCATAAAAAAAGAAGACTACTACTGTATTTCATTATTGAAGTTTTTACAGAACCGTTTTCTCTTGAAGAAGAAATGGTGAAAGATAAACAAAAAATAAAACATATAGTTTCAAATATAAATAAAATTTATAAACAAATTAAGAAAAATGAGCATTCTCCAGGAACTGATTATTTATATCATAATTTAAAAGCAAGTAATTTAGAGAAAACTATTGCTAAATTAGAGACAATGAATAGTTTAGGTGCGGAATATATTCCGCGAATTGAAGATCCAACAATATAACAAATATTATATAAATATAATATATAATTACTTATGGCAACTAAGAAACAGGTAAATAAAAAGTCAAAAACTCAAAAGAAAAAATTGTCGACAAACTCTGGTTCAGATGTATTTCAGCAGACTGTTGTTAAAATGTTTCTCGAAATGTTAAATACAGTTAAGTTATATCATTGGAAAACGAGTAGTTATGCTCAGCATATTGCTACCGATACTTTATATACGGATTTAAACGTATCAATAGATCAATTTGTGGAGATTATGCTTGGTAAAAAGGGTAATCGTGTTAATCTAACTGGTCAAAAAACGTTACCTTTGATGGATTATACTGATGTCACAGATTTTAAGAAAAAAATAGACGAATTTAAAGAATTTATGACTAGTTTAAATATTGATGATAAAAAGAATACTGATTTATTGAATGTAAAGGATGAAATTCTTGGATTATTGAACAAATTCACATATTTATTGACCTTTAAATAAATTGTAATAAGTAAAATAATATATATTTTAGTAATATATTATATTATTATGTCAACAGACAACGCATTTGTAAAATCAATTACGACAATTCAAGAAGATTTACCTACACTAAGTTCGAGTTCAAATTCTCTAAGTAGCGATGGAGCATCTTGGTTTTCTTGGCAAACGATTATTATTATTATTTTAATACTTACTATACTCGGATTTAATATTTTCACATATTTAGCAAAAGGTACGGAAGGTATTGCTGATATAATTGAAACAATATTTGGTCCAATTTTAAAATTTTTTGGATATACAACTCTTCAAACAACTAAACAAGTTATTCAAACAACAGCACAAGGTACAACAGCAGGTGTAAATATTGTTGCTGATACTGCTGTATCGGGTATAAATAAGTTGGAAAATGTAGGAACTGAAAATAATCTTGATAAAGCTTTATCAAACGCAAAGCAAACAGAGCAACAAGTAAAACCAGATGAATCAAATAGTAATATTCAATATTCTGGAAAAGCAGGTTGGTGCTACATAGGTGAAAGTAATGGTACAAGAACTTGTGCGGAAGTAGGTGTAAACGATATTTGTATGAGTGGAGATATTTTTCCAACAAATGATGTTTGTGTAAATCCGAATTTAAGAGTTTAATTTTGCCACCATATTATAGCAACACCGTTACCGCCATTTCCTCCTGTATTAGAACCACTACCACCACCTCCTCCATATCCACCTGCGGAAATAGTTTGGACAGCGTTTTCTCCATTAATACCTATAAATGTTCCTGAAATACCACCATAACCTTTTCCAGCAAATCCAGCGTTAGTACCTACTTTATATGTTCCGCCTCCACCAGATAAATACAATGTAGTAGGAGAAGACGTAAACGGTAATAATGTAGATATATATGTGCTATTTTGTCCGTTACTTAAAGGAAAAAAATCACCGCCATTTCCTCCTGTTGAAAATCCATCAGATGAGTTTCCTCCTATTCCACCAAATGTTCCACTTGGATTAGAATATGATATTCCGCCTCCGTTTGCGAAATAGTTTGTCATTCCATTTGTTATTGTTGTATTTCCACCTGACAATTGATTATCGGGAAATAAATATCCACTCCCCCCTTTTCCTATAATTATATTATATGTATTTGTGTCAATGTTAAAACTATTATTTAAATAAATACCACCTCCACCACCACCTCCAGCAGTAAATGTAGGAGAACCGCCTCCTCCACCACCACCACCAATTAGTAATAAATTTACTAATATAGAACAATTAAATTGAATAGTTCCAGATGGATATTCAAAAACAATACCTGTATAACCATTATTGTTATATATTGTATAATTTCCTGTAGCTAAATATGTTAGGTCTGATGTGAATTCAATAATGTTCGATGTATCTGATTCAATTGAATTACTTATTGCTGTAACATAAAAATTATTTTGACCAGTTGGTATATTATTTATTGTAATAGTGTTTGTAGTATTAGAAACAATATCTATTAATACTCCATTTTGATAAATATAATAGTTACTAATTGGATAACAAAAGATCGATTCTGTCCAACTTAATGTAATACTTTTACAACTATTTATACTTGTTAACGATAATATAGGTGGAACTGGTTTTAATGCGCTTGTTAAAACAGGTTTTGGGTTACCAGATGTAAATGGCCATTTGTTAGTTGAATTAGTCATTACATAGCGTTGTCTTGGATACCATGTTGCCACCCCATCATTCCAACATAATGGTTCTAGTTTGCCTGGTACATCTGAATCTGTTGTTAAATAACACAATTGGTTAGCTATTGTCTCTCTTGTTTCGCCTGTACATATATTCTCAACAACACTACAAATCAAATTTCCACCATCTTGGATAACAATTGGACTAGGGTCAATTGGTTGAGGCACTGGTGGCACAGTAGGTCCACTTGGAGGTGCTGGTGGAGGTGGAGGTGGTACTGGAGGTTGAGCAGTTGACGAATTATCAGTAATAGGTAATGTATCATATTGATTAACTATAGGTTGAGGGCAACTAATAGGATCAATAGTAGGACCTAATATTTGACCAGTAATAGGATCAATCGCAATATTTACTGATCCAACTCTTTTTAATGAATTAGTATTTGGATTTGTAGCTCCTCTTGTACTTTGATTAGCCCAAGTTGTATTTCTATTAATCCATTGACCTTTAGCTATTCTAGAATATAATTGAGCTTTTGTTAAATTGCCGCTATTTTTTTTATATTGTAATATATTTCCTTTTTTTAACATCTGTAACTCGTAATAATTACTAAAATTTAAACAACGATTTTCTACACGTGACCATTCTCTAGGTGGTTGCGGCAAATAATAATAGTTTGGATTAGACATTTAATATATATATACAGTTTAATTTATATATTAAATTTCGTAAATCTTGTTATTGTTAGTTTAATTCTGATAAAAATACCAACGTAATGATAAGTAATCAGGTTTTTTAATACTTAGAGAATTATAACCTTTCATATTCGTATTCGGTCCTTTGGCAACTAAAGAAGATATTTCACCAATACCTAATCCATAATTGTAATACCACAAGTTAGATATATATCCTGAAAACCCCCCATTAGGAGCTACATATACATCTCCATAGTTTTGTTTTGGAACACCATGAAGAGTATGACTTTTTACAATTGTTCCATTTATGTATATATCTAGTGTAGTATTTTCACAACGAATAATTAAATTAACCCATTTATTTAATGGGATATCTTCAATAGTAACTTGTTCATTAATAACATTATATGTATTCATGAATATAACTAAATTATTTTTATTTGGATCCAAATAAACTCCTGGAGCATTATTAGGGAAATTTAAACCTTGAGTTTCTTCATTAGGACTAACAGAAAAATCATTTCCCTTATAGAATACACAACGATATTTACCTGAATTATAAGTCAAATCATCAATAAATATCCATACAGACCAAGTAAATTCTATACCATCTGAAGCATTTACTGAACGTGTTACAGTTACAGCACCTTGAGAACCAGGGTCTTGTGGCACTACAATAAGTTGTTTTGCGTCAACCATTCCATCAATAATTTTTGGAGTACCAGTTGGTGCAAAAAAATAACCTAAAATCATTATTCCTAAACGTAATAACACAATAAAAAGAAAAAGTATCAATAGAATAAATGCGAAACGTGCTAATAAACTATTTGATTCTAAAAACTCCTTAGTTGTATCTACATAATTACTTGAACTAAACTGATTGAAAGGAGAATTATTTGAGTTATTTGAATAATCCATATTACTATATAATTACAAAAGAAAAGTTAGTTTATATATTTTATCTAATTATTGAATGTTTTTATATTGTAAAACTAGTATTTTCAACATCATTTTCCATTACTGTGACTTTTACTGTATAATGACCAAACAAATTACCTAACCAACTGCCTCCATATCCTTTGCTATATACATTCCATGCTTTTTGGGGATCTGTTGCTTGAGTCCAATATTGTAAATTAGCGGTCCACCCAGAAAATCCACCATTAGGCGTAACATATACAGATGTATTAGGGTCAATTTTAGCAACACCAGGCAATACACATGTACGAACTAATTTTCCATCTAAATATAAATCCAATGTTCGTCCATATACACTCATCAATAGGTTGACCCATTTTTGTATAGGTACATTTGCTATAGGACAATTGTGAATAATATAATTATCACCACTTTCAGGTTGTTCATCTAAACCTGGATATACTGCTAATGAAACTATAAGATTATTTTCAGCGGGTGCTAGTACAACAGATGGGCAAGGTTCATTTATTCCAGTGCCACTTGTCATTCTTCCAAATATTACTTTAGGTTCACCATAACGATAATTCCAGTCATCTATATAGAACCAAATGGAATATGTATAATTACTAGTATTTCCACCTGTTGCTGAACTAGCTAAAGAATCGGCATCAATCGTTTGCATTGTTTTAGCTGATACAATTCCTGATAATGTATTTACATCTTTCATTATGTATCTAACAACAATTATGACTAATACAATAATAAAAATCATAAAAAGTATGTTTCTTAATTCCATATATATTTATAGGCAGAAATTTTTATAATTTAAAAAATACATTAAATTATAATTTAAAAAATACAGTAAATTATAAATTTTATATTTGTACTTGAGTTATATCATCTGTTGAATTAATTGGAGGATTTACGTTTCTTAATGAGTTGTATAAAGAATAAATTGTATAATAATCAAGTGGTTCTTTAAAATATAACATATTTGCTATATTAGAGCTTAGGCCATTTTGAGAACCTATTGTCAGCATATCATAATTCATATATGGTACTATACCTATAGCAGATTTTACTAATTTCCCGTTTTCAAATATATCTAAAGTTCCGCCATTATGATTTAAAACAATATGGTTCCATTTTTGTAGTTTAACGTACTTATTTTGATAGACTAAATAATTATTATTATTATCGTAAACATTATTTTTTTTAGTTTCTAATTTAATATCATCTAATGTTTCAGAATTAGTAATGGTATTTATACTAGTATCTATACTAGTATCTATATTATTTGTATCTTTTACATATATAGATAATGTTGTATTTGACGCATTATATTTAATAATTGGATTATTTCCATAATTAAATATTTCTGTGTCTTTTGTATAAGCATGACCTGTACTTGGTGGAAATGAATCTATAAATAACCAAAATGATATTGCGTATCTATAATTAAATTTATCCGAATTATTCAAGTTTTGATATGATGCTATATTAGTTAAATTTGTTGTTGAAATAGGTTGATTTATTAATTGTTTACCTCCTTTTTTTAAATATTTAGACTTAATAGAAGGTAAAATCCAATATGTTAGCAAAAAATAAGTTAATAATAATATTATCGAAATCATTAAAAAGACTATTTCTAATTTAGAGTTTTGACCAATAATATTTTGTTGTGAAGATAATATTTTGTTAGTTAAAATAACTAGAATACATGGAATATATAATAAAGTATTTACGAGTAATCTCCATAATGGATTTTTATCAAGAAACCCGCCAGCATTTGCCAATTTATATATTAGAGATAGCATTACACAAAATAAAAATATATTAAAAAATATAGTTCCTAAATTAGATCCAGTTTGATCAAATACTCCTAGTACATTTAATAGACCATAAATTAATAATCCTGATATAGCTATAGCAAAAACTATATATAAGCCTTTAAAAAATGTGAAAAATCCAGGGATATTGTTCATACCAGTAAACTTACTTGGATTAGCTAAATAATATTGATAAACAGTAATTAGTCCAAATATGATTAGACCAATAAATAGTAAAAAAAATACCGAAGGACCACCAAATTTAGTCATTATATTCGAAGGATTTACAAAATATAATACAAATATTGTAGCAAGAAATAAGAAAAATATAATTGTCCATTTTGTTCGAGCATCATATAAATCTTTTAATCCAGTTGGAACAGTAAATGTACTGTCTTTATGCTTTGCTGAGTTATATGTATATAAAGAAAATAATATGAATAAAAATATTAAAACGAAATTTATTATTGAAGCTGTATTATTTTCAGGTACTTTTTCTTTGAAAATTCCACCAATTGTTATCATGCTAAAAAATCCTCCTAAACTAACAAGAACTAACAATAAATATATAAGGGGAATAAATAAAGAACTGCTTGATCCTGGTATACTAGATAAAAAGGAACTAGATGGATCTAGTATGAATGATAGTAACGAACTAATTAATGATGAAAGTAATAATAAAATAGGTAAGGTAATAAATATTTGATAACCTAAACCTGCTGTGAAACCTGATGGATTAAATATATAGATACATAAAATAAAAAATGTGAAAATTGCTAATATTGCGGTTAGAGCATTATATGATTGTAAAGCAGAAGCATAATTAAATCCCTTTTTATTATTTATATTTATATTTGAATTCATAATATATACAAATATAAAATTACATATTTTCCAAAGCTGTTTTTTGTCCATGGCATTCTCTACAAAGTGCTACAAGATTTGTGACATCATTACTTCCTCCATGTTCCAATCTAATTTTATGATCAACCTCAAATGTATGTGTTAGTTTATGTCCACATTGACCACATTTCCAATCTTGAGCTGATGCTACATATTTTTTTTTGGTCTCACTAACAGAACGTTTTGTTGCCTTTGGTCCTGACAACGTATGACGCATATTTAGTTGTTGAATTCCGTTTACATCTTCCATAAAACTTCTTTGACCGCCACGCATGTTAGTGAGGTCAAAAATAGGACTTAATAAATCAGCAGACGACTTGTCTATAGGCATATATTTTACCATATTATTGGCATATAATAATAGATTTTTGCTTTGAAGTGGATTTCTTTTAATAAGAAGATAAAGTGAGAGAGCAACAAATCCAATAAATGCTATCTGGTAATATTTTTTATAATATAGTAATGCTTTACTGTATTTATTGTCATGATATGCGTTATATATTAAAAAGCCCGTTATTCCAAATATAAATAGTTCAAGTTTCATAATATTTGTTTCGAAATTAATTTCTTTTTTTCATTGTTTTCTTTTTGAAACTTATTAATTTATATTTTTTGTGACTTTTTCCACCTTTTACATTTGTATCCATATTTTCAATCATTTTTCCAAGTTTTGTTAGTTCGTTTACCAACTCATCTATGTTTATTGGCTTAATTGGATTTTCAAATAAAAAATGAATAAATATGTATTTTAGTTGATTAAGTACACGTTTCTGACTTATGCTAAGATTTTTTACATAGTCAAATATGCGTTCGTATAAAGCAATATAAGTAATAATAAATCCCCAAATATCCAAATTTTTGAGAAAAATATAATCAAAATATTCAACAAGATTAATACTTTTATCAAGTGTATATTTTTCAAGTATTCTAGAAATATATTCTACAATATAATAATATGTAAAATCATATTCTATAATATGATTTTTGATTTCTGATTTTTTTATCTGTTTTAAGTTTCGTAATTCGAATTTATGAAACATTTCATTTATAGTATCTAAATGTCCAGGTCCTCTTTTCTCATTCCAATAAAAAATATAATTTATTACAAATATACGTATTTCATAATAATTTGGACCATTTTCTAACGAATTCAAGAATGAACTATATAATTTTATAAAATCATCGCTAAATAATATTATAGAAAATGGGACATTATACTGGAATGGTCGACGATAAACTGAATGAGTAATACCTTTATTTGTTTCAGTATATTCAAAAGATAATCCCCAATCTATTAATCTAGATTTTAATCCACTTTCATCAATATTTACAAGTATATTCGAATCTTTTATGTCACAATGATATATTCCTAAATTATTCATTGGAACAATACCATTAACTAACAAATCTATTAATGAATTATTTACTAATATTAAAAATTGATTGTTAAAATGTTTTTTTAAAAAATTATCTACAGGTTCGCCACCAAATGGCATATTGAGAATAGCTAATTCATCAATTTTTGAATTTATATTATCCTCCGTAAATTTTTTTTTTTTAAGTGAAGTACATTTACTAAAATTTTCAAGATCTGTCTTAGTTAATGGCATAGGATTACAAATGGTAAATCCATTCACTAAAAAAAAATTTTGATAGTTTGGTATTTTTTCCAATATATACTTTATTTTTTCAATTTCATCATATTCGGCAGTTGCGTTTTTTTGTGTCATAAGTTTAGAAACATATTTTACAGAATTTGGGATAGAATTATTTTCATTTTTACATTTTAATGGAGGATCAAATAAACATCCAAAACCTCCAGACGCAATCGCTTTTCCTCCTTTTTTCATCTCTACTATATACTAACAAAATAATCTTATTTATTATATAAATACAATATAGCTCCTGTTGCTCCTAATAAAATAAGAGTATAAATTATTTTTTCACGCCATCTATAATGTTCTTTCATTTTAATATCTTTTGGCTTATATTCCTCATAATAACGCATATAAAATTCATTTAATGTTATTTTAGGTTTTTGTAGAATATCATTTACCTTATTATGTATAAAATGTGTCCAGCGAATAAATGAATCTCGAGAATCCAAATAAGCTGTAACAGGATATTGATCTAATATTTTCACAAAATCGTTTCCTATACTCTCAATTGGCATAAATAGAGGTAAATTTTGAATAAACTCGTAGTATTTTTTCTTTGTTACTTCATTTGGATTATGTGGATAAGACATGGCTATTGTATGTAAAAAAAACCAAAAATGTGGTCCCCATATTGTTGGATCTAATTGAGGCATTATAAATAAAATAATATGCTATTAATTTATCCTTATTTTATCTTATTTATAATTAAATTTAAATTATATAAAAACATTCTTAAAGATTATATAAGAATTTATTAATAATGATAAAAAATAATATATGTAATAATTGTGGTAAACAAGGTCATATGTTTCATCAATGTAAATTACCTATTACGAGTTATGGTATAATATTATTTAGATACAATAATAATGAAATTGAATATCTTATGTTAAGGCGTAAAGATAGTTTTGGGTTTATAGATTTGTTACGTGGGAAATATGTTCTAACAAATTTAGAGCAAATTCAATCAATATTTAATGAAATGTCTATTGAGGAAAAAGAACGTGTAAAAACCCAAGATTTTCAGACACTATGGAAAAACATGTGGGGTGAAACAATATTGGGAAGCCAGTATAGAAGTGAAGAAATATTATCACAAAAAAAGTTTGATACATTAAAAGAAGGTTATGAAATGAATGGTGAAATAATTAATCTTGAATATTTTATTAACAAATCACTAACTAATTGGAATGAAACTGAGTGGGAATTTCCGAAGGGTAGAAGAAATCATATGGAGAAAGATTTAAATTGTGCTATTAGGGAGTTTGAAGAAGAAACTGGTATTAATAAAAATTACATTAAAATTGTAGATAACATAATTCCACTAGAAGAAATATTTATAGGTTCTAATCACAAGTCTTATAAACATAAATATTATTTAGCATTTATGGAAAATAATTTAAATGATATGACAATACATAAAGGAACGTATTCTTTAGATCATTTCCAAAAGACTGAGGTAGGTAAGTTAGAATGGAAAACTTTGAAACAATGTTTAGAATCTATACGACCTTATAGTTTAGAAAAGAAGAGAATAATTCAAAATGTAAATAAAATATTAGAAGAATATAGATTATATTAATATATATTAAATGAGTATTAATATAGATCAAGATAATATAGTAGATAATAATTCAGATACCATTAAAAATATTGAAAAGCAGCAATCTATTTGTGACTTGAATGAAATAAATAAGATATATTTAAAAAAATGTGGAAATAATAAAGAACTTTTAAATTCTGAAGAAAAAAGTAGGAATGAATTAAAAAATAATCCTGATACTAACAAATATTTATACCCTTCATTAGATGATCCTTTATTCAATGTTAAAATTGCTGAAAAAAAAGAGTTTAATGATACAAAATATGATGGTACAATATACGGAATAGAAGAATATTCAAATATTCTTAGTAGAGCAGAGTTTGAATTACTTCCACAACAAGCATTTGTTCGTAATTTTCTCTCATTTCAAACGCCTTATAATAGTTTGCTATTATTTCACGGACTGGGCTCTGGAAAAACTTGTTCTGCTATTGGTGTTTGTGAGGAAATGAGAGAATATTTAAGACAAATGGGAATAAATAAAAAAATTATTATTGTTGCTAGTCCAAATGTGCAAGATAACTTTAAAGTTCAATTATTTGATGAACGAAAATTGAAATTAGTAGATGGTAATTGGACTATGAAAGGTTGTTTAGGAAATAAATTACTGAAAGAAATTAATCCAACAAGAATGAAAGGACTAACAAAAGAAAAAGTAATACAATTAATAAAAAACTTGATACGTACATCTTATTCCTTTCAAGGTTATATTCAATTTTCGAATTATATTTCTACTGTTGCTGGAAATTCTGATGATAGTATGGACAATAAAATAAGAAATTTACAACAAGTTTTTTCTGATTCATTAATTGTTATTGATGAAGTTCATAATATTCGTATATCTGATGATAATGAAAATAAAAATGTCGCTAAAAATCTGATGTTTTTAGTTAGTGTTGTGAATAACTTACGTTTATTGTTATTATCAGCAACACCTATGTTTAATTCATATAAAGAAATTGTATGGTTGCTAAATTTAATGAATATGAATGATAAACGCGGTATTGTATCTGTATCTGATATTTTTACAAAAACAGGAGAATTTCGAAAAGATGAAAATGGTAAGGATATTGGACGAGAATTACTAATTAGAAAAGCTACTGGTTATGTTTCTTATGTACGAGGTGAAAATCCTTATACATTTCCTTTTAGAGTATTTCCAGATCGATTTGCTCCAAAACATACTTTTTCTACACTTGAAGAATATCCAAAATATCAGTTAAATGGACGTAAAATACCAGATGATAGAAAAATTCAAAAAATTAGTCTTTATTTGAACGCAATTGGTGAATATCAAAAACTCGGTTATAAATATGTGATTGATAGATTAAGAACAAGAGAAGAACGAGTAATTTCAACAAAAACAGGTAAAATGAGAAAAATGAAAGCATTTGCTTCCTTAAAAGCATTTGGTTATACTGACTTACAATTACCAATTGAATGTTTAAATATTATTTATCCATATGATGGATTAGAAGATATTGTTAAGAATATAGAAGATATAGAATTTTTTAACGAAGAAGAACAATATATTGATGAAATAGCGCCTATTTCACTAGAAGATAATAAAGATATTATAGAAGAAATTGATGAAGTAATAACAAAAGGTCCTCAATCTACTTCTACAGAACCTATTGTAATAGAAGAAATAGACTCCGCTAAAAAAACATTTGATAATGTTAGTGAAACTACTAAACCAAGTAAAACTTTTAATGAAAATCTAACTATATCATCTGAAAGTCAAATATTTGGTGGAAAAAATGATATTTTACAAATGGACCCTAAAGATTTAACTGGTTCTCAAGGTCTAAAACGTGTTATGGATTATATTGATTCGAAAACGCCATCTATGAAAGGAAATTTTGAATATAATCGTGGAATGCCAAAAGTTTTTAGTCCAAATGAAATAGGAAAATATAGTTCCAAAATAAAATCTATATGTGACTCAATTTACAGTAATGGAAAAGTATCAGACGGAATAATACTAATTTATTCTTCATTTATTGATGCTGGTATTATTCCAATGGCATTAGCTCTTGAAGAAATGGGATTTACAAGATACGGTAAAAACGCAAAAGCATTATTTAAAACTCCGCCTACTCCTATTGTAGACTCGAGAACATTAAAAGAACCGATTTCCAAAAAAGATTTTAAACCAGCACGTTATATTATGATTACTGGTGATACTAGAATTTCACCTAACAATGATTATGAAATGAAAGCAGTAACAAGTGATAATAATTTGAATGGTGAAGAAATAAAAGTTGTTTTAATAACTCAGGCTGGTTCAGAAGGTTTAGACTTTAAAGCTCTTAGACAGGTACATATTATGGATCCATGGTATAATATAAATAGAATTGAACAAATTATTGGGCGTGCTGTTCGTAATTTTTCTCATAAAGATTTACCATTTGAAAAAAGAAACGTAGAAATATTTTTACATGGAACAATATTGGATAATTCTGATGAAGAAGCTGTAGACCTTTATGTATATCGTATTGCGGAATTAAAAGCTATTACTATAGGTAAAGTTACTAGATTATTAAAGCAAACAGCAGTTGATTGTATAATTAATCATGACCAAACAGATTTAGTTTATGAAAATTTTAAGGAAATAGAAGATAATTTAGATATTAAACAAGTTCTATCTGATCATCAAGTTCTAACAAATTTTGAAGTGGGAGATATGGACGATTCTCCAACATGTGATTTTATGAAATGTGAATTTGATTGTCTTCCAAGTATAAGTATTGATGAAGAAAAAGATTTAAATTATGATACTTATAATGAAGCATTTATGCTTATTAATTCAGATAAAATAATACAAAAAATTAAAAACTTAATGAAAGTACGTTTTTTTTATTCAAAACGTGACTTGTTACAATTAATTAATATTCCAAAAAAGTATCCTTTATCACAGATTTATTCTGCTTTGACACAAGTGATAACTGATGGTAGTGAATATATAGTTGATAAGTATGGTCGTACTGGTTATTTAGTAAATATAGGAGATTATTATTTATTTCAACCTAGTGAAATAGCAAATAATGTCAATATTTCTATATATGATCGTTCAGTTCCAATAGATTACAAACATGATAGCATCAGATTTGAAATTAAAAGTCAAGCTCTAAAGCCTGTTATAGATAAACGTAATTTACCTGAATTTGTAGTAGAAGAAGAAGGAGAAACAATATTTAATGAAGAAGGACAAATGATTTTTAATCAAATGTTTAAAAACTACATTTTAGCTCTGGAGACAACAAAAGTACCTAGAGGTGATGATAATTGGTATTTACATTGTGGAGTTTTAATGCGTAAATTAAGTCAAGATAATGATTTAATTCAAGAAGATACAGTAGAAAAAAGGCTTATTATTTTGGAACAATTCTTAATAGAGCATATTGTAGATACTCTAATGATGAATGAAAAAATTAGTTTAATGAACTATTTATCTCAACAAAATTCTGTAAGTGGATCAAAAGAAAGACATTTTTTATCAAAGGTAAAAGAATATTTGATGACTAAAATAATTGTTTCTAAAGGAATAACTGGAATTGTTTTGTTTGATGGTCCATCTAGAAAAACAAATTTAAATATTTTTATATTAAATAAGAAGACAAATACATGGGTGTCAAGTGAACCAGAAGATAAAAGAGATTTAGAGCAAGCAATTGTAAATAAATATTCTGCTAAATTAAATTTAAATAAATATGTAGGATTTATAGGTTTTGAAAATAACAAAAAATATATGGTTTATAAAATAAAAGATACTGAAAATACTCGTAGTACTGGGTTTCGTTGTGATCAATCTGGAAAAATAAAAATAATGAAATTACTCAACGATATTGAAAATGATGAAAAATATCTGGCAAAACAAACAAAAGATAGTGCAAATGAATTATGTGTAAGACAAGAATTTACTTTAAGATATTACAATAGTATTGAATATGCTGATTTAATTTGGTTTTTAGATACAGAAACAGCAATAATTAACGAATTTGAAAAAAAAGAAAAATAATATATAATATATCTAAAAAAATTGAAAATTAATTATTACTTAAATATAAATTATCAACAATATATAAATGGAACAAAATAAATTTATTAAATCAAAGAGAACACCAGAAGTAAAAACTGTTTTCTCAACTTGTGAAATAACAAAAACAATAATGTTACCTATTAATAGTATAGGTAAAAATTTACATACTACAATTGAAACAACAATATCAAAAATGATTGGAGGAAAATGTATTGTTGAAGGTTTTGTAAAAGCGAATTCTATTAAAGTTATCACTTATTCAAGTGGTATAGTAAAAGGTGCAAATATAATATTTGATGTAGTATTTATATGTCAAATATGTTATCCAGTAGCAGGCATGAAATTTAATTGTATTGCAAAAAATATAACAAAAGCAGGTATACGAGCAGAAAGTTCAGATGAGACGCCTTCTCCTTTTGTTTTGTTTATTGCTAGAGATCACTTTTATTCAAGTGATTATTTTAATTCTATTTCAGAAGGAGATAAATTTGTCGCAAGAGTAATTGCCCAACGTTTTGAATTAAATGATAAATATATTTCTATAATTGGAGAATTAGTTCCTCCATCAAAAGAAGGAAGAGATGAAGCTAAGCCAAAACTTGTATTTGAAGACTAAATATATATTATATATTTTTTACATATAGAATATATTTTACATATATAATTCATCTTTATATTTTTCATAGTCTACTGCTTTATTTACAATATCATAACCATCATAAAAATTTACTAATGTTAGGTAACAATCTCGTATATTTTCAAAGTAAAAGGTTTCTTGTAAATTCATACATTTTTGTATTTTTTTAACGCAACAGTCGGCGTTTTACATCTTTGGACATTTCCTAAGGCACTGCGTTTCGAAAAAGCCGTTTATAATCTACATAAAGGACATATTCTTTTTGAATTATCTTCTTTTTCTTGGGTATATGAATACTTTATTTTATTAATTAATATATATGAGTAAAGACCCATATTATTTTCCTTTTGAAATTATTGGTAAAGAAAATTTAGTTCCTGGAGAAAATTATTATATTAAATTAAATGATAGAATAATTAGAGATTTTTTAAGTAAACATCGAAATTTACCTGTATCACATTTAAAAGGGACATTTGAACGTTTACATACAGAAGTTGATAGAGTAACGACTGTTGAGTATGCTGTGTTTAAAAATGTTCAAATTATGAATAGAAATTATAGAATTGGTTTATGTAATCTTATGTTAGTTCGCTATCCAGAAGGGTTTTTAGCGTCTTCAGGTTGTGATACCTATAGTGATCGATATAGAATAGTTAATCAAGATAGAGAAGTTTTTTTTGCTGTAAATAAATGGATATTTGGTTTACCGACTGAAACTGATTTAATTTCAAAGAAAGCTATTAAAAAAATTGAACCTTCATTAAATTCTGATATTTTAGGTGAAGTTGAAAAATTTAGAGGAACTAATAAAGGTGGTAAAACAAGACGTAAAAAAATAAATAGAAAAAAACGTAAAATTTATAAGAAAGGTAAAACCTTTAAACGCATATAAATTTATTCTTCTATTTCTTCATCATTATCATTTGATATAATATTTTTACACCTTTTCTCATTTAAAACGCCCATTTTATATGAGAACTCATAAATAATTCTTCTTGATTTTTCGTGTTTTATTTATATTATTGAAAAATGTATTAAACACATATTTTTATGGAATAGTAATATATATTATGGAATATGAAGACGAAAGTGTTTCTTGTGAATATCAGACAGATAAGTTAAATTTAATGCGTGAACAAATAGAAAATATGACGAAATTTAATCAAATTGCTATATTAAGAATTTTATCTGACGATAAATCTGTAACTATAAATGAAAATAAAAATGGTATCTATATTAATATGACTGATATTCCTAGTAAGAAATTACATGAAATAGAAGAATATATTACGTATGTACTAACACAAGAGAATACATTAAATGATTTTGAAAAGCAAAAGGAAAGTTATAAGAATACATTTTTTGTAAAAGATAATAAAGACAATTTACTAAATAATAAATAAACGATATGTATTCTTCAAGTTCTTTTTTAAATAATATCAATAATAATAAGATTATTGATATTGATGTATTTAATTTAATAAACGAAAATATGTTAACAATTAAGAACCTTACAAGATTTACAAGACATTGTTTAAAAAATAATGAAGAAATTAAATCAATAAAACCTGTAAAAAATAATATAAAAAAGAGAGACAAATATTATTATATTAATAAAGAAGATGAACTATTTTGGATTTTTTATATTATAAAAAATGGATTTTCTGATTATGAAATGACGATAGATGGAAAACATTTTACAGTTGAAAAGCAAGAAAAGTTTAGATATATTGAATTATTAAGAGAACAACCAATTAAAGATAGATTAAAAATGTATAAAATAAGACCTTTTAGTGAAATTGAAACAGATTTATCTAGTTCAAAAAAAATATCGCTTAAAACATTTTTTGCTTTATGTATTACTGAAAAATTAAATATAATGTTAGTTAACAGGAAAAAAATATACAAAATTAAAATGAATGATACAGACAATATTTTTGTTGTACATAAAAATAATGATAGCAATACATTTTATATAGAACTAGATGCTGATGAAAAAACAGTTAAAACATACGAGACAAATTATTTTCATATGGAAACACTCGACTTCAAATTGAAGTCAATAAGTTCATACAAATTGGAAGAACTTACTGATATGTGTAATAAATTAGGAATTGTACTTGATTTGGATGGTAAAAAGAAGTTACTTAAAAAAGATATTTATGAATTGTTGGTTCAACATTTTTAGAATAATAAAAAATTGAAGAATAATTTAAAAATATAATCATTTATATATAGTAATATGTCAAAACCTAAAATATATCATGACGAAAAAATGGATCCAAAAAAACAATTGGTTTTTATTTCAAATTACATTTTAAATTCGACGGATGAAAAATATAAGAGCTATGAAATGGAAGCAAAATTTGGAACCAGAGGTTTTAAGTATTTGACAAAAATTGATTATGATAACGTTATTAAAAAAATGAAAACATTAGGATTTTATTGTTTAAATGAAATGGGAACTTATTCATTAAAAATACAACCAGAATTTTTAGATGTAAAAACTGGAAAATTTAAAACATCAGGTAGAGATTTTGATAGATTTCGTATAGAAATAAATGGTCTAAATAATATTCAAGAATATTGTCGAACAAATGATTTAAAATATATAAATACCAAATCTCACGATGCTATAAAAATATTAAAAAAAACAGACGTTTTTGTAAAATCTGGTGAAGAAGAAATTCCAATTAAACCAGCTGAGTTTGATGATTTTAACTTTAGAGTAACATTGAAACAAGAAGATAAAATAAGTAAAACTGGTAATTTAGGTATGGATATATTTGAAAATTGGAGTAAATCAAAAAAATCTTTTAGATATATTAATCGTGTATCTTTAATTCATAATTCTTTACCTTTCCAATTAGATCTTAGTATTGTAAAATCTTCGTCAAAAAATGAAAGAAATCAATATAACTTGACATATAATATTGATGAATCAAATGTATTTGATAATCCAGAAACATATGAAATAGAGATTGAAGTTTTATCTAAAAAAGCAAAAATACAAATTAGAACAGGTGAAGAACTTTCTTCTGAATTTCAAAAAATGATAAAATATATATTATGTGGATTACAGAGAACAAATTATCCTATATCGCTTACTAACCAGAAACAAATAACAAACGAATACTTTAAACTATTATTTCAAGAAGAATACAATAGAAGAGGTGAAACATTTAAACCTAAAGATTTTGGTAATTCAAAAGATTTTATTGGACCAAATTCTAAAGCATTACAGATTGAAAATATTGGACCAATTAATCCAGATATAATAGTACCAAATATTTCAACACCTTTTACATTTTGCGTGACAGAAAAAGCTGATGGCGAACGTCATTTACTATTTGTTAGTTCAGATGGCAAAATATATTTAATAAATACAAATATGAATATAATATTTACTGGAGCTAAAACAGAAGAAACAAAATGTTATAATTCATTGTTAGATGGTGAGCTAATTCTTCATGATAAATTAGGAAATTTTATTAATACATTCGCCGCTTTTGATATATATTATTACAATAATAATGATATACGTAAGAGACCATTTATAAAAACCCCATTAAAAGAAAATAAATACTTTGATGATGGATGTCGTTTACCTATGTTGAAGGAATTTATAAAGCAAATTAATCCAAAACATATTGATTTTAAAAATAATACTAAAATAGTACTAGTCTCTCCTATTAAATTAACATCAAAAAAATTTTATCCATTGTTTGATGAAACAAGTAATTCAGATGAAAAGGATTATAATATTTATGCTGCATCAAACTTTATTTTAAAACGTATTCAAGATAATTTATATGAATATGAGGTTGATGGATTAATATTTACTCCAACATTATTAGGAGTTGGTTCAAATAAATTTTTGGAATCAGGTCCAAAATATAGAACCACTTGGGATTATTCGTTTAAATGGAAACCTAGTGAACAAACAGCAACATTTCCAAAAAGCTATTTAACTATAGACTTTCTTATTACAACAAAAAAAGGTCCAGATGGTAATGATGTTATAACTCCTATATTTGAAAATGGTGTAAAAATGACTTCAAATTCACAATTTACGAGTTATAAAACCCTAATATTAGCTGTTGGTTATGATGAGACAAAACATGGTTACATTAACCCTTGTCAAGATGTAATAGATGATAGAGTTAAAGGTCCAAACAACGAAGAAAAGGAAGAGAATTATAAACCGAAACAGTTTTATCCGACTAGTCCTGCTGATCCTCTTGCTGGATTATGTAATATAATTTTAGAAACAGATAGTAACAATAATTTACAAATGTTTACGGAAGAAGGTCAAGTTATTGAAGATAAAATGGTTGTAGAATTTAGGTATGATAGTTCAAAAGAAGGCATGTGGAGATGGGTTCCAATGAGAGTAAGATTTGATAAAACCGCCGATTTTAGGATGGGACACAATAGTTTTGGTAATGATTATTCAACCGCAAATAATAATTGGTCGTGTATTCATAATCCAGTAACCGAAAAAATGATAGCAACAGGTCAAGATATACCTTCAAGAGAATTATCAGATGATGTATACTATAATGGTGTAACAAATGAACGTTTAACATTAGGAATGCGAGATTTTCATAATTTATATGTAAAAAAGAAGTTAATACAGGGAGTGTCTAAAAAAGGTAATATATTAATAGATTTGGCTTGTGGTAAAGCAGGCGATTTACCAAAATGGATTTCAGCGGAATTATCATTTGTTTTTGGTATTGATATTTCACCTGATAATATTGAAAATAGACTTGATGGGGCTTGTGCCAGATATCTAAACTATAAACGAACGACAACAAATATGCCTTATGCTTTGTTTGTTACAGGAAATTCTTGTTTAAATATTCGCTCAGGAACCAATATGTTTTCTGATAAAGGAAACTCAATTGTTAAAGCTATTTTTGGAGATGGACCAAATACAAAGAATATAGGTCCAGCTGTTACAAGACAGTATTCTCGTGGAGCAAATGGTTTTGATGTAACGTCATGCCAATTCGCAATGCATTATATGTTTAAAGATAATAAGTCATTCTATAATTTTATAAGAAATGTGTCCGAATGTACTAAATTAAATGGATATTTTATTGCTACATGTTATGATGGTCATACAATTTTTAATTTATTAAAAAATAAAAAACAAGGAGAAACTAGTGAAATATATGTGGATGACAAAAAAGTATGGTCTATTAGAAAAGAGTATGATGGAACAAAATTTAATGATGATGAGAGTTCATTGGGTTATAAAATTTCAGTTTATCAGGATACAATAAATAATTCGATAGATGAGTATTTGGTTAATTATAACTTTTTAGTTAATACAATGGAAAAATATGGATTATCTATTATTTCAAGGGAAGAGGCAAAACACATGGGATTACCTGAAGGTAGTGGTATGTTTATTGAATTATTTAATATGATGGAAAATGAAGTAAAAAAAGATAAATCTAAAAAAAATATGTTTAAAGAAGCTTTAAATATGACTGGATATGAAAAAGATATATCGTTTTTAAATCGATATTTTGTATTTAAAAAGACTTCAACAAGAAACGCTGAGAAGCTTACAAAGAGTATATTAGAACAATTGCCAGATGAATTATCATTTGAAAACGCAGGTACAATTTTAGCGAGAGAATCTGTAAAAGAGGCAGAAGAAGAAATAAAGACAAAAAGTAAAAAGTTGAAGAAAAAAATTGTATTACAAGAAGCAATTAGCGAAATAGCTGTTCCAAAGAAAAAGAAAAAGGATAAAATAATGTTTCAAATAGAAGAAGATAGCGAAGAGGAAAAATAAATAATATAATTTATATATTTTATATTTTATTATTTGTAAAAAGATATAAAAATTTTTTTATAAATATATGAAATGAGTTATAATATCATTCAAAAAAATATATTATCTACAAATATATGTTTCCAATATTCGAAAGAAAATACTATACTAATATCTAATTGTCTATTTAACTATCTAAATGAATTAAATAATCAAATTAATTTAATAAAAGAAGAAGACCAAATTACTTTTCAAAATATATATGAAACGGTAAATCCATATCAATACTTACTTACGACAGTTCCTGGTAATGAATTTTCCATTAGCAAAGTGAAACCAAATAACAATGTTTTTTTTGAAATAATCGAACTATTCCAACTAGCATCAATTAATGACTATTCTAGTAATTTATGTAAGCATTTAGATTGTGGATTATTTACTTTTAATAATGATTCTATTGAATATTATTTACATATTTGTAGAGAAGATTGTATAGATACTATAGTTCTATATGATATAGTTAATATGAATAGGCTGTATTATACTGTAAGAAATAAATCATTTAATACAAAATTATTTGATCTTTTATTTTTTGATTTAAATTTTACCTTAAATAGTTCACAAATTGTTTTTGATTTGTTAGTTTATATTCTCATTATTTTGAAACATCAAAAGAGAAATGGAACAACTATAATAAAAATGTCTTATTTATTTTATAAGCCAATTATTGATTGTATTTATTTATTATCTTGTTTATTTGAAAAAATACATTTTTTAAAACCATCTACTTTAAACCCATTATGCCCAGAATTCTATTTAGTGTGTAGAGGTTTTAATGATTTAAATATTTTAAATAATATTGAAAAACAAATTGAACAATTATTCATATTAAAAAATGAATATAATAGTGATATGTTATTAAACAGTATATTTGATAGTTCATATGATTTGCCTTATATTTATCTCAATAAGATTGAAGAGTTAAACTCTATTTTTGGTCAACAACATTTAGAAACCTTAGATCAAGTTATAAATTTATATAAAAATAAATCTAGAGATGAAAAAATTGATATTCTTAGAAAAAATCATATTAATAAATGTATTCAATGGTGTGAAAAAAATGAACTTCCTCACAATAAATTTAATGATAAGATAAAATTTAGTGAAACAAATAATCAATAAACATCACCTAAATTTTTTGAACAAATATTTTTCTTCTGTATTTGACCTTGAAAAAAAAATGGGTTACCAAAATAAGTTTGTGGACTACAACCTGTTTGTACTTTACCCTTAAGAATAAAAGGTACAACAGGATTATTTCCTTTATCTAATTGATTTGCGGTAGGATATACTGTTTGTTTATAAGCGTTAGTAGTTATTGTATCAACATTTAATTTTAATATTCTTGTGCTACTTGATACGGCACCTTGTTTAGCATACTGATAGTTATTTGGTTTATAATACACTTTTGCACAATTTTTTGTCTCGAAAGCTATATTATAAAAATAATCTGTAATTTTTTTGTAATCTTCTTCACTAACTAACAATTTAAGTTCATCAAAATACGCATAAATATCAGTAAATTGTATAAGAATATAATAATCTGGTTCTGTAATAATATTGTAAAATAATAATGTATTTGTCAACGACACTATAAATGTTAGTTCTGTTCCTTTTTCTATAACAAAATTAGGATTACATTGAGCTACATATTGGTTATAAATAGCTAATGGCGATCCTGGTTTAGCATATTCTATCATTTTAGCCGTTATAAATGGATAACTAATAAATAAGTTATACACTGCTTCATCTATTGGGCCACGCACAAAATTAAATTCACGTTGTTGAAATGTTTGGCATCTATTATATAAATACATATATTGTGTCTGAAAGTAATCTTTTTTAACATTTGTTGATGCTGGTAAAACACGTCTAATAGCTTTTCTTTGTTGATTACAACATAATAACGGATTTGTTACGTTTGGTTCAGGCGTTTCAGTTAGTGAAGCAATTGGTTGCCAAGATGATACAGCTCCTATTCCTACACATGTTTTACATACTTCATTAGGATTTCCATCTGATACTACGTTATTATTTTTATAACTAACAGAACCTGGTATATCATTTAACTGAGATATCATATACGAACCAGTTGATGATTTAACGGCACGATTTAAATTATAATTAATTAGATCTGTTTCAATCTGATTTTCTATTGCGTCTTCTATCAAAGTACGGATTGCTGTTCCTTTTCTAAAGTGTTTAATAGGTCTAGCAAGACCAAACCCTGTAGGAAAAATATTTCCAGGATCTTTGTTAGTTAGCGGACGAATGTTTGTTGCGGTAGTGCCTACAGGATTACTAAATGGTCCTGTACTTTTCCATGAACGATATGGTATATTTTGGAGTGTGCTACCGTGATTTATACCACCCGCAGGCATACTTCTCATATTTAATGGATAAGACATTATAAATTATGAAAAGAAAATATTAATTGAATATATAAATGCTTCTTATTTATTTATTAATATTTTTATTTTCAATTCTTATATTATATCAATTATTTAATAATCAAACTAGTTCTAATACTAATTTAATTGAAGGTTTAGAAAATAATTCTTCTACTACTTCATATCAGCCATATAACTTGAATGATCCAAATAATGCTCTTATTTTAGCTCAGCAAAATGCTGGAAATATAGATTATTTAAAACAGCGAGTTGACGAGCTTGCTGGAATGAAAGGACAAATTGATAATATTCAACAAAATATAAATTCAATGCAGGTTCAAATTGATGGATTAGTTCAACAACAAGCTGATTATGCCCAACAAATAGCAGGTTCTGAACCACCAGATGTAAGTGGAACAGATTACAATGAAGATGAAGCTGAAGAAAATATTTAATATATTAAATATAAATTTTATTATAGTTAATATATAGTAGTAAATGTCAAATAGTGGTAATTTTTTTGAAAAAGTTTTAAATAATGCTAATGGTCTAGGCACACAATATACAGGCCAAGATTATCCATATTATAAATATATTAAAACACCATCTGAATTAGGAATGTCTGGAAAAGGTTCACTTCAACAGTTAGGTAAAGATATAGATGGATTAGTTAATTATGTTCAAGTATTAGTTACAGGTAAAAGTAAAGCATCGGCAACTGGTCAACCTTTAGGAAATAAATTTTTTCTGAAAACAGGAGCAAAGTGTGTAGATACGAAATCTGGTCAAGATCAAGATCGGTACATTTATATCAATAATGTACCTGTGGGAAATATTCCTATAGTGTCTCAAGGATTAGGAGTAAATTTTAGTGAATTTAAAGGTTTAATACCAGGTACAATAAGTAACTTAAACGCATTTAATCCGTTAACCATGTTTCAATCATTCTTAGCAGGTTCTAAGCCAGATTGTCAGCAAATAACAATGGAAACAATTGATATGTATAACATGAAGTCAACTGAAACACATTTTGTTACACTTGTTGATATTAAAAATATGGATCCTTGTCTATTTCAAAATAAAGTAAATCCATTAACAGGAGCTAATTGTAGAGAAACTTTTACGAATTTATCTCCATTAGATTATTCAAATGATAATACTAACAAAGTTGTAGATCCACTTGTTCAAGCGTATTATGTATCATTGGGAGCTTTAGGTATTTATATATTATATAACATAATGTTAAAAAATGGAATGTTGCCTAAATAATTTTTTTGTTAAATAAAAAGTATTTGAATATTTATAGATATTAGTTATGTCAATAATTAATTGTATAAAAAACAAAATTAGTGATCAAGATTTTAACCAAAAACTAAACTCTGGCATAAATGTTCTAATTGAACTATACAAGGTTTTGATATCAACAATGTTAATCTTATTCGTTCCACAAAAATGTGAAGATCATGTTTGTAGTTATAGTGAAAATCTAAATAGTGATGGTTCAACTTATACTGGAGGAATTGTAATAAATTTTATAACATTACTTACATTTTTAGTATTATATTCTGTTGAAATAAAAAGGGAAAATCGGTTAATAACTTACTTAGAAGTAAATAACAAGAGACCGAGTGATAATATATCAGTCGAACAGGCACTCAATAAATTGTCTAATGAAAGAAAAAACTCAATTATCTCATTAGATAAGTTGTATCAACGTATTGGAAAATTTTCAGTAGTTATGTTTATATCAAATACTATTTTAAGTGGTATCATTATTTATAATTATTATTTAGATAATCAAACTACAACTACATATGTTACTAATATATTGTTTATGAGTACAAAAATAAGTGATGTATACGTAAACTCTAATACTGAAGAAAATATATTTTATTCGGCTTATCTAAAATCAAAGGTTCAATACAATGATGTTGATCCAAATAAAGTTAGCGAAATATCTAATAATGAATGTGATAATTTAGAAATGCAAAATACAGATATAGGTATAGAAAATACTTTATAATAAGAATTATTATAATAAGAATTATTATAATCTTTATAGATTACATTACAATAATTTGTTATCTTACATATTTGCCAGCACGAGCAAAACTATCTACAATAAAAATCATAAATACTCCTAAAAATGAATATAATACAACTTCTTCTGTAACGTTGTTAGTTCGTTGATCCTTTTGTTCCTCCAATAAATTAATCATGTAATTTAATTTATCTATTAAAACTTGATTTGTATCCATTGTTGAAAATCCATTATTTATATATTTATCGTTATTTTGATGTGGTTTTTCTAAATAATCTGGTCTTAACTTCCTATAATAGTCTCTTACTTGAGCATCATTCATAAAATTTGATTGGAGGTCTTGTAAATCTAATTCATATTGATCTACTGGCTGAGGTGGTATTTGGTTTGTCATTGCTTCTTTCTTACTAGCAATTTGATTTGGATTATATGGGCTCATTTTTGTTTTTTCGGTTCCTACCGAAACTGGAGGTGCTAAAGGATTTAGTGGTGTAAAGTTTTCTGAATGTCGAGCTGAAGCATTTAGGCCATGTGGATTGTAATTATTCTCATTATCATCATCAGGTAATCTGTTATGTATTGATTCAAGAACTGAATTTACTTTCGCAGGATTAAAGTCAACTGATGGATTTCTTTTCAAAGTTTTATTACGTTTCTTATTAATGATGCTGTCATTATTATTCTGTAATATGTTATTATCTGTATCATTATCTATTGAGGCTGCGGTCATTGCTAAAGACATTATACTTCCTTAATAAAAATTTAGATAATTATTTATTTTTCATTACTGAATTTATTTAATAAATTATTTATACATATAATATATAAATGTATAAATATAAAGAAACTACAGTATTACTAATCGTATTAATAATGGTATTATTTATTAGACCAAAATCAGTATATAATTTATATAATAATATTTTAGGTAAATTAATTTTGTTAGTTATGGTTATGTTTTTTACAATGAATAACGTTACATTAGGTCTACTAGTAGCTTTAACATTAATTATTGTTTCAAAAAACTATGAAGTTTTAACAGAGGGTATGGAAAATACTACAACACCTGATACGGTAAACATTAAAAAAAAAGTTGATAAAAAATTAAATGAATATTCTGGTATAGATATTACAAGTTTAGAAGATAGCATCAGATCAAAGGAATCGAAAAGTATACCTGTCGATAAATTTGTCGTTTCATCGTCATCAGAAAATGTAAATCCTTTTACAAGCGGTATGCTAAATGGTAACAATACATTAACAGAAGGATTTTGTCCATGCGCAGGAAATGTTTTTTAATGTAGCACTTATTTTGTTAGTGTTATCATAATGCCTAATTTAACGCAAAATAAATTTTATCTATATATAATATTATATGAAATTAAATATTATTTTTATATTACTGTTTATTTTATTACTAATGTATATATTTCATAATAAAAGATTAGAGCGATTTACACTAAATGTTAATAAAATTTATCATCCATATAAACGTAATGTTAGAGATACCTATGAAAGTTTTATGAATAATTATGGGTCTGAAAGGATATATTATTTTTTGAGAAAATGGAATGTATTCTAACTAACAAATTTTTCAAATAAAAAACTTTATATAATTTAATAAAAATATTATATACAATTATAATAATATGACGGATATTATATATGATTTATTAGCATTTATAAATAATCATATTTTATTTTTAAACAATAGCAAATTTTTTGCTGGTATAGTAATGATTTTACTTAATATTGGTTCAAAATTTATTACTATTCAATTTAGTAAATCGACTGAAGAATACCTAAAAATGAGTGTAACAAAACAGATTTTAGTTTTTTCAATGGCATGGATGAGTACTAGAGATATTTATACAGCTTTAATTCTAACTGCTGTATTTACAATTTTATCTGATCATCTGTTTAACGAAGAAAGTCCATATTGTGTTGTTCCTGAAAAATATCGTGTTTTAGCTAAGATTGTAGATACTGATAATAATGGTGTAGTTTCAGAAAAAGAGCTTCTAGACGCTATAATTATATTAGAAAGAGCAAAGAAGGAAAAGTTAAAACAGCAACAACGTCAAACATTTACCATGTATGGTAACTATATGTCTGCCGCAATGAATACAGATTTATAATGATTTATTTGGTTTACAAAATAATATAATTTAAAAAATATATAATTATATTAAGTATGAATACTAACAAAAAAAAAACTGTGCCGAACTCACTAATAATATATATTAAAACTCGGATACCTAATTTTTATAAATTAACATATTCACCATCTATGTCTATACCTGGTACTAAAAGTAATTCTGTATATTTTGATCCATTAGTAAAATATAATAGTAGAGCAATACGCAATTTACCATATAGTGCTCCAAAAGACTTACTTATTTCGCAATTTTTTGAGCCTGGACAATTTGATACAATGATTAATCGTACATTAAGTAGTTTTTTAACTATGCAACCAGCGAGAACATTAACTGAAGCAACTGAACAAGGTTTAATAGATAATAATATACGTCTAACACTAAATACGTTATTTAAAAATAATAATATTCTAACAATTGGTAAAAAACCATATACAATAGTTGGATTACATTGGAAACCAGGTGATTGGCAAATTGATTCAAAACCAATTGAGAAACTTATTACTCCATATTCACAACTAACTGGTCAACAAATAGGGCCAACAAAAGATGAATGGTCTGAAATTCCTGATGTAGCTAGACAAGGTAATGCTGTATCATCTACATTGGTTAAGGATGAAATATTATCAAGAGTTGAAAATAGTATTAAAGAAAAAGAAAAAGACGAGGAAAAAGTAGAAATAAAGTCAATACAAGATTATGTTCCAATTATAACTAACAAAAAGTTATTAAAAGAAATGCCAGCAACGTTTAAACAGTTATATGGAAAATTTTTACAAAAAAACGACCCTATAAATTATTTGGATAAACCTGATTTAACAAAAGATCCAATAACTTTATCGTTACTTATTAGTTATAAATTACTTGGAGATTTTGTCAAAAAAAACCCAGAGACAAAAATTGTCGAATTATATAATAATTTTATTGTTTCAAAAGAAAAAGTTTTTGAAAACGAAAATAAATATATTGATACACTTAGTATATTAGCTTCTAAAAAGAAAAATATTAATGATTATTTTTTAAAATCAATTAATAAAATAAAATCCCTAAAAAATAAAAAATTAGATATGACAAAAACAATAGAAAAAATAAAAAAACTAAAGGTTGCTTATTTAAAGGTTATTTATGAAATAAGTGAGCATATGTCTGAAATATACAAGTCTCAAAATATATATTTTGTTAGTTTAATACAGTTATTAGAAGAAATAAAACAAAATTATATAAAGATAATAAAATATTATAAAATTCCTGAATTAGCTATTAAATGTATTGAACAAGACATAGTTACTTATAGCATTTTTATTAATGAAGATCAAAATAATCCATATTCAAAATCTTATTTTGATAATTTGGGTCGTTTTAAATCTTATTGGAAATTATTAAATGATGTTAAACTTGAGTTGTTAGTTCCACAGATTAATTTTCAAGAAGAGATTGACAAATATACAAACGACCCTGGAATATTATTTATGGAAAAATATCAGTACGACCTTTATTCATTTAAAATACTTTTATTTCATGCTTATAACCAAATGGACATATGGAATAATATGTATAATAGTTCTGAACTATTTTCAAGTCAAATAGCAAATTATTCAAATACTCTTGTTCAAATATGTGAAACACAAATAAATGATTATAACTCAAAATATACTACTATTCAACAAGATGAGTTACTAAAAAATAGTAGTGGTTTACGAGCTTCTTTTAATAAATCAAATAATACTTTAAATTGGTTTCTAGTGGATGAAAGTGGAAATAAAATTTATGATGAAAATACAGATAAAAAACTATTAGAACAACAAGACAATTACATAAAACTAATGAAAATAAAATCAGATACATACGATTGTATTACTCTATATATTTATTTATTAGAAATTCAATGCTTGAGACAAGGAAAAGTATATGTTGCCGAAGAAAATATTAATCAATTAAATATTGAATATTCAATGACATTAAAACAATATTATAACACTATTGAAATATCTATTAAAGAACTAACAAAATTGGGTACTCCAATATTTATTCCACAATCTCTTTTATGGGATACAACTAATTTTTCAGATTTAAATTTTATAAAAAATAGAATTAATACTAACAATAGATCTTGGTTATTATATAAAAATCGAATTAGTAATATACATAATTTACAAAATAAATTAGACAAAGAATGCGAAAAATTAGTTCAACTAGTTAATCCAAATATAGGAGTACAAGGATTTATTAATGAATGTAATAATATATTAACTACAACTTATCCATCCTTACAAAAATATAATTCTAAAAGTAGTCATTGGGCAACGCTACAACTAACAAACTACGACATAAAAACTAGTAATGATTTCATATATAATTTGACTTTAGCTATTGAAGAAGGATACTATGAAGGAATGTTAGATACCGATAAACCTGATGGATTACAAGATTGGTATGTTTTCGATAATATTGGGGGTGGAGATTGTTTTTTTGCTTCTGTTATGGAAGCGCTTAATAATCAAATTGATTTAATAGACGCAACAACTATAAATCCATACACTGAAACAATCGATGGAAAACAAAAATATACAATTAGTTCGTTGCGTAAAATTGTTTCAGATAAGTTTGATAAATCGACATATGATTTTTATTGTTCGGTTTTAAGCGGTTCTAATTGTCCGTTTGATCCAACGCAAATTAATATGGGACAGTTATCCGATGATTTAAGGGGTATATATAATTTGTTAGTTGATAGTAGTCAAAATGTAAGAACTTTAGACGAAGTAAAACAACATATTTCTAATCCGTGTGATAAAACAACTGGTTGCTATTGGGCTGATCAGTTTGCGATTAATGCTTTACAAAATACATTAAAAATAAAATTTATAATATTCGATATGACTAAACGTTTATCTAAAGGTTTGTATGAAGGAGATAGAGTTATTTATAAAGGAGAAGAATATCGAATAGACGAAATTAATTCAGGACAATATACATTAGGAAATGAAGTAGGAGATATTATTCCAAATGTAACAAAGTCTGAAATAAGTTCTTTTAAAAACGATAGTAGACATAATTTCCGTATAGAATGTTCTAGTTCTGAAGAAGATATTGATTTTAAAGATTTTATATATATTTTGAAAAAAAACATATCGCCTACAAAAAGCAATCCTGTTTATCATTATGAATTTGTTAAAAATACGAAAATTAATAATTCGGTTGTTAGTTTTTCCGATATTCCAGACTATATAAAATATTTAATTTATGACAACTGCTATCGTTTCTTAAAATTAGCAGCTAAAGATAAAACGGGTTTTTATTCGACAATAAATTTTAGGAATAAGTTTATTGAATACGATAAAAAATTAGAAAAAGTACAAAAAATAACTAGAACAAATACAGAGCTTGAAGAAGCAGAAAAAATCCAAATTGATTTGATTAAAGAACAAAAAGATTTGGAAGAAAAATTAGCTTTATTACAATTAGATCCAAAAACAGACACTAAAAAGATTGATTTTATAAAGGATAAGTTACAACAAGTAAATAACAGATTAGACAAAGTTATAAAAAGAATAGAATTATTAGAGTCTGGAAAACCTATTTTTGGTGGACAAGTTCCAATAAATCCCCCCTACTATAATCCATATATTAATCCTTATTATAATCCGTATCAGATTAACCAAATACCTAATTATAATGGATACAAACGTTATGATCCAGCAATTTATAAATCTAAAGAGCGCGAATCAAAATTTGCTTATTATGTTAATATAGAGTTAGAATTATATCCTGGTACATCTGTAAACACTTTACAAAAATCAGCTGTTAAGTGTCAATCAACTTTTGAAAGAATACGTGAAGCTTATGCTGATTTATTTGGTTATCAATATAGACCTGCTTCATTAGATGAAGCATATTCTTATCAATTTTCTAAAAAAAAAGGCGGAACAAAAAAAAATTATGATAGAATAAGAAAAAATAAGACTTATAAATCAAATCATAATAAATAAATTATATAAATTAAACTTCAGTAATTATTCTTGGTACAACATTCATGGTTGTTAACTCTTGGAATAGTAGTTTACAAGCATAAGGAATTTCTACATAAGCAAAATCTGAACGATTATCACAAGTTTTACATAAATGTATATGTTGTTGATCATTATATGATGCTATTAATCCACATCTTTTACATACATATACAGAATACTTATCTGACACGTCATACATTCTTTCTCTAGTAAATCTTGATGCTCCATGTGACACCATACAATTATGTGCTACTATACCATTAGCTAAGAATGAATGTGTATTTTCGACTTCGATATCATAAACCTCATGATTACCAGCAGGTCTAATGTCAATAACTTTTAAATTCATTGTAGGTATACCTTCTACTTCTCTAGATACACCATAGCACATATTATTATTTTCTTCTTGATCTTCACATTGTAATTCATCATCGAAATCATCAATATCTATTTTGTTGTCTTGGTCTTCATTAAACCAACTTAACGCTCCAATTTCTCTCAAATATTCTTCTGCTGTAGGAAACCCTTTGGCTCTAAATGCTCCAAATTTAGTTCCTTTCACTAAATGGTCATTAATATCATGTGGAGTTGGAATAGCATATTCGTGAATAATTGGTTCTTCAAGTTTTAATTCATTAACAGCTTGTTGAATAGCATTTTTTGTTGATACATTTTTATTTGGATTTTCTATTTTTAAAGCAGAGAAATTTGTAATCTCATCAACACGCTTAACTATCCAGTTATGCTGTCTAATAACTTCATTGCGTAAACGTTTATATGATACACCAGCTTCTAAACGTTGCGACTTATGACAGCAATAACGAAACCCAATTTTTTCAGAAAATGGAATTAGTTCATCTATAGATAAATGTAATGTTAATTGATATGATTTATTTGAATTACTTGTCTTTTTCTTAGAAGAGCTAGTTTCTTTAAGTCCTTGAATTGTAACATCTGTAATATCAAATCTAGCAAGTAAAACTTTAATTTGTTCCATCATTGATTTTAATGTTTCCAAATGTTCTTCCTTTTTAGATTTGGAGAAAGATATAGATGTTAGTATATCACGTTTTCCTCTATGCATTCCTAATACACAAGTATGTCCATCTCCACCGAATAATCCACCCAAGAATTCTCTTACAATAGGTTTAGGACAATTAGGGTCTAATATGAATTCAGGTAATGGTGTATTTTGTGTAACTTTTCTTCCAATAGTAATACCTTTTACTTTTAGCAAAATATATATAAATTCATCTGGAAGACGAATTGAATAATAATTTTGACATTCAAACTTTTCTTGTTTAATAATACAAAACATAAATAAATCTTCTAACATATTATTTACATCATTCATATGGCCTAAGTTAATTGAACCACGTATTTTTTGTGATTTGTTATATAATCCACCATCAGCCCAGAAATATCCAAGAATTCTCATAAAAGCTAATGTTTTGAAATACTCATTTATATTATTTGTTTTTAATGTTATTCCAATATTTAAGCTCCAATTATTACATTCATTAATTTCTTCCTGAACATCTATTAAAGGATAATTTACTCCTGTTTTTAATCTTGTTTTTCCAACAATTATATCTTTAATCGGGATCCAAGTATTATCAGTAGTTAGCATTTTATGATTGTCAGTGAAGCTAATTTTTCTTCCATCTTCAAATGTTACATCTACACATTGTCTTATGCCTTTACACATAAATCCCTTTTGTTCTGAACTAATAAGACTATTTGTTGTTTCATTCCATCCTAACACATTGTAAGAATATTCATTCATTGTTCCTAATTTTACACTTAATCCACAAGAAAGGGGAACTGGAGTGAAATAGCGTCCACAATCACGTTCCATCTCTCCGAAACGTAGTCCACCTAATCTCGATCTGCCTTCAGCTGGCTGTCTTGTTAAATTCATCATAGGACCAATAGAACGACTATGTTGCTTATCATTTACCATGTGTTTTAGACGCTGGTAGAAGACAGGACCCATAAATACGGAACACTCAATTTGTTCTCCTGTAAGACCATTATACAACAATTCGTTTCCATGTGCTTCGTATCCAAGCTCTAATAATTTTTCAGAAATATATGAGACATCTAATCCTCCAAAACTAGTACCGTCTCCAAATAGTCCTAGTTCAACTAAAACTTTTCCTAGAAGAGTTTCTTTTAATTGTCCTATAGTCATACGAGACGGAATAGCATGTGGATTAATAATTATATCTGGACGAATTCCATTGCGTGTAAATGGCATGTCCTCTTCAGGAATGATGTTTCCTACAGTTCCTTTCTGACCATGTCTTGATGAAAATTTATCACCAATAACAGGTTTTCTTAAAGCTCTAATACGAACCTTAGCAAAATTATAACCATCACCATTTTTATCAACATAATTCTTGTCAATATAACTTTCCTCTACCGTTTTGTAAGTCTTACTTTGATCTTCATATTTTATTATTTTAGTATGATCCATTTTATTTTCTTTAATAGGAACTACTTTAGCTATTATTACATCACCATTCTCTATTAATGTATTTTCTGGCATAAGTCCCTTTGAATTTAATTTATTGTAATTTCCATATTTCATTCCTTTTGTTTTACTTGGATCTGGTTTACAACGGATTATTTCATCACCGTTATTATTCTGATTGTCTTCATCTTTATCAGTATGATAAATAGTTATTTGAAATAGACCACGATCAATTGATCCTTTATTAATCAATACCGAATCTTCTTGATTATAACCTGTATGTGTCATGATTGCTACATTTATATTACAACCAGACGGTATTTCATTTATACGTATCATGTTCATAATTCGTGTTTCAACAAGAGGTCTTGTAGGATTAGTCATGACATATGCTGTTTTATCCATACGCTCTGTAAAATTAGTAGCATACATACCCATTGCCTGTTTTTGCTGAGCTGATTGATAAGTATTTCTAGGTGATTGATTATGATCTGGAAATGGTATACACGATGCTACAATTCCGAATATTGTTGATGGATGAATTTCACAATGAGTAAACTTGTATATAGTATCACTTTTATTAAGTAAATCTTTCGGTTTTGTTGCTATCATTGAGAAACTTTGTTCTTCAGGATCAATATATTCAATTACAGATTCTTCTAAATTACAACTTGTTAACAAATCATCCCAATTTAGTTTACCAGATTTCAAATCATTTATTATCTGACTTGTTAATAATAAATTACCATTTTTTACACGTAATACAGGTCTTGTAATTCTACCACTATCATTACAAACTCGGATTTCTTGTAAATTATAGTCAAATACAATTGCTGTATAAATATTTATAATACCTTTATACTTCATCGATTTTAACATATTATATAAATCATTAGGTTTATCCGTTATTCCAACAATACTTCCATTTATAAATACTTTTACATTATCATAAATATCTTTTGGTTTTAAACCATCTATTTTGATAATATTTGGTTCAATATATTCATATAATGGCTTACTATCAGAGAATATAGTAACATGAGACATATAACTCAAGTTTTTTACAACACCAACAGAAGCACCTTCGGGTGTTTCAGCTGGACATAGGAAACCCCAAGTAGTATTATGTAATTTTCTAGGTGGGACTAATTTACCACTTTTATCAGTTGGAGTTGAAATTCTTCTTAAATGGCTTAATGAAGCAACATACGTAAGCCTATTAAGAACTTGACCAACACCAACTTTATTTGAGTTCGTATTTTTAATTCCGAAATCACCAGTTGAAAGAGCTCGTCTAAATCCTTGTTCTAAAGTACTTGATTTAATAAACTTATAAATATTGGATTCATTTACAATACTCATATAATCTTCCTTTGAACGCCAAGAACCTGTATTAATCTCTTTAATAATTGATTTTTCCATATCTTTTACGACTTTATTAAAATAATTACGAAGTAAGTTATTAAGCGACGACCCTGTCAAATCAATACGTTTATTTAAATAAGAATCGCGATCATCGCCTTTTATTAAATCAAAATGTGCTCTTAGTAATTTATTTGCCATATATCCTAAAAAGTATATCTTTTGTTGAATAGTTTGACAATGTGGAAATAAATCATTATTTAACACTTCTTGCGCAAATTGATATTTTTTTCTTGATCCAGTTTCTTTATCCATATTGATAGGAGTAAAACTAACATTATTTACTATTAATTTAAATGATTCATCATATGTCATATATTTATTTGATTCTATTATTGATGCTTGTAAATTATCTAAAAGAAGTGAATTAACAGGATCATTTATATTTAACAAAATATATTCACAAATTTCTTTATCAGTTTGGACACCGAGAGCTCTAAAAACAGCAAATAATGGTAATGGTTGTTTTATTCTAGGAATTTGAATAGTAATTGGATTACCAAACCCGTTATTTTTTGAAGAAATATACATATTAATTTGCTTAGGAGAAATACACTTGAAATCTGGAACAGATTTTATTTCAGCTGTCCAAGAATATTTCGGTTCATTCTTATTAATATTAAATAGATATACACGATTTTCTGCTGCTCTTTCTTGACCTAAAACTGTTTTTTCAGAACCGTTAATTATAAAATAACCACCAGCATCATATTGGCATTCACCTGTTTTCTTAGAATCAATATACTTATATTGATTAAGAACACATATATTTGATTTTAACATAATTGGAAGTTTACCAATAGGAATATTAGGTAATACTTTATGTTGAATATTTACATTATCTAAATTTTCACCGTTTCTAATTACATATTTAACATTTACATCTAATGTCATAGATGAGGAATATATGAAATTTCTTAATCTAGCTTCTTGAGGAAACATTAACTTTATTGCACCATTATTTTCATATATTTGTGGTCTATAAATATGAAAATTTTCAAATGTAATAAATATTTCTAGATAATATTTTCCAGATTTTACATCATAATCATTTTCTGACTTAATATGTACAGGATTAAACATTTCAATCGTTTTCATTATTTGATAATCAACAAAATTATTATATGATTCTAATTGATGACGAACCAACCTATTTAAATGTTGATCTCTAAAATAAGATTCTATTATTGTCCATGGTGTCTCAATATATTGATCATTTTCTAAATCAAAACATTTATTTTGGACACAATTTATATCACTCATATTTAATTTAGTGTTATCACAATATTTGCTATATAAATTTAAATCCATCATAAGTGTTATTTTTTATTTCAATTTATTTTTAAATAGTTTTTAAATATTATATATTTATATATTCGAACTAAAATATATTAGAAATAATTAAATAATATAAACAAAACATTGTAACAAAAGAGATGCCTAGAAAAAATAACATTTGTAAATTTAAATCACACACAGATATTAACAAATATAATAATTTTTTGTTAGAATTAGATCAGAAACTTACAAAAAATATTATTGATAATAAAAAACAAATAACAACATCATGTATTTTATCTAACTCTTTAGAAAAAGATGTTATAAACAATCCAAATATAACAGGACTAACTCCTTGGGAAACTTTATTATCAATTATCGAAAAGGAAATAGATCCAAATATATATATATCTGAAAATAAAAGTAATCAACAAATATTTAAAAAAGAAGAAACTGATAAACAAAAAGAAGAAACTGATAAACAAGAAAAAAAAATAGTATTCTCAAATAAAACAAAAGTAAATATTGATCCTATTGAAATAATATGTTTACAAGACTTACTTAATATAATAAATAAATATCCATTAGATCCGTTTATAGAATATAATATTAATATAGAAGCCCTTCATAATATTAAACAACCATTACAAGAACTAAATTCAATGATTGGAATATTGTCTCTTAAAGAAAATATTGTAGATCAAATATTATTTTATATTCAAAATTTACATTCTCTTAAATCATCAGGAAACGATTTTATGCATACAGTTATTTATGGTCCACCAGGAACTGGTAAAACTGAGATTGCTAAGATTATTGGTTCAATATTTTCTAAACTTGGAATATTAAAAAAAGGTTCATTTAAAAAAGTTACAAGAGCTGATTTAGTCGCTGGTTATCTTGGACAAACCGCATTAAAAACAAGAGATGTAATAAAAGATTGTTTAGGTGGAGTTTTATTTATTGATGAGGCATATTCTCTAGGAAACGAAGAAAAAAGAGATAGTTTTTCTAAAGAATGTATTGATACATTATGTGAAGCGCTAAGTGACCATAAGGATAACTTGATGGTTATAATAGCTGGCTATGAAACCGATTTAACAGAATGTTTTTTTAATTATAATCAGGGTTTAAATTCTCGTTTTACTTGGAGATTTAAAACAGATGACTATAGCGCAGAAGACTTATTTAAAATATTTATTAAAAAGGTAAATGATGCAGGTTGGAAAATTTCTGAAGAAACTAATAAAATTAACGTAAAATGGTTTGCTACTAATAAAAAGTATTTTAAATTTTATGGAAGGGATATGGAAACATTATTTGCCAAAACAAAAATAGCACATAGTCGAAGGGTATTTTGTCTAGATAATTCAGTTAAAAAGATTTTATCTATAGAAGATATTAATAAAGGGTTAAAAATATTTTTGGAAAACACGCAATCGAAAAAAATAGATGAAGAAGATAGGTTTAAACAAATTATGTCAACAATGTATACATAGACATTTTATATAAATTATATTATTTAGCAAATAATTCTACGTTATTTAATTTAAATTATTTTCACAAAATTAAATAACAAATATGTCAACAAAAAAAACAATACAGATTAATCCAGAATTATTTAAATTATCAGGAAATAATAAAACAAAAAAAACAAGAGAAAGAAAAGAATTACAAATTAATCCTGTTATTTCTCCAAATGTGTTAAAAAATAAGCTTTTAAAAAGAATAAAAGAGCATAAAACAAGAGAAAATAGTATTAACTCTAAAGTATATACTCCAGAAAACACGAACTATTATACAGATGAGTTTAATAGCGCAATAAATTATATTTCACAATTATCTAAGCAAAAAGAAAAGGAGAAAATAAAAAATAATATTTATAATAAGACTGTGAAAAATTATGAACCTAATAATAATTACATGAATATATCTCTTGAATTACCTCCTGAACTTCAAGATAATAATATATCGGTCAATAACCAACCGTTTAAAATGAATTATACAACTAATAATAATAATGATGTACCATATGGTTGTTTAAAAGGAGGCTTAAAACCTTCATACAGAATGTGGCTCCAAACAAGGAAAAATTATAATAGTCCATCAACATATACAAATTCCAGTTTATTTGAAAATAATAATGTACCTTTTATAAGACCTCCGACACCACCAAAAAAAAATCAAACTGATGAAACAAATATATTTTTGTCAGGAGCAACAATTATCAATAATAATAATAATAATAATAATAATAATAATAATATATCTAGAGAAGAACGACAAGAAAAAATAAGAAATAAATTAAAGAAGATTGATGAAGAAGAACTAACAAAAAAACGAAAAGAAATTGATGAATTAAATAGAATTGGACGAGAGTTAGGACTAACGGATGATGAATTAGATAAAGATCTTGACGATTTACCAGAATTTGAAGAACATATTGATAACCAGGTTATGCCAGAGTTATCTGAACTTCTTCAAAAAAGAGAAGAACAATTCGAAAAACAAAATCCTAAAAGTGCTATTAAAAAAACAGTTAAGCGTCGATTTACTCTTGGTAAATCAGATAAATTAAGAAAAGTAGCTATACTTGTAAAAGACAAAAAAACTAGAAAAAATATTTTAAGTGCTCAAAAAGAACTTAAAAAAACTCATATTAATGATGTGCGTAAATATTTAAGACAACACGGAATTATTAAAGCTGGCACAACATGTCCACAAGATGTTCTAAGAAAGATGTTTGAAACTGCTATGTTAGCAGGTGAAATAACAAATGTAAATAAAGATATTGTTTTACATAATTTTTTACATACAAAAAATGAATAATTATATTTTTCTTTATATATTAAAATGAATAATATACGTGAAGATTTACCTCGGACTATAAAAGATTTTTTCTATAATTTAAAAAATTTGTTAGATACAGAATTATATTTTTATGGGTCAATAAATCGTCCAGATTATATACATGGTAAAAGTGATATTGATGTAGCTATTTTTACAGATAATGAATATAGTATTATTAACAAATTACAGTATTTATTACATGCTAAAAAAGATGATTTTAAAAAAGTAGTATGGAAATTAGAAGGAGTAATTGTTTACGGTTTTAAAATAAAATGCGATCCTGATTTGTTAGATGGAGCAGAATGTGAAATATCTATATATAATAACGATTTCAAAGAAACAGTTTTATCAGACATTAATAAAACAAATATTGTTCCAATATTAATATTAATTTTTTTGTATATACTAAAAATATTTTACTATACTATACCTATTATATCTAGAGATACATATGCTAAAATTAAACGTTTTATTTTTAACAAATATTTAAACAAAAGGAATTCTGAATTTTTGTTAGTATAAAATACATATAATAAATATAATTAAAGATAAAATTATATATATTACAAGTCATTATAATTTATATAAATGTCTCTTATAAAAGACTATTTGGAAAAAGTTAAGTCACATTCAGAAGAATTTGGCGAATATACATTGGTATTAATTCAAAACGGTGCTTTTTTTGAAGTTTATGGATTAAAAGATGATCACGATGAAATTCACGGATGTAAATTATCTGATTTTTCAAGAATATGTGACTTAAATATTGTCGACAAAAAAGCAGCAGGAGATAAACATGTATTAATTGATGGATTAAAGGTTGTAAATGCTGGATTTAAAGATCATTTATTAGATAAATATATCAAAAAATTACAAGATTCAGGATATACTGTTGTCGTTTATGAACAAGACGAACAATGCGCTAACACTACTCGAAGTTTAACAGGTGTTTATTCTCCTGGAACATATTTTTCTAGTGATACAGATAAAATCACAAATAATACATGCTGTATATGGATTGAAACTATTAAACAAGGTTGGAAAAATCGAGATAAACTAGATGTATTTATAGGTGCGTCTGTAATAGATATTTATACAGGAAATACGTTTATGATGGAATTCTCTGAACCTTATATTAAAAACCCAACAACATTTGATGAATTAGAAAGATTTATTTCAATCCATAATCCTAGTGAGACTATAATTATTTCATCATTAAGCAAAACAGATGTTGATGATATTATAGGTTATACAAATATTAATAGCAAATTAATTCATTTTGTTAGTTTGTTTAATTCCAAAGAACAAAAAGTTTCGAAAAATTATCAAAGAGCTATAAATTGCGAGAAACAAACATTTCAATTACAACTTCTTAACACATTTTATAAGATAAATGATGTAAATACATTTATGGAACCATATATTGAACATGTATTTGCTACACAATCTTTTTGTTATTTGTTAGATTTTATCTACCAACATAATCCTAATTTAATTTATAAAGTATCCGAACCTTTATTTGAAAATTCAAACAAAAAATTAGTATTGGCAAATCATTCATTAAAACAGCTAAATATAATAGATGATGATAATTATAAGGGTAAATATTCGTCAGTGGTTAAGATGTTAAATGAATGTGTTACTTCTATGGGAAAAAGAAAGTTTTCTTCTATTTTTTTAAATCCAATTACAGATGAAAATATTCTTCAAAATGAATATAATATTATAGAAATATTATTACCATATGTTGACACAAATGACTATAAATTTATAAAAACTCATTTATCGACAATTAAAGATCTTTCAAAAATTAATAGACAAATAATGCTCAAAAAAGTTAGTCCAAAGCAAATTTATCATCTATATAAAGGTATCCAATGTTCAGAAATACTATACACTGAAATTATTAAAAAAATTCCAAAATTGTATGAATATTTGAATACAAAAGTAGAAACATTTGATACTTTGTTAATCCAAATAAAAGAAGTATATTCTTATATAAATGAGTTATTATGTATTGACGACTGTAAAGATATTGATAATTTACAAAAAGTTGAGAAAAGTTTTATACAATTAGGAGTAGATATAATGTTAGATAGCAAGATAAAAACATTGATGGACTCTCAAGATCAACTAGAATGTGTGCGTTCATATTTTAGTTCTTTGATAGCAAATTATGAAACAGAAAATGCGAAATTAAAAAAGAAAAAAACGAAAACTATTAATTGTGAAATTGATGATCAAGACGTTACTTTTTTTGTTAAAATACATGAAACCGAAAAAAATAATTTTAGTTTGATAGCTACAGAACGACGATGTAAAGTGTTGGAAGAAGTTATTAAAAATAAATGTCTAAAAAATATTACATTAAAATATAATTCTACATTTGATAATAAAGAGACATTATTTACATTACATTTAGGTGATGATAAATTACTATTTAACAAACAATCAGCATCAAATAAATGTATTTCTAATGATCAATTAAATAGCATTTGTCGAAATGTTGGTACTATAAAAGTTCACCTTATTGAAACAATTATAAAAGTGTATGATACAATTATTGTAAAAATTCAAGACCATAACGATAAAATAGAAAGAATATGCGATTTCATAATGTATGTTGATGTCATCAATACAAAAGCATCAATAGCAAATAAATTTAATTATTGTAAGCCAGAAATTGTTCAAACAGAAGATAGTAAATCTTTTGTCAAAATTACTGGATTACGACATTGCCTAATAGAGAAAATTCAACAGAGTGAATTATATGTTGCGAATGATATTTCTATTGGTGACGGAAATATGGATGGATTACTTCTGTATGGAACAAATGCTGTTGGAAAGACTAGTTTTATTCGTGCTCTAGGTATTTCAATCATAATGGCTCAAGCTGGATTATATGTACCTGCTACATCATTTAAATATAGACCATATAAATATATATTTACCCGTATTCTAGGTAACGACAATTTATTTAAAGGATTGTCGACATTTGCTGTAGAAATGTCGGAACTTAGAACCATATTACGTTTAGCTGACAAAAATAGTCTTGTTCTTGGGGATGAATTATGTTCTGGAACAGAAAGCATTAGTGCGATAAGTATATTTGTATCAGGAATTCAGATGTTGTCAAAAGTAGGTTGTTCTTTTATATTTGCCACACATTTACATGAAATTATTAATTATGATGAAATAACTGAATTGAATACTGTTAAATTAAAACATATGTCAGTAATTTACGATAAAGAAAAAGATTGTTTGATTTATGATAGAAAATTAAAAGATGGACCAGGAACAAATATGTATGGACTTGAAGTTTGTAAAAGTCTAAATTTACCTCAAGAATTTTTAGAAAATGCGAATAATATTAGAATGAAATACAATCCTATTTCAAGCTCTATATTGGATCAAAAGAAATCAAAATACAATGCCAAATGTATAAAAGGATTATGTGACAAATGTGGCGAAAAAATGGCAACAGAAGTCCATCATTTGGCTTACCAAGAAGACGCAAACGATAACGGAACTATTTTCAACTTAGATCTTGGATTGACTTTTCATAAAAACAATCTAGCTAATTTAATAAATATTTGTGAAAAATGTCACGACGAAATACATAAGGCTGGAAAGAAGTATAAAAAAGTTAAAACAACAAAAGGTTCTAGCTTGAAAGAAATTTAGTTTAATAGTATATTAAATATTTTCTTATCATAATTGATAATAAATATTTTTAGTATTTTAAAGGGGTATTTTCCAGTAACAAAAAATTTCCAAAAAGTATTTTAGATTTTTATTTTGGACATTTATTGGATTTTTAAAAATGTCCAAAAACGATTTCCCAAAAAAAGTTTTGAAAAAGGGGGTCTGAAAAACGATTTTACACCATTAGCGTCTCAAAAATATTTTTTTAGTTAAAAATACTCTTACGTATTTTTTTTGCCGAAAAATTTAGGAACTTTTCTGGGTATCATATATAGGATACAAAATGATACCCAAAAAAACCCCAAAAAACCCAAATAATTACAAATGTGATTTTTGTGACTTTATTACGTGTAATAAAAAAGACTTTACTCGTCATTTATCTACTACAAAACATAAAATGATACAAAATGATACAAGTGTATCCCCCACATGCGAAAAATCTTATGTTTGTTTTTGTGGAAATACATATAAGTATAAAAATAATTTATATCGCCATAAAAAAATATGTAAAGAAATAGACAATTCAAGCCAGCTAGAACAAGAATTAGATTTAGGAAATAAATCTACAGTAACTATTAGTAAAGAAGAATATATTACATTTTTATCAAATACAGAGCTAATTAAAAAAATTTTTGAACAAAATATTGAAATTGTAAATCAGAATAAGGATGTAGTTCAGCAAAATATGCAATTACAGAGTACAATAGTAGAAATGTCAAAACACTCTGGTAATAATAATATGAATAGTAATAATACTATTACAAATAATTCTCATAATAAAACAGCATTTAATATTAATTTTTTTCTTAATGAAACATGTAAAAATGCCATGAACTTAAGTGAATTTGTTGATACAGTTATTCCTACTTTAGAAGAATTGGAAACAACTGGAAGACTTGGTCATTCTGAAGGTGTATCAAAGATTATTACAACACGATTAAAAGATATTGAAAAAGAGCTAAGACCATTACATTGCTCTGATGGTAAACGTGAAATATTTTATGTTAAAGAGAATGATACATGGAATAAAGAAACCGATGAGAAACCTTTGCTTATTGGAGCTATTAAACAAATAACTCAAAAAAATATAAAAAATATTTTTGAATGGATTAAAAATCATCCTGGTTGTACAGATGCCGATTCAGTAACAAATGACTTATATCTAAAAATAATGCTAAATTCCATGTCAGGAGGATCAAAAGAAGAAACAGATAAAAATATCGAGAAAATAATAAGTTATATATCAAAGAAAACATTGATAGATAAAAATAATCAGATTTCTGATAAATAATCAAATATCTAATAAATAATAATCTTATAATACGAATAATATTTATAAAATTATTTTATCACGTAATTCATGTACAATATTTAAAAAATCTTGAAAATCAATACATTGCTCAATATAACCATCATCATAATTCACAGCATAAAATTTTTGAATAATATTTGAAATTTTATTTTTGTTTTGATAAAAATAGTGTAAAATACTATCGTTTTTTTGGGAGTTATCAAAATAATAATATGTATTAGAGTATCCTATGAAATTTATTGGTTTTGTCATATGTGTAAAATATTTTATTGATGGAATATGTCCAGACACTATAACTGAGTCACAATTAACAATATCATTATATAAATTAGGTAAATTTGTATAGTCAATATCAGTAGATATATAATATTTAACTTCTTTTTTTAGTTTAGGACAATAGAATAATAATAATGTTGGATTTACATACATAGGTTTAGAATAAAATAAATAATACAATCGTTGCTTCATATTAAATATTTTTTTATAATAATTCTCATCAAGAGTTTTCATGCTTTGAAGTTCAAACCCTAACAAAAATAATTTTTGGATAATACTTCTAACAAAATTTGGCCTATAATATGCTTTATTGTATTTATATCCATAATACTCACTTAATGGCTGTATATCAACAAATACAAATTCATAAGTATTTGGAAAGTGTTTAATTACATCTATATGTTCTCCAGTTCCAATATATAATAATTTGTTAAATGACATTGAATACTATATTATATAATTATTTGTTTCTAAATAATTATTCCAAATATCCAAATGTTAAAAGGCAACACTACTTGATGGATATACTCCTTGAGGATATTGTGAACCACATGTTCCATATGGTGTAAATGGGTTAGACTGATAATATTCAACATCTATAGCCCATAAAAATGAATTTGTAGCATAACCGTAACCAGTTATAGGAGAACCAGTACCTGTTTCTGTAGCAGCAGGAATACCAGTAGGAAATGATCCAGTTACATAAATACCTATCCATAAACTTGATATATCTAATTGATAATAAATAGAAATCCATTGACCAATACAATCAAAATCACTAGAAAAACTAGTACCAGATAAGCTAGTCAATATTACATAACCAAAATTAAATTGAAAATATGCTTGTTGACCTGTCTGTGTATTTGTTGCTACAAAATAGTAGGCTTGGTTTAAACATGTTTCTCCACTAGATAACGGCTCACCACAACCACAGGTTGGAGGAGGACAAATACAACAAGAACCCCAACAATCTCCTGACACACATGCAGCACAACAATTACATTCACAACCACAACCACCCATTTTTATTATAAGTTTATATAATAAAAACAAAATAATTTATAAAACAAATATATTTATTTTCTATATGCGTTTAGCCAATTATATATGATTGGCAATGCTTTTTCGCCATGAGTTAGACGCCTCTTTAAATGTCTGCTGTTTCCTTGGCTAAAGTCAGAATACAAATTATTAGCATAAGTTTGTCTTAATAGTTGATTTTGTCTATTATTAATTTCAATACTCTTTGCTATTTGTGTATTACGATTATTTAGATAATTTTGTTTTGTTTGTTCTCTTATTGCTAAATAATTGTTAATATCTTGTTCAGTATAATTTCTCATATTATACTGAAATATTTTTTTATAATATTTATTTTTTTAGAGTTTTAGATCTAAATACTCCAAATAGTTTCTGTGTTAGCCTTTGTAAAAAAGGAACAGATTTTTTAGTTGTTGTGATTACTTTAGATCCGACATTTTCTAGTCCAGACTTAACCTTTGGCATATATCTTCTTGAAGTAGCTTCTACACTTTGACCAACTAAATTATTTCTTCTTTGTCTACGTGTATGACTTTTTCTACGATGAGTTCTTCTTTTATGAGCCATTATAATATATATATACAATAAAAATATTTTGTACGCATATAAATTTTACTAAATATTACCGTTATATTTTTTAATAACTATGTTTACATCTTCTGCTAATTGCCAAACGATTTCATCATTGTTATAATCATCAAGATAAATAATTTTTTTTTATATTTGCTGAAGCAATTGTTTTAAAGCAATTTATACATGGAAAATGTGTTATATAAATAGTAGAATTAGCTACTTGAACACCTCTTTTGGCACAATCAGTTATTGCGTTAATTTCACTATGTACTATAGCTTGTTCATGATTATCTTTTACTATACTTATATGGGGTGCTCCAGATAAAAATCCATTATATCCCATTGATATCAATCGGTTATCCTTTACTATAACTGAACCAACATGAAGACGTTGACAAGGAGAACGTCCAGATGCTAATACAGCAATTGACATAAAATATTGATCCCAATCAAGACGTTCTGTATGATGAACTTTCATAGTCTTCGTGTTTAGAAGCATAATATTTTGTTTATATTTTCTTTAAGTTGTTTTGATAAATATATTATGGATTAGTTATCCACCACATTATAACTACACCATTACCACCGTTGCCACCATTACCAGTATAATATGTAGCAGCACTACCACCGCCACCGCCATATCCACCACTACTAATACTTTGAGTTGCACTTTGACCATTATAATTATTTGCTGGATATGGATATGCACCTGTTAAACCTCCAATTCCTTTTCCAGCATATCCAGAATAATTAGATGTTGGTATTAATCCATATACACCAGCACCACCACCACCAGATAAATATAATGTAGTAGGACTACTTGTGAAAGGTAATATAGTAGATATATATGTACTATTTGAACCGTCAGTTGTAAAAGGATACCAATTACCTCCATTTCCACCTGTTGAAAATCCATCAGAAGAATTTCCTCCAATACCACCATATGATACAGTTGATGAAGGTCCAAATGATATTCCTCCTCCATTTGCAAAATAATTAGTTATTCCATTTGAAATAGTTGTATTACCTCCAGGTGTTTGTTGAGTTAATGGAGTATAAATTGCTCCTGAACCACCTTTTCCAACTGTTATATTATATGTATTTGTATCTGTTTGAAAATTATTATTTAAATATATCCCCCCACCTCCACCACCAGAATGTTGTGGTGTAGTAAAACCAGCTCCACCTCCACCTCCACCTCCACCACCAACTAATAATAAATTTGCTGTAAAATTACGACTAAATTTTATAGTTCCTGATGGATATTCAAAAACGATTCCAGTATATCCATTATTATTATATACTGTATAATTTCCTGTTAATAAATATGTAGGAGGAATATTATCAAATATTTGACCTAAATCATATGTTCCACTAACAGTTGTCCATAGTGGAATAAAATTTGACACTTTATAATTTGTTACCATATATGATGTACCTGGATTTGTTGGTTGAGGATTAAACAATGAACTTAAATCTGTCCCATTAACTAGATAATTTGTATTTTGGTTTATTTGTGATAAAGTATAAATATAACAACCAGTTGTTACAGTACTACTTGAAATAGAAACTAACAATGCCTTTGTTCCATTAGCAGCCAATGATACTTGACCTGGATTATATGGTATAGCAGGTAAAGTAATCCAAGAAATTCCATAATTAAATGATACAATAAAATTATTAAAACAAATAACACTCCCAGTAGAACTCATACAAACATTTGCCGATGTGACTGGAGAACTTGAAATTGTCCAAGTTTGACCATAATTTGAAGATAAATATACTGGACTTGACACAGAACTTGCGAATGATACAACACCATACTGACCGTCATTGCTGATATCAATCGACTGATATACTCCTGTTATTGATCCATAGTTAGTCCAAAAAGGATTACTAATAGTGTATATCCAAATACCACCAGTATAACCAGAAAAATACTGTGTTACACAACACATAAATTGTGGAGTAAAAATATTTGTACTATTATTTGATATTTTACATTCTTGAATATATAATGCTATATTTGAATAACCTTGTAATTGTTGTAAATTCCAAGCTGATAAATTATTTGAATAGAATAATAATTCTCTTGATAATGAATTAGAATATTGTGCTGAAACTAACAATAATCCAGCATTATTAATTGATAATGATTGTATCTCTCCTGGAGTACCATAATTTACAGGAACTCCTCCAGTTGGATTAGATGGTAATGCTGGTAATAAAGACCACGTAGAACCATAATTTGATGAAGCCCATATAGCTCCACTTTGAGCTCCAGCAACTATATATTGTCCAGATGGACTACAAGAAGTACTCCACCAAATTGAATTACTAACTCCTGGTGCTGTTGTCCAAGTAACACCAGAATTTGTTGAAATATATAATGGAGATGTTCCAAATAAAGGAGTTACACCTATGACCATTATAGAACCATTACTATTAATAGAACATTTTGTATAAAATAATTGATTAGGTAAACCTGAACTACTAGGAATTAATGTATAACTACTACTTGTTAAGGGTAAAAACACATTACTTAAATCAAGAAGATTTACTTTATAATTTGTTACAATAGACATATATTACTAAATTTTATTATTTTATATAAAAAATTGAATCAAAATATTTATATGAAATAAAATAATATAAAATTATAGTATATTATTATATAAAATGATTATTCCTATTAAATGTTTTACTTGTGGAACTGTACTAGCAAATAAATATTCATATTATTGTGAAGAAGTTCGTAAACGAAAAATGGAAAAAGGTCAGCATCTAGATAAGGTAATATATTTAACTCAAGAATATAATGAAAAAACAGCTGAAGGAGAAGTTTTGGATGAACTTGGATTGAAAAAGATGTGTTGTCGAAGACATATGTTAACGCATGTTGATATTGAATAAATCTATTGTAAATATATTTTCAATATAAAATTTATATTCATAACTAGATAATAATTATATTTTTTTATAGATATATTATATATGAATAAGAAGTCAAAAAAAGTAAAACAACGAGTTTACAAAATGATTGGCTGTTCAAGAAGACATAGACATACAAAATCTTGTCAGACAAAAAGACGATTATGTAATATATGCGGAAAAAGATGTAAAAAACACAATTATAACGGTGGTTCAAATCCTATTGCTCCATTATCATGGTCAAAAATGAATAAGTTTGGTGGAAATTCTGTACCAGGTCCATTTGTAGGCGCACCTTGGGGATCAAATATAAACAAATGGCCTGGCATGGATGGAATAAGTGGTAACAGAAATTATTTAGAAAATTATAAGGATATTATTCAAAATGATCCTACAAGACAAATATCTATGAATGCTAGTGGATTAAGACAAAATGGAGGCTACATATATGAAAAGTCGTCGTCAACGAGTTCAAAAACAAAAAAAAATAAAGGTCAAACAATTGGGGGTGGAATTATTCCACAAGATTTAGTTAATTTAGGAAGAGATATTGGATTTAATGTAAAAAGCGCATACAATGCGTTAAATGGATATAAACCACCTGTGGATCCAACCCCATATAAAGATCAGTTGCGTTCTAATAATCTAGCAGTAATGGTATAAAATAAATTATTCAATTTATATTTAAACTTTTTCTTATAATATGTTATATGGCTTTTCCAACTAAGTTGAGTCAATTATGTACCCCTGCGTATATATATTTTTTGATTTCTGTTATTGCTATTATTATGACTGCTATTCAAAACATGGGTAGCAATGGACTATATCGTTTAGGTATGTTTGCTTGTCGTGTTCCAAGTTGTTTTGCTGTATTCATATTCAAAATAATTTACATTTTGTTCTGGACTTGGATTTTGAATTTGATGTGTAAGGATGGTCATTCTGGTATTGCTTGGTTCTTAGTTTTGGTTCCTTTTGTTCTTTTATTTGTTGCTGTTGGTTTAGCTATGTTATATCAAAAGGATCAAGATAAGAAAGTTAATGCTCCTGCTAATAGATAAATGTAAAAATAATAAAATATAATTATTTAATATTATATTATTACAAATGAAGCATGTAAAAAATGGACTAAGATATGAAAAAAATGGTTGGATTTATATATCAATTAAAGGAAAGCCTTTTGAAAGAGGTTTTGCTTACGGTAAATTAATGATAGATGATATGAAAAAAGTAAAGAAAATACTTGATTTTGTAGTATATAATGATTATGGAGTAAAATGGGAATATTTTGTAAAAATGTGCGGTAAATATTATGAACAAAAAATAAAAGATAAATTTCCTGAATTTTATGAAGAAATGGCTGGTTTCGCAAAAGGTTCAAACATGAGTGTAACTGAAGTAGTTGCTTGGAATAATTATTTTACATTAACAGAAAGCTGGTGGGCAAATATGCCTGAAGAAGAGTCGATTGCCATAAAAGGCGCAACAAAATCTAATGTTGCTTCAAGAGAAGGCGGTGGACAACAAGAGCGTTGTAGTGCTTTTATAGCAACAGGATCAGAATGGACAAAAGATGGTAAAATAGTAGTTGCTCACAATAATTTTTCTAACTATATTGACGGACAATTAGCAAAATATGTTATTGATATAGCTCCTAATAATGGTAATCGTATTTTGATGCTTGGGTTTCCAGGTTGGATCTGGTCTGGTACTGATTTTTTTGTTACATCTGCTGGTATTATAGGAACAGAGACGACAATTGGTGGATTTATCAATTATGAAAATAATATTCCAATATCATGCCGAATTAGAAATGCGATGCAATATGGAAATAATTTAGATGATTATACCGATATGTTATTAGAAGGAAACTCTGGAGACTACGCAAATTCTTGGCTATTTGGTGATACTAACACAAATGAAATAATGCGAATTGAATTAGGTCTGCGCTTTCATAATATTGAAAGAACAAAAAATGGATACTTTATTGGATTTAACGCTCCTTATGATCCACGTATCAGAAATCTAGAATGTGTAAATACAGGAATAGATGATATTAGAAGACATCAGGGTGCTAGAAAGGTTAGACTAAATGATCTTGTATTAGAAAATAAAGGGAAAATAGATATTGAAATCGCAAAAAATATACTTGGAGATCATTATGATGTTTATTTAAATAAAGAAAATCCATGTTCAAGAACATGTTGTGCACACTATGATTTAGATGCTCGCGAATACATGTCTGATCAAAGTAGACCTAAGCCATTTCAACCACGAGGTGCTGTAGATGGTAATGTATGTGATACCAATATGGCTAAAAATATGTCATTTTCATTGCGTTGGGGAAATTCATGTGGAATTCCATTTGATAAAAATAAATTCTGTGACGAAAATAGAGTTTGGGACTATTTGAGACCATATTTAGAAGATAGACCTCAACAACCATGGACACTATTTGGAATAACAAAAAAAATGTCACCACAAACAAGAAGAAAAAGATTAGATAAAATATTTTTAATGAAAAAATCAAAAACAAAAAAAATATATCAATAATTAGTCATTATATACAGTTAAAGTTCTAGCACTTGGATCAGTAGCATTTGTATACTTTGGCATCCAATAGTAAGGTATAATATGTTGATGATTTGGATAATTTTTGTTAAAAACTTGTTTGTAATATTCTTTTTCAGAAACAATATTTGGTTCAAAAAAATTAGTTTGTATCATATTCAATTCAGCGGCAGCATGTTCTTGTAAAATTTGGTACAATGATCTACCTTTATTACTTACTCCATCACTAAATGCCTCTTTTTTTCTCCATAATATTTCATCAGGTAATAATCCTGTTTCTGAAAATGCTTTTCTGATCATATATTTTTCAATTTCATTTTGTCTTACTCTTACTTCTAATGGAATAGATAAATACATATTTACAAATGTTTTATCTAAAAATGGTGTTCGTGGTTCTAGACCATGAGACGATATACTTTTATCCGAACGCAGAACATCAAATGTATGAATATCTTTTAATAGACGATAGGTTTCAACATTATATTCTATCTTATTTGGACAAAGTTTCATATATAAATAGCCTCCTGCGATTTCATCTGAACCATCACCATTAAAAATTACCTTAGCTTCAGAATGTTCTGAAATATATTTACCTATTAACCAGTTTCCAATACTTGCTCTAACAGTTGTTGTATCATAACTCTCAATATCATATATTACATTTGGTACAGCATTAGTCATATCTTTTTCAGTTACAATAATATTAGTATGTTTAGAACCAATATGTGTAGCTACTGTTTCAGCATACTTTAAATCTTCTGAACCTTCTAGTCCAATACTATATGTTTCTACTTGGGGTAATCCATGTTCTTTCGCATAAAGACATACAAGTGAGGCAATTAGACTACTATCTAAACCACCTGATAGCAGACAAGCAATTGGCCTCTCTGTTGTACAACAACGTTTGTAAACAGCACTTTTAAGGTAGTTATATATAGTCTTTAGATAATAGTCTTCTGTAAAAATATTATGATCATAATAACTAGGAAAACTAGGGATATGATATCTATTATAATAATTTGTTCCGACAATTCTGTAATATATATTTCCATTATAAATATTTGGATAATTAGAAAATTTTACATAATGTCCAGGAGGAAATTGTTCAACTCTAATAGCTTCTTTAATGTCAATTAAACATTTAAGCTCAGAAGCAAAAAAACTAGTTCCTATACCACCATGTATATAAGAGTATAATGGTCTTACTCCATATGGATCTCTAGCAACATAAATATTGTCTTTAGTATATAAAATAAAGGCAAATACCCCATCTAACATTGTTAACGTTTGTTCTATTCCAAAGTGATTGAATAAATGAATAATTACTTCACAGTCAGAATCTGTCTTTGGACTAACAAACGGCATCATATTGTATAAATTTTTATAATTATATATTTCTCCATTACATATTAGGGTAACGCCATCTATTGTAATGGGTTGATTTGATTCAGGATTTAGTCCATTAATAGCTAATCTGTGGAAACCAATTAATGAATTAAAATTTTGATAATAATCCAATGAAGAGTGTTCTGGTCCTCTCCCTTGTCCCTTCATAAAACTTTTGTTAATTTCAGCGTAATTAAACAAAGAATTTTGACCATTATTATTATAGTTTAAAATAGAAAAAATACCACACATAACTATATATATTTTATTAATTTGGCTTTAATATTTTTACAAAAGAATTTAAATATATTTTTATAAAAATATACATAATGGAATTCAAAGAAGGAGATAGAGTTTACAAAATAGTAAATGGAGAAATTGATAAAAAAATCATATACAAAATAAATGAGATACTGCCATATGATACACATTGGCACGATGGTTACTTTTTTGAAATAAAAGCTATAGCTACAAATGAAAATAATGGTGAAGACGAAGAAATACGAATATTATTTTCTAGCCATTTACACAATTTTTACGAAATATTTTTAGTCAAAGTGTAAATAATTGTATTATTAATGATTTATCATCTCATCAATTATTTCATTAAGTCCTGTTTGTAATGGCGCATCAAGCAAATTCGATACATCGGCATATCTTATATTTAATGTTACATTTGCTGTTTGGGTTATCTTTGTAGCTGTGTTTCTAAATGATATTGTTATCGGTGTGTCTGTATAATAGTATAGTAGAATACCTGGTGTTTTTTCATTTTCTTTATTGCCAAATTTAAAATATTCTCCAGTTGAATTAACTGAACAATCTAATAATAAATCACCTGGATTTAAAATTCCAACAAAAGGTGAATTAGAACTCATATTTGTTATGTAGACACCATTTGTCGGAAACGTTGATACATCATTATAAAAAAGTCTTATAGAGAATGGAGATAAAATAATCCAAGATAAACCGAGATATCTTTTTTGTTTGTTATCTACACTCGTCTTTAAAATAGATAAACTTTTTGTAAGAGTTGTTCTATTTGATCCTCCTCCAAATCCTACACTAGTACTTAATGAAAATGTAAATATTCCGATTACATCCCCAATAGCATTAATTATTGGTCCTCCAGAATTACCTCCTATTCCAGGACAATTTACATATATACATTCTGTAATTTGATCTCCATTAGGTGAGACATATGTTGGATCTCTTACGCAACCAATACTTATCGAATCATCGTCTAATCCACCAGGGTTCCCTATAATATAACATGTATCCCCTGGTTCTGGGTCAACATCTGATATTTTTAAATAATAATTTGGATAATTTGTAAAATCTATATTTGTTTTTATTAGTGCTATATCACCCACACCATCAATAAATACATTATTTGTATTAATTCTTATCCATTGTGTTGTAATAGGATTTTGTATATACATATCTGATGCTTTATAATAAACTCCAGCAGAAATTCTCATAGCACAATGTGCCGCAGTAATAAAATATCCTTGTGTTAAATCATTCGTATTTTGAGCGTAAAACCATCCAGACCCGATATAAGTCGTTCCGTTAATTACAAAGCATATTTGACTACAAGCATTTTTTACTTTTTCAAATATATTTGGTGTTCCATTTAAATATTGGTTTACACTATTTTGAAGACTATTTAATGAAGCATCAACATAACTTAAATTAGCTTTCAATGCTAAAGCTGAAGTTACAACACTTTGATCGGCTTTTAATGCTAAAGCTGAAGTTACAACACTTTGATCGGCTTTTAATGCTAAAGCTGAAGTTACAACACTTTGATCTGCTTTCAAAGCTAAAGCTGAAGTTACAGCACTTTGATCTGCTTTCAAGTTAAGAGAAGCATCCACGACACTTTGATCTGCCTTCAAGGCTAAAGCTGAAGTTACAACACTTTGATCGACTTTTAAGTTAAGAGAAGAATCCACAACACTTTGATCTGCCTTCAAGGCTAAAGCTGAAGTTACAGCACTTTGATCGGCTTTCAAGTTAAGAGAAGCATCCACGACAATTTGATCTGCCTTCAAGGCTAAAGCTGAAGTTACAACACTTTGTTCGGCTTTCAAGTTAAGAGAAGCATCAACAACACTTTGATCAGCCTTCAAGGCTAAAGCTGAAGTTACAGCACTTTGATCGGCTTTTAAGTTAAGAGAAGCATCCACAACACTTTGATCTGCCTTCAAGGCTAAAGCTGAAGTTACAACACTTTGATCGGTTTTCAAGTTAAGAGAAGCATCTAAACTTCCTAACCTATCAGTAACAGTTGTAACAAAACTTGCGTCATTACCAATAGCATTAGCTAATTCATTTAATGTATCTAAATTGATATTAGCACCATTAATTAAATTATTAATAGCAGTACGGACAAATGCGGTTGAAGCTGCTTTATCTGAATTATCTGATTGAGCAACTGTTGCTGTTAATACACATCCATTTGCGTCTCTTTCAGGAATTGTACCAGCATTAGTATTCAAGTCGATACTTTGTAACCTATCGTTAGGTATAGATCTAGCAGCCAATTTGGAACCAGCAATATTGGCATTTGATTGGACATGCTTATTTTGTATTTGTGTTGAATACATATAACCACTTGAAGCTCTAGTTAAAACATAACTGGTATCTGAATGAACAAAACCAGTATCTGACAAGTTAATTTGAAATCCCCAAATTGTACCTGCATTATCTCTTTTAACTAATTTATTTGGAAAATTACTATCGACAGATGAACCATTTGTTATTTGATCTGTAATACTTTGATTAAGAGCATTTAATGAAACATCTGTTCCTTGTCTAAGAGTATTCAAAGAACCATTAATAGCATTTAATGAAACATCTATTTGTTCTGTAAAAGTATTTAAATAACTATTAAGAGCATTTAATGAAACATCTGCTTTTTGTTTATTTCCACTAATACTATTATTAATATTGTTAACAGCTGTTAAATATGTTGTGGTATTAACCTTTGTATCTAAATTTGTATCTACATATATTTTATCAGCCTTTAAATTAATAGCTTGTAATAGTTGTGTTCCATTATTTTCTGTTATAGCTGTTGCTAATTCATTGAGTGTGTTCATCATCTCAGGAGCATTATCTACTAATTCATTAATTTTATTCTGAACAAATTCTGTAGTAGCTACAGTAGTATTATTGCTGGTTAAAGCAGGTGTTGTGGATTGACTAAACCCATTACCATCTCTTAACATAATTGTATTTGCTAATGGTTGAACATTCGCACTAGTCTCAGCATTTGATACTATTCCAGAAGTTAAATTTCCATTGTTATCACTACGGACTATACCAGCACCTAAATAGCTCAACTTTAGGTTAGAAGTAACATTCGTATTTGAGTTCAAATTCAAATTATTACTTATAATAGACATGGAGCTACTATTATTTTGCTTATTTATTACAAAACCACTTTGTACAAATACATTTCCAGAAACATCAAGACTAACATTTCCTACTTGCAGTTCTTCAATTAATAAGGAAACACCAGTTATATTATAAACTGCATTGTTAGTAATGTTTCTAAATCCCAATACATTATTTCCCAAATTCTGAATTAGAAAATTAGCGGAGAATGTATTCCATGAACTAGTAACTTCCCATGTAGCAACAACCACATTATTTAACAATACTTCAAGAGTATTTTGTGAAAAAGACTGAACATTAGCACTAATTCTATAATTTGTAGTCTTAACAATATTCAAGTTTTGATATAAAATTCCGTTTGTTGATGATACAGATAAATATTGTGAATAATCTTGGGGAATATTACTGTTTCTATTTAACACTAAATAGTCATTTTCACTATTTTGTAAAAAATTCCATTGAAGTAAACTAGCATTAGAACCAATGTTTTGAGCTGTATTGTTAGCAATACTTGGATTACTAAAGTTTGGATTTATAATTAGTCCAGAATTAACCATAGGAACATCATAGTTAGAGCTTGAACCAACATTTAAAGCTTGGGCTCTAACAATTCCAGTAAAGGTTGGCGAGTCGAAATTTAAACTCATTATAAACTTATTATATATTTTTTTTTTTGAAAAATAAAATGACATATCTTTTAGAATTTACTTTAATGAAGATAAGACATAAAATTCGCCATTACACTTTTTTAATTTTTAAAATCAGCATTTGAAATGTTAAAAAGGTCTATATAATATACGTTTTACTCTATTATTAATTCTGTCATTCAATCCAGTTTGTAAAGGTCCATCAAGTAAATTAGAGACATCAGTATAAGTTTTATTTAATGTAACAATTGCGGTTTGTTTTATCTTTGTACTCTGTTTTATAAATGATATAGTTATATTTATATTTGTATAATAGTATAGAAGAATACCAGGTGTTTTTTGATTTTCTTTATTACCAAATTGAAAATATTCTCCAGTCGAATTAACCGAACAATCTAATAATAAATCAGTAGCGCTTAGAATTCCAAAAAAAGGTGAATTGGAGCTTACTCCATATATATACACGCCATTTGTTGGGAATGTAGATGTATTATTATAATAAGTTCTTAATGAAAAAGGGCCCAATATACCCCAATCTAGTCCAAGATATCTTTTTTGTTTATTATCTACACTTGTTTTTAAAATAGATAAACTTTTTGTAAGAGTTGTTCTATTTGACCCTCCTCCAAAACTCTCGTTATTAGTTACTCCAAATGTATATAATCCAATTACATCACCTGTAGTGTTAATGATCGGACCACCAGAATTACCACCTATTCCAGGGCAATTTACGTGTATACATTCCGTAATTTGATAACCGTCAGGTTCAACATATGTTGGATCTCTTACACAACCACTACTTATTGAATCTTCATCAAAACCACCTGGATTTCCTATGACATAACATGTATCTCCTGATTTTGGACTAATATCTGATAATTTTAAACAAAAATTTGGATAGTTTATAAAATTTATACCTGTTTTTATTAGAGCTATATCACCAACGCCATCAACATATATATTATTTATATTAATACTTAGCCATTGTGTTGTAATAGGGTTTTGTATATATATTTCGGAAGCTTTGTAGTAAACTCCATTAGAAATTTCTATTATACAATGAGCAGCTGTAATAAAATATCCTTGGCTTAAATCATTAGTATCTTGAGCATAAAACCAACCTGACCCAACATATGAAGATCCATTAATGATAAAACATATTTGACTTGTAGCATTTTTTACTTTTTCAAAAATGTTAATTGTGTTTATAGTCAATAAATTATTAAGTGAAGCTTCAATTATTATTGTTTTATTGTCTAAATTAGTTAAACGAGAACTATGATTTGTTAACGTAGTATTTATAGTATTAATTGATGAATCAACATTTGTACCTTTTGTTTCAAGATTTTGTAAGCGTAAAATATTATTATTTTGATTAACCTCTAAATCATAT